>ENA-OZIC01000525-OZIC01000525.1-human-gut-metagenome-genome-assembly--contig:-NODE-525-length-21068-cov-6.494456_pt1 | contig 21068 bp, 15 predicted proteins | sample MGYA00244056_ERZ653704 | MGnify/ENA primary metagenome ERZ653704 (study PRJEB26926, sample SAMN06165229) | human gut metagenome | biome: ENVO:00009003; feature: ENVO:2100002; material: ENVO:00002003... | reverse complement strand
TCATGTAGTTCATGATAGAGAACATACCTTTCTTCATTTCACCACCGTACCAAGTATTCAGAATTACTTGTTCTTTAGTCTTCAGGTTGAATACTGTAGCAGTTTCAGAGTTCAAGCCCAGTTCTTTGTAGTTGTCAACTTTTGCTTTAGAAGCGTTGAAACATACGAAATCAGGTTCTCCGTAGTTAGCAAGTTCTTCAGCAGTCGGGCGGATGAACATGTTAGTTACGAAGTGAGCCTGCCAAGCTACTTCCATGATGAAACGTACTTTCATACGAGTAGCTTCGTTAGCACCACAGAAAGTATCAACAACGAACAAACGTTTGCCGGAAAGTTGTTTTACAGCTTTAGCTTTCAAGTCAGCCCAAGCTTCTTCAGTACATGGTTTGTTGTCGTTTTTGTAATCTTCAGAAGTCCACCATACAGAATCAGCAGAAGCTTCATTCTTAACGAAGAATTTATCTTTAGGAGAACGACCGGTATAGATACCTGTCATCACGTTCACAGCGCCTAATTCAGTTACTTGACCTTTTTCAAAGCCTTCCAGACTCGGTTTTGTTTCTTCAGCGAACAAAACATCATAAGACGGATTGTGCAAAATCTCGGTCACACCTGTGATGCCGTACTTGCTTAAATCTAAATTTGCCATTTTCTTTGAATTAATTAAAATTGGTATTTTGTTTTCTATCTCTTTTCACCTTAACATGGGGAGCTTTGGATAGCCCCTTGTAAATCCGGCTACAAAAGTAATACTTTCTTTGGAAAGGAAGAAGGTATTAGAGAAATTTTTCCCTAATTGAAACTCTTTTATAAATTCCTAACAATATCTGCAAACTGAATATTGCAATTTGAAAGATTATCGTTTACTTTGCAAGTCAGTATGCTAGCAATGCTGTGAAAATGAGATTAAAATCTGATTAAAATATAATATGAAAGTAATTGATTTTGGCCAAACTAATTCGATTCTAAACCAGTACATATCCGAAATTAGAAATGTAGAAGTTCAGAACGACCGCCTGCGTTTCCGCCGTAACATAGAACGGATCGGAGAAATCATGGCTTATGAAATGAGTAAAGAGTTTAAATACTCGGTAAAGAACATCCAGACACCACTGGGAATCGCTCCAGTCAGTACGCCGGACAACAATTTAGTAATCAGTACGATCCTGCGTGCTGGTCTGCCTTTCCATCAAGGTTTCCTTAGTTATTTTGACGGAGCGGAAAATGCGTTTGTTTCCGCTTACCGCAAATATAAAGATACGCTAAAATTCGATATACACATAGAATATATCGCTTCTCCCCGCATTGATGACAAAACGCTGATTATCACCGACCCTATGTTAGCAACAGGAGGCAGTATGGAACTAAGTTACCAGGCAATGTTGACGAAAGGTCATCCCGCTGAAATTCACGTTGCTTCCATTATTGCCAGCCAAAAGGCCATTGACCATATAAAGAATGTATTTCCTGAAGACAAGACAACCATTTGGTGCGCTGCCATTGATCCGGAAATCAACGAACATTCTTATATTGTTCCGGGATTGGGTGACGCAGGCGACCTTGCCTATGGTGAAAAAGAATAAACGCTTAAAGACTCTTCCGATATTGCTGCGGTGAAACCCCAACCTGCTTCTTAAAGAACGTACCGAAATAAGAGGCATTGGGGAAGCCGAAGGCATTTGAAATCTCCTGAATATCCTTCTGCGTATTTTTAAGTAACGAAATACTCTTACGAATGATCGCTTTGAATACAAGTTCCTGCACGGTATATCCGCAAATACTCTTAGAAACGGCAGAAAGATACTTAGGAGACAAACACAATTTATCCGCATAAAACTCAACGCCGCGTTCCTGCATATAATATTTTTCGATCAACTGGATCAAATGAATAAAGACTTCGTTTTTGCGTCCTCCCACTTCCCGCCCGTCATTAACGAGTTTGCGATTATAAATAGAGCAAATCCTATACGTCAATGCAAGTAGAAGTAATTTCTGCTCATAAAGTTTAAATGAATTTTCTTCCGACTGTAACACATTGTCCAATAAGGACATATACTTCACTATCTCTTCTTCCTCACCAGTAGACCAGACACAAGAAGGTTCTTCGGGAGTAAGGCGGGAATACATATACATGGAAACAACCAGATTCCCCATAATATCCCGGATAGGTTCTATCTGATAGATCAAAACCTGCACCTCCATGTCTTCCGATTCTTGCAAAATCTGAAACTCGCCATCTTCGGGAATAAACAAACTTTCGCCTGCTCCTGCGAAATGCTTTTTCTGATTAAGCGAAAACTGGAAATTACCCTGGCGGCAAATAACCAGCCCCAGTCCTTTCATTTGGAAAGGTTTCTTCAGTGAGGGTGGAAAATTTACAAATATCCCTTCGGAGCTACATATATTTTTCCCACTTAACAAATCGCGATCAAACTGCAATAAACGATCTTGTCCGCTATCCATCATACTAATATATTAACAGATCATTATCAAAAACGACGCTAAGTTAGCAATTTTCGTTTAGGATAAGGAACAACGAGCACAAATATCATACAAATTAACCCACCATAAATTGTCCATCCCGCCATCTCTTTGAGTGCAGAGAGCGTGGCCTGCACCTGAATACGCCCTTTGGTAGATATAGCAGCCATGTTACGGGCTTCCGTCTCACTCTTTCCCTGATATTTCATACCTTGTACCGTACCAAGGAAGGAAGTGGAAGCATCCGGATTAAGCAGGTCCACATTTTGCGCATAACGGGTTATATAGTGTTGTTGGCGCTCCTGCAAAACATTTGTATAAATTGCTCCGCCAATACTCGGTCCCACAACCATACGCACAGTAAGCATAATACAGATCCAGGTGGAAAGATATTTAAAAGGCATACGTTGATTGGCATAAGCAGCCGTCAGCGCATACAGAATCATCATGCCTGTGGCACGGATGATAACTGCATATTTCAGACGCTCGTAAACTCCTGCTGTCTGTACCTCGAAATACATGAAAACAGCTGATAAAGACAGGAAGAAGAATCCCATCGCAAACAGATACTTAAAATGTAACCCTTTACCTCCCAACACCATAGCAATCACGGCGCCAATAGCATAACCTACCATACACCAATTACCTAATGAAGCATTTTGCAGATTATCGAGATGCATCCCCACTCCTGCAAACACATTGACAAACATAGCACTGGAGTTTATCACCATCAATAATAAGTAAAGTAATGCTCCCATACGTATAGTACGCAGTTTGAACGCATCCAGCAAAACATAAGGCGACCGGCGCGTTACGTCCATATATAGAAAAATTCCCGCAAAAAGAATACTTACAGCTGTCGCCCAACGGATAGATTCGTCATCATACCAGTCGAGTACTTTTCCATAAACCAGCACATACGTGAGACAAGTCAGCGAGATGCAAAATGCAGTGACATTGCCGAACTTACGGAAATTAATAGGAAACCTTCCGGGAAACTTATAATTCGGCATGGTAATAAACAAGAGCAAAATAGAGATCAGGAGAATCCCCATCATAAAGCAATACACATATTTCCACTCATATTCAAAGGACAGCCAAGCCGTCAATGCTGTGCCCGACTGTCCTAGAATCATAAAAAACAGATAAACAGCCGGCTGACTCACACATCTTTCAATGTCCAATTTATTCCAACCGGCAGTATCTTTCGGCTCCAACCCCGGAGTAATATTGCGGGTAGCTTCCATTCCACCCGCATACCAAATGAGTGTGAACAGATTGACCATCATCAGTACCATACGCAAGAAACCCGTCAGAAGACTACAAAGCGCCAACAGAAAAACGCTATCTGTCTTTGCACAGATATAACTGAATATATACATGAACGCAAACCCGACAATACACATCATCTTCTCCCGCCGTACACACACCAACTGATATAGGAAAGGAGCAAAGGCTGCCATACCAATAGAAGTAACAAAGTTGGCAAACTGGATATGCTCGGATATAATGCCAAGCCCGCTCATCATTTCGGTGCTATTCACCGAATAAACCCCGCCTACCGTAAGAATCGGCAGAAAGAAAAATAACAGAATGATAATACCCAACGGTTTGGGCATCCAGCTATAAAAAGGATAATTTTTAGGATAAGAGGGCATTAATTTTTGATTTATGAATTATGATTTATGAATTATAGGTGCACGGTGGTTAGAGTTTGGCTTTCACTACTACCATCATGCCTGCTGCTAATCGTTCGTTGTCTTCTTTCGATAAATCGGTGAAGTCGATGCGTACGGGGATGCGCTGTTGGATCTTTACAAAGTTGCCTGCGGAGTTATCGGTCGGCACTAATGAATATTTGGAGCCGGTAGCTCCTGATATAGAGGTGACTTTGCCTTTAAACTCTTTATCGCTAATAGCATCTACTGTGACAAATACTTCCTGTCCGATATGCAGGTTCTCGATTTGTGTCTCCTTATAATTGGCAACGATCCATTTCTGGGTATCAGGAAGAATATAGGTGATGGTCTGCCCTGCCGAAATAAACTGTCCTTCCTCTAATGAGCGACGGCCGAGTTTTCCGTCACAAGGAGCTATTACAACCGTATAGGAAAGATTCAACCGGGCCATTTCGAGCGCAGCTGTTGCTCTTTGAATAGCCGCTTCGGTATTCATGCGACGGTAGGACACTTCATCTACACCGGAAAGAGCTGCTTTTTTCTGCCTTTTCGTAGCTTCCAACTTCTTACGCGTAGCTTCATAATCAGTGACAATCTGTTCAAGTTGGATAGGAGTAGCCGCATTTCGTTTCACAAGGTTCTCATATCGTTTCCGGTCTTTTTCCAGTTTCGCCAACCGTACTTCAATCTCGGCAATAGACGCATCGTAAACAGATGCTGTTGTCTGCGTAGTATTGAGTGTTGCATTGATGACGGTCGCACCGGCTTGCGCATCTTTCAAGGCAGCTTCAGCCTCCATTACGCGAATTTTATATTCACGATCATCCAGTACCAGCAAAGTATCTCCTTTATGTACCTCCTGATGTTCTGTAAAGTAGATTTTGTCAATGTAACCTGAAGCACGTAGATTGATAGGAGACACATATTGTTCTATTTGTGCATCGTTACTAGTCTCCGTCTGGCTATAATTCAAAAAAAGGCAGATCACTTCAATCACTCCCCAAACAATAATAGCCACTCCGAGAAGGCTGATAGCAATCTGCCAGCGACGAAGTTTCTTCATTTTTTTTGCTTTCTCCTGATGAGTAGCGGAAGGAAGGTTATTTTCCATTGTTTCCATATTTATGATTGTTATTTGTGTATTATTTGACTAATGATTCTATTTGTCCGGTCAGTTTAAGCAGCATCAGGTTAGTCACCCGATAGTTATAATGTGCGCTGATATAGTTGTTTTGAGCTTCACTCATCTGCATTTCATCTTGCAGCACTTCCGTCATAGAAGCAATGCCTTCCCGGTAACGGTCGGAAGTGACTGCGTACACATCTTCGGCAAGCAAGTAGTTATCCTTCTGTTTCTTAAAGTTACGCTGATTGTTCATCAGGTCGTTCACAGCATTCAGATATTGAGTTTGCAGATTCTTCCGGGCATCTTCCCATGCCAGTCTTTTGTTCTCTATATCGATCATCGCCTTCTTTATTTTATAGGTTTTATCCAGTCCGTCGAAAATCGGAATACGCAAGGTTAGCCCCACTCCATAGGAACGAAACCATTGATTGGACGGACCGGAGTGGAACCAATGATAACCTTTATCCGTATATGCAGCATATCGCCAGCTGCCTGTCAGACTAAGAGAAGGGATATATCCATTAGTAATGATCTTCTTTTGCCGTTCCGCCAGTTGCACTTGCGATTGTGAGAGTTGAAGTTCATAGATATTTTCCGACAAGCCGGTCAGGGCTACCGTAGTAATGCTATCGGTATTTACCGGTGTCAGCGCGATTTCCTTTTCAGCCGGATAATCCATAATGTATTTCAGCATATTCAATTGCTGTTTCATCATTGCTTGTGCATTGTCATATTGCACCTTCAGATTTTCCAAATTGATATTGACTCTTTTCAGATCGACTTCCATAGACATTCCATTATCAAAGAAAGCCAGTGTAATATCTCTCAATTCTTCCAGACGGGTGATATTTGCTTTTATCAGCATGATTTGTTCGGCGGTGACCTGTCCGAGATAATACATCTTACTGATTTGAAGAATAACATCTTCCCTGGCTTTTCCATAAGACAGACGACTGATTTCTTCCATCACTTTAGCTATGGACATAGAAGTATAAAGAGTCTGATTGAAAAGCGGCATCTGCATTTCCAGTCCTGCATTAGCAGAATGTTGCAATGTTTTCGTTATATTATAGGGAACTCCGTAAGATGAACCGTCTGTGACTGACACCGGAGGATCAAAATTGTTATTATAACCGGCTATCGCATTAATTTGCGGCAGCAGCTTCGAACGGTTTTCAGATACGCCATATTTACTTTTTTGTATTTCTTTACGTTTCCCTTCTAACGACAAGTTATTGTCAATGCCAATACGGAGACAATCCTCTAATGTCAGAATCTCTACCTCCTGTGTATTCCCACGTAACACGAACAAGAAAAAAAAGGAAAAAATGAATAGTAGTCTTTTCATAACATAATGCTCTATTATTGGCTACAAATTTAGTAGCTTACAGCATAATAAGACTATCCACAAACTATTTGTTTATATTCATATTTTCCTTTTTCAATGAACAAACAATAAACAACTACTCTCAAAAACATTACACTTAATATGTTTCTATGAACAGCGTTTGTTTTTTCATATTTTTTTAGTGAATGTAAAATAAGGGCAGCGCTCTTTGTGAGGAGGAGTGCCGCCCTTATTTTACAACCTTACAATACATCATGAAGGTTAATGACTATTACATTTCGCTTAAGGCTTCTTCGCTATCTTGCTGCGCTGCATCAACGCAAAGATTATAACTCCGATCAACAACAAAGTCAGTGCCGCATAAGCAATACTTTCTGTAACCTGTATGCTTTGTGGATCAAACCACATTTCGATGGTATGTTCCCCTGCCGGTACATTTATCGCACGCAAGATATAATCTGCACGGGCAATATCGACAGGCTGACCGTCAATAGTCGCCTGCCATCCCGGATAATATATTTCGGAGAAGACAACAACTCCGTCTTTAGGAGTGGAAGCCTTGTAGACCAAACGATTCGGCTCGTAACTAGTCAACTGGATGGTAGATAGAGAATCTTTATATCCTTCTGTCACACCTTTCAATTGTTCTTTAAACTTCACATCCACTACGGCTGTTTCCGTTGGAAGAATATCATTCAAAGCGTCGATTTCTTCATTTGCATTATTTACATACTGCACCTTATCTACGAACCATGCATTGCCGTATGCATAAGGATTTACCACAGGAACAGCCTGCCCTTGCTCGCCGGCAGGGAAAATGAAGTATTTTGTATTCAGCATATTCAGTACACGGAATTTGGAAGCGTCTACACTGTCCATCTGTCCGCCGGCAGTAGCCACCGCCTGATAGGTTTCCTGCATTTCGGGCATGATATGATGATCGATCATTTCCTGATAGCGACGGAGCTTCGCTGCATGATAACCACCGACACTCTTATGCCAGTATGCCGTGTTGTTTTCATTAAACGTATTACCGGGGAAGCCTATAAAGTTCAACACACGATAATTTAAAGTAGTATCCTGAAGGATCATCTCATCCGCCTGTGTTTTAACAAACGCTTCTGTCTGTTTGGATTTCGGCACAAACTGTTCGTCATTCAAATAGCGTTTATTAATGCTCCACATATCTATCAAACATAAAAGCGCAATACCAGCCAATGTGAAAGAAGCTTTCAACTTCCGCTGTTGATATAAGAATAAAAACAGGCAACCAATCATTATAATAAAGAAACTACGCCATGCGTCCGAAGCAATAATAGCTTCACGCATTTCAGTCAGGTTTGCCACAAACGGAGCCAAATGTTCGGCTGGAAGTGCTTGTTTCAAAGCAGCCATCTCTTGTGTCGTAATAAAACCGGAGAAGAAAGCACCCGGAGCAACAGCTAAAATCAACGCAACACCAGCAGTCAGTACCAAAGTGGCAATCACCCCTCCACGGTTCTCTTTCAACTTCAGCGTATCCGGTTTGCTCAAAATCTCTTTCAAAGCAAAAATCGCCAACAAAGGAATGGTAAATTCAGCAATCACCAGAATGGAAGATACAGCACGGAACTTATTGTACATCGGGACGTAATCGATAAAGAAGTCCGTCAATCCCATGAAATTCTTTCCCCATGAAAGCAGAATCGAGAAGATAGTAGCTCCTAGCAATGCCCATTTCAGAGGACCTTTCACTATGAAACAACCCAATACGAACAGGAACATCACAAATGCCCCGACATATACAGGACCGGCTGTCCACGGTTGCTCACCGAAATATTGCGGCAACTGCGAATAAATACCACTATACATTGGATTGGCCTTTGCCATAGCAGCTTCGCTTTGCGACATCGTAGCCCCTGACCCTCCTCCTTTTACGTTCGGAACCAGCAATGTCAATGTCTCGCCAATACCATAACTCCAGTTGGTTATGTAGTCGCGGTCCAACCCGCTACTTGTCTGGCTGGCTGCAGCACCCTCCTGCTTCAATTCGCTCTTGCCGCGCATCGTCTCCTTACTATATTCATAAGTATGATACAGATTGGAGATATTGATGCAAACTCCTACCACGGCAGCCAATGCCAAAATTGCGCTGGCCTTGAAGAAATGGGGCAGTTCTTTCTTTTTATAAGCATCTTCAAAGTACGCTCCCACGAAGAACAGGATCACAAACATGAAATAATAGCTCATCTGAATGTGATTCGACTGAATCTGAAGGGCGATGAACAGTGCTGTAATAATTCCACCCAACAAGTATTTCTTCCGGTAAGCCAGAACGACACCCGCAATCGTAGGTGGAATATAAGCCAACGTCACAAACTTCCAAATGTGCCCTGCCGGTATCAGAATGAAGAAATAGGAAGAAAATGCCCATATCACTCCGCCCAATCCTGCCAGCCAGGCCGATATTCCGAAGGCCCGCAAAAGGATATAGAATCCGAGCATCATAATAAAAGTCAGCACTACATAATCCGGGAGAAAGAGGCGATAAACCTTCTCCACCCCTTTCAGGGACGTTGTCGAGTCGTAACTCGGAGACATCTGATAGGTAGGCATACCTCCAAAAATCGAATTCGTCCAGCGCGTACGTTCTCCGGTACGTTCGAGATACTCTTTCGATTCTTGTCCCGCACCGACTCCGGCAGCCGTGTCATGCTGAAACAAGATACGACCTTCAATATCAGCCGGAAAAAAATAGGCGAAAGAAAGAATGATAAAAGCCAGAATAGCTATTAAGTCGGGAAGAAACTTTTTCATTTACAATGACACGATTTACTATTTACGATTGAAGTTTGAATATAAAATAAATTACGATCTGACAATCCAATATTTACAATTGATAACGGTAGAATACCGATCTCCCACATTTATCAATCGCAAATAGTAAATCGTCAAATCGTAAATCTAATTAGTATCTATAATGATCTGCTTTATAAGGTCCGTCCACTGACACACCAATATAGGCAGCCTGTTCAGGAGTCAACTTAGTCAATTTCACGCCGATCTTTTCAAGATGCAGGCGGGCAACTTCTTCGTCCAGATGCTTCGGCAAGCGATATACATTGATATCATATTTCTTGTTGAACAGTTCTATCTGTGCCAATGTCTGATTAGTAAATGAATTACTCATCACAAATGACGGATGACCGGTTGCACATCCCAGATTTACCAAACGACCGTCAGCAAGCAGAATGATGCTGTGGCCATCCGGGAAATAATAACGGTCTACTTGTGGTTTGATGTTCACACATTTGATGCCCGGATAATGTTTCAAAGCATCTACCTGAATTTCATTATCGAAATGACCGATATTGCAAACGATAGATTGATCTCTCATTTTCTCCATGTGGTCAATACGGATAATATCAATATTACCTGTGGTAGTCACAAAAATGTTGCCTTCCGTGCAAGCTTCTTCCATAGTCACTACTTCAAAGCCTTCCATGGCAGCCTGCAATGCACAGATCGGGTCCACTTCCGTCACAAGTACCCGCGCTCCGTAAGAACGCATAGAATGAGAACAGCCTTTACCCACATCACCATAACCACATACTACCACCACTTTTCCGGCAATCATCACGTCCGTTGCACGCTTAATACCGTCAGCCAGCGATTCGCGGCAGCCATACAGGTTGTCAAACTTAGATTTTGTAACCGAATCATTCACATTGAATGCCGGGAACAACAGTTTGCCTTCTTCCTGCATCTGATACAAACGGTGTACGCCTGTCGTAGTCTCTTCAGATACGCCACGCACTTCTTCCGCTACGCGATGCCAGCGAGTACTGTCTTCCGCCAACACTTTCTTCAAGATAGCATTCAGTTCTATTTCATCCTCTGCGTGTACTTCCTTATCCAATACGGCAGCATTATTTTCTGCATCATAACCCACGTGGATCATCATTGTCGCATCACCGCCATCATCTACAATCACATTCGGTCCCTTGCCGCCGTCAAAGCTCAATGCCTGCAACGTGCACCACCAATAATCGGCAAGAGTCTCGCCCTTCCATGCAAATACCGGTACACCGGCAGCAGCTATCGCAGCAGCAGCATGATCCTGCGTTGAATATATATTACAAGAGCACCAACGTACTTCAGCTCCTAAAGCCACTAATGTTTCAATCAGCACAGCCGTTTGAATGGTCATGTGCAACGACCCCATAATGCGGGCACCTTTTAACGGTTTGGATTCTCCATACTTTTCGCGAAGAGCCATCAGGCCGGGCATTTCTTTTTCTGCCAAATCGATTTCCTTGCGTCCGAAATCAGCAAGTGTAATATCTGCCACCTTATAGGGCAGAGTAGAGAATAATTCTGTAGACATATTGTAAATCATTTATATATAATGGATGCAAAGATAGAACATTCTGATTAGTAGGGCAAAAGCTATCCGTTTTTTTTATATTATAATAACTTGGGAGGCAATCCGCGTCTCGAAATATTGTCTTATCTTTGCAACGGATAAGAAACTTTTGCGTATCTGTCTGAATGACAGCGTTAAGTATTGAGAAAGAACGTTGTTGGTAACGATTTAACGACCATGTAACTGCGCTGAACTGCTGCGTTTTGCATCTCGTCAAACAACTCTGATACAAAAATAGCAAAATTTCTTGATAGGGCTATTAGATTGGCTATTTTCCCTTTCGAGTTTATGATAATTTACTTACCAGAGTTTACGCATTAAGTATTAGCTTTCCTTTGTTAATCAATTATTTTTTTGGGGGGCTTGAGTATAGAAGCATCAATTAAAACGTCTAATCGTTCAATCCAGTAAAACTTAAATAAATTTTGACCTTTACGATTGTGCAGTAGCAATTATAACATTGCCACGATTTTGATATAGTCTAAATACCGGTTCAATTATTCAGAATAAGATCGATCCCCTGTATTTTATCTAACTAAGTTGCCCACCTACACCCTTATATTTTTCTATAAATAATGCAATCTTTTTGAAAACGCTTTGCTTTTTCGTCAAATACTGTGGGTTCAGAGGACTCATCTTAGGTAAAATAGCGTTAAGTTCCGTTCCGTTTTCACTTGCATACTCACGCTTTAAAGAGACTGCTATGTAACGTTTTGCTTCTTGTTCATTTAGGTTCTCATCAGCAATCAACTGTGCTGCCTCTACTCTCAATTTTTCTTGTGCATAGCTGTAGAACGAATCCAGAATACTTGGTTTATCACAAATAGCGTCTAAATTTGTTTCGTTGATATAATCAACCACTAAGCTCTCTTTTGCTCGGTTTCCGATACTGGCACGAATAACACGACGAATCTCCTCAATCAATGCAACTTTGTCGCTGGTCTTTTTATTATGCTCAAAGATTAGTTCGAGAATATAGTCGAGGTTTATCTCTTGAGATTTTAGCAAATCGACCTCAAAGACTACATCATCCCAGTCAACCTTCGACTTCTCCTCTTCTTTGCCGCTTCTCTCACGTCTTAACCAGTCACGAATATCATTATAGGTAGACCTGTAATCTTGAATTGTCCGATCGGGTAGTACCTGAATTTGTTGCATTGTGGCTATATCCTCATCTGTCACAAAGTTCGCCTCTTTGAATACTTCAACAGCTTGAAGATCGTTTATGTCTATTGCTTGAAGTGCTTTAAGGTGTGTAAATTCATCGTAGTTTTGCAGGATATTTTCTACACGCAGGTACTCACCAAATAGTTTTGCGAACTCCTTTTTATCGCTCTCGGTAACTATTGCTTCCGGCGTTGGGAACTTCTCGTTTAGCTCAGTCACAACATCTATGTAACCTCTACATGCTTCGCCTGTCGCAATATTCGTAAAACCCTCCAAATACTCTTTGAAGCTTTTTTCAAGCACTACATTTCTTGTGCTACTATCTCCAAATGTTCGAATAGCCTCAATGGTAGCTGCCTCCAAATCTCTAAAAGTAACGATATTACCAAACGTTTTGGTAGCATCATAAATTCGGTTGGTACGAGAGAAAGCCTGCATAAGTCCGTGATAACGCAGGTTTTTATCCACAAATAGCGTATTGAGTGTAGGAGCATCGAATCCCGTAAGGAACATGCCTACAACAATAACAAGATCAACCTCTTTACTTTTTACTCTTTTGGCAAGGTCGCGATAATAGTTCTGAAACTCTTTGCTATCAACACCATAACTTGTTTTAAACATTGCGTTATAATCATCAATAGCCTTCGTTAAAAATTCTTTAGCACTCAGATCCATTGCCGATGGCTCAAAGGTTTCATCGGGTATTTCACCTACTGCATTTTGCTCTTCGTTGGCAGCAAAAGAGAAGATAGTCGCAATCTTGAGCGGTTTTTCACTATCCTTTTGCAGAAGGTTCAGTTCCTCATAGTAACATTTTGCGGCATCAACCGAACTAACGGCAAACATCGCATTAAAACCCTTTCCACCTCCTTGGTTTCGATGGGTTTTGATTCTGAAATTCTGCAAGATATATTGCGAAATCTCTTTTATACGAGCAGGGTGAAGCATTGCTTTCTTATATTCTGCCGAGCTTAGCTTTTCTTCATCTTGCTCTGATTCTATTCCCTTGAATTTGGGTCGAACATCGTTGTAATCAACTTTGAACTTCAATACCTTTTCATCTCTGATTGCATCTGTGATGACATACGAGTGCAGCTCACGACCAAATACGCTTGCGGTTGTCTCATCACCCAAAGCATTTTCAGGAAATATAGGCGTTCCAGTAAAACCGAATTGATAGTATCGTTTAAACTTTTTCCGTAAGAGTTTTTGAGCCTCTCCGAACTGCGAGCGATGGCATTCATCAAAGATGAATACTACCTGTTTTTGATAGATTGATAATTCACCTTCACCCTTCATCAAGTTGTTTAACTTCTGAATGGTGGTAACTATAATCTTGTTGTCGTCTCTTTCGAGGTTTCTTTTTAGCCCTGCTGTGCTCTCAGAGCCATTGACACTATCGGGAGAGAATCGTTGATACTCTTTCATCGTCTGAAAGTCAAGATCTTTGCGATCCACCACAAAGAACACTTTGTCGATAAAGTCAAGCTGTGTTGCCAGTCGAGCCGCTTTGAAACTGGTGAGGGTTTTGCCCGATCCTGTCGTGTGCCATATATATCCGCCACCTTCGGGCTTCGACCATTGCTTTGCTTGAAATGAGCTTTTAATTTTCCACAGGATTCTCTCGGTTGCTGCAATTTGATAGGGTCGCATGATTAGCAGCGTGTCGCTGGTATCAAAAACCGAGTAGGTGAGCAACACATTTAAGAGCGTGTTCTTTTGGAAAAATGTAGCTGTAAAATCCTTTAAATCTTTGATTAACGTGTTGTCGGCTTTCGCCCAGTTCATCGTAAAGTCAAAACTGTTTTTGTTTCGCTCTACGGTGTTGGCAAAGTAACGACTATCTGTTCCGTTCGAGATAACGAATATTTGCAGATATTTAAACAGCGAATTTTCTTTGTTAAAACTCTCTTTCGTGTAGCGATGCACTTGGTTAAAGGCTTCACGTATAGCTACGCCACGCTTTTTTAGCTCTATCTGTACCAACGGTAATCCGTTGACCAATATGGTAACATCATAACGATTAGCGTGCGTTCCTGTTTGTTCGAATTGCGATATTACCTGTAATTTGTTACGAGCAATATCCTTTTTATCCACTAAGTAGATGTTTTGAATATGCCCATCGTCAAATACAAAGTCATAGATATAGTTATCGTGTATCTTTCTCGTCTTTTCAACGAGGTTGTCGCTTGGCTTATCCAAATACTCCTCCACATAACGAGCCCATTCACCATCACTAAACATCATGTTATTAAGCTCCTGAAGTTGTTCCCTTGCATTGGTTAGCATAGCTTCGGCACTCTTTATTGAAGGGTTTTCATAGCCTTGGTTAACGAGGTCTTTTATAAGCTCTCGTTCGAGGGCAAACTCCGTTTGATAACCAACAGGAGGTTCACTCACCATTGAGTACTTGGCATAATCATCAAGGACTATGAAGTTTTTGGATTCTGCTATGGTATTATATTGTCTCATTATTTATCCGATAACTTTATTTGTCAACCTTTTATTTAAAACCGTAGACTCTCTTTATCTCTCGTACTAAGAAGCTTAATATTCTTTTGTCATCATCCTTAACAATAGAAATTTCTTCTCCACTATGTTTAGAATGACTATATAGATTGATTATTCTGTTATAATATTCTTCACGTGCTTCTTGAGGTAAAAGTTCTCTCCAACTTTCATAACCGAGAAAGGTCGATGTTTTTTCTAATATGTTACGTAAAAAGTTAAAATGATACTTTTGTATATCGTTTGTCTCTATCGCTTTTCCAAGTTCAGTTAAAAGTAATAGATGATATGAGAAGGGTGAATCATTAGATTTTACAATCAAAAAAGTTCCATCACCCAGTTTGTCTATGCGATGCTTTATGCTGTCTTTTGCTTTATAACCTGTACGTTTGTCGTCATTTCTGAATTGATTGAAAAGTACATTGTAAAACAAAGGATTATGCGTTGAAATAATGAATTGCAAGCCATTTGATTTTTTAATGAGCTCTGCCAAATTTACAGCCAACTCGATTAAATGATTATCATCTAATGAACTTACCGGGTCATCAACAAACACATATTTTAGGTCGTTAAATTTATCGGTTTCTCGCTCATCGGGTTCTGCTACATTCAGAACTTCTACAATTTGTTCAAGCAGACTATAAAACACACACCAGATTAGACAGCTCTCTTCGCCCTTTGAAATCTTTATATTCTCAATCTTTTCCTCATTACCACCCTCGATAGAGAAGGTGACTTCAGAATATGCCTTCACGATAATATCCTTTCCATCTTTATCTTTTATGGTGTACTGTTCGTTAAAGCGAGGCGTAAGCTTGTCATTTGTGTAACGCTGAAAATGGGTTATTATGTTGTTTTCTTGCCCTTGGACACGAAGTACCCAATCTGTAAATTTATTTGGTTGTATTTTTAGTTTTCTATCAGAATCTGTATCTAAATCATTATCCCAATAGAACAAATCTTCAGTAAAGGCATTATAGTAAATAACTTTACCTGCTGATTCCTTCTCTTCAGGTTCTTCTTTGTTGTCATCTTTAGGTGCTATCAACTCTTTAAACTCACGCGATAGACGGGTCTTTCCTGTGCCATTAAAGGCATAGATAAGCTGTACTTTTTTGTTGGCATCTCTAAGCGTTTGTGCTATTTCTGTTAATGTCTGTCCCATATTATGCCTTTAAATTTTCCGTGGGAAATGTTAGCAACATATCTCGATAGTATTCATACTGTTTTTGACGTAGTTCAATCTCCTTTGGTAGACCTTCGCTTATTGAAGCTGTGAGGGTATCGAATTTATCTAAGATTGAAACTATGCGTTTTTGCTCTTCTGGCGAAGGAATCGGAATTAATATTTTTTTAAGTTCACTCATTGGTAAACTAACAACAGGAGAGCCAACTATTTTCTTACTATACTCTTTTACTATGTGGCTAGCATTAAGTATATGGGCAAGAAACCTCGAGTTTAGTATATCCTGATTAGGTTTAATTACATATACACCCTCTTTAATATTCCAATTTTCGGGCCTAATTGAAATAACAGCAGTACGACCAACAGTGCCTGTTCCAGAAAAAAGCACATCTCCAACTTCTAAATTTGAGCGATTATTTATAAGCTCCAAAGCTCTTTTATTAATCCTATCCGTTTGTTGAACAAAGACAATATTGCCATTTTGTATTTCTCTAACAGTAACATAGAAATTTTCTGCATCTGATGTATTTAACTGAAAGTTCTTCCGAGGATTCAATCCTGTTTTTAGAGATTTTATCATATCTCCTAGAGGTTTCCACTCAATGTCTTGCCCGTCAAAACCCAGTAACTGGTCGCGATAGTAGTTATACTGCTTTTTACGAGCTGTAAGTTCCGCTGTAAGTTCCGCTGTAAGTTCCGTAAAAGTATCTAAAATACGAACTATCTCGTTTTGAATTGAGAGGGGTGGAATAGGAATTTGAATTTTTGCCATTTGATTACTCATCAACTTAGGATTCCCCATACCAGAATAAACATGCTTTTTAGCTTCAATCGAAAGCCAATAGAACAGAAATTTATAGTTCAATTCATTTGCATTAATTATCTTGATTAATCCACATACATTAGTGATGGAAAACTTTCCAGTCCGATGAAAAACAGTACCTGCGTTTGCTCCATCTGTGGTCCATGTAATACTTTCGCCATCATGATCAAACGTTTGTATTCGCCCTATTTCTCCATTCTCAGCCGTTTGAGAGCTATATACAGGATATATGCCCGCATTTTCTGCTAGATATTCTTTTGACATGACACGACCACGACTTAATACAGCCACACCGTTTTCAGCATGAGATAGAGGCTTCCACTTAACCTCGATACCGTCTAATAATTTATCTAAATAACTCATGCCTCAATCTCTTTTAAAATAGTATCAATATCAGCACGGAGTGCATTTATCTTCACCACCGTTTCTGAAATCTCTGCATTCAGTGCCGCAATATCTACCTTCTCACGATTATCCTTTGCTTCCACGTAGGAGCTAACGGAGAGATTATAGTCGTTTTCGGCAATAAGTTTGTTGTCTACCGATTTTGCTGTGTATTCAACATCCGCTTTGCTGTCGAAGATCTCCATAATCTTATCAATATGCTTGTCCTCAAGCACATTGTTATTGGTTACTTTCTTGAAAAAATCTTCGCCACTTGCATCTATAAACTGCGTCTTCGTATCTCGCTTGTTTTTGGCAAGCACCAAAATATTTACAGCGATTGAAGTGCCGTAGAATAGATTTGGAGCTAATGAAATAACTGTTTCCACAAAGTTGTTATCTACCAGATACTTTCTAATCTTTTGCTCTGCACCACCACGGTAGAAAATACCGGGGAAACAGACAATAGCCGCCCTACCTTTACCCGAAAGATAGCTCAAAGCGTGCAGTACAAAAGCAAAATCTGCCTTTGATTTAGGAGCAAGCACTCCTGCGGGTGCAAAACGATCATCGTTAATCAGCGTAGGGTCGTCCGAGCCAATCCAATTGACCGAATAAGGTGGATTGGAAACAATGGCATCAAAAGGCTTATCATCTCCAAATTGAGGATCTCTAAGCGTATCACCAAGTGCAATATTAAACTTATCGTAGTTCACATTATGCAAAAACATATTCATACGAGCGAGGTTGTAGGTCGTGTGGTTGATCTCTTGACCAAAAAAACCCTCTTCAATAATATGATTATCAAAATGTTTTTTAGCTTGTAAAAGTAGCGAGCCTGAACCACAGGCAGGGTCATAAATCTTATTCACGCTTGTCTGTTTGTGCATAGCAAGCTGTGCAATGAGCTTAGAAACGTGTTGCGGGGTAAAGAACTCACCTCCCGACTTGCCTGCATTAGCGGCATAGTTAGAGATGAGAAATTCATAGGCATCACCAAATAAGTCTATCTGATTATCCTCAAAGTTCCCAAAATTCAACTCTTCCACGCCTTTCAGCACGGCAGCTAAGCGACTGTTTTTGTTCTCAACCGTATTACCAAGTCGGGTGCTGGTAGTATCGAAATCGGCAAACAATCCTTTTATATCTTCCTCCGAAGGATAACCGGTGGCAGAACTCTCAATCTCATTAAATATGTTTTTTAGCTCCGTGTTCAGATTAGGATTTGTATTTGCTGTCTTGGCTACATTCACAAAAAGCTGACTCGGATAGATAAAATACCCTTTGGTCTTTATTGCATCATCTTTAATCTCTGGCGTTATTACGCTGTCAAGTAAATTAGCATAGTCAACGCTATCATCGCCTCCCTCGATATAATTAGAGAAATTTTCGCTTATAAAACGATAGAAGAGTGTACCCAGTACAAACTGTTTAAAATCCCATCCATCAACAGCTCCACGTACCTCGTTGGCTATTTTCCATATCTTGGCTTGTAACTCAGCCCTTTGAATTATAGTTGTCATATTTATTATATTGTTTCAGTATGATTATACGCACTAAATATCATTTGCTTTTATTGATTAAATCTCTTCTATCAACATTCAATAGCTCAGCTATTCTTGAAAGAGTTACCAGATCGGGTTGCGAAACGTTAGTACACCATTTAGAAACGGTAGACGGATCTTTGCCCAATTCTTTTGCTAACCATTTACCAGTCCTCTTCTTTTCAACAAGAACTATTTTAAGCCGATTTATATCTTTCATTCTAGTCATTTTATTGAATCTACTACAAATATATTGATTTATCTGAATTAAGGGAAACAAATTATCTTTTTTAAATTGTTATCTTTGAATCACCCGACTACGGAGGAGCGATTTTCCCCGTCAGGGCAAGGCTTTCGGGAATAACCCGAAAGGTATCGAGTTGCTCGATACACACCTTGCTATGTTCCGACGAACATAAAGCGCACCGTGCGATATGAATAGGAATTTCTCATTTCAGTATGTTGAAATTTTATAGATTTGCTACCATGCTTCTTTGTGGAATGGAAACTGCAATATGTTATGGAAACAATCCCGCAGAGAAACAGTGTCGTACAGATTTACGGATTTGCTGTCGTATCGTCGTATGGATTTAAGGATGTCCGAATATAGGTCAATCTATATGTAAAGATTTACGGACAAAATTATCCGCAGCAACTGAAAACAAAAACGGGCAGGTTTTGAAGCCGGCCCGCCGTTCTTAACAGATGAATCCCTCTTTATACTGAATGATCACCGGAGCCGCCGCCCGCGTTGGAGCGGTAGCTCGTCGGATCAGCCATTTGCGCAGTACCGCCGCATTGCGTGTATTAAGCCGGAATGCGAGGGAGGCTACCACCTCCATGTTATACACGTCCGCTCCGTTGCCGTTCTCCAGACGTACGTACTTGCAGACCTCGTAATCGTGCAGGGTATCGCTTTTGATGATTGCCTTGATACCCGCGTTTACCGATCCGGCAGTCGTGCCGAACAGCACGGCAATCTCCATTGCCGTCATCCATACGTCGCACCCCGTCAGGGTTACGCCGTTCTCGCTGATTGTGATTTTATCTCTTTTCATCGTACATTCGTTTTTAGATGGTTTGACAAATAAAATTCTCCATTTGCTCGATACGTTGCGCGAGTTTCTCCATGTCGCGGCTCACTTTCTCCGCCGTGATTTTGGCGTAGATTTGCGTCGTGCGGATGCTGCGGTGTCCCAGCATCTTCGAGAGCGTTTCAATCGGCACGTCGTTCGACAGGCAGACCGTCGTGGCGTAGGTATGGCGGCTCATGTGCCATGTAACATTTTTCTCAATACCGCACTTTCGCGCAATCACCTTGATACTGTTCTTGCAATTGGCATAACACGGAACGGGCAGTAATTTATCCCCCTCGGCCATGCCGTCGTATTTCTCGATAATGTGTTTGGCCACGTCCAGCAACCGGATATTCGATTCCGTGCCCGTCTTTTGACGGTTGGTGATAATCCACAGATGGCCGTCGAAGGAGGTTTGCAGGTTCGCTTTCGTCAGGTTCGCCATATCTGTCCAGCTCAACCCCGTGAACGTGCAGAAGATGAAAAGGTCGCGGATCACCTCGTAACTCTTCTTTTTGAATGTACCGTTAATCAGCAGCTTGATTTCCTCTTTGGTCAGAAAGCCCCGCTTCGTTTCCTCTTTGGTGATGCTGTACGCAAAGAACGGGTCGCGCTGCAACAAGCCGTTATTGACGGCCATGTAGATGATTTTTCGGAACGGCATCATATACGACCATACCGTATTGTTGCAATGGTTCTTCTCGGTTTTGAGGAACAGCTCGAAATCGGTGATGAACGCCGGAGCAAGCTCCTTTAGGGCAATGTCGCTGACCTTGTACCGCTTTTCGATAAACTCCGCGAGGTGCTTATACACGGTGCAGTATTTCCAATAGCTGCGCAGGCTTTTGAGCTTACCGACCTGCTTCTCGTAATCCTCATTATGCTGCCGGAAGACCGCCAGCAGCGTTTCGTGGTTCATGCCCAAACCCAGATAGGCGTTGCGCACTTTCTCGGCGGTTACATAGTTGTCCCGGTCGGCGATCTTCTGGTAGGCTTGGTTGATACCCACGCGGATTTTATCCAGCATCCGGTTCGCCTCCTGCGCCACCACGCTACGACCGGATACGCGACCTAACTCCACGTTCCACGATTTTTCCTCCACGTCCAGCTTAACTGAACTGTGCGATTTTGCCGTTTACCGTGATGCGGCACATGACGGGAATAAGCCCGTTCTTCTTCGGGGCGTTGCGTTTCAGACAGAATAATACTTTGAATGTCGATCTCATAACTCTACAATTTTTTAGGGTTCAACCTCCGATCGAAGCAGGAGCAGAGTATGCTTGCATACTATGCCTGTCTCTTATACACATCTCCGAGCCCACGAGACTAGGCATGATCTCG
>ENA-OZIC01000500-OZIC01000500.1-human-gut-metagenome-genome-assembly--contig:-NODE-500-length-21699-cov-5.885603_pt1 | contig 21699 bp, 19 predicted proteins | sample MGYA00244056_ERZ653704 | MGnify/ENA primary metagenome ERZ653704 (study PRJEB26926, sample SAMN06165229) | human gut metagenome | biome: ENVO:00009003; feature: ENVO:2100002; material: ENVO:00002003... | reverse complement strand
TGCCTAGTCTCGTGGGCTCGGAGATGTGTATAAGAGACAGGCATTCTCCGATCACTTTGAGGAAGTGGAGGAGCGCCTGAACCTCGTGACTGAATTTGTACGCATTATACAGGAAGAAGACAACTTCCCCGCACAGTATTTTTTCGACGTCCGTCCATCCCTCAAACGGATACGCGTTGAAGGAATGTATCTGGACGAACAGGAACTTTTCGACTTACGCCGTTCGCTGGAAACGATACGGGACATCGTACGCTTTCTGGAAAAAGAAGATATGGAGGAGGAAGATTCCCCCTACCCTTGCCTTCGGAATCTCGCCAAAGATATCCTGGCATTCCCGCAATTGATCCAGAAGATAAATAATATACTTTCACCGTACGGAAAGATAAAAGACAATGCTTCATCCGAACTGGCACGTATCCGCCGGGAATTGACAAACACCATGAACAGTATTTCCCGTTCATTGAATGGTATCCTGCGCAACGCCCAATCCGAAGGTGTGGTAGACAAAGATGTTACTCCTACTATGCGTGACGGACGTTTGGTAATTCCGGTTGCTCCGGGACTGAAACGGAAAATAAAAGGTATCGTGCATGATGAATCGGCAAGTGGAAAAACCGTGTTCATAGAACCTGCCGAGGTAGTGGAAGCCAACAACCGTATCCGTGAACTGGAGGGAGATGAGCGTAGAGAGATTATCCGTATTCTGGTGGAATTCTCCAATCTGCTGCGTCCTTCTATTCCCGAGGTATTGCAGTCTTACGAATTCCTTGCCGAGATAGACTTTATCCGTGCCAAGAGCTTGTTTGCCCTGCAAATATCCGGTATAAAACCCGCACTTGAGAATACGCGCTTACTGGATTGGACCATGGCAGTCCATCCGTTACTGCAACTCTCCCTCTCCAAACATGGGAAAAAGGTAGTTCCCCTCGATATAGAACTAACCGAGAAACAGCGCATATTGATTATATCCGGTCCAAACGCCGGTGGTAAGTCCGTTTGTCTCAAAACAGTAGGGTTATTACAGTATATGCTGCAATGTGGTATGCTCATTTCCATGCATGAACGCAGCCACGCGGGTATTTTCAGCAGCATATTCATTGATATAGGTGACGAGCAATCCATTGAAGATGATTTAAGTACTTATTCTTCTCATCTTACCAATATGAAGATAATGATGAAGAACTGCAATGAACGTAGCCTCATCCTGATCGATGAATTCGGCGGCGGAACAGAACCGCAAATCGGTGGTGCCATAGCCGAAGCTGTACTGAAACGTTTCAACCAAAAGTTAACTTTCGGTGTTATTACTACACACTACCAGAATCTGAAGCACTTTGCCGAAGACCATGAGGGGGTAGTAAATGGAGCTATGCTATATGACCGCCACCTGATGCAGGCCTTATTCCAACTTCAGATCGGTAACCCCGGAAGTTCATTTGCCGTAGAAATAGCCAGAAAGATCGGTCTTCCGGAAGATGTGATTGCTGACGCATCCGAAATTGTGGGCAGTGAATACATCAATGCTGATAAATACCTGCAAGACATTGTACGTGACAAGCGATATTGGGAAGGCAAACGCCAGACCATCCGCCAACGCGAGAAACATATGGAAGACACCATCGCCCGTTATCAGGCAGAAATGGAAGACTTACAAAAATCTCGCAAGGAGATTATTAAAAAAGCCAAGGAAGAAGCAGAACAACTGGTACAAGAGGCCAATGCCCGAATTGAGAATACCATCCGTACCATCAAGGAAGCACAGGCTGAAAAAGAAAAGACTCGCCAGGCACGCCAAGAGTTGACGGAATTCCGTCAATCGATGGAAGCTCTTGCCTCTAAAGAACAGGAGGAGAAAATAGCCCGTAAAATGCAGAAATTGCAGGAAAAGCAGAATCGTAAGAAAGAAAAGAAAACAAGAGATACTGATAACGGATTATCAGCACAGGAGCAGGCTGCGCAAAAAGCCAAGCAGGAAGCAGAGCGCCTGGCAAGCATTGTACCGGGAGCGATGGTGAAGATAAAAGGACAGAATTCAGTAGGCGAAGTCCTGGAAGTAAATGGAAAAAATGCCGTTGTAGCATTCGGTAGTATAAAGACTACCATTAAAGTGGAACGTCTGGAGCGTACAAACATTGTTCCGCAAAAGGTAGACAGTTCTACCAAGAGCACATTCGTCAGCAACCAGACGCAGGACAGTATGTACGAAAAGAAACTGAACTTCAAACAAGACATCGACGTACGCGGTATGCGGGGTGATGAAGCTTTGCAGGCAGTGACCTACTTTATTGACGATGCCATTCTTGTTGGGATGTCCCGCGTACGTATTCTTCACGGAACAGGCACGGGCATTTTACGTACACTTATTCGCCAGTACCTGCAAACAGTTCCCGGTATCAGACACTTTGCCGATGAGCATGTGCAATTCGGCGGTGCAGGAATTACAGTTGTTGACCTATAAATAAAATAGTATGAAATCAATCAAAGAACTCTACCGTATCGGTACAGGGCCATCAAGCAGCCATACAATGGGCCCTCGCAAAGCTGCCGAGCTATTTCTGGAAAAACATCCGGAAGCCTCCTCATTTAAAGTTACTTTATACGGTAGCCTTGCCGCCACCGGTAAAGGGCATATGACTAATATAGCCATAACCGATACCCTGCAACCTGCCGCTCCGGTAGAAATCATCTGGGAACCGAAAATATTCCTGCCTTTTCATCCCAACGGGATGAAGTTCGTTTCTGTAAATGCAGCAGGCAATGAAACAGATTCATGGACAGTATTTAGCGTGGGCGGTGGTGCTTTAGCCGAAGAAAACGATGGTGCATCTTCCGTCAACACTCCTGATATCTACTCTATGAACCACATGACTGAGATTCTGCAATGGTGCGAAAAAACCGGAAAAAGTTATTGGGAATACGTTAAGGAATGTGAGGAAGAAGATATCTGGGATTACTTGCAAGAAGTTTGGAAAACCATGCAGGCAGCCGTTCGCCGCGGACTGGAACAGGAAGGCGTATTGCCCGGTCCATTGAACCTGCGTCGCAAAGCCTCTACTTATTATATACGCGCCAGCGGATACAAACAATCCCTGCAATCCCGTGGACTGGTATTTGCCTATGCCCTTGCCGTAAGTGAAGAGAACGCTTCAGGCGGAACCATAGTTACTGCACCTACCTGCGGTTCCTGCGGTGTAATGCCGGCAGTGTTATATCATTTGGCAAAGAGCCGCGATTTCAGCGATATCCGCATCCTCCGCGCACTTGCCACTGCCGGTCTTGTAGGAAACATTGTAAAGACAAACGCATCCATATCGGGAGCGGAAGTTGGATGTCAGGGAGAAGTGGGGGTAGCTTGTGCTATGGCCTCAGCCGCTGCCAATCAATTATTCGGTGGCAGTCCGGCTCAAATAGAATATGCAGCTGAAATGGGATTAGAGCATCATCTGGGAATGACCTGTGACCCGGTTTGCGGATTAGTACAGATCCCCTGTATCGAACGAAATGCCTATGCCGCCGCCCGTGCACTGGATGCCAACCTTTATTCCTCATTCACCGATGGAATGCACCGTGTATCTTTCGATAAGGTTGTAGAAGTAATGAAAGAAACCGGAAACGACCTGCCTTCACTCTATAAAGAAACCAGCGAAGGGGGATTGGCAAAAGATTACCGACCAATGTAATTGAGTTACAAGCTACGAGTTACAAGTTGCTGCGCTATGTCAGTCTTTGAACTGCTAAACGCTATCAAGCCGCAGGACTCTTGTAGCTCGTAACTTGTAGCTTTCTCACTCTTCCGGTGGATAAATCGTATCATCCTTTCCCGTTACATTCACAGTATTCATCAGCCCTCCATCTTCCGAATAGAATAACTGATACTTCTGATTTCCCTGCTTCACTTCAATCACATATTGCATGGGTTGCAACGGATACAGCAAGAAATAATAATCATCTTGTACCCAGTTTGCATATTCGCTATTATTAAATGCAGTCTGGACAGCTCCGGGAACATCATTCCAGTATATTTCCGATTCTGTCATCCACCAGTTTCCATTGGCATCAAACCATATATCGGAATCTTTTCCGTCCAGCCAGCAATCGGCCACAAAATACGAGCTTTTCTGCTTCCAGTCTACGTCCGTAGCATTTGGATATTTCTGTTTCAAAGCCTGTGTTACAGCCTCCGGCACATCGATACTCTTATCATCGTCATCATCATCGCTGCATGCACTGAATGTCAATGCGGTCATGCACATCATCATCGCTAACATCAAGAATCTTGTTTTCATCATTTTCTCCCTCCATTAGTCATCCAAACTGACAAACTGTCCTTTCTTATTGAATTTCAAAGAGAAATCATTGGCAAGTTCCACCTCAATCCCCGTACTTTTACGCTCTATCTTAGTGATAATTTCATTAGGAAAATTAGCCTTTACGTAATCTTTTACAGAGGCTGGGATAAGGGCGGCAGGCACAGCATTCTTTTTACAGTCTACTTCCATCCAATTACCTTTCTTGTCGAAGTCAATCTCCGTGCGGTCAGTCAGTGTCACTTCATACTTCTTGGACAGGAACTCACTGTCTATCTTGATGTATGAAATCTGCGGTTTACTGAAATACTGATTGATAAAGTTACGCGCAGTCAATGAAAGTTCCTTTACGTCTTTGGTAATCACATCACCAGCAAAAGCGAACTGAACGGCTACGATAGCCAATACGAGAATAGATAAAACCTTCTTCATAATCGTTATTGTTTTTAAGTGTTACTAATTTATTTCCTATTTTTATTCACACTGCAAATAACGATACTGAATCGGGAAAGATTTGGGAATATTCGCCTTTAGCTTTTCTTTTGAGATTCTTTAACAAGCAAGAACAGATGCATTCCTTCCTGCCATTTATAAGTCAGACTGAGAGAGGCGGACAAAGCAATGGAACGGGCGATGGCAAGCCCCAAACCGGTAGAATCCTTCTTCGCGTCAATACTGCGATAAAAACGCCGGAACAACTTTTCTCCATCCAACGGATGTTCACCACTGTTCATGATAGTAAGAGAAGAAGGCGTAGTCGCTATATGCAGTTCACCGCCTTCACGATTATGCACCAAAGAATTTTTCACCAAATTGGAAACCAAAATCTGTGCCAGGGAAAGGTTGCAGCGAATCACGAAAGGTTCCGTCTCTTTCGTACGTACCAGATGTATTTTCTTGCCTTCATATATATCCATCAAATCAGGCAATAGTTCATCCAAGACTTCATCTACCGAAACATCTTCTGTTTCGGTATATTGTCCGTTTTCAATACGGGAAAGCAACAACAAAGATTTATTCAGTCTGACAGCTCTGCCCAATGTAGTATATATTTCATCCAGCTCTTTCAACTGTTCTTCCGTCATCGACTCATTCTCCGCAAGCAACTCAATCTTGCCACGAACAATGGCAAGCGGTGTCTGCAACTCATGCGAAGCATTTTCTATAAACTGCTTCTGTTCCTCATACGCCTTATAACTACGGTTTCCCATATCCACAGCCGCATCACCCAACTGCTGAAATTCCCGTATCTTCGTCGGGTTGTCCAACACCGGAAGCTCCTTGCCCGGCTGAATTTGTTGCAGCCAGTTCAGCAGGCGATGCAACGGACAAAATACACTTTGCAGTATCAGTCGTGTCCCGATGGATGTGCAAATCAAAAACAGCAGAAACAATGCTCCCAAATACCACAGGATAGCCTCCACCATATCATCACGCTCCAAGATGGAAATCATCAGTTCCAGTTCATAAAACTGCCCATCCGGCATACGGAAAGCCGTCTTTAGTACCCTCACCGGCTCATCTTCATCTTCGCTTTCTATATAGACAGTAGAGTCATAAAACTCTTCATCATAGTCCTCAGCTTCTTCTTCGGATATAGGCCGGAATTTGTAGAAAGACATCAATGTCCCCTCCGTATCAAGAATAGACGGGTCCATCAAGGCATTATTGATTAATATCTCACTGTAATTTTCAAGCGTATCATCCGTTTCATCCATCACTTCGTCAATAATGGCATAATAAAACAATACCCCCCATACCGCCATCAACAGCAATAGCAGCAATGAGAGTTTCCGATAGGTATAATGAAGCAGTTTCATACTTCAGAGAGTTTATAGCCAAAACCATATACTGCCTTCAGTTCTACGGTAGCCTCAGCTTGTTTCAGTTTACGACGAAGATTTTTCACTTGTGAGTAAATGAAATCCAATGAATCTACCTGATCGATATTATCTCCCCACACAGACTCCGCAAGACTCATTTTATTAATAACGCGATCAGGATTGACTATAAAATAATAAAGCAGATCGAATTCTTTCCGGTTAAGTTGTAAAGGCACTCCTCCTACCTCTACCTGGCGTTTGTCAGGATACAGCAACAGATTTCCCATTGTAATGGAAACATCACCCTTTGCTTGTCGGCGGCGAATAACAGACTTCACCCGCGCATTGAGCTCGGCCAAATGGAAAGGCTTCGTAAGATAGTCATCAGCGCCCAATTCCAGCCCTTCCACCTTATCATCCAAAGAATCCTTGGCAGAAATAATCAACACACTGTCACTACGATGCAGGCGTTTGAGTTCGCGCAGCAAATCCAGACCGCTTCCACCAGGCAGCATAATGTCCAGCAGGATACAGTCATAATCGTAGTCATTCACTTTATCCAGTGCCGAAAAGTAATCGGCAGCAGTTTCCACAACGAAATGCTCTTTTACAAGGGAAATGCGGATCGTTTCCCGCAAATCCGGTTCATCTTCTACAATCAGGATTTTCATACCGGCAAAGGAAACTCATAAATTAGGAAACAATCTGGAATCTTTGATCAAATGCTGTCTGTTTCGTGCAAATCTTCCAGCAATTCTTCTTTCGCCAAGGATATTTTGCCATCGGCAGATACAGTAATCGATAGTGGAATGTAAAGGTCGGATTGCGGATAGCACACACTTGCCGCATAAACGATCCCCTGAGGTGTGGTCTTATCATACACCAGTCCCTCAAGGATAGAATGTTTCATGAACTTTGCATCCACTAACGAAGCAAAACTCTCTTTTGTAAACACCTTGTCAACAATAGACTTACCGCCGGAAGTTATACGCAGAGTAATGCTATTATCAACAAATTTATCTCCTTGTTCATTAATCACAACAGGTAAACTGTCATCCGGCCTGCGAACCACGCTCGATTGATATTCCTTACCTTTATACGTAAAACAGGTCTTACTATCAGATACCTGCATACGTTGCAAACCATTAGCATCCACACTGTCTTTCATCAGTACCTGTATATCTCCCCTATCCTCTTTTTTCTGAGAAGAACAAGCTGACAACAGCCACATCGCTATACATATCCAGAAGTAAAATACGTTTCTCATTCTACCATTTGTTTACAATTAACGGGAACAAAGGAACAAAAAGGGAGGCAAAAATGCAAGGGAAAAGCAAAAGAAATAAAAACGGGCGAAAATGTTCCGCCCGTTTCATAAAACTAATACCATACTATATTTTATTTATACCTATTGAATCTTGATGTTTATAAGACAACAGGAAAAGCAAAAAGTTTAATAGGATCTTTCGTTTTAACATAAAAAAGGAATATAGCCCGATATACCCTATCGTCTGCATCAAAGCCCGGCATATTACACTAATAAAGGCCAACAACTTACGGTACCCGGCTTCATTGAATTTCATAAAGCGCTTCCCATAATTTCCGGAGACAAGGAATACACCACTGCTTCCGGAAAAACAATCGTGATCAAAGCTAATCCCCATATCAGTGCGGCAGATTTGACTTTACGCATCGACTGTGAAGATCCGCTTTATAAGAAAATGACCGATGTAATACCTCAGTATAAAGTTTCTTTCTCTGCCTATAGCCGCCAAGGAAGCTGGGCTTATCCGATACGCCCTGCCCATTGTCGGGAAGGCGTGGCTCTGATGTTAAACCTAGCATACGCATTCTCTTCACAGGAATTCGCAGACGAACTGGAGAAATACAGAGGAAAGCTACATAGCGATAATAATAAGACAGTCATCAATGTCGATCAATTGAAGCAGAAAGTACTAAACCACGGCGCATACCTTCTCGGACACGTCAGTGGTGTAAACGGTTTGGGTGGAGGCTACACTTTAGGTCTGGCAGAATGGTGCTTTCTACAGCATTATCCCGATGATGAATACAACATACATACCGTCTTCCACGAAATAGGGCATTGCCTCGGATACGGGCACGACGGTAACATGACCTATGAGCAGACAGATCCCGGATGGATCACCCTGGGACGTGCTGTCTATCTGAAGTTAGGTCAGGAGAAACGTCTCCCTGTTTACTCACGGCGTTTTATGCATACCCGTAAAAATGCGACTACCCTATACGGTAGTTCTAAATATGTGGGTTCCACATTCGTCATAGAAGATCCGGAACTGGATGTAATAGACGGCGGCCTCGGTTTTCATCCAGTAGAAGACAACGAAAACATTGCAGACGGTACCCCATTATCGGTGTCATTAAAATGGTCGGACATGCCCGAAGCTACGGAAACGACTTTCAAACCTAAAGATGTTACAGCCTATCAGGATCGCATTTACATAGTTAATAATGCTACCGGAAACTATAGTATAGAAGTCTTCCAAGAGAAGAACGGGCAAGTAATCCATTGTGGGCGTATCAGAAACTGGACACGCAACGACACATCCGAAACTTTTGCCGGTGAACCCAATGGAATTACAGCCGCCCATGGCAAAATATATGTAACCAATACGAGTAGCCGGACAGATGTTTTTGATGCCACGACACTGAAATTTATAACATGTATCGGAAACGGACAATGGGGTGAAGGCAGCTATCAAACCGTACATGCTTTCGAAACTTCAGTAAAAAACGGTTGTGTATTCATCCGTGATAAAAGGCGTGTTTGCGTCTTTATGGAAAAAGATGTCACAGCGGATAATTGTATGCGCATACCGAACTACTGCCGTTTCAACAATGTAGGCGAAGTGATGGGAACATACGGAATGACAATAGATAAAGACAATATACTTTATACTACCCACATTGGTAAAAAGGAAATCTATGCCTATGATCTTACTACCATGCGTGAACAGAAAGTATTAAACCCGGTCCGCACCCTGAAGTTACCAACGCAAGCCTATGATGTGGTTTCCTGGGACGGTCGTATGTTTGTGACTTTAAATCAAAAGACAGAATGTCTTGTAGAGATTAATCCCCAGGATGGAAGCATCTTAAAAGACTATTCTACCATAAACGGAAAGTCTTTTAGCAATCCGGAGAAAATAGCCCTGGCCCGCCAGACTCTCTTTGTGATAAACCGCGGAACAGGTACAGTGACAAGCATCCCATTAAATGAATTGAAGTAAGAAGAAAGAAATGAAGATAATATATATACTATTCGCAGGTTTATGCCTGCTTTCATGTGAAAAGACAAAGATAGAAGACGTTATCCGGGAAGTGGAACCGGACCAACCTTCATCCATACATTATTACTACTCATACAAAGCCGGAGAAGTGATTAATGCAGAAAAGCTTGGGTATGCTTCCGATGAATTCATGCCCGGTTGTACATATATATACGGTGACACCCTTTTCATTGCCAATACTCAAAACGGACATTTCAGCGTGGAATTATACAGTTTGTCCGCTCACCAGAAATTAGGTTCATTAAATACATGGACCTACAATGATGTAATGCAAACATTCGGTAATTACGTAGAGGCCATTTCCGTAGCTAATGAGAGGCTTTATCTCGCCAATATAAGCTCGTGCATTGATGTGTTTGATGTACATACACTGAAATTTATCACCCGAATCGGGAACCGTAACTGGGGGCATGGAAACACACAGTTGTTTCATACACATGCAATGGCTATTGTAGACGATTACATAATAGTGCGCATGAAAGATGGTCTGCAAGTAACCTTGCAAAGTGATGTGAGTGCGGAAAAATATCAGAATATAAATTACTACTCACGTGGAAGTCTGGATGGTTTCGATGTAAACAACGGATTTTATTCACATCAGATGGCAGTAGATACAACCGGATTGGTATTTCTCGCCGATTACGGACAATACGGCAACCGGAAAATACATGTGATCGATACTACCCTTATCCAGAAGGGAAGCAATATCACAATGACTACCAGTCAGGCTATTCCTCTGGATTTTAATCCCAGAGGAATAGCCTTATACAAAAATCTGATGTACATCTCAGCAGCCGACGGTAGTATCCGATGCTATGACAGAGAGAAAAAGAAATTCTTCCTGACCTTCAAATCAGTGCCCGGCTATACATTCAAAGGCGGACAAAAGTTATTGGTTTATAACAACCGGCTATGGGTCACAGATGTCTCAACAAGAGAAATCGTCGGAGTAGATATATTCCGCAATGTGATTGAGGAATATGAATAATAACAAGACTAAAGTTACCTCACAAAGCCATTTTTATAATAATCATAAGCAGCATCAATTTTTTCCGGAGTATCTGCATGCAAAAGAAGTAATAATTCACGGGTAAACTCCAAATGCCCGGTTCCGTTAGCAGTTACGATATTCTTATCGCTGACTGCCTGTTTTTCCTGGTACCCGGCTTCATTGGTATATGCACTACCTGCAAACTGCTTCAGATATGGAAGCGTATTACTGGTATGCTTTACATCATTCAGGAAACCATGCGCTCCCATAAAGGCAGAAGCATTGCAAATAGCTCCAACTATCTTGCCACGCTGTAATGCATCCTGCACAATTGGCACCACCTGTTCTGCTTCAGGCGATTGCCAGTGCATACCACCAACCAATACCAATGCCGCATAGTCAGCAGGCATCGTTTGAAAACTATAATCAGGCAAAGTACGAAAACCGCCGACAGAACGCACAACGTCCAATGTAGGGGCAACTACCTTCGGTATATATTTCACTTCACTACCTGGTATTACCCCGGTATTTAAGGAAATGGCAAGGAAAGCGCCTTCCCAGTCGGCATATTCATTTAAAAGCAGGAATAAGACTTCTTGTTTCATAAGATTCGTATTTAGAATGTTTTTAATATCTGCTGACAAAGTTACACCAATACTCAAAAAGTCTACTATTTGGGGATAGGAAAAAACAAAAAAGCTGATATGACTACCTTTACATAGCAATCATATCAGCCACTCACTATTATTACAGAGATGAAAATTCTATAACGGCATTACCTCCCCTATCTCAGGAATCATCATATTCAGCGAGTCTTGTTCCTGCATCTTTTTCTCATTCGTCAAAGGCTCATTCCAAGGATGCTTTGCCAATGCATACTTTGAATGATGTACAGTCATTATTTTTTTTGCTTTCAGATCTTTAGCTGCCTTTGCCATATTAGAAGGCATTAGATGGATAAGGTTCCAACCTTCATTATACTGGCCGTTTTCCAGAATCGCAAGGTCTATATCCGGAAAGTGCTTCCCTATTTCCTCAAAATGAGAGTCATAACCACCGTCACCGGCCATATATATTTTCTGTGATGGAGTTTCTATCAGAAAGGATGCCCACAATGTCTGATTGGCCTTTAAACCACGACCGGAGAAATGGCGTGTCGGAAGACAATGGACAGCAAAACCATTTTCCAAAACAGCGTCTTCATACCAGTCCAATTCTACAAGCCGGTCTTTATCATATCCCCAATATTCGAAATGTTCGCCAACGCCGAGTCCGCAAATCACTTTTCCTACCCGGTCTTTCAGACTTTTCACTGTCCGGTAATCCAGGTGATCCCAATGATCGTGCGAAATCACCATATAATCGATATCCGGCATATCTTCGGGTTTATAAACATCAGTTCCTTTAAATGGTTTGTTGACGAAAGATACAGGCGAAGCCATGCAAAAAACAGGATCAACGAGAAATCGCTTTCCATCTACCTGAATAAAGTAGGAAGAATGTCCAAACCAGATCAGTACATTTTCATCACGCCCCAACTTATGCAAATCCGTTTTGATAACCGGAACTTCATTCTCCGGACGCAGGTTCTCTGTTTTGCGGAATAAGAAAGAAAGCATAGCACCAAAGCGTCCTTCGTCCGAAGTCATCATCTGCGTCGGATGCAGATTATTGAACTGGCCGTCACGGTAATGAGGTGAGCGTTTGATTCGCTCTAAACGCGCTCCCTGAGGCAAACTGCCGAAACTCGGCTGATTAATAAAAATAAATACGGAAGCGCATATTATGCCTATAACCGCCAACACAATCCAAAGCCACATCTGTTTTTTATTTTTGCTCATTCTAAATTAGTTTATTAGCTACGAGCTACAAGTACCTTTCGGTGTGATAGCCGGACAAGTGATTTTTCGCCCACAAACATAGCTCAGCCACTCATAGCTTGTAACTCGTAGCTTTTGTGACTCTTACAATGTTTCTTGTTTCAGTTGCTCCACGAACCCGTCGATACGACGCAACTCCTTGGGAATATTAATACTCTGCGGGCAGTGAGGCGAACATTGATCGCAACCAATACAATGATTTGCCTGTCGCAGGCGTGGCACACTACGGTCATAACCAACAAGAAAAGCCTGGCGTGCCTTTCTATAATTCTCGTCTTGTTGGCTCTTCGGTACATTCCCCTCATTCACACATTTATTATAATGTATAAGCACAGCAGGAATATCAATGCCATACGGACAAGGCATACAGTATTTACAGTCATTGCACGGTACAGTAGGGTACTTTAACATCAATTGTGCCGTTTCTTCCAAAAACTCTTTATCATCATCTGTCAAAGGAATCAGTGGAGAGTAGGTACGGATATTATCCTGAAGATGCTCCATATACGTCATGCCACTCAATACCGTTAACACCAGTTCCGGTGAGCCTGCAAAACGGAAAGCCCACGAAGCCACACTATCTTCCGGACGGCGCTGCTTAAGACGTGTCATAATATGAGTCGGTACATTAGACAATCTTCCCCCCAGCAATGGCTCCATAATGATTGCCGGAATATTACGTTTTACCAATTCATCATATAGGTAGTCCGCATTTACATTACGTCCCGAAGAATGTTTCCAGTCCACATAATTGAGCTGTATCTGTACAAAGTCCCATTTCACCTCATCATGCAGAGAAAGTGCATAGTCATAAGTATCCACTGTGCCGTGGAAAGAAAATCCCAGATTACGGATACGCCCTGCCTCACGTTCTTTCAACAGAAACTCCATCATACCATTGTCTATATATCGCGCTTTGAATGCTTCTATTCCACCATTACCGATAGAGTGCAACAAATAGTAATCGATATAATCTGTCTGTAAATCCTCGAAAGATTTACGATACATGGCTATAGAGTTTTCACGGCTATAATTACTAAAGTTGGATAACTTTGTAGCAATAAACAGTTTCTCACGCGGATGACGTTTTAATGCAATACCAGTAGATTTTTCCGACCATCCCTGTACATATACCGGAGATGTATCGAAATAATTCACGCCATGCGCAATGGCATAATCTACTAATTCGTTCACAGCATCCTGGTCAATCATATCTCCTTTCCCATCCGGTGAAGGAACAGTCGGCCAGCGCATACAGCCATAACCCAGAAGTGAAACACGATCTTTCTGAGCCACAGAAGTGCGGTAAGTCATCTTATCAGTAGGCACCGGAGTCGATGCACTGCCTCCCGGAATCACCCCATCCTTCTGTTTGCAACTATAAAGAGTCGCAGCAGCCGTTGTCGTAGCGGCACTGATACCCACAATTTTCAGAAAATCCCTACGGTTTATATTTTTATTATGTTCTTCCATATCTGTTCTTCTAACATTTATCACTTTATCACCCTATCACATTACCACCTCTATATCACCCGATGTCTCTCATGTCCCTCTACATAGATAGCACTGAAAGGACGTGCCGGACAAAGATTCTCACAGGCACCACAACCAATACAACGCTCTACATTAACAACCGGAATCTTTGGAGAATCCGGATTATCTACCTCAGACGGAACCATCTCTATCGCCGCTACCGGGCAATGACGGGCACAATTACCGCAATTTACTCCATCAGTCAACGGTACACAATTCTTCCTGATCCATACGGCATGACCGATCTGGATAGATGATTTATCAGCCAGACTGGTAAGATGAATCGCATCTGTCGGACATACTTCGGCACACTTCGCGCATTCCGGACGACAATAACCACGTTCGTATGACATCTCCGGCTGCATCAACGTCATCAGATTACCGGATGGGCGTAAAACTTGATTAGGGCACACTGATACACAAAGCTGGCAAGCCGTACAATGCTGCGCAAAATTACGAATACTCAACGCACCTGCCGGTACAATAGGTGTCGTCCGCTCCGGTATTTTCTTATCCTCAATGACAGCCAATCCACCATCCACTTTTTTCTCCTGTGCCTTCAGCAATGTACTTGCAGCAAATATGACACCGGCAGAAAAGAAAGCACGGCGCGCATTGTCCACCTGTTCCGATGAAACACCTGTCACTTTTTCAGCAGCTAACGGTTTCTGCACTTCCTTATGAGGACGCTCATAACGGATAGCTCCTTTTTTACATTTACCGATGCAATCCATACAAGCCACACAGCGGCTATAATCTATTTTATGATTCTTAGAATCAATGCATGCCGCCTTACAATTACGTGCGCACAAACCGCAACCATTACATTTACTCGTATCGATTACCGGTTTCAGCAAAGAAAAACGTGAAAAGAATCCCAATACTGTTCCTACCGGACAAATTGTATTGCAATATGTACGCCCGTTGCGCCAAGCCAGCACAGCCAGAATAACAAATGTCAGAACAGCTATTACAAAAGTTCCCATAGCCTTCATCCAAACGTCTACAGAATAAAACATATAGCTATCTGCCCGTTCGGCCAAAAGAGCAAGCAGGTTGTTTCCCCACTGATAAACCGGAGCAAACAGATTAGAAGCTATTCGTCCGTAAGAACTATAAGGTGCCAATAAGGCGACCAATGAACCAACTCCTCCTATCAGAGCCAAAATAAATACTCCCAGCACTCCGTAACGCAACCAACTAAGTGCAGGTGAATACGAATAGCGATTCTTTTTCCGCTTTTTACCCAACCATGAAACTACATCCTGAAATACACCCAACGGACAGATTACAGAACAATATACACGCCCAAAGAGCAGTGTCAATGCTATCAGGATTATCACAACCCCGACATTCAGTGCCAACAAAGCAGGCAAAAACTGAATTTTAGCCATCCAACCGAACCAAGCATGCAACGTTCCCGTAAAATCAAGGAACAAAAGCGTGATCAGCACGAAAAAGAATATGGCAAACGTTAGTCTGATTTTTCGTAACATACTTTTATTTTATGGAATATCATTTATAAACCAAATACTTGATAAACAAATAACCGCCGAGAATCTGTAATCCCATTCCCGGTATGCCGATGCGGAAATCCTGGAAAGCAAGCGCAAAGTTACCTACCATTGCCCACTCGCCCAGCGTCCCGATAAACTGATAAGCCAGTACTACTAATGCTAAAACAGGAATAGAGATACGTTTAAAACGATTGGCTGCATATCCGGCAACCACTGCCAGTAAAACGGATTTTAAAAGGATGGCCGGCAATACTCCTGCAGGAGGCATACCGAAAAGCAAATGGTTCAAAACCGGTGAAAAGACGGCTGTCAACAATCCAACTTTCCAACCGTATTTATAAGCAGCAATAAGCGTAAAGAAATAAATCGGTAACAAAGTAAGGCCACCCTGTGGAATAAGATGGCAAAGTTGTGGCAAAACCAGATTACCCAAAATGAAAAGAGCTGCAGCAAAATATGTCTTCACATTGTTGTAATCCAGTGAATAAAGTCTGATAGTTGTTGTTTTCATATAATATGCTTATTAAAAATTGATATTTACTCCACCCATAAAAGTTGCTTTCGGCATAGGATAACCTGCATTGATCTCATAACGTTGTGCCAACAAGTTCTCACCACGCACATAGAATGACAGATAATTGGTTGCCTTAAAGCTTCCCTGCATATCCCATAACACGAAGTTCTCTTTGGTCGCAGCGTCCAGGTCAGTATAAAGCCCCTTCACATACTGGATGCCGGTAGATGCACTCCAACGTCCTTTTCTGAAGTTCACTCCTCCATACAGTTTATGCTCTGGAGAAGCCAATACCGGATTTTCCATGTGAAGCCAGCTGTAATTTGCCATCACGCTCCACACCGGATTAAACTGGTATCCTACATTAGCTTCCGCTCCCCAGTTTTCAATCCCGCCGGAATTATGGTTCAACATGCCGCTACCATTTGGATTTGGAAGACGTATAATGAGGTTTTCACCATTGATATAGAACACATTGAGTCCATAGGACAAACGATTATCCATAAGACGTTGTGAGAAAGAAAGCTCATAATTCCAAAGTTTCTCAGGTTTCAAATCCGGATTCTGCGGAGGGAACATATACATTTCACGAATGGTAGGATTGCGGAATCCCTTACTTGCCATTGCCTTGATTTCTGCATTCTCCGGAAGATGGAAAGCCAGCCCCACTTGCGGAATGAACTCTGTACCCGTTTGCGAATGATAATCTACTCGTGCTCCGGCATCCAGCGTAAGCCATGCAGCAATATCCTGACGAAAATCTACATAACCTGCTACTTCATTCAATGACTTATTCGCCAAAGTTTCACGATGCCCATCAAAGAATTGGTTCCATGCCTCACCGCCAAAGTGAAAATAATCAGCTCCTACAGTCAGTCTGTTGCCTTGGAAAAGCTGTACACTCTGATACCATGATACTCCAAGCATCTGATCGTTAGAGTTGAAACGATACTGAAGCGGTTCTCCTCCTGGCTGATATCCGTCATTTATCCAGTGATCACCCCAATTATAGAAAAAGCTCAATGCACCGGAAGTCTTTTCGTAATGATTCTCCAATGCAAAAGAAGTCATGCCACGTGTTATGCGCTGATCATTGTCTATATATGGTTTCATTACTGATCCCGGATTAGTAGCATTGAAACGAGTGACATTTACATCGCCCCAAACTTTCCAGTTATCCGTAAAGTCATAGCCTAATTTGGCATATCCGCCGTACTGTTCAAAAGCCATGTCAGCGCGATGTCCATCTGTACGGTTATAAGAGGCAGTCACCGTACTACTGAAGCGCCCTTTCCTTATGCGGTTGGTAGCTTCGGTCTGTACACTTCCATAAGACCCGGCACCAATGTTAATGTTTGTACGTATTCCGTCTTCCTGCATCTTACGGGTAACAATGTTAATAACCCCACCCATGGCGTTAGAACCATAAAGCACGGATGCGGGGCCACGGAGCACTTCCACACGTTCTGCCATCATTGTCTGATATGCATCGGCAATGGGGTGTCCCATCAGTCCCATATACTGAGGATGTCCGTCAATCAAAACCAATAATCCTGTAGTGGGAAGACCGGCCTGTGCAGGCCCTCCAATGCCTCTTAAAGACATTTGTCCTGATGCACCGGTAGCTACACCATACCCCATTACGCCACGTGAAGTGGAGAAAAAGCCCGGCACTTGTGAATTCAACACCGGAAGTACGGAAGTCTGCTGGCTCGCTTCAAGTTGCGGACGTCCCACTACCGATACGGTCATGGGTAAATGGCGCACATCCGTTTCACTTCGCGTACCTGTTACTACTACTTCATTAATCGCATAACTTCTTGCTACCTTTGTGCTGTCCTTGCAGGTTTGTGCTTGTAGGCTTACCGCACTCATCAGGCAGCCTGTAAAGAATGCAAGTACAAATCTCTCTTTTTTCATCTTGAAATAACTCTTTAATTTTATAATAGTTCCCGATTGCAAATATAGGGATCGTTACTGATAGAAACCGTAGATAAATTACGGTTGTAAATACCATAATTACTGATTAACGTATTCTAACTTACGTGTTATTCACTATCCAGGACTTGAACTCGGATGCTTTATTCTTACTGATATAGATACGTTCGGGAGTTTCTACATCCAATGTTACCAGCAAACGGTTATCAAACCAGATAGTTATATCCGTCACACTATTCCTTGCCAGGATAAATTGCTTATTCGCCCGGATAAAATCTGCCGGATTCAGAGAAGCCATTATCTGTTCCAGTGTTTTGGAGTATGGATACACATTCCCGTCTTTCAAGTAGATACAGGTATTTTTATCCGCTGTATAAAAGCATGAAACTTCTTTCAGGTCAATAGGTAACAGCTTATCTTTATATGGAATTAATAACTTGTCTTTATATTTAGGAGTCGGCACCAGTTGAGTCAATTTGGATAAGTAGTGAATCACATCCTGGCGCGTCAGTTTTTTGTATTTATCCAGCGCCTGTTTTACATCTTCCACCTTGACAGGTTTTAGCAAATAATCAATGCTATTCACCTTGAAAGCTTCTATGGCGTATCTGTCATAAGCCGTCGTGAAAATAATAGGAGTTTCCAACTCCATTTTATCAAAAATGGTAAATGCCGAACCGTCCGATAAATGAATATCCATAAATATCAAATCCGGTGCAGGATTCGATTGCAGCCAATGAATGGTTTGAGTTACGCTTTCTGTATTACCGGCTATTTGAATATCATAAGAGACTTCGCCAAGAATATCCACCAGATTCTCATAAGCGGCAGTCTCGTCTTCTACAATCAACACTCTCATATCTTTATGCAATTTTGATATCAGTTCTGTTTATTTAAAGGAAGATATACTCTGAATGTATTTTCATCACATTCTATCCGTATTTGCCTGTTCATCAACAAGGTAAAACGGCTTTCCAGATTTCTCAACCCTGTTCCGTTCGTATCAGGCGGAGATAGTTTAGGATAAATGGGATTACTCACCACCAGTTCTTTTTGCTCGTTCAGCCTGATAGTAATTTCCATTTTATGTTCACTGTCTATCCTATTATGAACAGTCACATTCTCTACCAACGGAAGCAGTGAAAGCACAGGCAACGTCAGTTCATCCTGCATAGTCTCATCCACTTGGATCGAGAAAACCAGTTTATTGGCAAAGCGTACTTCCATCACATAACGGAAAGATTGAATAAATTCCAGTTCTTCCCTCAAAGTAACCAGTCCTCTCTTATCACTTTGAAGAATATAACGGAAGATATCGGACAATTCATGCACATACATCAGTGTTTTTTCATCATCCTTCTTCCGAATAAGCGATTGCACTCCATTCAAGGAGTTAAAGAAAAAATGTGGATTGATCTGATTAGCCAATGCATCACATCGGCTTTGCAGATTCTCTATACGCAAACGTTCTATCTCACGTTCTTTTTCACGCTGCGTGGAGTATAACATGGAAATATGCCCGATCAACGTACACAGAGAACACAGAATAAAGAATTGGGAGATCAATGTACTACCCAGAAAATCAGTACGGATACCATAAGAGTGAATCCAATAGGAAATAGACGCGAAGCCTGCATAGGCAGCCAATGAATATAAGAAGTTATGGCCAAAACGTTCCTTAAACTGCGCTGTCGACAGTTGTCGCAAATTATAACGTAACAACAAACAAATCAGTCCCCAGAAGAAAAAGAAACGATAAACAAAATACCAATAAAATCCCGTACAACTTACTCCCTCCAGAAATTTTATATCCCAAGGTAGACAGGCTATATTAGGGTATATGATAAAGACAGCACTAATCAGACCGACCAGTGGCAGTTTACGACTTATATAAGTATCAAATGAGAGCATAAAACATTTCTTCTTTTCTACAAAGAAAGATAATTTTTTTGAGACTTGATAGCACCAAAGAATCAAAACGAAAAAATAAGGTATAAAGACGAAACCACGCAAAGAGTATTAAAATTCCGAATAAATTTGGTGGTTATAAAAACAATGCCCAAATTTGCACCCCCGAAAATAAAGACAGGAATATAAAAATCCTCATCGGAGGGCATTATAATCAATAATTATAGTGCCGGATAAGATGAATGGTGAGAATCATTCATCCTGTCCGGCACTTTTTTTATGCCATATCTATAGCTTCTACTAAATTGATGAAAGAATAAATTGGATGAAAGAGTTAGATTTGACACAGGGCAGCGTCCCTAAAGTACTATTACAATTTGCGGTTCCATTCCTGATAGCCAACGTGCTCCAGGCCCTTTACGGAGGTGCCGACCTTTTTGTTGTGGGACAATATGATGACTCCGCAAGCGTAGCGGCCGTAGCCATTGGTAGCCAAGTAATGCAAACCATTACAGGTATTATCTTGGGCATTACCACCGGAACAACCGTACTGATTGCCATTGCAACCGGAGCGAAAGACGACCGGCAAGTAGCGTCTACAATCGGTTCTTCCGTTTGGTTGTTTTCAATTATCGGCATCGTACTTACTCTGGTCATGGTATTGTTCCATGACCGAATTTCCAGCTTGATGCACACTCCGGCAGAAGCTATGGAAGACACGAAAAGTTACATTCTGGTTTGCTCGGTCGGTATACTGTTTATTGTAGGCTATAATGTCGTGTGTGGTATCCTGCGCGGACTGGGTGATTCGAAAACACCACTCTATTTTGTGGGACTGGCCTGTATAATCAATATTGTCCTTGACTTTATATTAGTGGGAGCTTTTCATCTCGGTCCTACCGGGGCAGCCATTGCTACTGTAACGGCACAAGGTGTCAGCTTTACGATAGCACTCTGGTTTTTATACCGACGCGGATTTCATTTCGAATTTACACGACGGGATATCCGATTGAATAGAGTTTTATCTAAAAGAGTCCTGACCTTGGGCGCCCCCATAGCATTGCAGGATGCATTGATCAATGTTTCATTCCTGATAATCACTGTGATTGTAAATCAGATGGGAGTCATTGCATCAGCTTCTCTGGGTGTGGTTGAGAAAATTATTGTTTTTGCCATGTTGCCTCCTATGGCTATATCATCGGCTGTAGCTACAATGACAGCACAAAATTACGGTGCAGGACTTATACAGAGAATGAATAAGTGCCTACTTTCCGGAATAGGATTTGCTCTTATTTTTGGCCTATCGGTCTGCCTGTATTCGCAATTCCTGCCGGAAACGCTCACAGCATTCTTCACTAAAGATCCTGCGGTGGTGGCAATGGCAGCAGAATATCTACGGGGATACAGCATAGACTGTGTTGTGGTCAGTTTCGTTTTTTGTATCAATTCTTATTTCAGTGGACAGGGGAATTCACTATTCCCTATGATTCACAGTCTGATAGCGACCTTCCTGTTTCGTATTCCGTTATCTTACTGGTTCAGCCAGATAGACAGTTCTTCACTGTTTATCATGGGCTTCGCTCCACCCATTTCCACAGTAGTTTCCTTATTTATATGTATCTGGTATCTGAGATATACACGAAAAAGAAATTACTAAAACACAATTTCCCTACTTTTAGGTATTGCTTCCCTTACTCAAGAACCGTAACTTTGGCAAAAAATAAAAGTAGCCTATGGACCCCGGAAGAAAATGTGAGGAACAGCAAAAAGAGAGAATTTATCAAAGTATAAGTTCTCTCTTTTTTTTGAATGAATTTGAATATTGTTCTTTTTTGCCAGATCGTATTAATTCCAATAATTCCCAAATAAAAATGAAAAAGAAATATGAATTTAAGGTGGATTGTCCAAAAGAATTTTATGTTAAAAAATAAGAGGCTTGCTCTTATACACATCTGACGC
>ENA-OZIC01000483-OZIC01000483.1-human-gut-metagenome-genome-assembly--contig:-NODE-483-length-22290-cov-8.275197_pt1 | contig 22290 bp, 18 predicted proteins | sample MGYA00244056_ERZ653704 | MGnify/ENA primary metagenome ERZ653704 (study PRJEB26926, sample SAMN06165229) | human gut metagenome | biome: ENVO:00009003; feature: ENVO:2100002; material: ENVO:00002003... | reverse complement strand
ATTATTAATTTCTCTCAGATTCTTTTATGATAAGAGCTGACACGATAACAATAGAATTGTTAGGTGTCAGCTCCTTTTTTTAAGATATATTATTTCAATTCTTTCAATATCTTTAAGGTATATTCCCATGTTCTGCGGACACTTTCAACGTTCATGGATTCATTGGTTGTGTGGATATCGTCCATATCCGGTCCGAAGGATACACAGTCGAGTCCCGGCATTTTCGACGCAAAGATTCCACATTCTACACCGGCATGGAGTGCCTGTATCACAGGTTCTTTTCCATATTGCTGTTTAAATATTTTTACCATCAGATCGCGAAGAGGAGAGACCTCCCGGTATTCCCATGCAGGATAATCTCCGGTTACTGTCAGTGTTCCGCCTGCAAGAGTGGCGAGAGATTTCAGGCTGTTAAGCAGAGCATCTTTTTCACTTCCGATACTGCTTCGGACGGAGCTTTTAAAAGATACTATGCCATTTGTTGATTGATCGTCTGGTTTGATCGTTGACAGGATACCGAGGTTCAGGGAAGTCTGAACCAGCCCTGCGATATCTTTGCTCATTTTCCGGACACCATTTGGATAAGTCATTAAGACATCGATCACGGTATGGGTAGATGTATCTGTCATTGTGGCTGCCGGAAGATCAACAGGCTCTAAGGTGATACAGATATCCGGGTCTGTATGGGTGTATTCATGACGGATGATCTGATTCCATTTGGAGATGAGATCCTGAAGGCTTGAGTGCACAGGATTTGCTGGAATATTTGCATGGTCTGGTGTGTTTATGCCAGACATATCGGTATCAGAAAAGATAACGACAGCTTCTGCATCGGTCGGGATGGCGTTATCTTTTAAACCGCCGGAAAGCGTGGATAATTTCATATCAAAATCATTTGCAAGTGCGTTCAGAACACGTCCCAGCACCTTGCTGGCATTTGCACTTTGCTTGTTGATCTCGACACCGGAATGACCGCCACAGGCATGTGAGACAGAGAGTTTATAGGCCGATGCCTTTTCGTTCGTATTTTCCCATATAACGGGGATCTGAACATCTGCGGTTGCGCCGCCTGCACAACTGACAAGCAGATAGCCTTCGTCTTCGGAATCAAGATTTAACATGATACGGGATGAGAGTGGCGAACAGTCAAGAGCTGCCGCACCGAGCATACCGATCTCCTCGTCAACCGTAAAGACAGCTTCTAATGGTGGATGTGGAATATCGTGGGAGTCGAGTATTGCAAGTGCAAATGCGACAGCGATTCCATCATCACCGCCAAGGGTCGTGCCTTCTGCGCTGATAATGCCATTTTCCAATTTGAGTTTCAGACCGTCGGTATCCATATTGATCGGGCAGTCCTTTTCTTTCACAGCAACCATGTCCATATGTCCCTGCAGTATGACAGGGGCAGAAGTCTCATAGCCGGAGGTTCCCGGCTTAAAGATAATGACATTGTTGGAAGCATCTTTGATATATTTCAGTTCATGCGCTTCGGCAAATGCTGTCAGATAATTACTGATCACATCGGTATGACCGGAGCCATGTGGGATGGAGCAGATTTCTTCAAAATAATGAAATACATTTTGTGGTTCTATAGATGATAATACAGACATATGTGCCTCCTTGAAATAAGCTTACAATATAAAATGTGCATATCCAGTATAACACAAGATATGCACAGATAGTTGTTGTATTATTTTCCAAGGGCAGTTGTTCGTAAAAAAGATTCCTGATATTTTCTTGGAGTGACTCCAGTTGTCTTTCGAAATACTTCTGTAAAATAACTCTGGCTGGGAAATGCCAGAATTGAGGCAATTTCAGAAGGCGAGAAATCAGAATAAAGTAACATATTTTTCGCTGTTTCAATTTTTTTATCACGAATATAGTTGCTGATTGTCTGACCGGTTTCCTTTTTAAAAAGCCGGGATAGATAGGAGATATTTAATCCTGTCAGCTTAGCAAGCTGTTCTGCTGTGATATGAGTATGAAGATGATCATAGATATAATCCAGACAGACAGCAATATGGAGTGATGATATTTTGGATTTTCGAAGGTTTCGCATTCGTTTCGCATAATCCATACACATGGCAGGATGAAGTGCTGCAACTTCCTCTGGCGTTTTGCAACGGTCCGCTTTTTGGATATAGAAATCGCTCAGACTGTAGGCATTTGACAATTCCATACCACCTTCAATGCAGTAACGTGCAATAATTGCTGTTGTAATGACATAATGGTATTTTATGTTTTGAAGATAGTGGTCGGACAAGGTGCCTAATCCTTCTTTATCTAATAAGGATTCCTGACACAGCTGTTTAACCTTTGCTACATCTCCTTCTTTTATCGCTGCATAAAAGGAAACCTCCGGATTGTATGGAGCCCGCAGAAGATTATTTTCCCTTTGAACAAATTCTCGGTATACAAGTTCTTTTTTTAGTTGCATATCCTATCCCCATTCGTATAAAGCAGTCATAAGACTATATAGTAAATATGACAGATAAAACAAAATGACTATTAGTAAATTTGTATAAATTGTATCATAAAACATGGCTATGGTCAATAAAACGATATAAAAGTAATATAAACGATATAAAGAAAACTGTAATCTTCTTATACTATTTGCATAATAAAAATCTATACGGGAGGTATGTATTTATGAAAAATGCAAAAAAGATTATTGCTTTTTTAATGGCTCTTACTCTTTTGGTAAGCACCATCCAGATGCCGGTTATGGCTGCAACAACAAAAAAAGCAACAATCAAGATGGTATCGATTGTAAAGCCTGAGACAAAAACACTTGTTTTAAAAGCAAAAAAATCATACCAGTTGAAAACAAAAGTAACTGTAAATGGAAAAATCAGTAAAAAGGTAACCTATGAATCTTCAAATAAGAAGGTTGCTACGGTAAGTAAAACCGGTAAAATCAAAGCACTGAAAAAGGGAAAAGCAACTATAACAGTAAGAAGCAAGGTGAATAAGAAGAAAAAGACAACTTTGAAGGTTATTGTTGGAACACCTGTTAAATCTGTAAAGCTCAATAAAAGCAAGGTGAAAACACAGGTTGGCAAGAAGGTAAAATTAAAAGCAACAGTTTCACCTAAAAAATCCAGTGTAAAGGGTGTAAAGTTTACTTCAAGCAATAAGAAGGTTGCAACAGTAAGTAAGAAGGGTGTTGTTACATGTAAGAAGGCTGGAACGGTTACAATTACAGCTACGGCTAAAGATGGCAGCGGAAAGAAGGCAAAATGTAAAATTACTATTAAAAAGAAGACCACCAAGCCATCCAATAAACCAGAAACCCCAAACAAGCCGGAGACCCCAAATAAGCCGGAGACACCAAACAAGCCGGAGACACCAAACAAGCCGGAGACACCAAACAAGCCAGAGACCCCAAATAAGCCGGACGACAAAGATAATAAGCTTTCCTATGAGGGATATAATCTGAAATGGGAAGATGACTTTGATGGTGATGCGTTAAATGAGGATGACTGGAATTATGAAGAGCATGCACCAGGATGGGTAAACAGTGAATTACAGGCATATGTAAAGTCTGATCAGAATGTATATGTAAAGGATGGAAAGCTGGTTATCCAGCCTGTCAAGACAAAGAATGAAGATGGCACATATTCTATTACTTCAGGTAGAATCAATACACAGGGTAAGCATGATTTTACATATGGATTGTTTGAGGTAAGAGCTAAGGTTCCAAGCGGAAAAGGTTTCCTTCCGGCCTTCTGGATGATGCCAACAGATGAAAATCTGTATGGACAGTGGCCAAGATGTGGAGAGATTGATGCTATGGAAGTTATGGGTCAGGAAACAAATAAGGTTTATGGTACGATTCATTATGGAAGTCCACATGCTGAAAAACAGGGGACATATACATTAGAAGATGGAAATTTTGCAGATGAATATCATACATTTTCATGCGACTGGCAGCCAGGTAAAATCACATGGTATGTAGATGGAGTAAAATATCATGAGACAAGTGACTGGTTCACAGCAGTTGAAGGTGAGACAGAGGTTGCTTATCCTGCACCATTTGATCAGCCATTTTACATGATCTTAAATCTTGCAGTTGGTGGATCATGGGTTGGATATCCGGATGATGATGCAGATTATATCAATACTCAGAGTTATAGTATTGATTATGTAAAAGTATATCAGAAGGACAGCTACAATGAAGATGTAGAAAAACCTGTTAACGAAGTAATTATCCGTGATCCGGATGCAAATGGAAACTATGTAAACAATGGAGATTTTGCTAAGACAGAAGATCTCACAGATGACATAGACTGGAAATTCCTTACCACTTTAGAAGGAGAAGGAAATGCAGTTATTAAAAACAAGGCAATTGAAATACATACAGATAAAGCCGGAACAGTTGATTACAGTATTCAGCTTGTTCAGCCATCAATTCCTGCAGAAAAAGGCGGCGAATATACAGTAACATTTGATGCATGGGCAGATGAAGCACGTACTATGAAAGTAGATGTATCTGCACCAGATCGTTCCTACAAGCGTTATCTGAATGATACGGTTGTTGACCTGAAAACAGAGAAGCAGACCTATACTTATACATACACCATGACGGATAAGCCGGATGCAAATGCACGTCTGGAGTTTAATCTTGGTGCTACAGATTCAACAGCTACTGTATACATTACAAATGTATCAATTAAAAAGACAGCACAGAAGGAAATTGATAATAGTAAAAAACCTTTATCAGATGGTAACTATATTTACAATGGTGGTTTTCAGGAAGGTAAGAATCGTCTCGGTGACTGGACTGTGACAAATAACTGCCAGGCAGTAGTTAGCGTAACAGGATTGGCAGATGGCCGTCGTCTTATGGTAAAGGCTGATACAAAGAATAAAGCGGATGTAATCCTTTCACAGGATGGTCTTCCACTTAACGTTGAGACAGAATATGCATTGAGCTTTGACGCACAGGCAGATACAGATATGCAGCTTGATGTAGTTATTGCAGGTGAAACATTTACTGCAGATGTAACAACAGACAAACAGACATTTAATTATGTATTTAAAACACCGGAAGAGTTAACTGATGCATTTAAGACGATAACATATTTCCTTGGAAATAAGGGAACGATCTATTTGGACAATGTTCGCGTTGTTGAAAATACACTGATTAAGAACGGAAGTTTTAAGGCAGGTTTCTCCGGTTACGAAGTATATGCAGAAGGCAGCACAAATGTATCTTATGTAGTCGACAGTCAGACAGAAGATTATGCAGCAGATTTTACGATTAAGGATACAGGTGCTCAGGACTGGATGATCCAGTTAAAGCAGAACAATATTAGTCTTGAAGAAGGTCAGTGGTACAGACTATCATTAAAGGCAAAATCAGATATGAACCGTAAGCTTATGGTTGCACTTCAGAGAGATGGTTCATCTGATGATGACTGGACACCATATTCAGGATCAAAGACAGTTGATCTTACAGATGAATATCAGTCTATTGTTGTTGAGTTCAAGATGAAGAACAAGAGTGATCCTAGAACAATTTTAAGTATTTCTATGGGTGCTGTAGGCGGTGTTCAGATTAAACAGCAGCATAGAATCTGTATTGATGATATTATTCTTGAGAAAATTGATGCTCCAAAGGTTGATGAGACGGAGTCAGATGTGAATCTGATCAAGAACGCAGATTTCTCAGAGGGAGACAATGGACTTTCAAACTGGGAAGGTGGCATTATGGGTGATGCTGTTGGAACACAGACAGTTGATAAGGGTGTTATCACTTATGAATTATCAGATGTTGGAACTGCTGACTGGAATGTACAGTTGAAGCAGATGGGACTGGCATTGGAAAATGGAAAGACCTATGAAGCAAGTATTACTTTAAAGTCAACCGAAGCAAGAACGGTATTATTGAATTTCATGAGCAACTCTTATAAATGGTATGGTGGAGAAACAATTGTTCTTCCAAAGAATGAAGAGGTTGTAAAAACCATTACATTCACAATGAATGAAGAGACAGATACTGATGCTGGATTCTTCCTCTCTATGGGTAAGATTGCGGATGTTGATACTCCTGCATCTACAATCACAGTATCAAATATCTCTTTAAAAAAGCTTGCTGAATAATTCGCAGGCAGATAAACACATAAGTATTTGCACAAGGCAGGCATCGGTATTGTTACCGGTGCCTGTTTCTGGTACGCAGATAAATTATTGAGATATTATTGCTTGTTAAAGCTGTAAACTTCGGCAATCTCACTGATGGAGACATAGGCTTTATCGTCAAGTTCATGGACAATATTCTTCATCTTTCCAATCTGGAAACGGTTTACAACAATGTAGATCATGGTCTTTTCCTGATCTGAATAGAAGCCCTTTGCATCGATCGTCGTTATACCGCAGGAAAATGTATCCGAGAGTTCCTGACAGATTTCCTGTGGCTTCGTTGTAATGATATAGGCGGCTTTGGAACGGTCAATACCTTCTACGATAAAGTCGATGGTCTTAAGTGCAGCCATATATGTAACGATGGAATAAAGAGGTAAGATCCAACTGTTCAGGATGATGCCGCAGATGATGTAAAGCACTACATTATAAACCATAACAAAGGTTCCGACGGTGATGCCAAGGCGTTTGGCAAATATGATCGCAAGTGTCTCGATACCGTCCATTGCACCGCCAAAACGGATCGCAAGTCCGCTTCCCGCACCGGAGATCAGACCGCCAAAAAGTGCGCATAGAAGCAGATCGGAGCCTGCAAGTGGGGATACAAACCGGACATCGATAGGAAGGATGTCGGTAATCAACCATGCGCCCAGAGAGTAGATTGCAACAACATAGATCGCATAGATGGTGAAGGTAGATCCCTGTTTTTTCCAGCCATATAAGAACAGTGGAATATTTAAAATAATAAGGAAAACAGAAAGTGACAGGTGTTCCGGAGTGATCTGGCTTAGCAGCATGGATGTACCGGAGATGCCACTGTCGTAGAGATTAACAGGACTTAAAAATATCGTAATACCGAAGGCATTGATAAGCCCGGCAATGGTCAGCCCGAGGATATTTTTCCAGTGTAGGGAACGAAAGATGGTTTTTAGTTTATTCATATAAAAGCCTCCTGTTCTGTCATATACATTTTTTACTATGGTCAAATATTACACGAGAAAACTGTTGATTACAAGAGAATCGTGCTTAATTTAATTAAATCTTTACTGGAAGTTTATTGTTTTCTTGCATTCGTATTTGTCAGAGAGTAAGATAGAGTCATATATTATGTGATATTAGAGGAGATAGAATAACATGAAAAATGTTTCGGAAATTATAGAGCAGGGAAATAAGAATGCAGAGCTTCCGGCGTGGTTAAATATGCGGCATGCATGGAGTGCCAGTGATGCAAAGCGGGATGAAGGGCTGGCATATCCGGATAATGTAATTCAGATCAAGAATCTGGATTATAAGAAAGCGATAGACGTAAAAAAATGGAATGAATCTTTCCAGAGAGAAGATAATGAAAGAATCATTTATTATAATGATCCGGACGATGCTTTGAATCTTGATTCTGAACGTTATGCATCAAACAGTTTATTTGATATATATTATCCGGCTGAGCCGGATGCGCAGACAACATATCCGGTGATCGTCAGCGTTCATGGCGGTGGATGGTTTTATGGAGATAAAGAGCTGTATAGTTATTATTGCTGCCATCTGGCATCAAAGGGATTTGCGGTTGTAAATTTTAATTACCGACTGGCACCTCAGAATAAATATCCGGCAGCAATCGAAGATGTGGCATATCTTATCCGATATATTCATGAGAATGCAGGGGTGATTCATCTGGATATGGAAAAGTTTTATATGCTGGGGGATTCAGCAGGAGCGCAGCTTACGGCAAATTACTGTATTATTGCCGGGAATGCAGCGTATCGGAGCAAGCTGGATTTCTTTACATATGACAGACTTCCAAAGGCTGTGTGCCTGAACTGCGGAGCATATGAGATGGACAAACTGGAGGATAATATTTCTGACTGGTATATGAAGAAGGAAGATGGAAGTTATGCAGTATCTGAAGAGCAGAGAAAATTGTTTCTTTCACAGCTTGAGTATCTGACGAAAGATTTTCCACCGGCATATCTGATGTACAGTGTAAATGATAATCTGAGATTTCATACCATTTATTTGGATGGACGAATGGAGACGCTGGGTATCCGGCACGTGATCCGGTCATTTGGAGAGGAACATCCGGATAGCGGACATGTATTTCACATTAATCTGAAAAACCCGGAAGGCGTACAGTGCAATGAGGAAGAATGTGCATGGTTCCGTCAGTATGAATAAGTGCATGGCGATTCATATAGAAAGTATATGTATTTGTAAGAGTTGAAAAAATATGAAATGAAATTTGGAGTATAAGAAAATGGCAGAAGGTTGTAATCATAATTGTAGTAGTTGTGGAGAGAGCTGTTCATCAAGAACTGCTCCTCAGAGTTTACTTGAAGTACCACATGAAGGAACAAAGATCAAACATATCATAGCGGTTATCAGTGGAAAAGGCGGTGTTGGAAAATCATCCGTAACAACATCCCTTGCAGTTACCTTGAATCGTCTTGGTTATAAGACGGCGGTTCTGGATGCAGATATTACCGGACCTTCGATTCCGACAGCATTTGGAATAAATGAAGAACCGGAGAGAGGCGACGATTTCCTGTATGCGGTTGAAACAAAGACCGGAATCAAGATGATGTCGATCAATCTGTTGATCGAAGATCAGACAGCACCGGTTATCTGGCGTGGCCCGATCATCGCGGGAGCAGTAAAACAGTTTTATACAGATGTTGTTTGGGGAGATATTGATTATATGCTGGTTGATTGTCCGCCCGGAACCGGAGATGTACCGCTTACGGTATTCCAGTCTCTGCCTGTGGATGGCGCAGTTATTGTTACAACACCACAGGATCTGGTGACTCTTATTGTGGAGAAGGCAGTCCGTATGGCAGACGATATGGGAATCCGTATCTTAGGTCTGGTTGAGAATATGTCTTATTTCAAATGCCCGGATTGCGGCAAAGAATACAGCATCTTCGGTGAGAGTAAAGTAGAGGAGATACAGGATCGTTTTGGTATTGAGACGGTCGTAAAGCTTCCGATCGACCCGACACTTGCCGGTCTGATGGATGAAGGTAAGATCGAGGATATGCCGGAATCAAAGCTGAAGGAATTCGCACAGACGATCGTGGGAAAGATAGGATGAAACTAAGAAAACTACTGGAAAGCTGCCACCTGTGTCCGAGAAAATGCGGAGTGAACCGCATAAACGGACAGACAGGGGCATGTAATGAAACCTTATCAATATCAGCTGCAAGGGCAGCACTGCATATGTGGGAGGAACCTTGCATTTCCGGAGAGAACGGATCGGGCGCGGTATTCTTTTCCGGGTGTTCGCTTGGATGTGCATACTGCCAGAATCACGATATATCCGGGGGCTTGAATGGAAAAGAGATTACGATAAAACGCTTATCGGAAATCTTCTTTGAGTTAAAAGAGCAGGGAGCCAATAATATCAACCTGGTAACGCCGGATCATTTTATTCCTCAGATCATAGAGGCAATCGATATGGCAAAGGAGAAGGGATTTGACCTTCCGTTTGTCTATAACTGCAGTGGGTATGAGGAGATCAACGCCCTGAAGCTGTTGGATGGATACATTGACATTTACCTGCCCGATTTTAAATATATGTCGACAGAACTGGCGGCGAGATACAGTCACGCACCGGATTATCCGGAGGTGGCGAAGCGGGCACTGGCGGAGATGGTACGTCAGGTGGGAGGCGACCAGACGACATTTAACGAGGATGGCATTATGAAGCGTGGTGTTATTGTCCGTCATCTGGAGCTGCCGGGATGTATCGAGGATTCCAAGGCGGTCATCCGCTACTTATATAAAACATATGGAAATAATATTTATATCAGCATTATGAACCAGTATACGCCGATGGAGGGTATCGGTAAGAAATTCCCGGAACTGAACCGCAAACTGACGGAGCGGGAGTATGATGAACTGGTTAATTATGCGATTTCGATCGGTGTAGAAAATGGTTTCATCCAGGAAGGGGAAACGGCATCAGAAAGTTTTATACCTCCATTTACAAATGAAGGGATATAGAGAAAGCGGGCCTTTTATAAGCCCGCTTTTATGATGTCGTTTTCATCGGAAAAAGTAATACAGTTGTATAAGAATAATACCTGATCGTAGTCTTCGACATTTACCAGATTGCTGATCGACTGATTCGTGTATCGCAGATCGATCATGGTTACAGTATCGTAATTATTGATCAGAAACTGCATCATTGAATTCGCATAGCTGTCCTTGATCACAAGGATGGAACGCTTTCCGGAATCCGAAGTATTTGAAGCATTTCCTGCATCGGATGCTTTGTTACGGCTGATCGTTGCAACTGCAACATTCTGTCCGGTATAGGATGCGTATTTGTCTTTGACATTCAGATAGTCGCGAAAGAAAATGGAGTCATGAGAATCTTCTTTGTCAAATCCATTCGATGTCGTCATGGATGGTGTTACACTATTATCTGCCAGAGTGTAGAAATCAATCGCATCTTTTGTAACAGACTGATCCAAGGTCTTTGAGAACAGGGTTCCCTGAAATTCTGTACTGGCGGTTTCCTTTGTAAAATCTTTCAGTTCATAAGGAGTATATCCAAGCTCTGCTCCGGCAGACTGATATGCATAGTAAGCACCAAGGGATGTCCAGTGGTGGTCGGTACGATAATAGATATACTCGCTATCATGTTCTTTTAATGTATTATATATATTGATCGGTGTCACGCCGGACAGCTCGCGATAACAGGATTCGATCATGTCTTTTTCGTCAACTGATACATTCATAACAGCTGCAGGCAGCAGGGAGTCTCCATAGATACCGACAGAGGTTGGACACAGCATGAAGTAGGTTGGAACCTCCGGATGCTTTGCAGCGAAGCTGTTAATAACAGCAAGATTTGTATGGATCTTATCAGCATTGTACGCGGCGCCGATATCATCATAATCTGAAAGCACCTGCATCATCTGATCATCCTTTGTATATACAGTTGAAATCTCTGTTTTTCCCATCAATCGTTCAGAATCATTCATGGCTGAGATCCACTGTTCCCTGCCATAGAACCGGTCAGAGAACCAGGAATCAAAACCGTTCATAAATGTCTCGTCCTTGATGGAGGAAAGACTGACGGTTGGAAATTCCGACAGATAACGATTTTCATTTTCGGAAAAAGGCGCTTTCTCTTTTGGCAGCTTAACAAGTGTCAAAATGGGAAGAGCGATGATGATACATGCAAATATGATAATTCCGATTTTTTTATGCATAAGGGCTCACCTCACAAAATTCTATAAATAGGCGTTTGCAAAACGCCATGCCAATCTCGCCTGACGGCTCGAAAAGGTTATCGCCATGCCAATCTCGCCTGACGGCTCGATTTACGGCATTCGCCGTATAGCATCCGAACCTCATATAGATGATTGTGAGCAAGCTCCCAACATCTATATGGGTTGCAGATGCTGCATGGCTCATTTTTTAAAAGTTGAAATACAAAAATGGGTTATAGCTTGCGTTGACAAGGTAGGCGGTGGAAAGCAGCATCAGAATCGCCATCAAAATGACGCTTCCGTAATTGCCGACAGCCGGAACTTTGTCTGCGAGCTTAATAGCCAGCTTCTTTGGCAGATCCGTAGAACCGATGATCGCAATGATGAATAACAATCCGAAGTTCACAAGGATATATATGGTATAACTGTCGTAGAAGCTACTGCCAAAGCGGAACATCCGTCCCATATAGGAGAATGCCTGTGCGATCGTTGATGTATCAAAGAGTACCCATCCAAGCATGACGAGGACGATCGCATAAACACGTTTTATAATAGAAGGAATCTTTGTAAAGATATCCTGCTTTCCTGCTTTTGTCAGAGCAGTTGTAACCAGCTTTTCTATAATGATCAGAACACCGTACAGAGAACCCCACAGAATGAAGTTCCAGCTTGCGCCATGCCAGACACCGGTTAAGAACCAGACAACTGCGGTGTTGAATATCGTACGGGCAAGTCCCTTGCGACTTCCTCCGAGAGGAAAATATACATAGCTCTTGAACCAGCCGGAGAGGGTCATATGCCATCTGCGCCAGAATTCACTGATACTCTTCGACATATACGGATAATTGAAATTTTCCGGGAAATGGAAACCGAGCATCTTACCCAGACCGATTGCCATATCAGAATACCCGGAAAAATCAAAATAGATCTGTAAGGTATAAGCGGCAATACCAAGCCATGCGGTTGCAACCGGAAGCGCGGATAAGTCCATAGCTTTGACATTTGTCCAGACAACACCGATATTATTTGCGATCAGAACCTTCTTGCTAAGACCGACCGCAAAGCGGAGAACACCTTCCCAGATCAGGTCGATGTCGATCACACGTTCATTCAGCTCGGCAGCCACATCTTCATAACGAACGATCGGACCTGCTACGATCTGTGGGAACAACGTGACAAAGGCTGCAAAGGTGATCGGATTCTTCTGAACAGAGATGTTCTTCCGGTACAGGTCGATCGTATACGACATGGACTGGAAGGTAAAGAAGCTGATACCGATCGGAAGCAGAGAGGTCGGTGAACCATAGTGCGTTCCGAATATGTTATTAATATTTTCTATGATGAAATTGCTATATTTGAAAAAGCCAAGTAAGGACAGATTCATGACCATCGATATGATCAGTGCAACCTTTCGAAGTGCCTGACGGTCGCCTGCCTTATAAATGACCAGACCTGCAAAATAATCGATCATTGTCGATGCGATCAGTACAAATACATAGATTGGTTCGCCCCATGCGTAGAAGAACAGACCGCTGATCAGGATGAACAGGTTCCGTAACTGCTTCGGGACAATATAATAGATAACCAGTGTAACCGGTAAAAAAATATATAAAAATGTCAAACTGGAAAAAACCATGTGATACCCCAACTAACTTCATTATTATGTCGACTTCTGTCGCCGTAACAATTATAAAGTTAACGTATGGTAGTGTCAATCGGATTAAATATTAAATATTTGTGAGAAACCGGCTAAGAAACGGGAAAATATATAGATTGTGTACATAGTTACAATATCGGCAGGCATATACAGATATACAGCAGTATTAAGACTACAAATATAGGATTTTAAGGAGATGAGAAAAATCAGTCCATGTGAAACTATACAATCTATATAAAAGAACTGCCTTACTAAGACATTAGCGAGGATTTCGTAATGAGATGCATATACGAGCAAATGTGGGTGCCTGTTTGAGCCTGAAAGGCGAGTTGGCACAGGAACATTTGCGAATCACGTATATGCAGATCATAGAAACCACAGCGAGTCTAAGTAAGGCAGTTCTTTTATATAGTTACATGGTTTTACATGGGTGTCCTTCTATCGGATAGCGTCCTTCATGCTTGCGACATAGTCTTTGATGTAAGGAACGCAGTCCCTGCCATATTTGGCGCAGAGCTTGACGATGGCAGAGCCGACGATCACACCGTCAGCATGAGCAGCCATTTCCTTTGCTTGCTCCGGTGTAGAGATTCCGAAGCCGATCGCACACGGAGTATCCGTTGCGGCTTTGACCAGCTTGGTCATAGCACCGATATCGGTCGTGATCTTGCTTCTTGTTCCGGTAACGCCGAGAGAAGAAACACAGTAGATAAATCCATTTGCTTCCTTTGCGATCATGCTGATACGGTCGTGAGAGGTTGGTGCGATCATGGATACCAGATCCAGATCATACTTCTTACAGATACCGTCGAACTCATCCTTTTCCTCATAAGGGATATCCGGCAGGATCAGTCCATCAATGCCGATCTCCTTACAAATGCTGATAAATTTTTCAGAGCCGTAAGAGAAGACAACATTTGCATAAGTCATAAATACCATAGGAATGGTAACTGTCTTACGGAGCTTTCTTACAAGGTCAAATACATCATTTGTCGTAACATGGTTTGCGAGTGCGCGGATATTTGCACCCTGGATAACAGGGCCTTCTGCGGTTGGATCTGAGAATGGGATACCAAGTTCGATCAGGTCTGCACCTGCTTCTACCATGGCATATACGATCTGTTCTGTTGTTTCAAGATCAGGGTCACCACATGTAACAAATGGGATGAACGCCTTTCCGTTTTTGAATGCATTTTTAATATTACTCATAGAGATCCTCCCCTCTGTATCTGGCGATGGCGGCAACGTCTTTATCGCCTCGTCCTGAAATGTTAATAACCATGATCTGGTCTTTGTCCATCTGTGGTGCAAGCTTCATTGCATAGGCAACTGCATGAGCACTCTCGATCGCAGGGATAACACCCTCGATCTTGGACAGATATTCAAATGCATCAACAGCTTCATCATCTGTAACAGCGACATATTCTGCTCTGCCGATGTCATGCAGGTATGCATGTTCCGGTCCGATTCCCGGATAGTCAAGACCTGCGGAAATAGAATAAACCGGTGCGATCTGTCCAAATTCATCCTGACAGAAGTAGGACTTCATACCATGGAAGATACCAAGTCTTCCGGTATTGATCGTTGCAGCTGTCTCAAATGTATCAATTCCACGTCCGGCCGCTTCACATCCGATCAGGCGAACGCTCTTATCCGGAATAAAGTTATAGAATGCGCCGATCGCATTGGAACCGCCGCCGACACAGGCGAGAACGGCATCCGGTAGTCTGCCTTCCTTCTCCATAAGCTGTTCCTTGATCTCCTTGCTGATAACAGCCTGAAAATCACGAACCATCTCAGGGAAAGGATAAGGTCCCATAACAGAACCCAGAACATAATGAGTATCATCGATTCTGGAAGTCCATTCACGGAAGGTTTCGGAAACGGCATCCTTTAATGTACCTGTACCGGTTTCTACCGGGTGAACCTTTGCTCCTAATAATTTCATACGGTAGACATTTAAAGCCTGACGGATGGTGTCTTCCTTGCCCATGAAGATTTCACATTCCATACCCATCATGGCAGCAACTGTAGCAGTTGCAACACCGTGCTGACCGGCTCCTGTCTCGGCGATAACTCTTGTCTTACCCATTCGTTTTGCAAGGAGCATCTGACCGATAACATTGTTGATCTTATGTGCTCCGGTATGGTTTAAGTCCTCGCGCTTCAGGTAGATCTTTGCACCGCCGAGATCCTCTGTCATTCTCTTGGCATAGTACAGACGGCTAGGTCTGCCGGCGTATTCATTTAACAGTTCTGTCAGCTCCCGGTTGAATTCCGGGTCATCTTTGTATTTCTTATATGCTTCTTCAAGCTCAAGCATGGCGTTCATCAGTGTTTCCGGTATGTACTGTCCGCCATGGATTCCAAAACGTCCTTTTGACATATATGTTTCCTCCTGTATGTGTTGTTTCTATATTATAAAATATCATTAATGCTTTCAAATAAAGTTCGTTGTTCCTGCAGAAACAGGATCCGGTTCTATCCTATAGCTTCACCCCGTAACCATGCAAATGCGGCTTTCTTATCAGGGCTTCGCATAAAGGTTTCTCCGATCAATACTGCATCTGTGTCATTTCCCTTTAAACGGTCGATGTCCTCCGGTGTGCGGATGCCGCTTTCGGATACATAGACGACCGGTTTTCCGTTTATCGAATCCGGGATCAACGTCCGAAGTCTTACACTGTTCATGATGTCAACGATGAAGGTTTTCAGATCACGGTTATTCACACCGATGATATCTGCACCGATCGCGATCGCACGTCTGACTTCCTCTTCATCGTGTGCTTCTACCAGAACGGACAGGCCAAGACTTGTTGCAAGCTCGTAATAGCTTTTGAGCTGTTCGTCGGTAAGGATCGCACAGATCAGAAGGATCGCAGAGGCACCGATCACTTTTGCCTCGTAGATCATATAAGGATCGACGGTGAAATCCTTCCGCAGGATCGGAGTGGATACTGCTTCATGGATCGCTGTCAGATATTCGTTGCTTCCCTGAAAATAAAATGGTTCGGTCAGCACGGATATGGCGGATGCACCAGCGGCTTCATATTCTTTCGCAATCTCGATATATGGGAAATCCGGTGCGATCAGTCCTTTGGAAGGAGAAGCCTTTTTTACTTCGCAGATAAAGGATATTCCCGGCTTTGCCAGATTGTCACGGAAAGGAAAAACGGTATAAGGTTTTGTTCCGTTCTCTGTTTCCTTTTCTACGATTGCAAGAGCTTTTGCCTTCATTTCTTCAAATGAGATCTGCTCTTTGCATCTGGCAATCCGTTCTTTTGTTTTTGCTGCTATTTCATCTAAGATCATATATATTCCTCCATAGCGGTCCGGAGATTAAAGGTTCCGGGTCGGTTATGTGTTTTGCTTTTACAAATAATTAAGCGTTTGTTGCTGCTATAAAGTCTTCCAGCTTCTTCAGACCGCTGCCATTTGCCAGAATATCGGCTGCAAGGGCGAAGCCTTCTTCAAGTGAGATCCGGTTTGTGATATGCAAAGCCGCACCGGCATTTAAGATAACGGCTGTACGCTTGCCATCTGTGATCTTGCCGGATAAGATATCCTTTGTGATCTGTGCATTTTCTTCCGGTGTACCACCGACCAGTTCGGCTTTGTCACAGAGGGTGAAGCCGTATGCGGTTGGGTCTAAGGTATAGGTGTTAAATGTGCCATCGTTGAATTCACATACAGTTGTTGTTGTAACCGCTGAGATTTCATCCAGACCGTCGTTTCCATGAACGACCATACCACGTTTTACACCGAGGTTGCTGAGTACTTTTGCAAGCGAATCAACGAGGGAGGCATCATAGACACCGAGTAACTGAAGATTTGCTTTTGCTGGATTTGCAAGAGGTCCTAAGATATTGAATACTGTAGGAATCTTGATCTCTTTTCTTGGAGCGCCGACAAATCGCATTGCTGTGTGATATTTCTGTGCAAATAAGAAGCAGGTACCAAGATCCTTCAGACAGGCTTCGCTGACTTTACAGTCTGCTGCGATGTTGACGCCAAGGGCTTCCAGGCAGTCGGCTGTTCCGCATTTGCTGGATGCTGCACGGTTGCCATGCTTTGCCACCTTACCACCGCCTGCGGCTGTTACTAATGAGGAAACAGTTGAGATGTTAAAGGTTCCTGCGCAGTCTCCACCGGTTCCTACGATGTCGATCTCCTCATCGACACCCGGTGTAAATTCACCACAGTGTTTTCTCATGATCTCAGCAAATGCTGTGATCTCATCGATCGTTTCACCTTTAATATGAAGTGCTGTTAAGAAGCTTCCGATCTGTGCCTGTGTTGCTTCTCCACTCATAATTTCATCCATAACGGCCGCAGCCATATCCTTATCAAGATCCTTACCATTAACAACTGCTGCGATTGCTTCTATAATCATATTCATTTCCTCCTTTAATGTATGTTCTAATAAACATTTGCGAATCCTATAAAGTATATTCATGATTAAACATTCTGACTTGCCAAAACAGTGGCATTTGAGACCGCCGGTACTCACATTTCGTACTTAGTGAGTGCTTGCACGAGCTTAGAACGAAAGCGCACCCCTGTGGTGTGATGGTGCATTAGCAGCATCTTAGTACCGCTGCAGGGGTAACTGAGACCTTAGCGAGGCTTAAGCCGAGGTTAGTTCGAAGTTACACAGAGTGGAAACGAGCGGAAGCGTTCCCTGGTTGGTAATGGCAAAAATGTTTAATCTAAGTAGTGTATTGCAACCTGCAAATGTCTGGTTATGCCTCTAAAAAGTTTCGTAAGATGATCGTTCCTTTTGGTGTCAGAATCGACTCCGGATGGAACTGGACACCATATATTTCATAATCTTTGTGTTTGACTGCCATGATCTCATCATCATCGGTTCTGGCGATAACGGTAAGAACATCCGGGAAGTTTTCTTCGGAAGCGGCAAGGGAATGATATCTGGCAACCTCGATCCTTTTTTGAAGTCCCTTGAACAGTTTGCAGTTGATGTCGACATTTGCAACGGACATTTTGCCATGCATCAGCTTTTTGGCGTATGTGATCGTTGCACCGTAGGTTTCACAGATTGCCTGATGTCCGAGACAGACACCAAGGATCGGAACCTTGCCGGCAAAATAGGAGATGGCTTCTTCGCAGATACCTGCATCGGAAGGTCCTCCAGGACCCGGTGAAATGATGATCTTATCCGGATTCATTGCTTCAATCTCCTGACAGGTATATTCGTCATTTCGTATCACCTTGATGTCAGGATTGATCTTTCCTACAAGCTGATACAGATTGTAGGAAAAGCTGTCATAATTATCGATCAGTAATATCATGCTTCGTCACCTCGTATCTTCTGAGAATTAATCAATGCATCCGTTACGGCTTTTGCTTTGTTGATGCATTCCTGGAATTCGTTTGCCGGTACACTGTCGGCTACAATGCCGGCACCGGAACGGACAAATACTTTATGCCCCTTGCGGTATGCGATTCGGATCGCGATGCAGGTATCCAGATTTCCTGAAAAATCGATATAACCGATCGCGCCGCCGTAAATACCTCGTTTGTTATTTTCAAGCTCGTTGATGATCTCACATGCCCGGATCTTCGGTGCACCGGATAAGGTTCCGGCCGGAAGAACCGCATCGACAGCGGAGATCGCATCCAGATCCTCACGGAGTGTTCCGCGTACGGTAGAGCCGATATGCATAACGTGTGAATAACGCTGGATGGACATATATCGTTCGACTTCGACCGTTCCAAACTGACTGACCTTTCCGAGATCATTTCTTCCGAGATCCACTAACATATTGTGTTCTGCAAGTTCCTTTTCATCTGCCATCAGGCTCTTTTCCAGTTCCAGATCTTCGACCTTTGTCTTTCCTCTTGGTCTTGTGCCTGCCAGAGGAAATGTATGGAGAACGCCATCCTCTACCTTGACCAGAGTTTCAGGGGAAGCCCCGGCAACCTCGATCGTGTCACCGTCAAAGTAGAACATGTAAGGAGATGGGTTTGTGCTTCGGAGCAGCCTGTAGGTATCGAACAGGCTTCCTTCCATTTCGGCTTCCAGTCGGTTGGAAAGCACGACCTGGAAAATATCTCCTTCATATATATAGTGCTTTGCCTTTTCTACCATCCGGCAGTAGGCTTCTTTGTCAAATAATGGTTTGAATTTTGTCTTAAGAACAGGAGCAGGAATATCGGCTTCTGCGCCATGGAGAATGAGTTCTTTCATTTCTTTGATATCTTGTAAAGCTTTCTGATATCCTTCTTCGATATTTGCTGTGCCGGCATTTGCGATCAGGATCAGTTTGGATCTTACATTGTCAAATGCGATCACCTTGTCAAATAACATCAGGTCGACATCCTGAAATCCTTCCTCGTCCTTTGCATCAAGCACCAGCTTCTTTTCACTGTATTTCAGATAGTCATAAGAGAAATATCCAACCAGTCCGCCGGTGAAGGTAGGGAAGCCTTCGATCTTCGGACTCTTATAATCTTTTAAAACCTCACGGATAAAGATTTCCGGATGGATGCCGGAGGTCTCTTTGATGACTGCTCCGTTCTCATCCTTTAATGTCAGTGTTCCATTCATACAGGTGATATCCAGTTTTGGACTGTATCCAAGGAAGGTGTATCTTCCCCAGAGCTCCTGATTCTCCACGCTTTCCAGAATGTAGCAATGCTCATTTTCCGCTTTCAGTTTCTTCAACAGATTGATCGGAGTGATGATATCAGAGAGCATCTCATAACAGACCGGAACCATGTGATATCCCTGTTTCGCATATTCTTTTGCTTCGCTAAGTGTTGGTCGTATCATATGTTTCACCTCGTTCATAAATAATAGTTTAATAAGTTATTTGAAATTGTTGATGTATGGTGAGGTGCGCTTTGCCTGATCTGCTTTTTATAAAAAGAAAAAGCACCGTCAGAAGATTGTATAAAAAAATCTCATCCAAAAGCAAAACGCTTATAGGACAAGATACAAATACAACACTCCTGCGGTGCCACCTATATTCATCAAAATCTGATGCACTCAACCATATACTAACATATATGTACTTTCTATAACGGGAAGTCTCCGTCGCCCCTACTAGATTCGCTCGTTCGGTTTGCCCTCGCAAGTCCATTCACTTAAGAAATCATCACTGCAATCTCACCACCTGCAGTTCTCTGGACATGTTGTTCATAAGCTACTCTTCTTGCTCATTGGTTTGTTTTATTGTATTCATATTGCACGGGTATGATATATTTGTCAAGAGCTAATTTTAAAATTGTTCAAAAAAAGGTACAATTATTTCGATGGAAAACCTTGTTTATTCGTTAAAAATCAATATAATAAAAATAAGATGACTCGCTATGCGCAAGTATAGCTTTTAATACTGAAAATATACGAAACGTGTATATAATGCATGATATATGATTCGTATAAATAATCAATGGAGGACTATAATCGTGGAAGAACGTAAAAATTTTGGTTTCGGTGTATTGATCGATATTTTGAAGAAAAATCCAAAAACAATTGTTTTGACTGAAGGTACTGATCCCCGTATTCTGGAAGCATCTTCAAGACTTCTTGCAAGTAACTTCCTGCATCCGATTCTTGTAGGAGATCCTGATAAGATTTATGAAGTTGCAGAGGAAAGCGGTTTTAATATAAGAGGTTCCGAGATCATTAATCCAAGGAATTTTGATCGTATGGATGAGATGGTCGAGATGTTCTGTGAACTCAGAAAGAGCAAGGGCGTGACACCGGAGCAGGCAAGAGAAATCCTGTATCAGAACAACTACTTTGGTACGATGCTTGTTAAGATGGGGATTGCAGATTCGCTTCTCGGTGGTGCTACATATTCAACAGCAGATACAGTAAGACCTGCTTTACAGCTGATCAAGACAAGACCGGGCAACACACTGGTTTCATCCTGTTTCATTCTGGTACGTCCGTTTGCAACAGGTGGTAATGAAGTGTTCGCTATGGGTGACTGTGGTATCAACATTAAGCCAAATGAAGATGAGTTGGTTGAGATCGCAGAGGAGACTGTTCGTTGTGCAAGAATCTTCGGTGTAGATCCAAAGGTTGCTTTCTTAAGCTATTCAACCTATGGTTCCGGTAAGGGCGAAGATGTGGATAAGATGAGAAATGCAGCAAGAAAGACAAAGGAGCGTAACCCTGATCTTCCGATCTCCGGTGAGATCCAGTTCGATGCAGCCGTATCACCTAGAGTTGCAAAGAAGAAATGTCCACAGTCAGAGGTTGCAGGAAATGCAAATACCTTTATCTTCCCTGATATCAATGCAGGAAATATCGGTTATAAGATCGCACAGAGAATGGGTAACTTCTCAGCATATGGCCCGATCCTGTTAGGACTTAATTCTCCTATCAATGATCTGTCCAGAGGATGTACAGCAGATGAGGTTTATTCTATGGCGATCATCACAGCAGCATTAGCAGATAATAAAGATGCATAAATTGTAGATAGATAAAAGCCGGACACGATCTTTGGTTTAAAGAGATTGTGTCCGGCTTTTGTCTATTGTCTAAAGATGATTATTCTATTTGCAGGAATTCTGCGGCTGTTAATATTTGTGGCTTTTGCAGTCCTGATTCCAGAAAGTCTTTGTCACCGGTTAATAGTATATCCGCCTTGGCATGTATGGCAGCTCGTAAAATTGGTCTGTCATTTATATCTCGAATCTGTTCTTCTGAAGCATATTCAACCATAGGCGTTGGAACTACTTCCAAAGTTAATAGAGCCAGAGATAGGAATGATTCTAAAGCCGATATTTTTTGTGGAAACTTTCTGTTAAATATGCGGCGCATTTCATCAATATTCTGTTCACAGATCAGTCCGTGATTTGGATAACTAACAGCTTTAATAAAAGCGCGATAAGGAGTTCCTTTATTGCTTAGAGCAGAGGAAATAAGAATATTAGTATCAATTAAAACTCGCATTAATCCTCACTTTCAGAACGTACTTCTTTTACGAGATCCATAATAGCATCATCCGATGTAAGACCGGAATTTTCTGCTTCACCGGACATTTGTTTTTGCAATAACTGCATAGCATATACGGCTGAATTGATAAGTCGGACATTTCCGTTTTCAACAACAAAAGTAACACGGTCACCGCTTGAAATACCAAGAATTTCTCGTATATCTTTAGGAATTGTAATCTGTCCTTTTGCCATAACCTTTGCATTATCTATAAATGTGGTAGTCATAATATACACCTCCATACAATAAATAGGAAAAGTCTGTCTCTTATACACATCTGACGCTGCCGACGATCTTACGCGTGTAGA
>ENA-OZIC01000455-OZIC01000455.1-human-gut-metagenome-genome-assembly--contig:-NODE-455-length-23261-cov-7.453202_pt1 | contig 23261 bp, 18 predicted proteins | sample MGYA00244056_ERZ653704 | MGnify/ENA primary metagenome ERZ653704 (study PRJEB26926, sample SAMN06165229) | human gut metagenome | biome: ENVO:00009003; feature: ENVO:2100002; material: ENVO:00002003... | reverse complement strand
GTTGTCCCATGGGGTAAAGATGCACCATGCCAACAGCCCCCTTGCGGATGCCCACGGCACAGATCAGAATCAACAGCGCCCCCAGTCCCAGGCCCTCCAAAATCGTTTGTAAAAGTATCACTTATTCCTCCTGTATCCGTTTTCGTCCCGATATTCGGGATGTTCCTTTGCATACGGGTCTTGATCGCCGCAGATGGTATAGTCGCATCGGCAGCCGTCCACGCAGGTAGTCGTCCGCACCAGTCTTGCGTGGAGCAGCTCCATAGATGCGTAGTCCACATTGCACAGGGCGGGCATGATATCCGTAAGGCCGTGCCGGATGGCAAACTCCGCTGCCGGGCACGATGTAAATTCATAATAAATAGGCTTGTCGGTTTCATAAGGCGCAACCGTCATCTCGTAATCGTGCCACTTGTCGCAGCCGCGTTTCGCCCGTACAAACGCCCTGTACATCAGCTTCCTCCAGAGCGGCTTGTTGCAGTCCACAAATTTCAGCTTGCGGAAAGTCGGAAGAATCAGATTTTCCTCCATCTCTTCGATTTCACGGAACGAAGTAACTGCTTTGCAGACCACATAATAGCTCATGATGGCGATGCAGTCGTAGGTGCCGCCTACGCCGTTGTGGAAGTTCTTTTTGCCGCCCAAGTCGGTGCGCCAGTCGGAGAGAAAGGCCGCGTACTGCCGCTGTACTTGTTCCCATATTGTCTCCCGCTCCGCTTCCGGATAGTGCAGAGCGATTTTCGCCAGTATTTCCTTTTTGCAGGGCTTGGAATACAGTACATGGCAGCTGCGGTCAATTTGTAATTCGCTGTCCTTCATCTTCCCACGCCTTTCAGAAAACCGCTCTTTGCATTTTCTTCGGTGTCGTCCGATTCGTCGTAGGCATCATAGGGTGCCGACGGGTCGTGTACCCGTTTCTTGAATGGCGAACAGAGCTTGTCCCTATGGGCAAAAGCAAATTCCAAATTGTCCGTCCATCCCGTGTGACCGGTGATGAAATACGGATGCAGACCACGGGCGCGCAGTTTCCGTTCCAGCTCCGCCAGTGACTGCACAGCCAGCTTATTATCCTCTGCCAGAGAGGAAATAAAGCTGTATCCGCCGTCCGCACCGAACCACAGCGTGTCGCCGGTGAACAGATACTTATCGTCAATGAGATATACCATGTGCCCCCAGGTATGACCGGGGACAAGGAAGCATTCGATTTTGATGCCGCCAATATCGAAAACCTCGCCGTCATGCAACAGTACCTTTTCGTTGTGGATCGTGACCTGCGGCAGCTTGTACAGGCGATAGATCACCTTGCGGCGCACTTCGCCGGTCAGATAGCGGTTCTCAACCTCGCCGATGTAGAGCTTTGCGTCCCGGAATAGTCCCGGACTGTCGGCCTCCACTGCACCCACATGGTCAGTGTCCTGATGCGTGATGAGGATGTGCCGGACGGATGCCGGATCGATGCTGAGCCAGCTCATTTTTTCGGCAAGGCGGTCGTAGTTATAGCCCGCATCGATCATAATGGCCGTATCGCCCTTGCGGTAGAAGAAGATGTTCGCCACCCATTCGCGCACACAGGCGACACTCCCGTCGATCCAGCCGGTATTCAGCGGCTTGAAGATCTCCTTGCCTCGGTACATCTTGCTCATTTCTTTTTTCTGAAACTCGGTTGCTTTCTTTGACATATCATCGCCTCCTCTTTTGCCTTTCGGCAGATAAACCACGCCATGCTTTTCAGGTTTCCCATGTCCACATCCGTATACATTCCATCCAGCCGTGCTTTCAGACTGGAAACCGTCTCATAGGGCGGTGTGAAAAAACCTGCCTTTTCATAAATGTGCCGGACGAACCAATCCGTCCGCTTGTGCTCGCCCATCACATAAAAGCAGCCGCAGAATGTCCCGCCGGGTCTCAACACCCGAAAAGCCTCCCGGTAAGCTGCCTCCTTGTCCGGAAAAGCATGAAAGCCGTTCAGCGACAAAACGATGTCGAAGGTGTCGTCTGCATAGGAGAGTGCTCCCACATCTCCCTGCCGGAAGGTTACATTTTTCAGGTGCAGGCGGTCAGCCTTTTTCCGTGCCTGCCTCATCATATCGGGCGAATAATCGAGACAGGTAATGTCCGCCTCCGGCATAGTCTGATAAACCGGCATGGTCAGAATCCCTGTTCCCACCGGCACTTCCAGCAGCTTGCCGGAGAAATGCTCCGGAATACCGGACAGTGCCTTTTCCAGATAGGCGTCGTTTTCCGCCTTGTTCATTGCCCACACCAAGCGGCACACCGCTTTCCCGCTCAGAGTGGAGCAGGTGATCATGCCGTCATAAAAACTGTTTCCGCCCGTCATTCGGTACGCACCGCGAATGGCTTCTTTTCGTCCCATGGTTCTTCCTCTGTGTTTCAATCAACACACGACCGTTTCCGGGCTCATTTCTTCAAAATCTCCACGATTTTCCCGAAGTCCTCCTTTGCCTCCCTGAAGATCGGCAGCATACAGTAGCAATGCACCATCTTCGGGCGGGCGGACACCGTATAGGGGACATTTGCCCGTTTGCAGGCTTCCTCAAAGTCCGGCAAAGCGCCGTAGAGCACCTCATCGGCAGAATAGAAGAAGTGAATATCGCCTACGCCGGTAAAATCTCCCCGGGAGCCGGAGAGCATATAGTCCGGCACATTCTCGCAGCCATGCCGCATGAATTTTTTCACTGTCACCATAAAGGCATAGTCGATGGAGACGTCCCGTTCATTGAGCGCCTGCATCCGCGCCTTTTCCGCATCGTTCCATGGCACCTCACCGGGGGATACGGCGACGATGTGTCTCGGCTGCGGCAGCGGTTCGGGCTGCGCGTTGTTGTGCGCCGCAATGCCCAGCGCCAGCGCACCGCCGGAAGAAAAGCCGCAAGTACTGACATTTCCGCCGCCGTACAGTGCAATCATTTTTCGATAACATTCGTACACCATCGCGTATGTTTCAGTAATGCAGTGTTCCATGCAGAGCGGGTAAAACGGAAACCACACATCACAGCCGGTTTCGCGGCAGAGCTTGCGCATCACAGGCAGGTCGCCCTTATCGGGGCCGATCACCATGCCGCCGCCAAAGAAATAGAGAATAGCACGCTTGGACGGTTTCGGACGCTCTCGCACGATCAGACAGGGAAAGCCGTTCACTGTAATTGTTTCATAATACGCCTTGCGGTCGGTGGGCGTAAAAACGCCGCGGTGCCGGTTCTGCTTTTCGATTTCCTTTTGCAGCGCATCCTCCGGCAAAGCGAACGCCTTTTTCGCGCCGGAGAGCTTATAAGCCATGTGCAGGATGGATGCAAAAATGCTCATGCTTGATCTCCTCATTTCCGCGCCGTGATGCAGAGCCAACTTTTCTTTTTGTGTATCTGCACATCGTGAAAGCCTGCCTGCTCCAGATACGCCTTTAATTCAATATCTTTATAGATGGTCATGCCGCCGATGATCTCCGTCCACTTTTCGTCCTTGTCCGTGTCACCGTTGCTTTCGTTGCAGATGAGAAAGGTCCCGCCGGGCTTCAACACCCGCCGGACTTCCCGAAGGCACTGCGGCAAATCCGACCAAAAGTAGACCGTTTCAAACGCGGTAACCACATCAAACCAATCCTTGGCAAAGATGATATGTTCCACGCTGCCCTGCCACACCGCACAGCGCCCTTTCTGAATGGCAGTCCGGTTCAAATTCCGGGCTTTCTCTACGCTGACAGCAGAATAATCCACACCCCTGACGATGCCTTGCGGGCATTTTTTCAGCAGCCTTTTGATATTGGCGCCTCCTCCGCAGCCGCAATCCAGCACTCTGGCATCCGGCGCAAGTTCTAAAAAGCGAAGCCCCCACCGCGCCACGGGACTGTGTCCCAGATTCATCATAGCAACCATAATTTTCCCGCCAAGCCCCACAGGCTTGCGGGTGTTTTCAAAGAATGACATATCACACCTCCGTTTTCTCACACTCGGCATAGGTCAGCGGGAATGAGGCTTTCAGAACAACGCTTTTCCGCACCGCCCAGCCGTTTTGCTGCAGGAAGCGCAGGTATTCCTCGCTCGTCCACTTGCTGTGGAGAGGAAAGCCCGCCAGCTTCATGAAAAACGCCCTGACCTTGCCGGAAAACGAGTTCCCCGCGTGGGTGAAGGTAGGCGCAATCAACACGCCGTCATCCCTCAGTACCCGATGAATCTCGGCAAGGGCTTTCTCGGGCTGCGGCACGATGTGCAGGGCGTTGGACACGATCACCACGTCGAAGGACTTGTCTGCATAGGGCAGGCAGAACATATCCTGCACCGAAAAGTGCAGCTTTGCAGATTGATTATCCCGCTTTGCCTCGGCGATCATCTCCACGGAGGCGTCCGTCGCCTCGATGTGTGCCGCCGCGTTCACGATGCTTTTTGCGATCAACCCCGTACCGGTGGCCAGCTCCAGCACCGTTTTGGCTTTCACCACCGGCCAGATCAGCGCATACATCTCCTCATACGCTGCCCGATCCTTTCGCATAAAGCGGTCGTATCGACCGGCATTTTTGTCCCAGAAGTTCTTGTGTTCCTGCACCGCTATCATTCCTTTCAATGTTGGGCTTGCCTAGCCGATACGTACAGCCACGAAGTTAGATGGTGCTAACTACTGTATCTCAGAAAAGCCGCATCTCTGCGGCCTTCCGCTTATTTAAACAACTCCCTGCAAGCGCCGTACACTAACGTTTCCAGCACCTGCGGGTACAGTTCTCCAATCTGCTCCTTGTGGGAAACAGTCAAGATCAGTCCCCGCACCGTGGCGGCAGCTAAAGAGATGCCGCGATTCGGCACAAGGTCATATTTCTCCAAAAGCTGGCGGACGTGCGTCTCGTCATCGTGGTAATGCACGTTTTTGACATCCTCCGGCAGTCTCTGCAAAAGCAGCTTTGCATCGTTTTCAATGAAAACCATGTCACCGGTATCAGACAGTCGCCGGCAAACGGCAAGAACCGCCTTTGCCGCGCGCTCCGGCGGCGGTAAGCTGTCAGCTTCGCTCAGTGCATGGTCAGCCACTCTGTAAAGCTCGGAGTGAATGTTCTCCAAAACCGCGAAGAAAAGCATTTCCTTGGATTCGAAGAATTTATAGAACGAGCCCTTCGCAATGCCGACCGCCTTCGTCAGCTGATCCACGGAGGTTTTCTTCATCCCCAGTGTAACAGCGCAATGTCTTGTTTCCTTCAGCAACGCTTTGCGGAGCTGCTCGGTCTCGTAATCGGTAAAAGCCAAGCTCGCGCCTCCTTAAATATGACCATTTTAGTTCATTTGGTCATATTATACCGTGCTTCTTTCAGTTTTGCAAGAGGTGCGGGGAAAAACTCGCTCATAATAATCAATCTGCGCGTGAAAAAATCTGCCAAGAGCCGGACACTCTTGGCAGAAAAAATCCTGGTTTTGATATGTTCTCTTTCGAAGGCTTTAGGCCTACGTTAGAGATAATCAAATCAATCATAGAAGATGCAGATCGTAACTAATAATTTGATGAGTGGCCGCTAAAGTTAATAATCAAAACACTGATGCTCGGGGAGCCTTTCGGCCCTCCGGGCATCGTTTACATTAGTGGCGGCGCTATACATAGCTGCGGCTGATGCCCAGCGCTTGCGCCGTCTGCTGCTGGGTGCGCGGCCCGCCCCCAAAGCCGTACCGCATCCGCATGACCGCCCGCTCCCGGGGCGGCAGGGCATCCACCAGCCCGCGCAGCCGGGCAGCGTCGGCCCGCTGCTCGCAGTCGGCTTCCATCTCGGCGTCATCGGGCAGGGTGTCGGCCAGCGTCAGCTGCCCGCCAGCCTCCAGCGGCTCCTGCAAGCTGACCTGCACCCCTGCCTTGCGCACCCTACGCAGCTCCATACGGAGTTCGTTTTCAATGCACCGGCTCGCATAGCTGGAAAAGCGCTTGCCTTTGTCCGGGTCAAAGGTGTCCACCGCCTTAATTAGGCCGATGGTGCCGATCGAGATCAAATCGTCCTGGGCAGCTGTGCCCGCGTAGTATTTTTTGCAGATATGCGCCACCAAGCGCAGGTTGTGGCGGATCAGCAGATCCCGGGCGCGGGCAGCCCCGGCCCCGCCACCGCGCAGCTGCGCAAAGGCCGCACGTTCCTGATCCGGGGACAAGGGCCGCGGGAAGGACCCACTTTCCAGATGCAGTGCCAGGTACAAAATATGTCCCGCCGCCGCGCGCAAAAACAAACCCAAAATGCCCAGCATACACACCACCTCGCACCAATGTATGCCGGGCCGCGGGCCTTTATGCTTCGGCAACGGGCCGCAAGGTATTGCGCCGCAAGCGCAGGCAAATATGACCCCCGGCACGCCGTGTGCCGGAAAAACCAAACGCCCTGCCGTGTGTACCGCGGCAGGGCGTTTCATTTTGGGCAAAATTTATTTTGTGGCGTAGGCCGGGTTGGCGGCGCGGGTGTCGGTGTCGTAGACGGTTTGCAGCTGGGCAAAGGCCGCCTGCACCTCGGCAGGGATCTCCACATGGGCCAGGAAGTTTTTACCCCGCGGGCCGCAGAACGCCCCCAGCGTGTTGATGGCGGCGGAAAGTTCTTGCAGGTTCATAGGGAACTACCTTCTACTATATTACAGCGTAAACTGCACTGCGCAAAAGGCGGCGTAGATGGCCAGCAACAGGATACCCTGGCCGCGGTTTAGCTTGCCCTTGACGAGGGCGGGCACGGTCAGAATCAGCATGACGGCCAGCATGACCGGCAGTTCCAACACAAGGCTGGAATTGATACCGAACAGCGTGGAGTTCTGCGGGATGGTGAAGGGTGCCAGCGAGACGGACACGCCGCTGACCAGCACAAGGTTGAACACGTTTGCGCCGACGACGTTGCCCAGCGACAGATCGCTGTGGCCCTTGGCCAGCGAGGTGATGGCTGTGACCAGCTCTGGCAGAGAGGTACCCAGCGCGACAAAGGTCAGTGCAATGACGCTCTCCGGCACACCGAGGGCCTGGGCAATCAGGGTACCGTTGTCCACCAGCAGGTTTGCGCCCACGGCGATCAGCACCGCGCCCAGCACCAGCAGGATCAGCGTCCTGGCCAGGGACATTTCCTCTTCTTCGGACGTCTCAGCGTCAACGACGGGGGCTTTTTTCATCTGCAGCACGTTGACGACCATGTAGGCCACGAACATAGCCAGCATGATAAAGCCCATGACGCGGGTGAACTTGCCGAAAACATACGCCGCAATGCAGTAGATGGCCGCCGCCGCAAAGAAGAATGCGACCGGGGTTTTCAGCGTTTTGGGGTCGACCTTGCCGGGGCGCACGGCGATGGTGATAGCCGCAATGAGCGCCGCGTTGCAGATGACCGAGCCGATGGCGTTGCCGTAGGCGATCTCGCCATGGCCGGACAGCGCGGACATGGTGGAGACCATGACCTCCGGCAAAGTCGTACCGATGGAAACGACGGTCGCACCGATGAGCAGTTCCGGCAGGTGGAACCGCCGGGCCAGCGCAGAAGCACCGTCAACAAACCAGTCACCGCCTTTAATAAGGAACAGCAGACCGACGATAAACAGCAGTACAGGGATAAGCATAGGTGATTCCTCCGTAAAAAATGACGAGTGACGTCGGAATTTTTATTATAGCATAGAGAACGGTGCTGCGTCAAATGCGGTGGAGTTTAAATTGTAAATTTTGCAAAGGCTTCCCTCCGAGGGGCTGCGCCCGCAGGCGCGTGTCGGAGCGTAACCGCCGAAGGCGGCTCTTAGCGCGGAGACTGAAGCTGCCCGCGAAGCGGACTGAGGAGGGGCAAACCTCCAGCAGCAACCCATTTGCGGGCAATAGCGGTACACGCGCCCCTCATTCAGCCCTTTGGGTCACCTTCCCCCGAGGGGAAGGCTTTAGTTTGCTCCATATTTTGCACACATTGCCCGCATCTGTCCTATCTGTACAAACACAAAGGCCCGCAGGGGATACCTGCGGGCCTTTGTGCATAGAGGGGTGGGAAAGTATATAAAGGTCAGTGAATGTCTTGGTTGATTACAAATATCATTATAGCAAGTTTTCTTAAAATGTCAAATGTCATACTTGCATTTTGGTTTTCAAAAGATTATAATAAAACCACGATAGCTTAATTTTATTTAGCAGGCGCAGAAAAAAGCATACTTTTTCAATTTTGTTAAAGATAACAATGACTGTATACTTCACTTTATTTTTTTGTGCGCATTATACAAAAGAAAAACAAGGAGTCAACTCATGGATGATCTCGACCACAAAATTATACAGCTGCTGGCGGAAAATGCACGTATGCCAGTCAAAGACATTGCCCAGCAGGTCAATCTGACCAGCCCGGCTGTTTCCAGCCGCATCCACCGGCTGGAACAGGAGGGCATCATCGGCGGGTACACCGTGGTGCTGCGCCACCCAGACGCCCCCGCCCGGGTCGAGGCGCTGATCTCGGTGCTGGTGGACGCCGCGACCCGCGCCAGCTTTCTGGCGATGATCGAGCAGGAATCCCAGGTGCTGCAATGCTTCCGCGTGACCGGCAGCTACAACTTTATCATAAAGGTCAGCTGCACCGACATTGACGCACTGGAACACCTGCTGACCAAGATGCAGAAGATGGGTTCCACCAACACGCAGATCATCCTGAACACCCAGCTGGACCGCAATCTGACGCTGGCCGAATAACGAGGTAAAGATGTTACGTTACTGCAAAAACTGCGGCCTGCTGCTGCCGCACGACGCTGACCGCTGCCCCCAGTGCGGTGCCCCGGCCCCGCTGGCGGTACGCCCCGCCGCCCAGCCCGGTCCCGCCGCGCCGCTGTATGGCACGCCCGACGACCGCGAGGCCGAGCCGATGGCAGAAGCCATGAGCCAGGGCGCGACCACCGGCACGATGATTTTGTTTGCCATCCCGGTCGTGGGGTTCATCCTGGCGCTGGTGTGGAGCTTTGGCGGCACCCACAACGAGGCCCGCAAGCGGCTGGCCCGGGCGCAGGTCGTCCGCACGCTGGTCGTGGCGGCAGCCGCGGCGCTGCTGGTGCTGGTGGCCGCGCTGGTGTTCAGCGCCGTGGTGCACAGCCAGCTGGCCTACTACTACGCCACCCCTTACTACCGCTGAGGAGACGCCATGAAAGCATCTGTTATCATCCCGAATCTGAACGGCGCGGGCTGGCTGCGGGATTCCATCGAGTCGGTCTGGGCACAGACCGAGCAGGACTTTGAGCTGATCGTCATTGACAACGGCTCTAAAGACGAGAGCCTGGAAATTGCCCGCAGCTACCGCGGCCGTGACCGCTACACACTGATTGAGAACGCCGAGAACACCGGATTTTCCCACGCAGTCAACCAGGGCATTGCGATTGCCAAGGGCGAGTACGCGGTGCTGTTCAACAACGACGCCTTTGCCGAGCCGGACTGGCTGGCGGAGCTTATCAGGACCGCTGACGCCGACCCGAAGATTTTTGCCGTCAGCAGCCTGATGCTGCGCTTTTATGAGCCGGAGCTGGCCGACGACGCGGGCGACTATGTGACGATTTTGGGTTTTGCCTGCAAGCGCGGCGACGGCCTGAAAGCCAGCCGCTACACCAAGCCCTGCCGCATTTTCAGTGCCTGCGGCGGTGCGGCGCTCTACCGCAAATCGATTTTAGAGGAAATCGGCGTATTTGACGAACTGTTTTTCGCCTACTATGAGGATGTTGACCTGAGCTGGCGCGCGAACAGCCTGGGCTACAAGAACGTCTACTGCCCCACGGCCAAGTGCCGCCACATCTGCGGCGCGACGACCGGTGCGGTGCGGTACAATCCGTTCAAGAGCATCCAGAGCGGGCGCAACAGTATTTTGCTGCCCTACAAAAACCAGCCGCTTTTGATGCTGGTCATCAACTTTATCCCGATGCTGCTGGGGTATCTGCTGAAAGTTTTGATGTTCCGGCTGCGCGGGTTCGGCAATGACTACGCCAAGGGTTTTCACGAAGCCTGGGTCGCCCTGCCGAAGATACAGAAGCCGAAGTTCCGCTGGCGCAACCTGCCCAACTATTTTTGGGTGGAGGGCAGTCTGATCGTCGGGCTGTTCCGATATATTGTGTATCGGGTGCAACGGGCGCTGAAGATTACCTGACAGGGGGATTCATGCTTTGCCCGCGGGGCGTCGAGGACGCCGCCCCCTACAACGCCATACAACAAAACACCTGCTGACCGGTCACACGCATACCGGTCAGCAGGTGCTTATTTTTTACGCTTTAATCCTCATCTGCAAAGTTGCCCAGCGCCTTGGCCTTCTCGATGACTTTGCTCTCGAGCATCTGGGGCAGGGTCTCGTATCGCACGAACTCGAATGTGTAGTACCCGCGGCCCTGGGTCAGCTGACGCAGGAAGGTGGTGAAGTCCTGCATCTCGGCCATGGGCACTTCCGCCTCAACGACCTGCAGGCCGTCGTCATCGGGGTTCATGCCCAGCACGCGGCCGCGGCGCTTCGTGACTTCGCCCATGATATCGCCGGTGTTGTCCGCCGGGACATGAGCTTTCAGTGTGCCGATGGGCTCCAGCAGGACAGGGCCGGCCTCGGGGATAGCGGCCTTGTAGGCCAGCTTAGCGGCCATGATGAACGCCATTTCGCTGGAATCGACCGGGTGATAGCTGCCGTCCAGCAGGGTGGCCTTCATGCCGACCATCGGATAACCGGCCAGCACACCGTGCTCGGCCGCCTGGCGCACGCCCTTTTCAACAGCGGGGAAGAAGTTCTTCGGCACGCTGCCGCCGAACACGTTTTCGGCAAACTCAACGTCCTCACCCGGAATGGGCTCGAACTGGATCCACACATCGCCAAACTGGCCGTGGCCGCCGGTCTGCTTCTTGTGGCGGCCCTGGGCCTTGCAGCTCTTGCGGATAGACTCGCGGTAAGGCACGCGCGGGGTCTCCAGCGTGATCTCCACGCCGAACTTATTCTTCAGCTTGGCAAGGGCCACTTCCAGATGCTGGGTGCCCAGGCCGCTGATGATCTGCTGCTTCGTCTCGGGATCGACCTCAAATTTGATAGACGGGTCCTCCTCGATGAGGCGGGTCAGCGCACCGCCGACCTTGCCCTCGTCGCCCTTCTTGGCGACCTTGACGGCCATGCGGTAGCAGCTGATGGGGTAGACCGGCGCGGGCAGCGCGACGACGCGGGCCGGGTCGCAGAGGGTATCGCCGGTCTTGGCGGTAGCCAGCTTGGCGACCGCGCCGATGTCACCGGCAGCGATCTCGGGGGTGTCGGTCTGCTTTTTGCCGCAGACAGTCAGTGTCTTGCCCAGGCGCTCCGGCTGGCCGGTGCGGGCGTTGATGGCGTTGCTGGTGGCGGTCAGCTTGCCGGACAGAACCTTGATAAAGCTCAGCTTGCCGACGAAGGGATCCGCCACAGTCTTGAACACGTAGGCGCACAGCGGGGCAGCGGGGTCGGCGGTGATCTCCACCGGTTCGCCGTTCGCCTCACCCACAGCGGAGGCGGTATCCGCGCCGGGCAGCAGCACGTTCATGTTATAAATCAGCATATCCAGTGCCTGGCCGTTGACGGCAGAGCCGCAGAACACAGGGGTAATTTGCCCGCTGCGCACGCCTGCGGCCATGCCCTGGACGATCTCCTCGGTGGTGAAGGCCTCGCCCTCGAAGAATTTCTCCATCAGGGCCTCGTCGGTTTCGGCGATGGCCTCGCTCATGGCCTGGATCAAGCCCTCAAAGCGGTGGCCGATATCAGGCACGTCGATCTGAATCTGCTTGCCACCCTCGTACTTGAAGGCCTTCTGGCTGAACAGGTTGATGTAGGCGACAGTACCGTCGTCCAGACGGACCGGCACAACGCAGGGGCAGACACTGGGGCCGAACTTAATTTTCATCTGCTCCAGAATCTTGAAGTAGTCGGCGTTCTCTAAGTCGGTCTTGGTGACAAAAATCATCCGCGCCTTGTTGTTTTTCAGCGCCATCTGGTAGGCTTTCTCGGCACCGACGGTGACACCGGAACGGCCGGAAACACAAATCAGCACGCTCTCGGCAGCCATGATGCCCTCGGCAGCGCCGGTCTCAAAGTCAAACAGACCCGGTGCGTCGATCAGGTTGTACTTGACACCCTCGAACTCAACCGGCACAACGCTGGAATTCAGCGATGCCTTGCGGCGGATCTCCTCGGGGTCAAAGTCGCTGGCGGTGGTGCCGTCCTCGACGCGGCCCATACGCTCGGTCGCGCCGCTCATGTACAGCAGCGCCTCGGTCAGCGTCGTTTTGCCGCAGCCGACGTGGCCGGCCACCAGAATGTTGCGGATGTCTTTGCTTGCGTAGCCCATGGATCGTCAAACCTCTTTTCGCGCCGGGGCATTTCCAACTGCCCTGCGGCGTAGATATTCTTTGCGGCGGAGCGATTTTTGAACACTCCCGCCTGTTTGATACTACTTTACCACATTATCATGGAAATTTAAACAGTTTTTTCGGATTTTTTGTAAAAAATTTTAGGCAAAAGATTGTGGAAGGTGTAAAAAATCAAAAAAAGCCGCCCAGCCGCGAAACTTTTTTGCGGCTGGGCGGAAATATTTTACTGTTTTTTGCTGCGCTTGCGGCGGGCACGGCCGCCGTCGGGCTTGACTTCGGGCACGTACAAGCTGTAGCTGAGCAGGTAACGGCCATGAGCGGGCACGCGGTAGAACGACGCCTTGATGCGTTCCAGCGGGCTGGACCCGGTCTCGGCGGCACTGCCGCACAGCATGATGACATACTGCGTCTCGGTATAGCGGGCGGCCACATCGCACTGGCGCAGGCTCGTGTGGATGAGCTCGCCCAGCTGATCCACCATCGTGGAGGTCTCGTCGGGTTCGGCATCCTGACCGGGGGCCACCGTCATGATTGCCAGGAACACCGGCAGGCCGTAGCGGGCCTGCACGCCGCGCTGCACGCGGTAGGCTTCTTTGAACGTCTCGAAATCGCAGATGCAGGCCCCGGCGTTCTCGGTGTCGGGCAGAGCAGCCACCAGCTTGGCGACCTCGCCTTCCATATTGCGGTCAGCCTGGCGCATCTGGCGGTAAGCTGAACCGGCGCGGCCCGGCTCAATGGCATGGTGCAGGCAGCCCATGGCAGTACCGCGGCGGGCCAGTTTCTGGGCTTCGTTATGGCGGCCCAGGGCTTCCAGCGCGACGATTTCTTCCAGATACAGGCGCTCCTCGTAGGGGTCCAGTTCCAGGGCGTGGTTGCACAGCGAGATAATGCGGGTGCTTTCGCCCCACTTTTTGCAGAGCTCCAGCAGGCTCAACATGGCGGTGCGATACTGGCCATGCAGCCGCACGCTGACGCCCTCGACCCACTGCTCGGACGCAGACTGGGGCAGCAGGCGGCCGCGGTACAGATCAACGATCTGCTCATACAGCTTAGCGCGTTTTTCGGGGTCCTCCTCGCGGCGGGCCTGCTCGGACAGGTCGCCGACCCGGAACACATCCACGGTGCAGTCCAGGTGGGGGTTCCACTGGTAGCAGCCGCGGCTGGTCAGGATGCAGTTCCGTAGCTCGTCCAGACCCTCGGCCTCGATCATATTGCGGAAACGGTGCAGGATGGCACGCAGCGCCATATCCGGGTTGCTGGACCGTTCCCCCGCCCACAGCGTATCGGTGAGGACTTTATGGGTTACGCGCTCACCCCGCTGCAGCACCAGATACTGCACCAGCGCGGTAGTCTTACGCGACTGCCCCAGCACCGCCAATACCGGTTTGCCGTTGACGCGAATCTCGAAATCGCCCAACATTCTGATTTCAATGGTTGCCATCCTGTACCCCCTTTATTTTGGCAGCGACCTGCTGCACGTCTCTATGTTTCATAGTATAACAAGCCGTCCGGCATTTGTCCAGTTGTTTGTCACATTTTATTATAATATGGGAAAAAGTCTCTTATCGTTCTGAGGATGCCTTCCCGTTCCAGGTGCCGGGCGCGTACAAAATCACCGGTTCGCCGGGCAGCGGCACAATGGCCTTTTGAGTACACAGCGGGACATCATTGCCGCTGCTGTCCCGCTTGGCTACTGTGATGACCACCGTCATCGCCGTGATACGTGGGGTGTCGGTGTCGTTTTCCTGTGCCCAGCTGCGGGCGTAAAAGTGCAGGTCGCTGATGTACAGCCCCATGTAGGATTCCTTCGGGTAGGCGGTGGTGTAGGCGTAGGCGATCTTCTCGCCGTCCTTCTCGTGCAGGGGGGCGAAATCACTCTGCTCCTGCTGGTAAAACCGCATATGCAGGTAGCCGTTCAGTTCCTCGGCCTGGGCCTGGGTCAACAAGTCCTTGCCCTTGCTGTTTTTCAGTGCGGGTACAAGGTCCTTGTCGATCAGCTCCACATGGTTCGGGTAGACGCTGAATTCCAGCGCCGTGCCGTCGCTGTAACTGGTCTGGGCGCCAAACACGCTGTCCAGATTTGCGCTGTCCGTCGCGCCGTTTGTAAAGCGAATATAGCCGTTAGCGTCCAGCACCTCGCCGCGTATCGTCTCGATGAGGGCATCGGCCAGATTCTGGGCGCGGGTCTGCAGCTGGATATCCCGGTAGGCCTGGGCGCTGGGGCGTATCAGCGTGACCGCCGCCAGCGTCAGGATGGACAGCAGCACCATACAGACGATCAGCTCCACCAGCGTGGTGCCGCGCTTGTTTTGCAGCTGCTTCATGGCGTTGCCTCCCCTGCCTCCTTGGCGTAACGGTGGAAGGTGTGCGTCTCGGTGGTGGGCGTGCCGCCGTTCTCGCTCACTTCGGCTTGGGTCTCCACCTGGTCCAGTTCCACACCGTCCACGGTGAACGCCCCGGCCCCCGCGCCCGCGCTGAAGGTAAAGCTCTGCCCGGTTTTTTCGGTCTGCCAGGCGGGGGTCTGTTTTTCCTGCGGGTACAGCCCGGCGCAGAAAGCGTAGGCCGTCTCCTGCAGCGTCTCGGCCTTTTGGGACATGGCCCGGGCGTACCGCAGCGACACCACAAACATGGCCGTGAACATCAACAGCAGCATAAAGGAGACGATGACCTCGACAATAGTCTCGCCGCGCTGATTTTGCAATTTGTGTTTCATGGCGGCTCACTCCTGTGCTGTGCTGGTGCTCTGGCGGGCACCGCGGGTGTAATGGATGGTGGACTTATCCGGGTTGGTGGTGTCAAAGTGGGGCACGATGATTCGCTCTGCGTCCTCCGGTTTAATATTGATACTCGACAAACCGGGGCTGGCAAAGGTGTTTGTGTCCTTGCTCCATGTGTAAACCGTCGTATTATCGTCGAATGTGTAGCCAGACACCGGGTAGTGTATCTGCCGGTCATAGGTCACGGTATAGGCAAAGCTCTCCCCCGCCTTGGTGGCGGTGACGGTCACGTCCAGCTGCAGATCGGTCAGCAGGTAGTCGTTGCTCTGCCAGCTGGTCAGTTGGTCGCGCCAGCCGCTTTTGGTGCTGACGGACTGGCCCACGCCGCTCAGGTTCAGCTTTTCAGCGTCCTCGCCCGGGCGGCGGCGCAGCGTGACGGTGATTTCCTCCGCACCGCTCGTGTCGGCATCGGCCGCTTTCCATGTGTAGGAGTAGGGCTGCGAGGGGCTGCCGTAGATATCGCCGCCGTAGGCCGTGGAGGTCATGAAGCTGTCATTCACGAACGCGGCGAAGGAGCTTGTGGGGGTGTTCAGTTCCCCTTCCAGCACGTCGGAAAAGCTCGTGGCCAGCTGGTAGGCCTCCTGCTCCAAAAGCTGGCGGTTAGCGTTGGCCGTCAACACGGACGCCGCGTACACCAGTGCCGCAGACAGGGCCACAAACAAGGCACCGATGCAGAGCACCAGAATCATCGAAAGGCCCTGCTGGTCCCGCAGGATATCGCGTGCTTTTCGGCGCATGATGCCACCTCCTTTGTTGTAGTTTACCCGGCCTTGTCGGTCAGCTCCACGGGCTGGGGCGCGTTTTGCGGCTCTGCGGGCGTTTCGGTCGGTTGTGTGGTTTCGGTGTTTTCGTCGGGCGTCGGCTCTTCTGCAATCAGCTCGACGGTCTGGGTCTCGTCGCCGATTTTTACAGCTTCGGCGTCTGGCATGCCCACGGTCTTGCCGTCGGCCTTGGAGTGAGCCATCGTCTCGACCTGGATGCTGGTGGTAAACTTTTGCAGGGCATCGCCGCTGGTGAGCACATTGGCCATATCGGGCAGCAATACACGGTAAGCGGGTTCGCCGTTGTCGTTTTCCACGACCTCCAGCTCGGCCACAACGCTGACCTGATAGTACGGTTTCGCGTTGTCTTCCTGCGTTACACAGCCACGGAGCCATTCCGGCTTGCTTTCCCAGTGGTCAACATCCGTCGTGTCCTTTTGGAACACAGGCATCACGCTCAGGTCGTACCAGGTGCGGGTTACATTGCCGTCATCGTCAGTCACGTTCTGCGGGGTAAGTTCGGTCGTGTACGCCGTGTTGTTTATCGTGACAGTCTTTTTTACCTGCCTGATTTCGCCGCGCGAGTGTAGCGTCGTGTTGCCGTCAGCGTCTTTCGTCTCGGTATCGGCATCATAGGTCCACATTTCAATCGTGTAGGCAGTGCCATGCACCGGTGTCACCGTGAACTTATAATAGTCGGTCAGGTTGCTGACTCTGCCATCGTCCGGCGTGCCTGTGGACGGATAACGGTTGGCCGCTTGCCATTGTACCGCAAAGCGGTTTAGCGTTATTTCGTCAGTTTTGCCGGTAGTGCTCGTGTAGGCATCACTGTCGTACAAATCGACCGTATAATCCACCCCCACCGCGGTCAGGCCTGCATACGGGGCGTCCAACTTGATGGCGGGCAGCTGCATATCCTCCGGCTTGCCCATATAGTCGCCCACATAGTAGTACCAGTTGGAGGATTCCATGACGCTGCCGGTCTCTGCCATAGCGCGCAGGGCAGGCAGCAGGTAGTAGCGGGAATACTCGGGCTTCATGGTAAAGCCGTTACTCAGGTTGTAGGCCGCGCTGCCGTCGCTTCCGCCGGCGGGCGTGCCGCCGCCGCTCTGCCGGTCACTTTCGGGGATGATGCAGATGGCGCCGCCGTTTTTGAGCATTTCATTCAGCGCAGTCTGCAATGCAGCCAGCTTGTCTGCCTTATCCTTGCCCAAGTCAGCGGTAGTTTGCCAGTCATTTGCCAACACGGCAATCGTCTGATAGTCATCCACATTTTTAAACAGATAGCCGGTAAAGAAGTAGCTGCTGGCCGTGCTGCCGTTGACCGTCATTTGCAGCGTTTCGCCATTCAGGAACTCCGCTTGGCTGGGCGCAGCCGGGGCAAAGGCCGCACTGCTCACCGTCGGGGCCGCCACGCGGGACTTCACAGCCTGCGGGTCGCAGAGTGCGCCGTCCGGGCTGTCAAAGCCGGTGGTGTCACCCGCCGCACGGTTGGCAATAACGTAGAAGCGCAGTTTCTGGCCCTGGTACTGCTCCATGTCGATTTCGGTCTTGGTGCCTGTGATATTCTTCCAGGTCTCCACGGTTTCCCAGGTGGTATCGGCGTTCTGGCGCTTGGCGTACAGGGTGTAATGATCCGCACCCACGACCGCAGGCCAGTTGATGCTGTATGTCAGTGCATCGGCGCTGTTTTCGTCATACAGGCGGGTAAATCCGCCGGGGGCGTCGGGGGCATCCAGCCGGGTCATAACGTCGTAGTTCTGCTCGTCCGCCAGGCCGATCTGCGCGTTCGTGTCGGACACGCGGGCCACATGGAGAATGACGTTATTGTACTTCCAGCTCTTGCTGCCCTCGGCCAGGTCGTCGTCCACGCAGAGTTCCAGCGTGTAGCGGCCCGTTGTGCTGTCAAACGTAACTTTCTTAGCCAAATCCACGCCGCTTGCCAGGCGGATGGTCTCCTGCTTGCCGTCGGCCTGCACGCCGTACAGCTCGATGGTGTACTTTTGCTCCGTTGTATCCGGTTTCGTGCCGTCGGTGGTCTGGGTCCAGCTAAAGGTGTAGTACAGCTTGTTGGCGGCGCGCACTTCTTCCTTCGTCCACTGCTCGTCCAGCGTCGGGGCTTGCAGGGTGGTTACGCCGGTCTGCAGTGTCTTGACCTGCGCGGGGGCAAGGACATCGTTATAGGATTTGTCTTTGTCGTTGGTATTGTACGCCTTGCCTACAAAGTACAGCGCGGTCATATGGGCGTACTCGTAGCCGTCGCCGCCTGCCTTGCGCACGATTTCCAGGCCGTCATAGTAGGCGACCGGGTCTGCGCCGCGCTGGGCAATCGCCTCCGTGACTTCCTCCTCGGTAGCTGCCCAACGGCTGTACGAGGGGCCGATGCCGCTTTCGACAGGAGCCGCGACGATTTTCAAATCCTCGTAGTCGCTGGTGAAGGCTTCCTTCGGCAGATTGCGGAAGGTCACGGTGGTGGCCGCAGCCCCAACGCGGGTCTGCTGCGCGGCCAGCGTGATATACTGGCCTGTCAGGCTTGTGCCGCTGGCCGTCGTCTCACTGTCGCCAACGTATTTGCCGACGAGCATGACGCGGTAGATGGGCTGGGCTTCCTGCATATTGTTATCATCCCGCACAACCGGTGTATAGGACAAATTCAGGCTGATAGTCAGGTCATTGACCGTCGTTCCTGTAACAGTCGGATTTGTGACGGTCACATTGCCCTTAGCCGCCAGGCCGGTGTTCCACTCATCGTTCTTATCCGGATTTGTAAAGGGGCCGGCAATGGCGGTACGCTCGCTGAACTGTTCCGACCGCATGAACGGCGCTGTGCTGGTACTCGGGTTAGCAATAGCAGTCAGGGTTCTGATATTGTCCAAGCCGTTGGTGATGGTCTGCTCGCTCTTGCCTTTGCTAAAGCTGCCGTAGCTGCCGCCCACATAATAATTAAAATCAACTTTCCACTGGTCATTGGCGATTCTGACATATTCGTCATAGTTTGTCAGCACAACTGTCTGATAGTATATGTTGCCCGTGCCGGTACGCTTGAGCCGTACTTCAATTTCCGGCTTGGGCAGTGTCTGGGCGAAGGTCTGCACCGCAGAATCGCGGGATGTACCGCCGCCCTTGCTGTTCATGGGGGTAATGCGCACGACAAAGTTGCCGATCCAGGCGTCGCGGTCCGGGTCGTTATCAAAGGTATACTTCGTCTCGTAGACCATGGCCGTGTGTATGGGGGTGGCATCGGTCACAATACCGCTTGCGTCGGTCTTGTACACTTCCAGCTTATAGTACATGGCCGGGCCGTGGGCGGCGTCCTGCTTGGGGGCAGTCCAGCTTACGAGATAGCGGCCATACACTGCACCGGTGCCGTCCTTAGTCTCCTCACTGCGCTGGATCGTGATGGATTCGGGTATCTGGTTCGGTTCATTGGCCTCCAACACATACTTATAATAATTTTGGATGACTTCATCGGTAATATCGCCATTGCTGGGGATGTTCTGGCCGCTTGAGCCCTTGATACTGTCGTTTGTCTCGGTAAAACGGAGCAGGATATTGCCCAACACATCGCTATCTTTTGTTTCCACTGTACGCTTCCATGTATCCGTTACATGGATATAAGCCGTGTTGTAGACGATCCGGGACAGGTCATACGTTGTGTTATCATTCGTATTGTTTGGCACCGCCAGCATGGCAAAATAGCTGTCGTCTGTGGTGTCTTTGCCCAGGTTCAAACGACGACCGCCGCAGTTTTTGGTTTCCACTCTTTCCTTAAAGCGGCTGTCTGCACCAGACCATATAAAGTTTGTCAAATTGGTACTTGTGTGGCCCAACCAGCGTTCATTCCAGGCTTGCGCGTTCCAAGCACTCTTGCCATCCTTACTATATGCGTCAATATAATAGTTATTTGAACCCTTGATGTTCTCTACGGCAACAACGGGACTGTCATAGGCCAGCGGGTGCCAGTTATCACCGCCTACCAGCGAGAAGCAGTTGTTCAGCGTCGTAGGCTGCGTACTTCTGCCGCCGCCGCCACGGCTGCCGACGATGCCGACTATGTAGCCGGCGCTGGCGCTCATATTCGTACAATAGTTGCGGCAGCGGTCAATATTGACGATAACATTATCGATTGTAGAGCCGCGCGTATCCCACGGCCCCAGATAACCGAAAATGCCAACCGCCATAGACTGTGCTTTGATTTCAACCGTACTGCCATTGACACAGTCGTATACATTGATGGTCATGGGGTCGGTCTTATCTGCCATCTGCACCTTGCCAAAGATACCGCCGATATCGTTCGCACTTTTATTATTCGTTCCCTTCATTGAGCCATGGTTCTGGCAGTGCAGGATATTGGCGGAGGTATTCTTGACAGGCGCATCAAAGTAGCCCGCGATACCGCCCATGGTGCCGCAGCTGTCCCGATTATCATTCATATTTGTCAGCAGGTCGCCGAAGTTGAAGCTGTACTCGATCGTGCCGCCATAGTCCGTCCAGTAGGAGACGATGCCGCCGATGTTGTTGGAACGGCTGTTGTAGACCGTGCCGTAGTTGACGCACTTGCTCAGCGCCCACAGGTCGTCGCGGTCGTTGCCCTGGTGGCCGATGATGCCGCCGACATGGACCTCAATGCGCGTGGCCTTAGCGCCAGTATGTTCATTTGTCGTGTTATCATCGTTTTTGTTGGAGCTGAGCCGTGTATACCGGCGCACCGCCGCGCAGTTGACCAGCGTGGTCAGGTCTTTGCTGGAAATATTGGTGCCGACAATGCCGCCGATGGTGGATGCCTTGCTGATGTTATCGCCGTAGACGAACCAACGGCCGGTAGCGCTGTCGGTGATTGCACCCGTCACTGAGTTATAGCCGGTGATGCCGCCCAGGTAGCCGCTGCCGCGCTGGCTGTCATTGTTATCCACATTATTATTGCCGCGCAGCACGACGGTCAGGTCGTTGGCAGCCAGGCCCGCCTTGGTGGTGGTCGTCGTCCCCCACCGGCCGCCGGAGGTGGTCGTTTTGTTCTCGGTCAGGTACACACTGCCATAGCCGTAATCATGAGCGCCCACGGTATCCACACCTTTAAAGCCGGTGTAAGTACCGTTCGTCTTTGTCAGTTCGGCCACCATGGCGTTGATGCCTGTGTTGGCGTCGTCGGTGTTCAGGGGGAGCCACTCGTTGTTGACCTTGCTGACAAGTGCCTGCGCCTGCTGGCTGCCGCTGTTTGTGATGCTGCCGCTGTTGGAGCCTGCCACGCCGCCTACAAAGCCGTACCGCGCCGCAATGATGCTCTTGCCGTTTGCGTCGGTCGCCACATAGCTGGCGCTGATGGTGCCGTTGTTGCGGCCCGCAATGCCGCCCATGTGGGTGGCATTGTCCAGCTTCTGCGCGTCGGTCTGCAAAGAGCTTACGTTGTTGGAGCCGCGCGCCTGCAATACGATGGCCGGGACCGCGCAGCTCTGCACCGTGCCGTTGTTGACACCCGCAATGCCGCCGATGGTGTTGCCGTCCCTGCTGGCCGCGCCCCAGGCAAAATCGCCGTCAGCCTTGGCGCTGGCCAGGCCCAGCGTGCCCTGATAGGTACACGTATCCAGGGTACCGTCGTTTTGGCCTGCGACGCCGCCCAAATTCTGATATCGTTCCAGTTTGTCGCCCTCGGTCACGCTGAGGGTGACGTTGGTGCCCTTGACCTTGCCCGCGTTGCTGCCCACTGCGCCGCCCAGGGTGACGAGGTTTGCGTTGACGGTCAGGCCGTTTAAGTCCAGTGCTCCCGCGTTGACGGCGGTGTTTTCAATCCATGCCGCGTCGGTCGTGCCCTCGCCCGGCTCATTGCGGCCCGCAATGCCGCCCACGATGGTGGCCGGGCCGTTGAGGTGCACCTTGGCATCCTGCGCCACCGCCGTGCCGCGGATGATGCCGCCCTTGCGGTTGTAGGTCACCACCGCGCCGATGGTGCCGCCGATAAAGTTGATGGTACCGCCGCGGACCGTGCCGTTCTCGATCAGGCCGCTGTTCTCCGACACAAAGCCGCCCGCCGCGCCGTTGGCGGCGGTGATGGTGGCCCCCGCCGTGATTTCCGCATTGCGGATGGCCGCACCTGCCGCGTTGGTGCCCGCGATGCCGCCCGCCACGCCGTTGGTGGCGTAGACTTCGCGGTTCGTATCCCGGCAGCCGTCAATGACGCCGCCCGCCGCGTTCTGGCCCGCAATGCCGCCCGCCAGCGTATCGTTGGCACGCACCGGGGCCTGGTTGTTGACATTGCTGATATCGGCATAGTTGATGCCCGCAGCGCCGCCCGCGTAGGTCGCAGCCGTGACCTGGGCCATCGGCACGCCGCCGGTGATAAGGCCCCTCGTGCTGCCCCGGGCGTTGTTGCTGCCCGCGATGCCGCCCGCGTAGGTCGTGGTCGTGACGGTGAAGTTCAGCTGGGTAGTGCTGCCCAGCGTGATGGTGCCGCAGTTGACACCTGCCACACCGCCCGCACAGTAGGTAGCGACAACCGACGCGGCGGGGGTAGCGGCCTGGTTGTACGTGACCGCCGCGCCGCTCATGTTGATACCCGCAATACCGCCGATGACCTGATTGCCGCGCAGCACAACGCCCTGATCCGGGGCCGCGTTGGCGATGCTGCGGGTGTTGACGCCCGCGATGCCGCCCAAGTACAGGTAGCCCGCCTGCTGGCTGCCCAGCGAAGCGCAGGTCGTGCCGCCGCTGATCGTGCCGTCGTTCCAGCCGGTCAGGCCGCCCGCCGCGCAGGCGTGGGCAATGTTGCCGTAGCTCGTACAGTTTTCCAGCGTGGTATTTTTGGCGGCAAAGCCGATGATGCCGCCCGCCAGGTAGCCGCGCGTCTCGCCGAACTCGTAGTTCTGGTTCAGGCTCAGCAGCTTGACGCCCTGGTACAGCCGGTGAGCTGCGTCGTCGGTGCCCATGCTCAGACCGCCGACGGCCAGCGCGTTGCTGCTGCTGCCGTTGACGGCATTACGGATGGTCAGATTCGTCGCTGCATCGTTATAGCCAAGGATGCCGCCGACGTAGGCGTTGGCCTCGAGGTTGAAGGTATTGGTGAAGTTTTCAAGGCAGACCGCTGCACCGCTGCTGGTCACGGCCGTGCTGTCGATCAGCACATTATCGTCGCTGAAAGTGGGCAGCATGGCCGCATGGGTCACGTTCTGCGGCAGGGCTGCCAGCAGACGGTTGTAGCCGATGATGCCGCCCGCCACGCCGTCCGCGCGGACACGGCCCGCCGTGACCGTGGTGGTCAGTGCGCCCGCCTTGCCGAGGGTGTCCTGCACGGTGAAGCTGCCCACCGGCATATTTGCGCCGATGACGCCGCCGACAAAGTGGACGCCCTCGACGCGGGTAGCCGCCACGGTGGCAGCTGTCTCTTATACACATCTCCGAGCCCACGAGACTAGGCATGAGCTCGTAT
>ENA-OZIC01000443-OZIC01000443.1-human-gut-metagenome-genome-assembly--contig:-NODE-443-length-23659-cov-7.277199_pt1 | contig 23659 bp, 19 predicted proteins | sample MGYA00244056_ERZ653704 | MGnify/ENA primary metagenome ERZ653704 (study PRJEB26926, sample SAMN06165229) | human gut metagenome | biome: ENVO:00009003; feature: ENVO:2100002; material: ENVO:00002003... | reverse complement strand
AGCAGCTGCCGCACCTCGCTCGCCGTATCGGCACTTAGAATTATGCGGTATTACCATAACTTTTTGTAAAGGGGATTTGAACTATGAATTGGGTAAAGATTGGTTTGTTTGCAGGCGGCGCACTGTTTGGTTCCGCCGGTATTGAGCTTCTGACCAGCAAGGACGCGAAGAAGGTGTACACCCAGTGCACCGCCGCCGTGCTGCGCATGAAGGACCAGGTCATGAAGACCGCCACCAGCCTGCAGGAGAACTGCGGTGACATCCTGGCCGACGCCAAGGAGATCAACGAGCAGCGCGCCGCCGAGGATGACGCCGTTGTTGAGGACGCCGCCGACAAGGCCGCCGAGTAATTTTTGACAGATTACTGCAAATGCAGCCGACGCCATGTAGGGGCGGCATATAGGCCGCCCGTAACCACACGGCGGGCGACTACTAGCGGGTAGGCTGCGGGGCGCATATATGCGCCCCCTACACCTCTACTGCGTTTTAACGCTTGCTAAAAAAGCCTTCCCCACCTATCGGGGAAGCCTTTTTTATTTTTTGGGAGAGTAGCTTATGAAATGGAATATTCTGCACGAGAGCCGCGGGCGGATGCGCCTGCACCTCAACAAAAAGCGGATGTCTTTAGCCGAGGCAGACCAGCTGCAGGACTACCTGACTGCCCTGCCCGGCGTGCGCACTGCCGCCGTGTATGAGCGCACCTGTGACGTCGTGGTCGTCTACACCGCTGACCGCGCCGTGGTCGTCAAGGGGCTGGCCGCTTTCAAGTTCGATGTGGAGGCCCTGGCCGAAGTCCCGGCCAACAGCCCCCGCGCCGTCAACCGCGAATATCAGGAAAAGCTCGTCAATATGACGATCTTCCACTTTGCGCGCAAGCTGTTCCTGCCTGCACCGCTGTGCATGGCCTACACGCTGGTGCGCAGCGTGCCCTACGTTTTCCACGGTCTGCGCTGCCTGTGGCGGCGCAAGCTGGAAGTCGAAGTGCTCGACGCACTGTCCATCGGTGTTTCGATGCTGCGCGGCGACTTCTCGACCGCCGGGTCGGTCATGTTCCTGCTGCGCCTGGGCGAACTGCTGGAAGAGTGGACCCGCAAGAAGTCCCTGGGCGACCTGGCCCGCTGTATGTCGCTGAATGTCGACCGCGTCTGGCAGCAGACCGCCGAGGGCGAAGTGCTGGTGCCGATTTCCCAGGTCCGCGCAGGCGACGCCATCGTCGTACACACCGGCAGTGTCATCCCGCTGGACGGCAAAGTGCTGGACGGCGAGGCCAGCGTCAACCAGGCATCGCTGACCGGCGAGGCCGAGCCTGTGCGCAAGTCGAACGGTGCCGTCGTCTACGCCGGCACCGTCGTCGAGGAAGGCCAGATCACCGTGACCGTGGAGCAGCAGGCCGGCAACGGCCGCTATGACCAGATCGTCAAGATGATCGAGAACTCCGAGAAGCTGAAGTCTGCCAGTGAGACCCGCGCTGCGGCCCTGGCGGACAAGCTGGTGCCGTACAGTCTGCTGGGCACCGCTGTGACCTACGCGCTAACCCGCAACGTGACCCGTGCGATCTCGATTCTGATGGTCGATTTCTCCTGCGCGCTCAAGCTGTCTATGCCGCTGGCCGTGCTGTCCGCCATACGCGAGTGCGGCAGCTACCACATCACAGTCAAGGGCGGCAAATATCTTGAGGCCCTGGCCAACGCCGACACCATCGTGTTTGACAAGACCGGCACGCTGACCCACGCGACCCCCACCGTCGTGCAGGTCGTGCCCTTCGGCACCCGCACCGAGGACGAAGTCCTGCAGATCGCGGCCTGCCTGGAAGAGCACTACCCCCACTCGATGGCGAACGCCGTCGTCCAGGCGGCCGCTGCGAAGGGCATCCGCCACGACGAGATGCACAGCGAGGTGCAGTACGTCGTCGCCCACGGCATCGCCAGCCAGATTGGCGGCGAGAAGGCCGTCATCGGCAGCCAGCACTTTGTCTTTGAGGACGAGGGCTGCTGCATCCCGACGGCCGAGTGCGATAAATTCGACGCATTACCGCCTGAATATTCCCACCTGTATCTTGCCATCGGCGGTGTGCTGGCCGGTGTCATCTGCATTGCCGACCCTCTGCGCGAGGAAGCCGCCGAGGTGCTGCGCCAACTGCGCAGCTTAGGCATCCGCAAGGCCGTCATGATGACCGGCGACAACGACCGCACGGCGTCGGTGATTGCCAACCAAGTCGGCGTGGACCGCTACTACTCCGAGGTCTTGCCCGAGGACAAAGCCAACTTTGTGGAGGCCGAAAAAGCCGCCGGGCACACCGTTATCATGCTGGGCGACGGCATCAACGACTCCCCTGCCCTGTCCGCCGCTGACGTCGGCATTGCCATCAGCGACGGCGCGGCCATTGCCCGGGAAATTGCGGATATCACGATTGCCGCCGACAGCCTGCGCGAGCTGGTGATTTTGAAGAGCATCGCCAACGGCCTGCAAAAGCGCACGAAGGCGAACTACCGCTTTATCATGAGCTTCAACAGCACCCTGATTGTGCTGGGTGCCATGGGCATCCTGCCTCCCGCCACCTCTGCCCTGCTGCACAACGCCTCGACCCTCGGCGTCAGCTTAAAGAGCATGACGAATTTGCTGGGATAAAATTTCCCAGCCTTCCTCCGAGGGGGGAAGGTGGCCCCGCAGAGCCGGATGAGGGGCGGATGTGCCGGTGTTTCCCGGTAAAAGGGTTGCCACGGCGTGGTTCTGCGGGCGAACAATGTTCGCCCCTACACGCTCTGCCCCGGTGCCCACCATCACAACCAAAAATTTTTCCCGCCAAGAGCACCGCCTGCTCTTGGCACTTTTTTATCCTCACCGACCATTTCGTGCTTCTAAATCGCGGTTTTGTGCGGAATCGCTTGCAATTTCCGTGTGCGAGGCCTACACTTTTCGTAAAAATGCGCAAGGATGTCTCACCGTGAAAACCATCCCCCAAAAGCTTGCGGCACCGGCGCTTGTCTGTGCGCTGGCGGTCAGCCTGGCGGACTGCGGTGTCAACGTGACCGGCGTTGCGCTGGACCTGCCGGACAGCATGGAGAAGGGCACGACCCTGACCGCCGTGCCCGCATACACCTTTGACGGCGCGACGCCCGAAAGCGCCGCCCTTCCCATACAGTTATGCGTACGGTGCGGCGGTCTGGTGCGTGACCTTCTCCTGAATTTTTCCCATAAAAACCACCCCGCCCGGGCCATCGCGCCCGGGCGGGGTTTCTGTGTTATCCTCGTTTTTCCACATTCTTGGTTGCGATCACATCCACGCCGGTGTCGGCGGCATTGGGCAAAATCACCTGCCCGATCACCACCGGCGCAGCGACCTCCACCGCTTTCAACGCGCGGATGATATCGAAAATCTTGCCCTTCGGGATATCGCCGCGGGTCTTGCAGCTCACGGCGGCCAACGCGCCGCCTGTCACGCGCACCGTCGTGGTCACGATGCGGGTGGGGGCCGTCACTTCCTTGCGGGCGTAGGCGTCGCCCCGCGGGCAGGTGTTGCCGCGCACCGACACCACCGCGCCGCCGTCCAGCTCCACCGTCAGGGCGCAGCCCATCGGGCAGCCGATGCAGGTCAATTCACGTTTTTCCATCGTCAGCCCTCCTCCAAAGTCACGGTCACGGCGTCGCCTGCGCCGCGCAGCAGGTCGGATTTCAGCCGCACAGTCTCCATCTCACCGGGGGCCAGCACAGGCCGCCGACGGCTGAAAATGCAGGTATCGCCCAGGTAGACCGCGATTTTTTTGTTTTTGTACACGCCGCCCACCCGGAACCGCAGCGTCACGGTGTCACCCGCGCAGTCGGGGCGGATGGCCGTGGGCACGGTGTAGCGCACACCGTTTTCGCAGCGCACAGGTAGTGTACGCCCGGCTGCGTGTTCGCTTTTCAGAATGTACGCGGCGGCGTGTTCGCCCGCTGCCCCCGCTTCCTCGGAGACATAGTCCACCAGGTCATGTACGTGGAGCACGTTGCCCGCCGCAAACACGCCGGGGATGTTCGTCTCCAGGCTCTCATTCACGCTGGGGCCGCCGGTGATGGGACTGAGCGCCACCCCCGCCGCGCGGCTCAGCTCATTCTCGGGCAGCAGCCCGCAGGAGAGCAGCAGCGTGTCACAGTCGTAGTGTTCCTCGGTGCCGGGGATGGGCTTGCCGTTTTCGACCTGCGCGATCGTGATGCCGGTCACGCGCTCTTTGCCCTGGATATCCACCACGGTATGGCTCAGTTTCAGCGGGATGTCGAAATCATCGAGGCACTGTACAATATTGCGCTTCAACCCGCCGGAGTAGGGCATCAGCTCGGCCACGCAGAGGACCTTTGCGCCCTCCAGCGTCATGCGCCGCGCCATGATAAGCCCGATATCGCCGCTGCCCAGGATCACGACCCGCCGCCCGGGGAGATAGCCTTCCATGTTGACGAGCCGCTGCGCCGTGCCTGCTGTAAAGATGCCCGCCGGGCGATAGCCCGGGATGTTCAGCGCACCGCGCGGGCGCTCACGGCAGCCCATGGCCAGAATCACGGCCTTGGGGTGCAGCTGGAACAGGCCGTCCGATTTGTTCATGGCCGTCACGGTCTTGTCCGCCGCCAGATCCAGCACCATGGTGTTGAGCTTATACTCGATGCCCAGCGCTTGCACCTGCGCGATGAACCGCGCGGCGTACTCAGGGCCGGTCAATTCTTCTTTGAAGGTATGCAGCCCAAAACCGTTGTGGATGCACTGGTTCAGGATGCCGCCCAGCTCACTGTCGCGCTCCAGAATCAAAATGTCCTGCACGCCGTTTTTGCGTGCCGCCACGGCTGACGCCAGCCCGGCAGGGCCGCCGCCGATGATGACCAAATCTACATTTTTCATTGCCGCAGCCCCCCTTTCAAAACGCATCTTTATTTGTGCCGACGATGATTTTGGAGTCGCCGCCGGATTTTGTGATTTCACTTTGGGCCACGCCCAGCTCCCGCGCCAATATCTCCATGACGCGGGGGCTGCAGAAGCCCGCCTGGCAGCGGCCCATGCCCGCGCGGGTGCGCCGTTTGACACCGTCCAGGCTGCGTGCGCCGGGCGTGCGGTGGATGGCGTCGATGATTTCGCCCTCGGTCACGCTCTCGCATCGGCAGATGATTTGGCCGTAGGCCGGGTTTTGTTTAATAAGTTCGGCCCGCGCGGCAAAATCCAGCGCCTTGGGATCCAGGATGCCCTTGCGTGTCGGGTCAAAGGCCGGGTTTTCCTTTAGCTGCAAGCTGTCCCGCACAATGCCCGCCACCATCGCGCCGATGGCCGGGGCGCTGGACAGGCCCGGGGACTCGATGGCCGCGCAGTCCACAAAGCCGGGGGCGATCTCACCGATGAAAAAGTCATGCCGTGCCTCGTGGGCGCGCAGGCCCGCAAAGCTCGTGATGGTCTGGCGCAGCGGGATATCCTTGACCGCCAGCCCGGATTTTGTGCGCACCTCGTCCAGGCCCGCCGCCGTTGTGGCGGTAGCCTCCTTGTCGTCCACATCGATGGCCGTGGGGCCAACCAGCAGGTTGCCGTGGACCGTGGGCGTGACCAGCACGCCCTTGCCGTACTTGCCCGGCAGCTGGAACACCGTGTGCCGCACGTGTTGTCCGGCCGTGTGGTCCAACAGGAAGTAATCCCCGCGCCGCGCGGTAATTTTCATCGGGTGGGCAGCGTCGGCCAGGTTGTGCAGCGTGTCGGCGTAGACGCCCGCCGCATTGACGATGCAGCGCGCCTGGCAGCTGCCGCGGTCGGTATCGACCTGCCAACCGCCCCCGGACAGTGGGTGCAGACTGGTGACTTTGGTGTCAAACCGGAACTGCACGCCGTTTTTGGCTGCGTTTTCGGCCAGGGCGTAGGTCAGGCCAAAGGGGCAGACGATGCCGCCGGTGGGTGCCCACAGGGCGGCGACGGCAGTGTCGGCAATGTTCGGTTCCATCGTGACCAACTCGTCGCGCTCGACGATGCGCAGCCCTTCCACGCCGTTGGCGACGCCGTTCTCGTAGAGTTTTTGCAGCGCGGGGCGGTCGTCCTCACTCAGGCAGACGACAAGACTGCCGCACTGGTCGTAGGCAAAGTCCAGCTCCTTGGCAAGGGCAGGCATACGGCGGCTGCCCTCGACGTTGAGCTGCGCCATCAGGCTGCCGTTTGCGGCGTCGTACCCGGCGTGAACGATGGCACTGTTGGCCTTGGACGTGCCGCAGCAGACGTCCTCCTCTTTCTCCAGCACCAGAATATCCGCGTTATAGCGCGAAAGTTCCCGTGCGCAGGCACACCCGGACACGCCCGCGCCGATAATGATGATATCGTGCATATATTGTACCTCGTGTTGTTTGTTTGCAGAGCATGTAGGGGCGACCATTGGTCGCCCGCAGAGAGTGTGCGGTGCTGGAAGCCCTCCGGGTCGATGCGAGCATCGACCCCTACAGCGTAGGGACGGATTCCATATCCGCCCGGGGGCCTTGCCACTGCCGCAGGTCAGGCCTTCCGCAAGCGTAATTTTGCCTTTTGGCAGAGGGCCGGACATGTCCGGCCCCTACCGGGAGGCACGTTTTTAAAAGACCTCTTCCGTAAGTTTTCCCCTCATCCGCCCCTTCGGGCCGCCTTCCCCCTAAGGGGAAGGCTTTGGGTCAATCCTCCTTCGCCCAGCCGTAGCTGCAGCGCACGGCCTTATTCCAGCCCTGGATGCGCCTGGTGCGCTCGGCTTCGGTCAGGGCGGGCACAAATTCGCGATCCACCGACCAGTTTTTCAGTACGTCGTCTGTGGACTGCCAGTACCCCACCGCCAGCCCGGCCAAATAGGCCGCGCCCAGCGCCGTGGTCTCCACGCAGCAGGGCCGCTTGACCGGCCGGGCGCTGATGTCCGCCATCGTCTGCATCAAATAATTGTTAGCGCACGCGCCGCCGTCCACCTTCAGCGCTGTCAGCGGAATGCCGGCATCCGCCTGCATCGCGGTCAGCACGTCGTTGATCTGGTAGCACAGGCTGTCCAGTGTCGCGCGGATGATGTGGTTTTTGTTCACGCCGCGCGTCAGCCCCACGATGGCCCCGCGGGCGTACTGGTCCCAGTGGGGTGCACCCAGGCCGGTGAACGCGGGCACAACGTAACAGCCGTTCGTGTCCTTGACCTTCTGGGCCATGTACTCGCTGTCGCGGGCGTCCTCCAGCAGATGCAGCTCGTCCCGCAGCCACTGGATGGCCGCGCCGGCCACAAAAATAGAACCTTCCAGCGCGTAATTCACCTTGCCGTCCAGTCCCCACGCCACCGTCGTGACCAGTCCGTTGTGGGAGAATACCGGCTTTTCCCCGGTGTTCATCAGCAGAAAGCCGCCGGTGCCGAAGGTGCTTTTCGCCTCGCCCTTGGTAAAGCAGGTCTGGCCGAACAGTGCGGCCTGCTGGTCGCCCGCCGCGCCCGCAATTTTGATCTCGCCGCCAAAGTGCATCGGGTCGGCGTACTCGTAAAATTCGCTGTTGGGCACAGGCTTCGGCAGCATACAACGCGGTATATCGAGGATTTGTAGAATCTCGTCGTCCCAGTCCAGCGTGTGGATGTTGAACAGCATCGTCCGGCTGGCGTTGGAGTAGTCGGTCACGTGGATCTTGCCGCAGGTCAGCTTCCAGATCAGCCAGGTCTCCACCGTGCCGAACAGCAAATCGCCCCGCTCGGCCCGCGCGCGCACGCCGGGGACGTTATCGAGTATCCACTTTAGCTTTGTGGCCGAGAAGTAGGCATCAATGACAAGGCCGGTCTTTTCGCGGAACTTTTCGGTCAGGCCGCGGGCTTTCAGCTCGTCGCAGTATTCGCTGGTGCGGCGGCACTGCCAGACAATGGCGTGGCAGACCGGCTCGCCGGTGTCACGATCCCAGACGATGGTCGTCTCGCGCTGGTTCGTGATGCCGATGGCGGCGATATCCTCCGCCGACGCGCCGATCTGGTTCATGGCCGACAGCGCCACGCCGAGCTGGGTGGTCCAGATTTCGTTGGCGTCATGCTCGACCCAGCCCGGTTTTGGGAAGTACTGGGTAAATTCCTTTTGTGCCACACTGCACATTTCGCCCCGGGCGTTAAAGAGGATGCAGCGGTTCGACGTCGTACCGGCGTCCAGCGCCATAATGTACTTTTGGTTAGCCATCGCAATTCTCCTTTATCCTTATATATAATAATGGAAAACCGATATTTGCCTTTATTATACAGGATGTTCATCTTTTATGCGCGTGGCAAATGTACCAAAGATTTGTGCAGATTTTTGGTATTGCGACACCAAAAGTGAAGAATTCCCCCTCTGAACGCCTATGCTATGAAAATCACTTTCTTAATAATCATTGATTTTTTAACATTTTTGGGCAAAAATCAATGGTCTGTTTGAATTATGCACAAAAAGTCCGTCGAAAATTCAGCTTTTCGCTGATTCTGCGAAAAACGCTTTCTTTTTTGTGAAGAATATGTTAAGATGAGATTAACAAAGTGCGCTGTTCGCAGAACCAGGCGGCCCCGCACCGAGTTGGGAAAGACCCACTCAAAAATTTGGAGGAATGCTTTTATGATGAAGTATCTGCAGAAGCTCGGCAAAGCTCTTATGCTTCCCGTTGCTGCACTGCCCGTCTGTGGTATCCTGATGGGCATTGGTTACGCTTTCGCTCCCGCTGTTATGGGTGCTGAGGGCGCAACTTCCGGTTTCGCTTACACTCTCGGTTTCCTGCTGATCAAGGCCGGCGGCGCCCTGATCGACAATATGGCATGGCTGTTCGCCATCGGCGCTGCCGTCGGTCTGTCTGATGACCACGACGGTACTGCCGGTCTGGCCGGTCTGGTCAGCTTCCTGATGATGCAGCAGCTGCTCAGCCCCGGCGTTGTCGGCGCTGTCCGCACGCTGGAGGAGGGCTCCGTCGATTACATTGCTTTCAGCAAGATCGCCGGCAACTCCTTCATCGGCATCCTGGCCGCCATCATCGGTGCTGCCTGCTACAACAAGTTCAAGAACACCCAGCTGCCTGACTGGCTGGCATTCTTCAGCGGCAAGCGCAGCGTTGCTATCGTGACCGCCGTTGTTTCCATCGTGGTTTCCGTTGTTCTGCTGTTCGTCTGGCCCATCATCTTCGGCGCTCTGGTTGCCCTCGGCAACGGCATTGCCAAGATGAGCGGCATCGGCGCCGGCATCTACGCTTTCCTGAACCGTCTGCTGATCCCCACCGGCCTGCATCACGCTCTGAACAACGTGTTCTGGTTCGACACCATCGGTCTGGGCGACCTGAGCCACTACTGGGCTGGCGATGTCACCGGTCAGAATGGTGTCAATTGGGACCTCGGCATGTACATGTCCGGCTTCTTCCCCTGCATGATGTTCGGCATTGCCGGTGCTGCTCTGGCCATGGTCCAGACTGCTAAGAACAAGAAGGCTGCTATCGGTCTGGTTGTTTCCGCTGCTATCTGCGCCTTCGTCTGCGGCGTTACCGAGCCGTTCGAGTTCGGCTTCATGTTCCTCTGCTTCCCCCTGTATGTTGTCTATGCTGCTCTGTACGGCATCTTCACCATCATCACCTACTACTCCGGCTTCCGCGCAGGCTTCTGCTTCTCCGCCGGTGCTACCGACCTGATCTTCTCCGCCAGCCTGCCCGCACATGCTAAGACCTGGATGATCATCCCTCTGGGCATCGCCGCTTTCGTTGTCTTCTATCTGGTCTTCAAGTTCGCTATCGTCAAGTTCGACCTGAAGACCCCCGGCCGTGAGGACGAGGATGCCGAGGCTGCTGAGGCCAACATCACCCTCGCCAACAACGACTTCACCGCCATCGCCTCCGGCGTTCTGGCTGCTGTCGGCGGCAAGGACAATGTTGCCAACGTTGACTACTGCGCCACTCGTCTGCGCTTTGAGGTCAAGGACAGCACTGGTGTCAACGAGAAGGCCGTCAAGGCTGCTGGTGCTGCCGGCGTTATCCGCCCCAGCAAGACCGCTTGCCAGGTTGTTATCGGACCCAAGGTTCAGTTCGTGTATGACGAGCTGAAGAAGATGCTGTAAAAATCAGCACTGCCAGGTAAAGGTCTGGTTCCCTTTATCAAATCCGCCGCGGGCGGGCGTCAAGCCCACCCGCGGCTTTTATTTTTGCCATAGCAAAAACTGCTGCGGAATTTTGGGATAAAAAGCAATTTCTGCTTATAGTATCCCACCCGCAGCGTGGTATAATGAAGATAGGAGAACCGGGGCAACGCGCCCCGAAAAAACAGGAGGTATTGTCTTATGAAGATCATCCGCGCAAAAGATTACTACGACATGTCCCGCAAGGCCGCCAACATCATTTCGGCCCAGGTCATCATGAAGCCCAACTGCGTGCTGGGCCTGGCTACCGGCGGCACCCCCGTGGGCACCTACAAGCAGCTGGTCGAGTGGTACAACAAGGGCGATATCGACTTCTCCGAGGTCACGACCGTCAACCTGGACGAGTACCGCGGCCTGCCGAAGGAGCACCCCGAGAGCTATTGGAGCTTCATGCACCGCAACCTGTTTGACCATGTGAACATCCGCCCCGAGGCCATCAACCTGCCCGATGGCACGAACCTCGACGCTGCGGCCGAGTGCGCCCGCTATGACGCCATCATCCACAGTGTCGGCGGCGTTGACCTGCAGCTGCTGGGCATCGGCAACGACGGCCACATCGGCTTCAACGAGCCGAACGAGGCCTTCGAGCTGGGCACCCACTGCGTTGACCTGAAAGAGGAGACCATTGAGGCCAACAAGCGCTTCTTCGACGGCAACGCCGACCTGGTCCCCAAGCAGGCCTACACCATGGGCATCAAGACCATCATGCAGGCCCGCAAGGTCCTGATGGTCGCCAACGGCAAGGGCAAGGCCGACATCGTCAAGAAGGCGTTCTTCGGCCCTGTCACGCCGGAGGTCCCCGCCAGCATCCTGCAGATGCACCCCGACTTCATCCTGGTCGGTGACGAGGAAGCCCTGAGCGAGATCTGATCAGCGGAGGAATACTGCTATGATCATCAAAAATGCAAAAGTGTACAGCGACGGCTGCCGCTTTGTGGAAAAAGACCTCATCATCCGTAACGGCCGTATCGTGTTTGGCACGGCGGCCCAGGAGGGCGAGGAAATCATCGACGCAGGCGGTGCCTACGCGCTGCCGGGTCTTGTGGATATCCACTTTCACGGCGCGGTCGGCCATGATTTCTGCGACGCTGACGAGGCGGGCCTGCAGGCCATCGCCGACTTTGAGGCCAGCAAGGGCGTTCTCGCTATCTGCCCCGCCACGATGACTTTCAGCGAGGAGATCCTGAACGGCATCATGGATGTGGCCGCCGCCCACAAGAACGACCACGGTGCAGATTTGGTGGGCATCAACATGGAAGGCCCCTACATCAGCCCGAAGAAGGTCGGTGCCCAGAACCCGAAGTACGTCATGGGCGCGGACGCTGCGATGTTCCGCCGTTTGCAGGCGCGCAGCGGCGGGCTGATCAAGCTGGTGGACGTAGCCCCCGAGGAGCCAGGCAACCTGGATTTCATCAAGGAATGCCGCGACGAGGTGCGTATTTCCATCGCCCACACCTGCACGAGTTACGACACGGCCAAGGCCGCGTTTGCCGCCGGTGCCACCCACATGACCCACCTGTACAACGCGATGCCGGGCATCACCCACCGTGAGCCGGGCCCCATCATTGCCGCGCTGGAAGAAGGTGCCGAGGTCGAGCTGATTACCGACAACGTACACATCCACCCGGCCATGGTGCGGTTTACCTTTAACACGTTTGGCGACGACCATGTGATCCTGATTGCCGACAGCATGATGGCCTGCGGCCTGCCCGACGGCCAGTACAGCCTGGGCGGCCAGGCTGTCACGGTGCGCGGTCCCCGCGCGACCCTGACCGAGCAGCCCGGCACGATTGCGGGCAGTGCGACCTGCCTGTTCGACTGCATGAAGCGTGCGGTGCTGGAGATGGGCGTCCCCCTCGAGAGTGCCGTCCGCGCCGCTACCCTGAACCCGGCCCGCAGCATCGGCATCGATGCCGATTACGGCAGCCTGGATGCCGGGCGGATCGGCAATGTTGTCCTCGTTGACGATAAGCTGGATATCTTGAAGGTGATTCGCCACGGCGAGGTGCTCTGCTAAAGTGTAAACGGCAGTCTCCCGGGAGATATTTTTCGACGGAGCGTACCCACGCCACTAGGAACCCCAAAGAGGAAGTCGGGTGTTCCCCCGCGCACTTTAGGGAAAAACTAAAGTATGTAGAGTTGTAGGGCGGCCAGCCCTCTGGCCGCCGCACAGTGCCCTTACTGCAACTCACCACTTTAGTTGTAGGGGGGCGGCGTCCTCGACGCCCCGGGCCGTTTGCCTTTACCACCCCTTCCCCTTCCATCATACAAAAAATCCTGCCGACACTTTCATCGGCAGGATTTTTTGCTTTATTCCTATCTATCCATCCGTTCTTACTTCCGGTCGATTGCCACGACCACACCCGACAGCGCCAATAGCGCCAGCAGGTTGGGCACAGCCATCAGGCCGTTGAACAGGTCGGCCAGCGCCCACACCAAATCTACTTTCAGCGTGGAACCAACCAGAATAAACACGACCACGATAAGACTGTACACCGGCAGCATCTTCTCACCGAACAGCGTTTTAAAGTTCGACTGGCCGAAGAAATACCAGCCGATGATCGTCGAAAACGCGAAGAAGAACATACACACTGCAATGAAAATCGGCCCAAACCCGCCGAACGCCTGGCTGAACGCAGCCTGGGTCAACGCCGTGCCGGTCAGTCCCTCAGGGATCAGCCCCGACGTGATGAGCACCAGGCCGGTCAGCGTCAGCACAACGAACGTGTCGATAAACACACCCAGAATTGCCACTGCGCCCTGATCCTGCGGCTGCTTGACCTTTGCCAGCGCGTGGGCATGCGGCGTCGAGCCGAGGCCCGCCTCGTTGGAGAACAGGCCGCGGGCCACGCCAAAACGCATGGCCTGCTGCACGGTCACACCGGCCAGGCCGCCTGCCATCGCCTGCGGCTGGAATGCCAGCACAAACACCTGCTTCAATGCGTTGGGCAGGACCTTCGCGTTCATGACCAGGATAACGATGCAGCCCACAATGTAAAACGCCGCCATGACAGGTACGATTTTTTCCGTTACAGCGGCAATTCTCTGCACGCCGCCCAGGAAGATGAACGCCGCAATGGCCGCCACAACGACGCCCACCACCAGCCGGTTCACGCCAAAGGCGTTGTGGAATGCGTCGCCGATGGAGTTGGACTGGACCATGTTGCCCATGAAGCCCAGCGCCAGAATGATAAGTACCGAGAACACGGTCGCCAGAATCTTGCCGAGCTTGCCCTTGAATGCCGCCCGGATGTAGTACGCCGGGCCGCCGGTCACATGGCCGTTCACAGTCGTCTTGTAGTGCTGCGCCAGCACGGCCTCGGCATAGATGGTCGCCATGCCGAAGAACGCTGACATCCAGGTCCAGAACAGTGCACCCGGGCCGCCGCTGACCAGCGCCGTGGCGCAGCCGGTGATGTTGCCGGTGCCCACCTGCGCCGCAATGGCCGTCGTCAGCGCCTGAAAGCTGCTCATGCCCTCGGCGTCCGCCTTTTTGCCGCGCAGCGTGAACCCGCCGAACACGCGGCGGAAGCCCTCGCCAAAGCGGCGCACCTGCACGCCCCGCAGCCGAATCGTAAAGAAAATGCCTGTGCCTACGAGCAAAAACAGCAGAAACGAGTTCCAGACAATGTCGCTGAACTGCTCAACAAACGTGGTAAATGCCGTCATATTGACCCCCTATTTCTTTCACATCCCAATACCCCGCCGCAATGCGGGTGCCTTATTACTATACTATGATTTTTGTGTAAAGTCAAGTGTATTTATTTGGCGCACAGTTTAACAAAAAAATTTGTAAATACTGCCAAAATCGCCCTTCTGTGTAACAAGTAGGACACAACCCCATGGTATACTACCCGCAAATCAAACCAGAAAGGGGAATCACCATGAAAAAACTTGCTCTTGTATTTGCGGCTGCGCTGGCCCTGACCGCCTGCACCGCTGCGCCGACCGAGACAGCAACCGTCCCTGCCGCCGACCCGCCCGCCGAGGCGGCGGCAACCGAGGAAAATGCGGACGCGGAGCAGTTCCCGGTGGGGGAGCTGCGGCTGTGTGATGACTGGCGGCGTGACACGGACACAGCCTATTACACGCTGTATGGCGACGTGGACACGACCGAGCTTACAGGGCTGAAGCTGGACTATGCCGACGGTGTGCAGACCAAGATAATGTCGCTCGATATTGCCGATACCCCCCACTCCGATTTTCTTGTCACAAACGATAATGTAGTTCGCATGTTTTTGTCGAACGCGGACGGATCAGAGTTTCGTTTCAAGACTTTTTACCCGGATGGCCGCAGTGAAGAACGGACTGCCAGCCAGGAAATTACGCCCACTGTTTATGACGAGTATGCGGCCTATGTCCTGCGCGACAACTATGTTGCCCGCTTGGACTGGCAAACCGGAGAGGTTACAACGTGGGACGCGTCGATTCCACAGATACATACCGTGCTTGGCGGTGCGGGCGGCAAGGTGTTGTTGACCCGCATCGTCTCCGACATGCCGCTGCCCACCGATGCCGAAATGTTTGAGGCCGTGCTGCAAAACTCCCTGATGGAGTATGATTTATACGATCTTGCGTCGAACACGCTGGAAAAGCTGTTTGCCGACGACTTCTACCCGGACGGCGGTTGGAAAACTTACCTGGGATATCGCGGAGATATGCTGTACTTTGTGCAGGGAAGCCCCGATGGCGACGACTACAAAGAGCTTTTGCTGGGGTACGACCTCACGACAGGCACCATGCAGGAGTTGTACGCAGAGGAAGCCACCGATTGTGTGGGTGCCTTTAACAGCCCGAAGAGCTTTAGCCGCGGCGGGCAGTTGGAATTGGTGTTCCTGCAAAGCACGCCGGACGCGCTGCATATCTATAACATCGCCGACGGCCAGATGTACAACGTACCCTGCCACGACCCGACGCTGAACGCCGCCTATGGTATCGAGGAAAACTACGGCCGCCCCATCGCCGTGACCGGGGATGGCCGTGTGCTTGTGATTGACGGTTACGCCCAACGCGGCGGCTACACGGTGGATGCCTATGGACTGATCGACCTGGATGATTATCTGGCAGGCAGCACCGACTACCAACCCGTGCAGATGTGGGCACAGTAGGGGCGGCATATATGCCGCCCGAGGACTTCCCATAAACGACCGTTTTCCGTACACGCGCGGACGGCACATGTGCCGCCCCCACAATGCGGCAATGTTTTACCGCAGAATCGTAAATAAAAAAGCAAGAGCCGCTCCACTCGGGGGCGGCTCTTGCTGTATCGTGCAAAATTACTTATTCTTCTTGCTGGCGGCCTTCATGCGCAGGTCGTGGTCCAGAATGCGCTTGCGGATGCGCAGGTTCTCAGGGGTAACTTCCAGCAGCTCGTCGGGGGCCAGGAATTCCAGGCAGCCTTCCAGGCTGAACTTGGAAACCGGCACCAGGCGCAGGGCGTCGTCGCTGCCGGAGGCGCGGGTGTTGGTCAGGTGCTTCGTCTTGCAGACGTTGACCGTGATATCCTCGCCGGTCGGGGTGTAGCCGACGACCTCGCCCGCGTAGACCTTCTCGCCGGCGTTGACGATCAGGGTGCCGCGCTGCTGGGCGTTGAACAGGCCGTAGGTGACGGCGTCGCCGGTCTCAAAGCTGATGAGGGAGCCGGTGGAGCGGGTCTGGATATCGCCGCACCATTCCTCGTAACCGTCGAAGATCGTGTTCATGATGCCCTCACCGTGGGTGTCGGTCAGGAACTGGCTGCGATAGCCGAACAGGCCGCGGCTGGGCATACGGAACTCAATGCGGGAACGGCTGTTCATCATCTGCATATTCATCAGGATGGCCTTGCGGGCACCCAGAGCGGTCATGACGTTGCCCTGATAGACCTCGGGCACGTCGATGACAACGCGCTCCATAGGCTCCATGACCTTGCCGTTCTCCTCGTGAGTCAGAACGTGCGGGGGGCTGACCTGCAGCTCATAGCCTTCGCGGCGCATCGTCTCGATCAGGATGGACAGATGCATCTCGCCGCGGCCCATGACGCGGAAGGAATCGTTGGTGGCGGAATCCTCGACCTTCAGGGCGACATCCTTCAGCAGCTCGCGCATCAGGCGGTCACGGATCTGGCGGGAGGTGACGTACTTGCCCTCCTTGCCGGCGAACGGGGAATCGTTGACCGAGAAGGTCATCTCGACCGTGGGGTCGTTGATCTTGACGAAGGGCAGGGGCTGCACCTTGCTGGGGTCGCAGATGGTGTTGCCGATGGAGATATCGGGCAGACCTGCGAAGGCGACGATATCGCCCGCCTGGGCGCTCTCGATCGGCTCACGGCCATTGGCCTTGAAGTCGAACAGCTTGGTGATGCGGCCGCTCATATGCACATCGGGGTTGTGCCAGTCGCAGACCTGGATGGGGCTGCCGACCTTGATAACGCCGTTCTGCACGCGGCCAACGCCCATGCGGCCGACGAAATCATTGTAGTCAACGCTGGAAACCAGCATCTGCAGCGGCTCGTCAGGCTCACCCTCCGGCGGCTGCACATATTTCAGGATGGTGTCAAACAGGGGCTTGAGGTCCGTGCCGGAGGAAGGATCGGTCCAGTCATAGCTGGCCGTGCCGTTACGGCCAGAGCAGAAGACCATCGGGCTGTCCAGCTGCTCGTCGGTAGCACCCAGGTCCATCAGCAGCTCCAGAATCTCGTCGATGACTTCCGCAATGCGGGCGTCGGGGCGGTCGATCTTGTTGACCGCGATGACGAGAGACAGGTTTTGCTGCAAAGCCTTCTGCAGAACAAAGCGGGTCTGGGGCATGCAGCCCTCGGCTGCATCGACCAGCAGCAGAACGCCGTTGACCATCTTCAAAACGCGCTCGACCTCGCCGCCGAAGTCCGCGTGGCCCGGGGTGTCGACGATGTTGATCTTAACGCCGTTGTACTCGCAGGAGCAGTTCTTGGCAAGGATCGTGATGCCGCGCTCGCGCTCGATATCGCCGGAGTCCATGACGCGCTCGGCGACCTGCTGGTTCGCACGGAAAGCACCGGACTGCTTCAGCATCTGGTCGACCAGCGTCGTTTTGCCGTGGTCAACGTGCGCAATGATTGCAACGTTGCGGAGATTTTCCTGAATCATATACGTTCCCTCTCAAATTAGAAATGCCGATATACTGATATTTGCAGGGGTATAACCCCAATATCCACATACTATTTTATAATACGCTATTATGTTCAATTTGTCAAGAATCGCAAAACGCAAAAAAGTGTGCTATAATACAGAATATTATAGTTATATTTTACACTAATCATGCAATGAGGGGAACCACTATGGCAAATACGATGCGCCACATCAATATCATTGGTCACCAGAACCCGGACACGGACTCCATCTGCTCCGCGCTGGCCTATGCGTGGCTGAAAAACCGCGGCAGCCTGACCGGCCTGTATGAGGCCCGCCGCGCCGGGCACGTCAATCGCGAGACGAAATTTGTTTTGCAGCATTTCGGCGTCGAGCCGCCGCGCCTGTGTACCGATGTCAGCCCGCAAATTAAAGATATCGACATCCGCAAGCAGGCCGGCATTGACGGCGAAATGAGCCTGCGCGCCGCCTGGAACCTGATGCGCGATGTGGAAATCGACACGCTCTGCATCGTCGATGACGAGAACGAGCTGCAAGGCCTTATCACCATCAAAGACATTGCCGACGCAAACATGGATCTGTTTGACACGGCCGTGCTGGCCGCTGCCAACACCCGCTGCACAAATGTGTTGGAGACGCTGGAAGCGGAGCTTATCGTCGGCAACGCCGACGCCCACATTGACAGCGGCGTCATCTGCATCGGCACCAGCCCGGAAATCATGGAAGAACTGGTCAAGCCCGGCGACATCGTGCTTGTCTCCAACCGGTACGAGACGCAGATGTGCGCCATTGACTGCGGCGCACAGGCCATCATCGTCTGCTGCGGCTCGGCGGTGCCACGCACCATCGTGGCCCGCGCCCAGGAGAAGGGCTGCGCCGTGCTGGCGACCCCCTACGACACCTACGCCGCCGCGCGGCTCATCTCCACCGCCGCGCCGGTGCGCCACTTTATGCGCACGAAAGAACTGCTGAAATTCAGCGTCAATACGCCGATTGAGGACGCGAAAAAGGTCATGGCCAGCGTGCGCCACCGCTACTTCCCGATTCTGGACGAGAACGGCAAGTACTGCGGCGTCGTCAGCCGCCGTAACCTCTTGAACCTGCACCGCAAGCAGCTGATTTTGGTTGACCACAACGAGCGCACCCAGGCCGTGGACGGTCTGGAACAGGCGGATATTTTGGAGATCATTGACCATCACCGCATCGGCAGCCTGGAAACGACCGGGCCGGTCTATTTCCGCAATGTGCCGGTGGGCTGCACAGCAACGATTTTGTACCAGATGTACGGCGAGCAGGGCCTGACGCCCAGCCGCGAGATTGCGGGCCTGCTGCTGTCGGCCATTCTGTCCGACACACTGGTGTTCCGCTCGCCTACGTCCACCCCGCAGGACGAGGCCACCGCCAAGGCGCTGGCCGAGATTGCGGGCGAGGATATCCAGATCTACGCCGAGCAGATGTTTGAAGCGGGCGCGGACCTGACCGGCCGCACAGCCGAGGATGTGTTCAGTTCGGACTTCAAGGCGTTCAGCCGCGGCGACGTCAAGTTCGGCGTCGGCCAGTCCACCTACATGACCGACAAATCCCGCGCCGCCGCTGAGGCGCTGGTGGAGCCGTATCTGCCCGAGGCCAGCCGCCGCGAGGGTCTGCCGCTGATTTTCTATATGTTCACTGACATGAAAACCCAGAGTACGGATTTGATGTTCTACGGCCACAACGCCGAGGAGATCATCCGGGATGCGTTCCATGTTGAGCCGGAAGGCGATATTGCCAAGCTACCCGGCGTCGTCAGCCGCAAAAAGCAGCTGATTCCCCCGCTGCTGGCCGCGCTGCAGGCGCGGCAGTGATACGTTGCTAAAGGATAAACGGCAGCCTTCCGGGAGGTCGCTTTCTTTTGGCAGCAAAAGAAAGCTTGCAAAGAAAACTGCCGCTGTTTCGACGCAGCGGACCCGCGACCTAGGGGCTGCACGCCCCTAGGAACCCCAAAGCGGAAGTCGGAAGGGGCGGTGGCTACGCGAACGCAGTATTACTGTTCGCGCTTAACGCCCCCGCCCCTTCCTTCACTTTTGAGTCGGGTGTTCCCCCGAACCCCCGCGGCGATAAACTTCTTATCGCTCTGTAGGGGCCGGGCATGCCCGGCCCGCAACTTATCGAAAAATCCCTTTCACGGCCAATCCGTAGGGGAGGGATTCATCCCTCCCGCACGCCTCCCCATCGCCACCCACACACAAAAAAGGACGCACAACCGTTAAGGTCATGCGCCCTTTATTTTTATGCCAGCTTTTTTATGGCCTTGCTGATTGGCCCGCTCACCGCCATCAGCACTGCCGCCAGCGCAAAGCTGACGACCAGATACACCGGGAACATCCCGGTCAGCGGCAGATCGAACCGCGACGCGACCCGCAGGAACACCAGCGTCAGCAGCACGTGATGCACAAGGTACACGCCATAGCACCAGCCCGCCAGCCGCCGCAGGGCAGGGCAAAACCGCCGGGGCAGCCGCTGCCCGGCAGCATAGACCGCCCAGAACAGCACCGCCGCCAGCACCAGCAGCACGACCAGGCGCGGGACCGCATCTACCCACAAAAGCGGGCAGACCGCCAGTCCGATACAAATGCGATAGGACGGCTGCACGTTGTTTTTTAACGAGCTGCCGAACCACACGCCCAGCGCAAACGCAGGTAAACGGCCCAACACTGTGTGCCCGGCCTCCCACGGCGCAGGGCAGACCAGCGGCCAGACAACCGCCAGCACCGCCATCAAGACGCCCAGCGCCCTGCGGCGCAGCGGTGTTTCCATGCACCACAAAAGCAGCGGGAACACGAGATACAAAATCAGGATAACGCCCAAAAACCACTCGCCAATTTTGTAGAAAGTGACGGTCACAGGGGCCAAATATCCGTCCAGTCCCAGCACCGAAAATACCACGCGCCATCGCGGGATATCGGCGTTGTTGCCGTGCAGGACCTCGCCGTAGACAAACAGCGCCGCAAATCCCAGCCAGAATGCCGGGTAGGTGGCCGCCGCGCGCCCCACAAAGTAGCGCCGGGCGCTAAACCGTCCCTGCCATTGCAGGCAGAGTGCCGCACCCGACAGCAGAAAAAACCACGCCAGCCCGATTTCTACCCAATCGGCCATACCGCGCCCGATGAGCGCCGTCGGCACGGCAAAGCCCAGCCGCGCGGCCTCGATGCAATAGTGGTAGCACAGCACCGGCAGCAGCGCCGCCAGCCGCACCACATCCAGCCCGGGGCGATAGTTGCGGGGCATTTACGCCACGACCGCGCCGAAGGCGGAGACACCCAGCACGCTCAGCGCACCCATGATGCAGCCCGCCAGCAGCACGCCGCCCATGCAGGCGCGGACACTGGACTTGAAATCCATATCCAGCAGGCTGGCGGCCAGCGTGCCGGTCCAGGCACCGGTGCCCGGCAGCGGGATACCAACGAACAGCAGCAGCGCCCAGGGCAGGCCGCGGCCAGCCTTGGCCTTCAGCTTCTCGCCGCCCTTGTGGCCTTTTTCCAGGCAGAAGGTGAAGAATTTGCCAATGACCGGCTTACCCGCACCCCATTCCAGCACCTTGCGGGCAAAGAAGAAAATGATGGGCACCGGGATCATATTGCCGATGATGGCAATGATGTACACCTGCCACAGCGGCAGGCCCATGGCCACGCCCACCGGGATCGCGCCGCGCAGTTCGATCAGGGGGACCATCGAAATAAAGAACACACTCAGGTATTTTGTCAGCATTTGAAAACCTCGCTTAAACGTTCAAAACCATAGTACAGACAAATTTAATTATACAAAATATTTATGTGCTTGGCAAGAGGGCACACCCATAAAATTTGCCCAAAAATCCGGCGGGCATAAAAAATCCCACCCCCGCGCCGCGCGGAGGTGGGCGCATACAGTCTCATTTCGTTTTCTTCCGCTTTTCTTTCGGCAGCTCCTCCGCCACAGCCACGGCGGCCACCGTCACATCCGTGGCCCCGGCTTGCAGCAGGGCCAGTGCGCAAGCCGACGCCGTCGCCCCGGTGGTGATGATATCATCCACCAGCAGCACGCGCTTGCCGGTCAAATCCGCGCCCGGCTGGCAGACAAACGCGCCCCGGGCATTTTGCAGGCGCTCGTCCCGGCTCAGCTCCTTCTGCGGGCGGGTGCCGGGGCGGACTGAAAGCGGCGTTTCCACCGGGATCCTCAACACCTGCCCCAAGCGCCGCGCCAGCAGCAGCGGCAGGCCCGGCACACCGGGCAGCGGCTGGCGGGGCGGCACCGGCACAATGCAGTTGTACAGCGGCAGCATGGCGACGCCCAGATATTGCGGCAGCCCGCCCACCCGCCTGGCAGGCAGCGCACCGAACACCAACACCGCCATGCGGTCGGCCAGCTCCCGGGCACGCCAAGGGCTGCCGCCGCGCTTGCAGCGCAAAATCGCACTGCGCACCGTGTCGGCATAATAGTAGGCTGCGGCGGCCTGGCTCAGGGCATAAAAGCTGTGCTCCCCTTCCGGCAGGCGCGGTGGGATGTGCTGCAGCCGCATTTCTTCGGGCACGCAGGCCGGGCAGACGGTCCCCTGCAAGGCATCCGCGCCCAGCAGCGCCCCGCAAAAGGGGCACCGCCGTGGGAACAGCGCATCCGCCAGCCGGGGCAGCCACTTTTTAATAGAATCCACAGCCGTGCCTGCCATTCTGTTTGACCTGGTACAGCGCCTGATCGGCGTCCTTGAAGATGCTCTGGCCGGGGTTCTCGCGATCGGTAAAGGCCACCAGATAGTCCGACCCGCTTTGCAGCTGGCGGGCCAGCGTTTCGCACTGGATGTAGTCGTCGGTAGCGGTTTTCATCTTGGCCAGTTCTCTGGTACCGCGGACAGCCAGCGCGATAATCACCACCGCCAACAGCAGCGTGACCGCGATATCAAAGACACTCACACGTTGTATTCTAATTTTTTTCAACGGCAGTCCGGCTTTCCACCTGAAATTTCGACGGAACTTCAGGCTATTTTGTATATTGTGTATACCAGTATACCGAAAATCCCGCCGCATTGCAACCAAATTGCTTTGGGCATATCTTCCAAAATTGTACAGTGATTTTCAGCAGATTGCTCGCCGCCGCGCAGCAAAAAAGCGCAGGGCCTTTGGAGAAAGGTTCCTGCGCAAGGTAGTTTATGTAGGGGCGCCGGCTGTGCTTTTAGACAGTCTGCGCGGTGCGGCCTGCCATCAGCGCACGCATCTTGTCGCGATACTGGAAGAGGAACACGGCAAAGCAGATGCAGACCACCGCATTGCACAGGCTGCTCAGCACCGAGGGAACGCTGCCGAAGCCCAGCATGCCGATCACGGTGCCGATGCCGTTGAGGAAGCTGATGACCGCCACGTAGGTTGAGATTTTGTCCGAGGGCTGCGCGGTCTGGGCGGTTTTCGCCATCACGCCAAGAGTGCTCAGGGTCTTGCTGTTCATCAGGATGCCCAGGCCCATGACGACCAGCAGAAGCAGCATAATGATGATGCCGCCGCCAATCGCGGAATCATCGTATTTTGCCGCGGTTGCGGTGATCATGATGGCCAAAATTTCCGCCACGACCAAGCCCAGAATGCTCACGGCCAGACTGATGATGGTGCTGATCTTGACGAGGGTAAAGCCGGTGTTTTTCGTCGCTGTGCTGATCTTGCCAGCCTCCGCAAGGTAGATGAGCCAGAGGCCCACGGCGATCAGGATAGCCGGGCACTGCCCCACCAAGGTCGCGCCCAGGGACGCCCCGGTGAACAGCGAGCCGATGCCGTCCAGCAGGCCGGATGCCTCCCGCGAGCTGTACCCGCCCAGGCTCAGGATCATCGAAAGATAGGTGCCCACCGTCCCCAGCAGGCCGCTTGTGCCCGCCATGGACGCGATGATGTTGAACAGCACCATGCCGCTCTGGGCAGCCGTCGCCGCCAAAAACAGCGGCGAGGTTGCCATCTGCTTTACGGTGTTCAGCACCGGGTTGGCCGGTGCGTAGTAGTGCTGCTGGGTGGGTTGCTGGGCGAACCGGGGCGCGGATTGTGTAGGCTGCGATGCAGACCAGACCGGCTGCCGGGGCGGCTGGGGTGCAGGTTGGGCAGCCGCATTCGCCAAGGGCGTGCCGCACTGTGTGCAGAACGCCATAGAATCATTGAGCATCTTACCGCATTTAGGACATTGTTTCATCGTTATTTCCTCCGCTTCTGTGTTTTTTACTGTGACTTTATTCTAGCACGCTGTCTGACGTCAGCGGGGCAATCATGGATAAAACGTCATTGAAGCGGGATGAATGACCGATTTCTAGGCTCGTGGGGGAGGGATTCATCCCTCCCGGCCCGCTCGCCCCTATTGCAGCTTCGCTCATTGCCCCCCTGTAGGGGCCGGGCATGCCCGGCCCGCAACTGTATCTCTATCGCCCCCTTCCCTTTCACACCGTAGGGGCGGATTCCATATCC
>ENA-OZIC01000397-OZIC01000397.1-human-gut-metagenome-genome-assembly--contig:-NODE-397-length-25741-cov-8.208051_pt1 | contig 25741 bp, 23 predicted proteins | sample MGYA00244056_ERZ653704 | MGnify/ENA primary metagenome ERZ653704 (study PRJEB26926, sample SAMN06165229) | human gut metagenome | biome: ENVO:00009003; feature: ENVO:2100002; material: ENVO:00002003... | reverse complement strand
ATCCCTTTGATTTCAAGTTAAGTGAAGTCCTAGAAAATGATACCAAAGAGAAAGTCGCATTGACAGAGGAACAGGAACAAGCCTTACTCTCATTTATCAAGACAGACAATGTGTATCACAACCATTATGATGATGTGCTGATACTGTTAAAGACTGGACTTCGTATCTCGGAACTGTGCGGACTGACAGTAGCTGATATTGATTTCAAGAATGAAGTTGTAATTATCGACCACCAGTTACTAAAGAGCAAGGAACAGGGCTATTATATTGAAACGCCTAAGACGAAAAGCGGAATAAGACAAGTGCCATTAAGTAGAGAAACAATACAGGCATTTCAACGAGTTATGAAGAAACGCCCAAAGGCAGAACCATTTGTGATAGACGGACAGAGCAATTTCTTATTTGTCAATCATAAAGGCAAGCCCAAAGTTGCGATTGATTACAACGCCTTATTTGTCCGTATGGTAAAGAAATATAACAAACACCACAAGGATAACCCCTTGCCACATATCACACCACATACGCTACGCCATACGTTCTGCACAAGACTGGCAAGCAAGAACATGAACCCGAAAGATTTACAGTATATCATGGGACATTCAAACATCAGTATCACAATGAACTGGTATGCTCATGCGTCCATAGATACCGCAAAATCAGAGGTTCAGCGTCTAATCGCATAAGAAGTATTTACCACGATTTTAACCACGCTTGATAGCGAAAATATAAGAAGATAGACCTAGATATGTGAGGTTTACCACAAAAGCAAAATGCCCGTAGAGCCGATAAAATAAGGCTTTGCGGACATTTAAGAAGATATAAAAAGATAGTCAAAAAGACATATATGATTTAAAATAATCTTTACCTATTTCACCATATCTTTTATAGAAATCAAATCCACACACAGCACATGTTGTTCCATGAATGTTAATGGCTTCCCTTCTAAGTTTTGGATTACGCTCGTATCTAGTTGTGTATATACATCTCTTTCCGCCTTCAACAGACGTGAATTCATTGTCAGTTTCTAACTCTATATCATACTCAAATAAACTCTTTTGATTATCGTTCCCTTTAAGTATTGTAAGAAGCAACTTATAGGCTTCATCATTTGCATCTTCAATTATTTCAATAGCTTCATCTACAGTACACTCCTGAAATAATCCCTTAAAATCATTTTTCAAACCGATGTAATGCAGAATCCCCATCGCCTGATAACCTCTAGATTCCGAACTATCCAATCCAAGCACATCTTGATCGAGTTGACGATGCGATTTTCCTTCAAACAAATATTCAATTACTACATTTCTTCTCTCATCTTCTGTATAGAGTGAATATTCTCTTTTTCTTCCACTCAAGATGAGCTTAGGTACGTCGATTTTCTTTTTCATGTTATTACTCCTACAAAGTTTTATATTTCTTCAAACACTTTTGAAAATAACAGCTGTGTAAATAACTGATCAACCTGTTTGGCAATCTCATTAGACACAATATGTGTTCCAAATTCGATGTTTCCCTCTTGTCCGTGATATGACAAATTTGCCGATGTTATTAGAGTCTCTGTTTGATCTACAGAAATCACCTTAGCATGTAGTGCTGACATTACATCATCATGCTTTGGATAATTATAGATTTTCAAAAATCTCCCCTGATATGCACATAGCCGATTGAAACATTTCTGATTCTCTATATTATTTACATAGAATTTAACCAAAACACCTTGCTGGCTCTTTTGAATAATTTTCTCCATCACATCTTGGAAATACTCCGACAATGAATATCCTGTTATGAGAATACTCTTTTTTGCATTACTAATCATGTCATCAATAACGACTTTGGTTGATTTATTCCTAACAGCAAAAGATGGAGGTGCCGTAACAATAAGCGATGCAATATCCTTATGTGGAGTTGCTGCTGTTGCTACTAATTTATGTATTTCTACTGCTTCCTTTTCTGACAGCGATGGATATCTTTTCTTAATTGCCTCTAAAGCATCCATTGATTTTGCTATAGCATCATTGCTTATCTGATCCAATAGGATATCTAAACTTACATTTCCAGTTGACATAGCTCATTCACCAAATCTCTAAAATATGCTTGATTTTCTCTTCCGACTATTGGAACTACTAATCCTCGGTCTAGCATTCTATTTCCGTTTTCACATGCCGTTTCAGAAATCATACAGCACGAATGGCAAGCCGCTCCGTTTGCATTATTTCCGGCAGGAGTATTATTCATGCACTCTGGATCATTTGTACATAGTAGTGCCTCTTGAAAGGCATCACGCAACATTACATTCAAAGAACTAATTGTACCCAATTCAACTAATCCTCCGAGAGAACCTTCTTTGTCAGCACTTCCTGTATACAATAGAATTCCCGACATTTCATCTCCAAAATAAATTCTCTCACGAATTGCTGAAGATGAATATCCTGATGCCATAGACATTTGCTTAATCAGTAAGTGCGCAAATGTATGCATAAGTACATATCTGGCATTTCTATCTACAGATACAGTCCATCCCTTTGACTCACAAAACTCTCTATAGCACTCAGCGTATTTATTTGACAGTTTCTTTAAGTGTTCCTCCGCAATCCAATGATTCATCGTTTCTTTGTTAAACTCAATAAAGATTCCTTCTCCGTTTACTTCTGCTGCAGGTAACCATTTTTCTGTTTTTCCTTTTGTCAGATATACTATATTCTTCTGCTCATCTGCATCTGGATCTGGTGCATCTACTCTGGTAAAACCTAATAGTACACGAACTTCTCTCAAGCGAGTAATTCTGATAATTCGATTAAAGTAAGTTTTAAGGTACTCTGGTAATGAATCTTCTTCCGCCTTAAAATGTTTCTTATTAGAAGCATATGCCGGATCTGAGTGATGAGTAATTGCGTTATACTCCATCTGCTTTATTTCTGTAAATTCCTTAATATTTTGTCGACGGCGTGCCAACGCATCATCAAACTCTTTTCGAGTATATGCTGAGAAATACTTCTCATACACCTTATTAAGTCCCATCTCACCAAAATCTTCTTCATAATTATCAATAAGTCTCAAATGCTCATCAATAAGGTTATACAAAGGGTTGATCCAAGGCGGGATAGAAATAGCACTTCTAGATACTGCAAAATATACATTGGAAGCACCACGTTGAGAAGGAATCATCTTCTTATTACACTTCTCGTTTTTGTGACTAGGTCTAAATGGGTGATGGCCAGAACAAGTCATTCCTTCAAAATTTTCAATTTGTGTAGCGCCACTCATACTTCTTCGAGCACCACAAGAACACTGCACCCACATATCTGCAAGTGTAGATGTATTACCCGTAGAATACATGCGGATTTCTCCATCACAGTTTGCATTTCCATTATGTACCCACCAACTCCATGGAAAATCATTCATATGGCCATCTTCGCATATAGTTATGAATCGAGATGGATATGCTTGTCTATGACAGTTCGGACATGTTACCCCATATTTTAAATAACGATCCAAATCAAAGTCCTCTCGAACATCAAAAATTCTTCCACACTTTATATTTGAGCACACATGCATATATGGAAACGATACAACCGGTATATCGCCTCCAAATGATGTTCTCGGCATATAAAAACAGTCCACTCCTAAATATGCAGCCAGTCTTCCGTCAACTATTTTTTTCCCTTTTTCTTTCCAGTAATTCAAATCCAAGATTGTAACCGAATCTTTTACAGCATCGACAATTGCTCCTGGTCCGAAAGTGGTAATCAGCTGATTTGGACGAAGTTCTCCTAATTTATAATTGTCATACATAGGCTTATTCCTCCGTGTAATAATACATGTTTGCTGAATTCTCAACTTCTCTCATAGAGCGAAGTGTTGCCTTTTCTGTATTCGTACAACTCTCACCATATGAATTCATCAAACGATTGTAAGTATCTGTTTTTAGAACATAATATCGTAATCCTTTTTTTTGTGCTGCAAGCATTTTCCAGTTATTGATAAACGCATCAATCTCATCTTCTGCGTCAGCCTTTGCAGATGGTTTTATTATGTTTAATCGATCAAGAATCAAATTTTTTACTTCCTGTAACTGCTCTTTAGATAAACTTCCAATTTCCATTGCCGCTCCATTTGGTGCCATTTCAGGATACTTTAAACGAATCGCAGAAATAACTAACGCATGCATAACTCTGTCTCTCGCTCTTGCCGAGAAAGGTGTTGCTGTCGTTCCTTCAACAAAACGATATAATTGAGAATGATATCCTGTAAAATTCTCATAATGAGACAAATCACGAGGACGGTATGGGTTATATAGAGTTACAACCATACCTGGATAAGAACGTCCTATACGGCTCGTAGCTTGGATGTATTCTGAATTCTGTTTCGGTTGACCTGTAACAACCATCAAACCCAAACGATCTACATCCATACCAACAGCAATCATATTGGTTGCAATAGCAGTATCTAAACATTCTTTTGATTGATATGTCTTTTCCAGCATTTCAAGCTTTTCAGGAATTCTATAAGATTGCATTCTTGAAGTTATTTCTTCCTTACGAGTCAGAAATCGCTGTTTGCTCATACCATATTTTTTCTTAATGCGCTGGATACGATCCGGAATATCGTCTTGTAATAATCGAACAGCACCACCCAATTCTCGGATACTGTTGTAGTAACCTACCAATGTATAGTACGGATCAATACAATCATTGCACTCCTCATCAAGTGAAAGTATGTATGATTCCTGTAATAAGATCGCGTAAATTCTTAATAATGTCGTTTTTACAGATTGACCTGGAGCACAGACTCCAACATATTTTCTAAAAGGATCTTCTTTGACGGGAATTTCCTTAATAAAGAAACTGTCGCCAATTTCAAATCCATTTGGTGGAAACTGTGATGTCATTTTTCTCGCATAAAGACACTTTGTTTGTTCTGCAGCATTCTTAATAGTTGCAGTAGATACCACATATTTTGGCTTAATTGTTTTTCCTCCTAAATTATATGAACACAAATCTTCAATAACCGTTTCATATGCACCATACACCGTACCAAGAGGTCCAGTAATAAGATGTAACTCATCTTGTATAATTAGTTCTGGCGGAAGAAACGGCTTACATTCCGATAATGTAGATACTGGAAGATCAGCTGTCTTTCTATGTTTCGAATGTTCAGCACCTATTGCAACGTATCCATCTCTACTACAAACACGATTCACCCTTCCAAACAAAGCGTTTGTTTCAGCTGCCCAAGGAAGTCTCGCAAATTTATCCACCGTTGATAATATAATTGTTGGACATTTAGCATAAATTTCTTCATCAACCAAATACACAGGAATTTTCATCTTATTAACAGGTTTATATTTGTAAAAAAGACATTTATCATCAGCACAGTAAATGTCTACTGCCTTTCGTTGGAAATCAATATAAAATTCTTTTTCTGTCAGCGGTTTCCCACAACAAGGACACGTTAATAATTGCTTATAAAGCAACCTTTTTTGAGCTTTAGCCTTGTTACTTTTAATTGGATCGTCAGTATCATCTTTCATATCATCGAATTTATTTGGTGTAACTCCACCTCCAACCCAAAAACCGATGCTGATAGGTTCTTTACCATATTTAGGATAAAATTTCTGCCTAGTAATTTCAGCTGCTACAACCATCTTTGTAATTCTATCCCTTTGCTGCGTTGTTAAAAGGCGCAAAGTATATCTTAGAATAGCCGTAACTCCACCATCACGATTAAAAGAATCTGCTTCGTCTGCTCTTAGTCTTCTATTTGCAATCACGAATGCCATCAAGCCAAGATAAGCTTCTGTTTTTCCACCCCCTGTTGGAAAATATAAGAGATCTACAATCTCTCGTTCGGTATTCTCTGGATCAACCATCCCTTTTAAATTCATAAGGATAAAAGCAATCTGAAATGGTCGCCATCCAAAGTCATTTTCAGGATTACGTGGATCCACAAAGTCTGAAAAATTACATTCAATACCAGCACCATTCTTTTTCGAATAGTTCATGATATTTCTTTGGAGTATCATGACTCGATTCATAAAACAAAAAGCATCAAACGAAACAGAATCATCAAGTAATAACTGTATACCCGTTCGAATTCTCTCTAGCGCACTATTACACTTTTGAATAATATCATTTCCAATTTTATCCTTAAATTCCAATTGTTGCATTTTATCGTCTTGCATAAGAGTTGTACGAATCCATTTTTCATAAGAGTCTGCAAGAACATTTAATCTATGAATAATTTCTTCTTTCTTTTTTTCAACTCCTAAAATCCACATGGAAAAGAAGAATTTATCAAATCCTTCCAAAGCAGCACTCACACTAGGAAATTCATATTCTGGAACAAACGTAGACTCAATCGCAGAAGCTCTCCCCTCAGCATTGGCATTCCAAATTGCTGCGCATCCTCGTCCTCTTCCAAGAATTGGTCTCTGAGCAAAATAAAACTCATCCGCCGATAGAACTTCTCTACAAATATGCTCAGCTAAGAAAATATCGGAACCATTAGAAGAAAATACTCTGATACAAGATTGAAACATTAACCCTTCCACATCATTTTCTGAGTTCTGACGTTTGTTTATAAGATAAACCGTAATAAGATAAAAACCTTTTTTTAATGTAATTTTGGAAACGTGAAGACATACATTCGAATCATTAGTTAATGAAATTTCTTTACTTCTTTTAAACGAATCAAGTATTACCTTTACAGTCTCTTTTTGCGGTTGACGAACATAGATTGTCTTTGATATTTCATTTCCCTCTTTATTCAGAGCCGTTGTTGACTCTTTGACATAGTCTCCCCAAGAAATTTCCACATTAAAATCCTCAACAAGTGCTGATACATAAAAACTAATCCCCATTGAAGATGGAATTTTAAATTGACTGGTAGATACGGGTTCACTTGAATCATCTTCATCTTCATCAGAAGAGTAGACATTCTCATCATAAGAAACATCCCCATCTACTTCTTGCTCAATGGTTGCGCCTTTTTCATTATCAGATTGAGGCGCTAACATCCCCAAAATATATGCATGTCTTGGATTTTCTTCTAAAACCTCATCTTCTTCCATCGGTCCTAAAAGATCCATCTTCAGCATATTAATCATTTTTTGTCGAACTTCTGCATATTTAAATCTGTCTGCCATATAGTCCTCCCCCTAAAACTTCAACACTATATTAATTTGAAGAACCGGATTAATAGCTTGATCATCGTTAAAACGAGTGATTTCTCGTTCCGCCTCATCATGAAGTTCTTTTTCTCGTTTAGAAAACTCTCCTTGCAATTTATCTGATTTCTTCTTTTTTTCTATAATTTGTTTACGGATATCCTGCTTTTGCAAAAAATCAATAGCCATCATTTCGTTAAGAATCAACTCTTCAACTTCTTTTTTTGACGTTTCTAATGCTACTTGAAGTTGTTCAATTTGGACTTTCTCCCAATTTCTGATTTTACGTCCATTATATTGGAGAACAGGCCGTATGGTTTGTTCGTGTTGCTCACATACTTCTCGAATTAATCTCTGGTATATTTTATTAAAGCGTTCTAACTCCTCGTCTGTAGGTTTGAAATAGTGAATATCACTATCTTTTGCCTCTTCAAGACTCTTTACAATATCTGTTTCTGAAAAATCAACATACTCACCTTGCTCATCGCAAAGAAGCAGCACCGGAAATAGTAATTCATCGTTATCAAGCAATGCCCCCAAGAATAGAGTTCCATGTGAGGCAAACGTCCGCTCCCCCCATTCCTGTATTTCCCAATAATAAAGGTGTCTATCTAATTCTGGTTCAGGAAACTGTTCCCAGTAATTTACTTCCTCAAGATATTCATCAATATCTTCCTTTGTCTTTTTCAGAGCTGCTCCTTTAGCTTCTTGACTTTCCGTAAGAAGAATTGATCGTAACTCTACAGCTTGTTTATTCTTTCGTGTGCCCAGTCTTCGATCTAATTTATTAAACGCTTTCGTTATTTCAGCAACTGTTCCACAACTCTGATAAATATCAAGAATTTGCTTTTCAAAACTGCTCCCGGATTCTAATATTCCGAGAGCAATGTCTGACGATCCAAAAACTCCCTCAAATAATTTGAACTTACGAGATAAAATATCATATACTCTACGGTCAGCTTCATTATCCGTATTTAATAGATTGATTGCCACAACATCATGTTTCTGCCCATAACGATGACAACGGCCTATTCTTTGCTCAATCTTCTGTGGGTTCCAAGGAAGATCATAATTAATAATAGAATTGCAAAATTGGAGATTTAAACCTTCTGATCCTGCATCTGTAACAATTAAAATTTTTGCATTATTTTTAAAGTAATCTACAATCGCATGCTTATATTCAACACTACGACCATAATTTACCTGTCCATAATTTTTCACTTGCCATGCTTGGTAAATCTCTTTCGTCATTTCATCGTCAAAATCACCATTAAATAAAATAATGTCTTCCTCGTAATATCCTTCTTTCCTTAATTCCGCAGCAATATATTTTTGAGTTCTCTTTGACTCTGTAAAAACAACACACTTCTGTTCAATATTTTCTGTTTTTTGCTGGTTAAAGGCTACTGCCAATGCAGTTTTCAATGCTTCAATTTTTGCATTCGTGTGAATTCTTTTTGCAGTATCAATAATTCTCTCGACTACTGCCATTTCTTCTTGAATCTGCAGTTTTTCCATTAATACATCTGCAGAATCCTTGTCATCTAATTCATTTTCTTCAATTTCATCCTCTACAAGGCTCCAAAACAAATCAAAACCTTCTTGAGCATCGGCCGAATGCGTACCTTGATATAGTTTATCAAGCCTGTTACGAAAAACTTCAAATGTCTCAATTAACGCAAAACTGGATGATGCAAGTAACTTACGGACGACAAGAAGAAGAAGACCTTTATTGGAGCTCGGTATTGCATACAGCGAATCTCTTCTTAGAAAATCGTTCACCTGCTCATAGAGTTGTTTCTCTTCATCACGTAATTGAAAATCAACGGTAATGCATTTTCTCTTGCTAAATGCCATATACTTCTTCACATCTCTACGCAACGTCCTATACATAACCGGCATTAATTCTTTTTTTAGTTCTTCAAAATCTCCACTTTCAATATAACGTCTATTGAAAGCTTTTTCGGATCCAAAAATTCTCGGATCTATAAATGAAACCAAACCATGTAAATCTGACAATGAATTCTGCAGAGGAGTCGCTGTTAATAATATCTTGGGAATTCCAGTTGTCAGATCATAAAGGTTCTTTGCACGCTTGGTTCCATGAAACACATTGCGTAAATTATGTGCTTCATCAATTACTAGGAAATCCCATTTTACATTTGGGAATCTCTTAATAAGCTTTGATGAATAATCGTATGATGCAATCACGATAGAAACTTTATTTACATCTTCCAACCATTTTCTTTTTTCATACAAATCATGTTCTACGGTGTAACGATCTAAAATCGCAGACGAAAGATGGAATTTCTCCTGCAGCTCTATTTCCCATTGTTTTCTTAAAGTTGCAGGTAAAGAAATCAAAATTTTCTTTGCCCCTGATTTAATAACATAGTTTAATACCAATCCCGCTTCAATAGTCTTACCAAGACCAACCTCATCAGCCAGAATGATTCCGCCTGTCTTTAAAGCTTGAATAGCAGCACAAAAAGCATTAATCTGATGAGGATTAATTTCTATTTCCGTATTGAGCAAACAACTAAACGGTGATTCCTCCAGTGATTGCTTTTTATATCGACTGTATTGTTCAAGCAACAGGTTTCCTTCCATATCATTCCTCCTGGTCTAATTCTTTTCTTATACCCTCTGCAATTCCTTTTGCCATAATCGGTGGGACAGCATTACCAATCTGAACAAATTGTGCCGTTCGTGGTCCTTCAAAAAAATAGTTGTCCGGAAATGACTGTATTCTTGCAGCTTCGCGAACAGTAATTGATCTATGTTGTTCAATATCTGGATGAATAAAGTAATGTCCATCCTTCGATATATGTGCCAACATCGTATGACAGTAATGCTTATCACCTTCAACAACTTTAAATCGATCTAAAAATGATTTCCGATTCTTATGTGTCTTTAGTTCATCCGGCAAATCATTATAATTTAAGCGCTTATGCCCATCATTCCAAAGCTCAATTACTGTCTTATAAATTGCAATGTCTCGTTCCTTATTTGGACGTGCTACATGACCGGTTAAAACATCCTCTTTACAACGAATATTGTTTTCAGATACATACTCACTGACATCACACGAAGAATATGTCGTTGACTTTTCGCCCGGTATAAGTTTAGGAAGATCTATTAATAAGTCATTTACAATTGCCGTAGATTCCTTCACTAGAAAATCAGGATATTTAAATTTGCTGTTTTTCAACCAACCAACAATTATCATTCTCCGCCTACTCTGCAGCACTCCAAAACTTTTTGAATTCTGTTCACGACATTCAATTTCATATCCCACTCGCTTTAGATACTTCTGTAAATTTTTCCATGTCGCACCTTTATTTGCAGTTATAATCCCCATAACATTCTCAAAAACAAACATTTTGGGCTGATATTTTTTTAAAAACCGTGCATACAAAATATATAGTTGATTTCTAGGATCTTCTTCCATCGGTATCTGCATATGCTTACTTTGTGCTCTTCCCACCAAAGAATACGCCTGACATGGAGGGCCTCCAATAATCACATCTGGACGGCTGATACCTTTTTTCTCCAATATTTCATCAATATTTTCAAACAACTCCGGCAAGGTTTTATCGGACATAGTTTCACAAAAAACTGAATTCAATTGATCTTCTGACAGTATTTTGAGAAGTTCCTCTCTAGAAAGATTTCCTCGTAGATACTCATAATAGCGGTTAAGTTCATTATGTTCTTTTAAATAATAATAAGCCGTCCTTGTTTCAAGTGTTTTTGCAGCATGAGGATTCATTTCAACATGAGCAATGGGCAAAAAACCAGCCTGAACAAATCCCTCTGAGAGGCCTCCAGCACCAGCAAATAAATCTATAAAGTTATAAGTCTTCTTTGTTATTGACATATATCATCCTACCCATCATTAGTTTTCGAATTCTCCATCCGTATCAAATATGTGATCCAATTCATCAGTATTAATTGCGGATAACACCTTATTACGAATAAGTCCTTTTGCTAAATTTAGACGTTTAAAACGTTTAACATTTGCATCATCTGTAGAAATACGAATCAGCTCAACACGGCCAATCCGAGTCTCTTCCTCAGCATATTTTGCCAATCCTTTTGCTTTACCTAAGTTATCCTTAAACTCCGGATTGTGTGGTTCGAGAATGTCAAGAATATATCCTATCTGCGAGTCTTGTCGAATAATAATAAAATCCGGATACATTCTGTGAATCTCACTATCAATCTCATATGGAATCTGTAATGCCCAAGTCTGGCGAGATGGATTTCTTAGCCAGCATACATAATCCGAACGTTTTTGCTCTTCCTCAAGAAGAGCTGTTTCCCATCCATTTAGTTTAATTCTCGCCTCACCAATAGCATTTGCGAATAAATGATCTGTATATACCTTTCCTCCGGACTCAATTTTCGCACTAATTGTTTCTGGTAGTGTAAAATTATGCTTACTAATTATGTCACCATTTGAAACAATGTCACTATATTGCTTACGGCATTTCTCTGACTTTGATGCAACATATTTTCGATATTGATCATTGAGATCATGAAATTTCTTTTCAGCATACTTATTTAGCTGACCTATACATTCTGGATTAAAAGCAAATAATATGCAGTCAATTTTAAACGCATTCATATTCTCAAAATTGATATATTTTCGTCCATAAGCTAATGTAAAACCGCAATTTCCCATTTTGGCTTCTGCAACCCTTAATTGGCTATCCAAATCGGAGTCAGAAGTTGAAAACAAGTTTATTTGATTATCTGTTTTGATTGCCTCACCGAAAACATCAAAAATCTGTACAGATAACTTCATTTCAATGACTTGCTTTGCCAGCTTCTCATATTCCCCTTTATTATGTAGTTCATATATGTAACTGTGAATCATCTCTGAGACTTCATTTTTTATTTCATCATTTGCAGTCAGGCTAATATTAAATTGACTCAATAATCCTGCCAAACTAACCAGTGACTTTAAATAGCTATTCACCTTTACAGATCGTACAATGTATGTAAGAAATCCCTGTTCGTTTATGAATTTTGTAATCCCCTCACGATCAATAGTTGGCAAAAATGACAACTGGCTTTCTTCTTTTGTTACACCTAATACTACTGGAGCCGAAACGTCTTTTTTATTTAGATCTTCATTACCACTTTCTTCAGAAGATTCTACATCTCCAAATAATGCTATCTTTGAATCCTGACCTTCACTTGTGTTCTCGATTGGTCGCTTGTCAAAAGCATCCCTTTGAATTTTATACTCCATCCCTTCTGCCACTTTATTTACATTCACAGGGTCATAGCTAAGTTTCGGTGTAAAGTAATCCGCTAAATTCATCTGTCCAGGAGTTTGTCTTTGCTCTCTCTTTGTTCTAGTATGTGTCGAATGAACTGACCATGTATCATAATGTCGCTCATCTAATGACTCACCATCTATTACAGTCGGTATTTCACCACCTTCTGCAGCCTGCAATTCATTAATTACATCTTGAACTGTTCCTTGGTTAAAGTAAGGCAAAAACAATCTCACATCATTTAATGAATCATCCACTAAAATATGTGATTGCAATGGTGTTCTGACCATTCGCCCTAATAACTGAGCTATATATGTAGCATCTTCTGCGTGCCTAAATGACATCATGGTTTCTGCTCTTGGGCAGTCCCATCCTGTAGACAAGTTTTCCTTAAAAAGAACTATACGTATTCTTCTATCATCAGCAATTTCAGAAGGTTCAATATGAGGAACATTCAAACCATGGATTGTTAAATTACCTGTTAATCCAAAAGTATGTACTACTTCGTTCTCCTTAAATGTATCTCCCGTACGTTCTTCGATTTTTGCTATTACATCATCCAGATCCGTATTAGATACTTTATCACCAGATCCGGCTGCAACTTGAATTACAAACACCGGATTTACATTTGAGTAATGCTGCTCGTAAGTATACTGATACCAATGTTTACACTTATCTTGCCATTCATCTGTGGCAGCTTGGAGTACCGCCATATCGCTGTGTTTAGTCGAGTCATCCGGGTATGTAATTACGATTCTGTCTTTCAATAATCCTGACTGTCTAACCTGTGCCGGTGAAATCACAACTTTCTGCAGTGTTGAATTTGTTGCCTTACCAACTAATGCATCAAATCTCTCCGCAGTTGCACTCATTCCAATAACTACGGGAACTGGTGAAAGATTATGTTGAGTACTTCCCAAAATAAATCTCTGCATTATGGTTGTCGCAGTTCCCGCCTGTCTTCCCTGCATTCCTCGGTGCGCTTCATCTATCACAAAATACAATCTATCTGATTTTGAGCGCACAGTATTTTCAATCGTTTCCCATATTGTGTATTGGCGAGTATCCGAATGGTAGCTAAGATTTCCTGCTCTACCAAGCTTTTGTGTGTTCAAAAAATATACATGACCGTCCTCTAACACTTCTTGATCAAACGAATCGTCTGAAATAACAACACACTGATCTATTCTTATTTTATCTGCTTTTAATTCAATCTTTTGTTTTGACTGCTCGTTTAATTGAGGCGAATCTGATAGCCACACAAAGATAGCATCCTGTTGTTCTGTAAAATTTTCTGATCCATAAAAAATATCTTCTATCAAGGCTGACATTATAATTGTCTTTCCAGATCCTGTCGGTGCCTGTAACGATACAACCTGAGGAATCCGAAGCATTCTATAATTATTTAATGCCAATGCAGTACGCATCCTAAGGTCGTTAACTGCCTGCCTCTGAAACGGAAATAATTCTGTTATCATTCCTTAATTCCTCCCATGGTTAATGCGAAAATGGTCTAAATAATCTCGATATAATTGATATGTTGTTTCAACATTTAAATTTTTCACCATTGATCTATAGTTCACCTCGTAATCAGTTGCTAAAAATACTGTCTGAATTTCCGGATAAACATTCAGTTCTTTCACAAATTTTGAAAATGCAGCTTCGTTTATCAACACTCCCATCTTATTTTGGGGAAGCACAAGCATATCCACAACTTCATTAATCATAGGACAAATTCCTACAGCCCCTGCTTTCATCCATAGTACTGGTAATAACTCTTTAAAACACATTCCTAATGAAACGGCAGTATTTTCAAGAAAACTCAATTTAAAAAAATTCACATTAGATGCAAATCCTTTCGACATCGGAATATCACTTTCAAGATAATTCCCTTTTAACGGGTTCCCATTTAAATCAATTCCATTAATTGTACATTTTGTTCTTGGCCAAGTAATATAATGGGCAATTCCTCGCTTCTCCCAATCCTTTTCGCCCGGATAAATATTTTGTTTTTTTAGCACCGTTGCTTCTTCTCCTGAAACTTCATTGTTTGTAACAATAATACACCTTCTGGATCCGTTATCTTCAGCATTAAGAAGATTAACTGCATGTAATGTGGTTCCTGATCCAGCAAAAAAATCTACTATCAAAGCATCTGGATTGTTTGCAACAAAAAAATTCAATACATCGTGTACTGCATATAATGATTTTGGGTAAGGGAACTGTCTTCCCGGAAGAATCTTAGTCAACAAATCCGTGCCATGTCTAGTTGCATCATGGCTCTTTATTCTCCACTGAGTTCCCGGCATAATATCGCGAACCTCATTATTCGAAATTATCGAGCCATCTTCTGCATAACCAGAAATTTCATATATGCCTTGTTCGACTTTTGCGATTTCTCCACTTGTTAAAAAAGTAATTGGTATGCCATTTTTTGTACGTTTTCCAAATTTTATATATCCCTTTTCCTTATATTCGATAAATTTATCACGATTTATATTCCAATAATGCTCTCGCCCTTGAGTATCTATTGGAAAAACTGCAAAAGTTCCTGTTGGAATAGTAATATCATTTCGATTTTGTTCTAATGGAAGAGCCTCTCCAACACTATGATATTTCCCTTCATTCGTAAAAAATACTGGATAGAAATTTCCTGGACTTCGCTCTCTTAGTCCTGCTCCCCCACTTCGAATAAGATACTTCCACGTAAGATGGGTTGCTCTCATATCATCTGGATTCATTCGCCATTCATCTGATAAAGGTAATCTTTGAACAGTAGCATCTCCCAATTCAATAATAAAGATATATTCATCTAATCTTGTAAATTGCTGCTTTCTAGCAGATCCCTTAAAACTAATAACACTACTTATCATTTGCATTTTTGCTGTTGGAAACATTTCTTCAAGTAGACATCCCAAATGAAGATATTCTTTCTCATCTATCGTAACAATCAAGACTGAATTTTGGGGGTTAAGGAGCCTTTTCGCAATACTTAATCGTTTTTGAAGCATACTTAACCATTTGCTATGTCTATAATTATCAGCCCCATCTACATAATCGTTGTTATATTTCCAATCCTTCGCTCCAGTATTGTAAGGCGGATCAATATATATACAATCCACTTTTCCAGCATACAAGTACTCTAATAATTGAAGTGCATGATAATTATCAGCTTCAATCAATGTATGCCAAAGATTACTATCAGGCGCATTGCACACAGAATCAATTAGCTTCAAGTAAGGGTAGATAGGTTTTCCGAATTCTGTAACTGTTACTAGTTTATCTGTGACAATTTCACTTATTTCTTTAGTAATTTTATTTACACAAGATGCCACTCCATCATTAATAGCAACAACCTGAAGAATGTCTCTCATTTTTTCTTCACGAACTGCTACCGTTGCTCCCACTTTTATTGGAATCTCATAAAGTGGTGTACACTCCGGCAAGTGTTCTTCAAATACCAAGCCAAATTTCTTCTGCTTGTTCATTTTATTTACTTCTTGTTGAATCCGATTACAAAGATCTTCATCTTGTATCTGATTAATTAAATCATTAATGGCAGCCATTTATTCTTCCTCATTTCTTGCTGTACGCTTTATATATTTTCCACTTTTCACCCTTGCATCTTTTGGTTTTTTTGCATCCTCTGGGATTGCCCAATAAGATCCAATCTTCGTTGTACCTAGAATTCTGTCCTCTGTACAAAGTTCATTAATTCTACGAATTGAAAGTCCCCATTTTTCTGACATTTGACGAATTGATAAGTATCCCATAGTAATCTCCATTTTCTATATCAAAAAGCGTAAAATATTCCAAGTTTTATTTTACGCGAAACTTAGCGGAAAATCAACCTGAATATGTCGGCTCTGAGCGACAAGTGCATTAAATATTTAGAGCAAGTTTCGCCCATCAATTCAAAAATTCAATTCTGCATTTTCTCATTCGGCAACTTGTTGGGGATTTCGCTCCCAAAACCCTCGTTTTCTTCCTAAAATTTTCACCACCTAGCACTTATCCGTCCACATTAAATCTATAGGAGAAATGGTTATACGTTTACCTATAAACGCTAATATAAGAATGTACAGAAATAATCATTTAAAAATGTACAAAATCACATTATAATAAATTCTCTACGGAGGAATTTATTATGATATATACACCAAAGATTACTAGTGACATTCAGATCAATTCTTTAAAAGATCTGGTAAAACTAAAACCTTTTTTGGAGAATGATACATTGAAAATTAATAAAAGTCAGATTGCCAGAGATCTGGGCAAGGATCGACGGACGGTTGATAAATATCTAAAAGGATATGAAAAACCAACAGCCCGCTTTTTTATTTTTGCGCAAAAAAACAGCTATAAGACTCCATTTTTTGAAATCTTATAGCTTTGCTATTAATGATATTAAGTTGTTATTCAATATTTAGATTACCAACGGAGTGTCAGATTGTTGTTAAATTTCTTACATCTTTCCACCATAAACAGGGAAATTTCCACTGTCACCATAGCTCTTAATTTTCTTAAAATTCTTTAACAGTTCCATGTCTTCAGCACTAATTTCAAAATCTAGTTCTGCATTACTCTTCATATGTTCAGGATTACCTGTTTTTGGCAGAGAAATGGCACCAAGCTGAAGCGTATATCTAATACAGAGCTGTGGAACAGTCACACCATATTTCTTTGCAATCGTAGTTATCTCCGGTTGATTTAATATTTCACCATGCGCAATTGGTGAGTATGCTTCTACAACAATATTATTCTTCTGGCAATATTCAACTAACTCCATCGGCGTATTACTGATATGAAGAAGAATCTGATTTACCATTGGCTTAATCTCTGCTGTTTCAAGAAGACTTACAATATCTTCAATCAGAAAATTGGAAATTCCAATTGCCTTAAGTTTTCCTGCCTTATAAGCATCCTCAAGAGCTTTCCATGCTGCTCGATTTTCCTCTACATATCTGTCTTCACACTGATTAACTTTTACCCAAGGCTGCGGACTGTGAATAATCATCATATCAAGATAATCTAGTCCCATCTTTTCAAGTGTCTCATTGATTCCTGCCATTGCTTCCTCATAGGTTTTATGCTCTGCGGCAACCTTAGATACAACAAATAACTCATCACGCAAAATACCACAAGTTCTTACTCCTTCACCCACGCCACGCTCATTGCCGTATGCCTGTGCAGTATCAATATGTCTATAGCCAATCTCTACTGCTGCTTTTACAGCATCAGCAGCCTTATCATCATCAATAAACCATGTTCCAAGACCGAGCTATGGAATTTTCACTCCATTATTCAATACAATACTATTATCAAACATTTCATTCACCTTCCTATTGTAATTTCCCATATTCTTCATCACTTACCGGTTCAAGCCATTCATTGGAAGTATTTTCGCCCGGAACTTCTATTGCCAGATGTGAAAACCATTCATCCGGTGCGGCTCCATGCCAGTGCTTAACACCTGTAGAAATATTGATGCAGTCACCTGGCCTCATTTCTATAGCTTCTTTACCTTCTTCCTGATAATATCCTCTTCCGGCAACACATACCAGAATCTGTCCTCCTCCACTTTTTGCATGATGGATATGCCAATTATTTCTGCATCCTGGTTCAAATGTCACATTGAAAATTCCAACCTGAGAAGTAGAAATCGGTGCAAGAAAACTTCTACCAGAAAAATACTGTGCAAAACCATCATTTGGTGCACCAATTGGAAATACCATCTCTTTTGCATGCGCACGCATCGCTTCCTCTTTGTATGGCAAATCTCCTTCGCCTGCTTCCCACACTTCCTTTGCAAGATTGAAAACAGCCCATGCTTTTGGCCAACCTACATAGAATGCGACATGTGTGATTACTGCAGCAATCTCTTTTTGTGTCACACCATGATTTTTTGCATTTTGAAGATGATATCTTAAAGAAGAATCTGTAATTCCGGAAGCCATCAGAGCAACCACTGTGATAATACTTCTTGTTTTTACGTCGATATCCTGATTATTCCAGTTTTCGCCGAAAAGTACATCATCGTTAAAATGTGCAAATTCCGGTGCGAATTCACCAAGTGTATTTCTTCCTGCTGTCTGTACTATTTTTCCCATATTCTGTATCCCTCCATAACTCTGTTATTTATAAAGAGTTTACCCATTCACTGATTTCCTGTTTCGTTCCACGATTTAACAGTCTGCCTTCTGTAATAACTGCGTCTGGTGCAGATGACTGCAATTCTTTCACAGTGTTCCCGAATCCACTTCCTCCGGATGTTGCAAAAAGCACGATCTTTTTACCACTGAAATCATAAGCTTCTAGAAATGTATTGATGATTGTCGGCGCAACATACCACCAGATCGGGAATCCTAAAAGAATCTCGTCATAAGAACTCATATCTATATCTTTTTTCATAATCACCGGTCTATATTTTTTATCACTCATTTCCACACTGCTTCTGGATTTTTTATTCATCCAGTCAAGATCAGACTTTATATATGGAACTTTCGGCTCAATCTCAAACAAATCCGCTTTTACTTCCTCTGCGATCATCTGTGCTACTTTTTTTGTTGTTCCGCTTGCACTGAAAAATGCCACTAATTTTTTACTCATAATAAAAAGCCCCTTTCTATACGTATTTTTCACAAAAAAATAGATGTATAAGATTTACATTCATCTTACACATCTATTTTAAGCTCTATCGCTTCATTATGTCTAATGCTTATATTGAATTTTGTTTTATGCCTGGAAAGCATTAATCTCCTCGATCACTTTACGGACTGCCAGCGAATATGGGATATTTCGTCTCCAGGCAATCACTGTGTTTGTCGTGATTTCTGGAGAAATTCTACGCTGTACAAGAATATCCTCTCGCCAATACTTTGCAGCACCACCTTCGATTGATATTGGATATCCCAGTCCATTTGCCGCCATGACTCCGGCATTTGTTCCGAGATTACTTGTGAAAGCAATCTGCAGTTTCGAAAAGTCATTTCCAAACCAATTGGCAAGTTCGCTTTGAACATTCGCTCTTTCTGGCAGGATCAATGGTTTTCCAATGAGATCTTCTTTTTTTATAAACTCTTTTTCTGCCAGCGGATCATCTGGACGCATTCCGACACACCAGTGGTCGCAATCTGTAATTCGGATATAATCTAATCCTTCCGTGTCCACTGGCTCTAAGAATAATGCAATATCTACAAGTCCTTTGTTCATCATCTCATACACTGTATCTGCTGTTGCAGTATGAAGTACAATCTGAACCAGCGGATATTTTTCTTTATATATTTTACATATCTTCGCCAATGTCTCCACTGCCGCAAATTCACCACATCCAATGGTTATCGTGCCCTCTACAACCTCTTCTTTTCCTTTCAGTTCCTCAAGCGTCCTTTCCTCAAGATTAAGGATCTCCAAGGCGCGCCTTTTTAATAAAATTCCCTCGTCTGTAAGAGAAATTTTCTTTCCATTTCGAATAAATAATGCTACTCCAAGTTCCTCTTCAAATGCCGCCATTTGCCTGGATAGCGTTGGCTGGGTAATATGCAATTGTTCTGCTGCTTTTGTAAAGCTCTGTTCTTTTGCTACTGTCAAAAAATAGCGTAATAGTCTTAATTCCATATTTTTTATTCCTACAATTTTTTGTTGTAACTATTCTATCATGTTGCATCCCAAACACCATCTATATTTACATGTAATATCTGCACAAAATCCCATGGGTTATTTCTAACCGCCTATGCCCTCCAGGCCTTGATTTTACCGGCTTTTTGGAGAAGCTTTCAAAGAGTGCCGTGACATACAAATAGTATTTTTAACATCACTTTACCATTTTTTCAAAGTCTGACGCCGGATGTTTACACAAAGGACATACAAAATCTTCTGGTAATTCTTCACCCACATATTCATATCCACAGATTCTGCACCGCCATATTGTCTGACCCTTATCTGTTTTTCCAGCCTCTTGTGGTTTCGGTTTTATATTATTCTGGTAATACTCATAAGTAACAGAAGGGCTGTCACTTAACACTTCCATATCGGTTATCTCACCGATAAACATTGTATGGGAACCAAGATCTTCCGTTTTATGAACTGTTACAGAAATATATGCATTTGTACCTTCTGTAATGTAATAAATATCATTTGTACCTCGTGCACATTTTTCAAACGTTTCAAACTTGTTTACATCCCGACCTGACTGAAAACCAAAATGTTTAAATAATTCAAACTTTGCATCCTGACTCAAAACTGATACTGTAAATTTCCCAGTTCTTTGAATCATATCATGCGTATAGTTTGCTTTGTTAACACAGATACTTAGTTGGTTTGGTTCTGATGCTGCCTGAATTGCTGTATTGATGATACATCCATTATCCTTTTTTGCTTCCTTTGCAGTCAATACAAACAGTCCATAACTTAACTTATACATCGCTTTCTTATTCATGCTGTTCCTCCTTTACTTTTTCTTTATGATTCTTTGCTTTCTTATTCCCAGAAATCATTTTATGACCTGTGTATATAGCCATAACCATGCAAACCAGGGAGCTTATAGCAAAATATTTATGACCTGATTTTGATCCTTTATATCCTGTATAAAAAGTTCCGATCATTGTAAAAAGTGCTCCTGCTGACCAATATTTGTGTGACTTCATATGATACCTCCGTAAATCAATTCATCATTATATAGTTTCTTTATTAACAATTTCTTCAAATACACGATCTATCTCTTTCCAATCCAAACATCTAAGAAATCTTTCATCTGGAAATTCCACCTGCTGATTCCACGGACGGTCATACACAGCTACTTTACAATTTTCAAAGTGCTGTACATGCTCAAATGCAGCTGGGGAATCTTCAATTGCGAAGTCAAATTCCATTTGATAGAGTTCGTCTAATGTCAGATTATATGTATGATCCTGTTTAAACATTTCTCGTCCGTATTTATCAACAAAATAAATCGGAATCCTATCTAGGTGATGTTCGTCAAGCCATCTTCTGGATGGTTCATAGGAATCAAAAGGTCTTCCTGTGACAACAAAAACCTCATGGCCTTCATCAACCCAATGATTGATTATTTCTGATGCTCCTGGTGCTTCTTCATATACCAACAAATTTTCTGGAATATGCCCTGCTTTCATCAATTCATCATACTGTTCTTCATTTAAATCAAATGATTTCTGAAGATTAAAAAACTGAACTTCCCGATATGGCACATCGATATCAAATAATTCCTTTGCAATTTTCGTAAAGTATTTTGCTGTTTCACATATAACATCATCAAAATCTATATATATTTTCATAAATAACCCTTTCCAAACTACGTGTACATTTTACTCGCTGTACTCCATCCTCATCATAATACATCACGCTCGACCTGTTGCTTTGATCTTATCTACGCTTTGATATTATGGAATGTATGATCCAATAAAATGTGCCAACAAAAATGATTCCTTTTACAATGGATGTCACAGAAAGTGCCCACCAGATACCTTCTAGACCAAGCATTGTTCCACTCAAAATAATTGCAAGTGGAATCCTTGCACTGGTAAATAAAATACTGATCACACTGCATAAATGTGTTTTTCCTAATCCAGACAATGCCCCGACTGTCATTAGTTCCACACTCATAAATGCTTCACTAAGTCCAATGATCGTCAGGTATCCGATTGCAATCATGATTGCTTTTGGTTCGTGGAAGAAAATCTCTGCGATTGCTTTTGGTTGAAAAACAAATAGAATCGTAATAAAGATTCCCCAGATTCCAACGCTGCACAAAGAAGCTTTGTATCCCTTTTTCACTCGATTCATCTTTCCAGCTCCATAATTTTGTCCGATAAACGCATTCAAAGCGGTTCCGAATCCATCGGCTGTATTCCATGAAACCGATTCGATCTGTCCTCCGACTCTCTGAACTGCAACTGCTTCTGCTCCAAATCCTGAAACCATACGTGTTAACACCATGGAAATCCCACAGTAAACCATTCCCTGAATTGCTGTTGGAATACCGATTTTACAGATTCCGCCTAAATATTTCCATGGAATTTTAGTAAAAAGTCTGATTCCTTTTAAGACATTTTCCTTCTTCTGCCACACGATTCCAAGGATCAAAATGGTCATAACGATAGCCTGTGCACTTACCGTTGCGATCGCGGCTCCGTTTACCCCAAGTTTACTCACTGGACCAAGTCCTAAGATCAGTAATGGATCTAGGATCATATTTGTTACAAGACCTATCAAATTAGCTATAAATGGTGTCTTCGAATCTCCCTGTGCTGTGTAGATTCCCGTTAAGGTTAATGTTAAAAATGAAAACACGATCAATCCGCAAGCTATTTTTGTGTACGATAGTGCTGCCTGCAACGCCTCTGGATCTTGCAGTTGAAAAAATCCTACCAGTGGATGTAAAAATAACAGCATCACAAATGCATATAGCACTCCCATCAATGTTGCCAGCTGAACTGCTGCCTGTGCATATTTATGAGCTTCTTTTCTGTCTCCACGTCCGATCCATTGTGCTACCTGTACTTGTCCTCCCATTCTCGACATTGATGCTAATCCTTGCGAAAGCCAGGTATACATTCCGCCAACACCGACTCCTGCAACCGCTTTTGAGCCAAGAAGTCCGATCCATGCCATATCCGTAATATTATATAAGGTTCCTAAAAACGACGATGCCATGATCGGAACCGCAAGTTTCGTTAGTGTTTTTAAAATTGGTCCTTTTGTTAAATTTCCTTCCAATTACTTTTCTCTCCTCTAAATTTATTTTTTCGACCATATCATCACATATTCTTTTTCTCCCGTCGCTTGATCGAAATCTTTTCTTTGAATTTTAAGACCTTCTTTCTGATAAAAATGCATTGCCCTAACATTTTTCTGATACACATTTAATGACAGTTTATGTTTTTTAGTCTTTACATAATCTAAAAGAAGTTTTCCAATTCCTTGAGATTGCATTTGATCTGAAACAAAAATACCTTCGATATGTTCGCCATTTGCGCCTATAAATCCTTGTATTTTTTGATCCTTCTCATACACATAAACTTCAGCCTGTAACAACATTTCTTTTACAAATTCAAAATTATTTTTCCAATACTTTGCAGGAATAAAATCATGTGCTTTTAAATTTGTATCTAACCATATATCTGCAACTCTGTTTCTATCTGTTTTCTTTAATTTCCTGATCATAATTCTCTTGCCTTTTCCTCTTTCATATTGTTTTTCGTTTCATTTTACCATATAATCTGTATTTCCTCTATAATTATAATAAAGAAACCCTTCAGAGTATTTTGCTCTGAAGGATTCTGTTTCCTTTAAATCAAATTCCTTTTATTTATCTTGCTCATCAATTTTCCAATATCCATTACTTCCATGTCCAATAAAAAGAATAATCAACATAATATATTAACAAATTAATATGGCTCATATTCTCCATATGCTGATGGCCTGCTGAGCGTAACTAACTGAATTTTATCAAAACCCCGCTATTATCTTTTCTATATAAATTATTTAATAACTAAGATATCACACCCATAAATTCCAATACCATCATCAAATCCGCTCCAATTGTAAACACACAAAATACAACTGCCGCAATCGCAAGCACTCTTACCACGATCAGATCCTTTGCAAGCACTGCACTAAGTATTCCCATGATCACTGCAAACCCCGATACAAATGGATACATGAAGAATCCACTAATCGGCAGCAAAAATACAATTCCTGCAAACAACTCTGAAAGTATCATGACAATAAATAAAATAATCGCTATCTTCTTTCGATTCATAATATCTACATCCTTTCCCTTAGCCTCTCTTCTCTTCTGGCATTTGGTTTTGTCCTTGGTCGTAAACATTTGTAACTCCGACGATATGTAAATCTTTTTCATTTTCCAGATATGTAAGGTTACCTCCTGTCGTTGTTGCAACTACGATATTTTTGATATTATTTTCTTTTGCATAATCAACTGCTTTTTTGATTGTTTCCTGTGTTGTCATGTCAACTACCCACAACCTAAAGGCAGTGGGAGGAGCAACCTAATTAAATTTATGAATCTTCCTTTCCTTCTTTCATTTTTATCCTTTTAAATTGCACGAAATCAATCGTAAAAATTTACGATTGATTTTGCGATTGTTTTTATGTTCATTTTCACTCAAACGCGTACAATTCCTACACCTCAACCACAAGAATCCCTTCCTGTCCTGATGGAATCTCAGCTTCAATCCTTCCGCCGGCAAACAATGCCGCTCCGCCCCTTGCAATGTCATCCGCTTCCCTGTCCTTACATAGCGAATTGACATATAACACCTTGCTGTTGATTCTGCCGGCCTGTGCGGCATACTCAAGCTTTTCGGAGGTATTCCACTCATGTTCATTGAAATCGGTATATACAGACCAGAAAACAATGTCCGGGTGCAGCTTGTTTATACTGTCTATATTGGTATCGAACCATAAATCCCCGCACAGACCGACAACAACCTTCCTGTCAAGAAATAAGAACGAATGAAATTCCTCTCCCTCACGGTAATGCTCATCCGCAAAGCTCTCCTTCCACCCCGGCGATACCCTTCTGTATAAATCAATCACTTTACCAGCCTGGTCTACCGTAAGCTGTGAGCTGTAAAATAAATCCCCTTCTTTCTCTATAAAGCCGAAGGAAACAGCAAGCTTATATTCCTCTGCGGCGGAGCATATTTCGGTTATTATCGAATCGTTCCGGCTGACTGCAATCTTTTCATCATGCTCCACATTGAAATCCGCACAGTAAAAGCCCTGTAGAAAGGCTTCTCCAAATATAACTATGTCCGCTGTATCTGAATAATTTTTCATTGTGTCAATTATAACACTCTTATTATACTGTATGTCCCCATCTATAAACCCCATTGCCGCCAATGCACATTTCATACTTGTCACCTGCCCTGATTATAATGACCTGTTATTCCAAGCCCTACAGTTACACAATCTTGTTATTGATTTAATGCACCTTATTTATAATAACCTATTCATCATATTTATACCCCTGCATACTGCAAGCATAGCTTGCAGTACTGCCACCAATAAGTTGTTTGAAAGTTTCACTTTCAAACTTACTCCGTTTCTTATCCATAATAACCTTTTATTCTAAGCTTAAGTATATCATCCGGTTATTGTATTTTCAATTATTACATATTTTTCAGAATACATCCATTTCATGTGATTATGCCGGTCTAAAAAAGACTTCACGCACAGCTAAAAATCACTGCGCATGAAGTCTTATAGTCATAAATGCTGTCTCTTATACACATCTGACGCTGCC
>ENA-OZIC01000389-OZIC01000389.1-human-gut-metagenome-genome-assembly--contig:-NODE-389-length-25985-cov-7.987852_pt1 | contig 25985 bp, 28 predicted proteins | sample MGYA00244056_ERZ653704 | MGnify/ENA primary metagenome ERZ653704 (study PRJEB26926, sample SAMN06165229) | human gut metagenome | biome: ENVO:00009003; feature: ENVO:2100002; material: ENVO:00002003... | reverse complement strand
TTGATAAGCACTATTTTTTTAGCCACAAGTGTTACAAAAAAGCTTGACCACAACACATTTTCAAATCGTTCCTGATTATCCATGAAAAGGAAATTGTTCACCTTGACGGGTTTATTCACTGAATTTCTTTTCAAACTGTTTTCAATATGTTTCAGTTCCTTCCTGTTATGACGTACTGTTTTCATCATTTCTTGCCCCTTTCTGACCTCATATAACCGCCATATAGCAGTTATTGGTTGTCCTGTGCTGAATCGTCTGTATTATCAAATATTTCCGGGTGGCAGTCGGCAAATGCATCAATAGCATCCCGCAACAAAAACTTACGGTTATACTGACCTCTGAACGGTTTCAAATTGACTTCTTTACGTGCCACATCATAAGACTTCCGTTCAATAAATATCTTGTAAAGCATTTGATTATATGGCAGACCACGCACCTGTTGAATTTCTCTTTGCAGATTCCATTGTTGCATTTGCAATTCTGCAATCTTGTTATTGATTTTTTCCTCTGTGTCAACCATTCCAATGATTGCATTCTCCAACCCTTGCCCGGAATGTGAAGTCTGAACTTTAACGGGTGATATAGCCATAGTTGTTGAAGTTGCCCGGTCAAAAAATTCTGACCGTTTTTCATATAACTGTGTGATCTGCCTTTGTATATCACGCCCACGTTGCAAATATTGCTTTGCAATCATGTGTTTTTCTTTTTTCGTCACTCCCTTTTTCCCACCTTCCTGACAAATAAGGGTGCAGCATTACACCGCACCCTTGAAGTCTTTGATTATTTGAAAAATCCCGGATATTCCAAAGACACCTGTTCATATAATTTTCCAACCTTCATCATGCTGTCACTAAGGCAAAGTGTAATATATGGCGTTGTGTCTGATAATCTGTTGATAACTGAACCATTATAGTCAGGCTCTCCATGCAGTCCGGCACTAACAAGTAGCGGAACATTTAACGCACTTTTTACTTCTGCAAAAGTATCTTCATAGCCAATAATTGCACCCGTCCGACCAATATAATCATCCAACAGGCCAATGCATTCAGGATTATATGATGCTTCTAATGCAAGGGCACGGTCATTTTTACTTCTGAACATGGTTTCAATCATTTTCAAAGTTGAACGTGACCCCTTGATTGGTTCTAATGCAGTACGCAACACTTCAGCAGTCAACCCAGTACCGCACATTTCAATGACCTTTAATACATTGGCAACTTCCTGTGGGTCTGCCTTTTCATCATCTGTTATATTGATCTGATAGGTATTCACAAACTGCTGCACAACCTCTTTCAGTTCATTGGTCTTTTCCTGATTGATCGTATTCAGTTCTTCTCTTAATTTCTTCAACAGTTCTTCTCTGCCGTATTCTGAATATCTACGATCTGTATTTAATTTCTGAATTGCATCAGCAATTTCCTTTGTTCCTTCTCTGTGCTGATGTATGATCGTTACCACCTGTTTGGCACAAGTTTCATAAAATTTTTCTGCCATGTTTTTTCACCTCTTTCTTTTAATGACTGATAATACAACCGCCACCCAGTAAATCATTGGTTAATTCTCCCGGCTTAAACTCTGAAATATGTTTCCAAAGATTCATGCTCTGATCGTCAGACAAGATTCCCCTGAATCTTTCAATTTCTGAATCAATGTACTGTTTGATGTTTGCCTTTTCAGATAATGCCCTTGCAAAGTTATCTGCTGCATTTCTGTCAACTGGTACATCATACCCCGCATAGACTGCTGCATCTTCTTTCATTCCGGGCATAAGAGCCGGGGCATGAAAAAACAGATATACAAACGCATCTGCAAATTTCTTTTCCTGTTCTGTAAGGTTATTCATTGCTTATATCCTTCCTTTCTGTGATTTTCGTTTTTATTTAATTCTACCACATATTGTATCTATTTCTATATTACGATACCATATTTAGTATTTTTATTAAAAATTTCCATAGACAACAAAACCCTGATGTGTTATATTATTTATGCTTAATTTCAAAGTTATTGCTGAAAGCAAAAAAGCAAACCCCCGTGTTGATCTTGTCCAATGCGGGGGTTTTGCTATACTCTGTTCATTCTCTGTGTCCTTTCTGCACATAAAAACAACCGCCTGTGACCTTATATAACGGTCATATAGCGGTTGTTTCTGTGTCTGGGATAATTTCTATGTCTTTTTCTCTGTAATCTTATATAAAGCACTTGGTGTTAATCTATATTTACGTTCTAACTCATCCCAAGAATACCCATGATAAAAGTCTTTCATAATTGCTTCACGCTGTTCTTCCTTGGAAATAAACCCGCCCCGGGTATAGTCCCCAAAAGTCAGGTGTTCTTGGTTGAGAAGTTCAGCAATAACCCTGAACTGTTCAACACCTATTTTTTCCCTTAGAATCTGCAAGTTTCTTGTATTTCTGTTCATTCACCTTGTCCTTCCTGTCAGGGTTTCCACAATGTAACCATTCGGAAACCCCAACCATTCAAAACCGCTATTTTCCTATGTTTCTTGTCATCCGGCAGCAGTTAAAACCACCATTTGCCACCCTGATGCCGTCCAAAACATCAGTTATCTTCATTTTCATTTAGAATACGCTCTAATTCAGCAATCTTCTTTTCCTGATCGTCAACCCTGATACCGCTTAAAATCACGTTACACGTTGCAGTGATGCTATTAGCGGTCTTGGTATCAATTTCCCCCTTATAGGTCATATTGGCAACCTTTGCCAGTGCTTTTCTGATATTGTCCGGGGTATCAAGTTTCAAATTTCTTTTTGCCATTCTATTCACCTTCTTTCAGTAACCATAAACCATCAACCGCTGCTAATATTTCTTTAATGCGTTCATCAGATGGATTGCCGTTCACAAGTTCACTCAACTGTTCAGTAGTCATCCTTTCAAATACTTCCTTTTTCCTAATCTGTGCTTTTGTATCAGCCTGAACCATTGCAGCCTTTACCAATCTATCAAGTTTTTTCACAACATCACCGCCTATTCTTTCAGATCATCAATAAATATTCGTAGGTCTTTATCATTCGGGTATTTTTCAGCAAGTTCTTCCAATGCTTTCATAGCATCATCAACAGATTCACAAGTGCTACATATTGCCTGTGTTATACCGCTGCCCTTTTTTCCGTTCCAAATATCACCCCTTGCAACCCATTTACCCGGTTCTTCTTCTGATGGATAAATAAAAGCAACTGCAAGGCGTTCATATCCACATTTTTTCTTTGCTTTAATTATCAATCTATCTACTTTTTTCATGTATCTTTTACCTTCTTTCTTCCCAAACATAGGGGGTGTATATAACAGAATCCCTTTATTTTCCTATGTTTCAGGGACTTTTTCACGGCAAAACCGTATATAAAAAGCCTTTGTTTTAATGCCATTTCTTGCATTTTGGTATTTAAAAACCGCCATTTTATAATGCAGTTACTTCCGGGTGCATCTGATAGCAAACTTGACAACATCCGTGATATTCAGATCACAATTCACATCAAATCTTTCACTTCTTCCCTGTAATTCCATCAGTTTATTCACCAACAGAATGAAACTAACACGTTCCACCCAAGAATCTTGTAACAATGTTTCAACCTTGTCATGCAGTGCCGGACTTCCAAGCAGCAAATTATATTCACCATTATCTGCTACCACCTTCACCCGGACTTCATCAGCATTAAGATAATCACCTTTTACATCCCATTCAACACTTGATATTTCCTTGATTTCTCTAACTTTTTCAATAAACTGTTCACCTGTCATCTTCCTTCAATCCTTTCTGTTCACTGGTAGCAAAAGGTAGCAGAGTAGCAAATAATTCTTATTTTATTTATTTTTTCTTTTTTACTATCTATAACTGATTAAAAAATATTAAAATAATAAAGAAGTTTGAAGTATTTGCTACCATTTGCTACCTCTTTATTTTATACGGCTTTTTGTTGCTACCTTATTTGTTACTATTCGCTACCTTTTGCTACTTTCACATACATTCTTACGTTTTTACCGCTGATCTTCTTCTGTTTACTTTCAACACCAAACAGGCTTTTCAGGGTTCTTCCAAATACTGTATTGCTTTCCGGCTGAAAATTGTTTTCTGCACAATACACCTGATACCTTTTATAAATTGCCGTTGCTGTTTCCCTGAAAATATAATCAGCACCATCCTGTTCATTGCATTCCCGGAAAAATCCCTTTACAGGATTATTGAAATCTTCATATTCTTCAATTTCCTTCTGTACCTTCTTTGATTCAGTAAAATGATTATTTTTTACTACCCTTTTTAGTCCTTCCACACCAAGCCTGATAAGATATTCAACTGATGCAGATTGTGTCAGATCACTTTTTATGTTAGGGTTGTAATCTGCATCTGATTCACTGAACCGTGCATTGAATGGAATAATAACCAAACGCCTAAGTACCGCCCCGGTCTTGTCCTTGATTCTTGGCATATTGTTAGCAGAAAAAATTAGTTTCACATAAGGGTTGAACTCAAACGGGTCTTGACTTTTCTTTTCAACCTGAATCCTTCCCCCGTCAGTGATCTTCTTGAAAAGGGATGCATCCGGGACAAATTCATCAGATATATCATCACCAATATTTGCCAATTTTCCAAACAGTGATGCCTTGCTGAATCTGTCCCCCAAGTTCTTCAAATCCAATGATGCAACATTATGTTCACCAAGCAGCACCGTCAGGACTTTCAGAAATGTACTTTTACCGTTTGACTTGTCACCTGTCAGGATGAACGCCTTGTTGAAGGTGTTTGCTCTGTAAAAGCAGTAACCAATACATTCTTCCAACAACGCCCTGATTGCTGCATCACCACACGCTAACTTGTTTAGTGTACTGTCTGCCAGTTCAGAATAGGCATCCGGCTTGTAGTCCCAAGGAATCTTATTGGTAATAACAATGTCCGTGCTGAATGGTTTCAGTTCCCCGGTCACAAGGTCATATACACCGTTGTTGAAAGCAATCAGGTTTGCATCTGACTGTTCTTTTTCTTCTGTCATGTCATACATATAATCAATAACTTCTGTCTTTTGACTTTTCTTGATGTTGGGAATGTATGAACGCATTACCCCGGCAATCACATTCATATCACTGCAATATATCCCGTCTTTGTATATGTGCAACTGTCCGTTGATCTTCACTATATGATGGTTGTTAATCATGTAGTTGGCAAACTTGTCAAACAGGAATGTGCTGCCAAGGAAAAAAACAGGTTTCTGAAAAGCATCATCACGCAAGATCACTTCCAGTTCATCATCTGACAGCGGTTGTTTCAGAACAAACTTGTTCAGGATGCGAATGCACTCACGGGTTTCTTCAACCGTGAAATCATTTGCAGTCAGGGTCAGGATGTAATTGAAAAGTGCCTGATTCCTTCCGTCCCCGGCATCCATATCAACAAAGTCTGCGGTTGCCTTGACCGGGAACAACCACTTGGGAACTTCCTGATACTTTCCACCTTCTTCAATGTCCCATTCACAAAATCTTTCTTCACCGTCAATCTTGATGACCTCATAGGATAACTTACTGCCGACCTTTATATCAGCAGTAAGACCAACAGCCAACTGAACGTGTGTCCTGTTCCTTGCAATGGTATGATTCTTGAAAAGAAAGTGTTTTCCCCTACTGGTACAAAGGACTTTACAGTCAAGTTGCAGTTCTTCCACAATGTTCATCAGAATTTCAGATTGGTCAGAATCATCAATGTCGATAAGGATAGTGTCATCAGCCAAAACCCCGCCGAACCCGTTCAGGTTCTTCACTTCATCATAGGTTTTCCATGTGGTTCTGTTTTTCAATTTTTCAATGCTTGCCTTGCCCTTGGTTTCTATGAACCCTTTATATAATTTGCTCATAATCATCTATCACCCCTTACTTTCCGCAAGAGTTGATAACCTCAAGAATCTTTTGCTTTTCTTCTTCCGGTAATTCTTTCCTCAATTTTCTATTGACAGTGTTTTCACTCACACCAAGCAATTCACCAAGTTTCCACTGTGTGATTCCCTTCTGTTTCATTGCATTACGAATTTCTTTGTTTCTCATATCATTCATTCCTTTCAATTTATAAAATTTAGTGTTGACTTTCACCACCACCACCACTATAATGCAATTATAAGGTATTCACATGAATACTTTCAAGGTACTCAAAAGTACCAATTTATGAACAAAGCAAGTAGGAAGGACACGGGTGAAGCGATAGGGCTACACGCAAGTGACATGGTGGTCAGGCTGCCGGATAGCAGATAGAGCGTGTGAAGAATAAACATGACCCGTCAAAGTAGTTGAAGAAAACAGGAACGGTAGGGCAAGAAAGCACAGTGTACCGCACTATTTGAAGAAAGCGGACAGGCTGAACCAATCGGCACTTTACCCCTAAAACAAGAAACCGTTAAGTGGAAGAATCAACCGCACGAGATGACACAGCACTTTGTTCAAATTCCAATGAAAGGGGGCAAATGATTGACCAAGCGGATGTATAACGCATCTGTTATTGCCGAACGTATCAAAACACTAAGAAAAGAAAAAGGCATCACCCAAAAAGAACTTGCTGACGGTGCAAAAATTGGTTTAAGTACAGTCAAGCAATATGAAACCGGGAAACGTGTTCCTGAAAAACACAATCTTTCACTTATTGCAAACTACTTTGGTGTTCTTGAAGGTTGGATTGTAGGTGATACCCCATATAAAACCATCTTTGAAAAAATAGATGGTGAACTGGGTGAAGAAAGGCTTTCAGATCTTCGGAATCAAGTTGAAATTCTAACATGGTTAGAACATAACTTTGATTTTCATTGTGAAGATTACACGGCTGAACAGTTGCAAAAACTTGATGAAGAAATCAGAGAATTTATAAAATTTAAGATTTCTCAATTACAAAAACAATAACCTTCTGTCACAGGTGTTGCAGCACCTTGAAGGTCAAGGAATAGGGATAATCAAACACATGAAAGGATGGGAACTATATGCGTTATAGAATTGAATACGCAAGTGGTAAATGTTGCAGTTTTGCCAACAGTAGAACAGACCTGATTGACAGGTTGAAACTGCTGAAAGATGAAACCATCAGTGACATTCGAAAAATTTATAAAAGCGGTGTTTCTGATTCTGTTATGGAACAGTACAAAAAATATATTCTGAAAGGATGAGTGATATTCATGGGAAAAGTAATCAATATAGAAGATCATAGATATAACATCATTCACCCGGATGAAGCACATACCCGGTGGGAGTTTTCTATTGATCCTGACAGGAAGGAAAAACCTTATATTACTATAAAATGTGGAGTAATGTACGGCTTTAATGGGTGGACGGTTTATATTTTCTGTTCTTCATATGATGAAATGCTTCAATGCAGAACACAAGCAATGGAACAGTTAAAGCAGCAAATTCCACTCATGGGATAATTCAAGAAAGGACGGTTAGAAACTATGAAAGAAAATACTATTAACCTTAATGAGATTGATCTTAACAATCAGACTGCATTGAGTATTTTAACAGCAGCGTCTAAGGCAATCGCATATGAAGAAGATACAGTTAATATTGATCTGATGATTGATGCAGCAATCCGCTATTTACAAGATACTAACACAATGTTGAAAGAACTGTAAAAATTGACCCCATACACCGTTGCAGCGGTTCAGGGGTCGGGATAACCAAACACCAACCAAGGAATAGGATGATATAGGCTATGCACCACAATTATATCATCCATTACCTATAAATTCAATTACAGAAAGGATGATATTATGAAAGGTTCAGTAAGAAAAAGGGGTGCAACATGGTCATACTATTTTGACCTTGGAAAAGTTGACGGAAAACGCAAAAGGAAAGAAAAGAAAGGATTCCGCACCAAGAAAGAAGCAGAAGCAGCACTTGCCAAGGCTTTGCATGAATACAACAATGCCGGGGCAGTCTTTGAACCTACTGAAATCACGGTTGCTGACTACCTGAACCAGTGGTTTGACCTGTACTGCAAGACCAACCTGAAATATAATACACAAGTCGGTTATTTGCGAATCATTCAGGGGCATTTGATTCCCAAGTTTGGCGTGTACCGCTTGAAAGCAATCACCCCGGCAATATTACAGGAATATGCTGTTGAACTGAAAATGAACGGTAATTCTAAAAGCCACATGATCGGCATTTTGTCCGTATTCAGTGCAGCGTTGAACTATGCTGTTGAACCAATGCACTACATCACTTCAAACCCTATGCAGTATGTCAAATTTCCCAAGGTTGAAAAAGCACCAAGAGAACGCATCATTTTGACCTTGGACGAATGGCATCGAATCATTGACCGTTTCCCGCCTGATTCCCGTTATCATATTCCGCTTATGATCGGTTTTTATACTGGTTTGCGTATCTCTGAAACCTTTGCCCTGACTTGGGATGATATAGACCTTGATAACCGCACCATCAGCGTCAACAAGCAGATTGTAAAGCGTAACTTTGGGGCAGATGCCAGAAAGGTTGTTGAACAGAAGGGGAAAAAAGAACAGCGGTCATCATGGTACTTTGGCACAACCAAAACTGTCACATCAAACAGAACTGTGAAGTTTGGTGAAACCCTGTACCGGGCGTTGAAGGCTGAAAAGGTCAGACAGGCAAAGAATGAAATGAAGTACGGTGAATATTACACCATCCATGTCATCAAAGTTGAAAAGGATGAAAAAGGCAATGATATGAAGCGCATAGTTCCAATTCAGAAGTGTATCAATTCGCCTTTGCCACGGGTTCGCATGGTCTGCATTGCAGAAAATGGTCAATATACTTCAACTGATTCCTTCAAATTCTGTTCAAGGGTCATCCATAAAGAACTGCTGCTTGCCTTTGATTACCATTCACTAAGGCATACCCACGCCACACTGCTGATTGAAAACGGTGCGGATGTGAAGGATGTACAGACCCGGTTGGGACACACCAACATTGAAACCACCTTACAGACCTATGTGCATGATACTGAAAAGATGGTTGAACGCTCTGTTGATCTGTTTGAACAGGTGACACAGGCAAAAACATCATAACAACTACATAAAGACCTGAAAAAGCACTGAATCCGGCAATAGTTCAACGGGTTCAGTGCTTTTCTTGTGTTCAGTGATGTTTTTCAGAATTAGGGTGGCAAATGGGTGGCAATCCGACATTTCCGACACCCTAAAAGCCTTGAAAATGCTTATTTTATGCGGGTTAAAAGGCAGACTGTTTCAACATGCACCGTATTCACAAACTGATCCACCGCACATGCCTTTTTCACATAATATCCATGCTCCTGCAAGGTCACGAGATCTCTTGCGAGGGAGGTTGGTTTGCAGCTGATATAGACGATCTCATCTACACCGTAGTTGATGATCTTAAGGAGCGCCTTTGGATTGATGCCATCTCTCGGTGGATCGAGGATGATGAGATCCGGTTTTTCCTCGATGGTGTCGATGACCTTTAAGACATCGCCTGCGATGAATTCGCAGTTATCAAGTCCATTGCTCTTTGCATTTTCTCTTGCAGCTTCGACGGCTTCTTCCACGATCTCTACGCCGATAACCTTGGAGGCAACCGGTGATAACATCTGGGCGATCGTTCCGGTTCCGCTATATAAGTCGAAGATCAGCTTGTCCTTGGTATCTCCGGCATATTCACGGGCTTTGCTGTACAGTCGTTCCGCACTCTTTGTATTTGTCTGGAAAAATGAGAATGGTGAGATCTGGAAATGCAGTCCCAGCACCTCTTCCTCGATATAATCTCTTCCGTATAACAGCGTTACCTTATCCGGCACAACAGCATCCGCCAGAGAATCATTTGCCGTATGGAGAATACCAATGATCGTTCCGTCAAGCGGAAGTGCCAGAAGCCCTTCTACATATGCATTCAGATCCAGATTCTCTAATCCGTCCGTGCTGGTTACAAGATTTATCAGAAGTCCGCCATTTGTCTTGGACTGGCGAAGCACCAGATGACGAAGCAGTCCTACATGCTGCATTTTCTTATGATAAGACAGTCCATGCGCCCTTGCGAATTCCATCGTATAAGAAACGATCCTGTTATAATCTTCGCTTACGATCACGCAGTTGCAGACAGGAACGATGTCGTACATGCTGTTCTTCTTATGAAGTCCTAGTACCAGCGGACCATCCTTATATTCGTCGCCAAATGAATACTCCATCTTATTCCGGTATGCAGTTGTAACTGGCGAGCCGATGATGCCCTCCCAGTCATATGGATGTGTCTCTGAATCGATCACGCCGTCTAACAGCTTCTTCACCTGTCCTGCCTTTAACTCCAACTGATGCTCATAGCTCATGGTCTGGTATGCACAGCCGCCGCAAATGCCAAACTGTGGACATGGTGGTACTGCATCTTCGATCTCGGAGCGTTCCAGCACATCTAACAGACGTGCCTCTGCCTTATCCTTCCGCACCTTGGATACCATGCAGGACACCTTTTGTCCGGGCAGTGCTCCCTTCACGATCACTTTTTTGCCATCCAGTTCAAAGCTTCCCTTATTTGGGAAATCATAGTCTTTTATAACACCTTCTATAATCTCTCGTTTCTTCACAGCCGACCTCTTTCTTGTCTCTAATAATCTCTACTCCTCCCGGTCGCCCCACATATCTTCAAATATGCTGCGAGTCCGGCGTTTCGGTTTCAGTTCATTTTCCGCAAAAAATGGTGTTCCATGCTGGTCAAATTCCAGCAGCATGTATTTGCCATTCATGCCATCACGCGGATATGCCAGACTGCCCGGATTTACGATATAAGCACCGCCATATCGTTCCAGATTCTGGACATGCGTGTGTCCATACATCACAATATCGTAACCATCATATTTGACCAGCTCCTGTAAGTAGTCTGTTCCGTAATGTACATTGTATCTGTGTCCATGTGTAATGAACACTTTATACCGACCGATCATGAATTCCTCCTGCATCGGAAGATCAGAAGTCCAGTCGTTATTCCCGGCAACCATGTGGATCGGGCAGGTTACATTGTCATAAATATATTCTTCATCTCCGCAGACATCCCCCAGATGGATAAACATATCGATGTCACCCACTGTATCTAAGACATCCCGGATCGTATTGGTTCTTCCATGTGTATCACTAATTATCAGTATTCTCATTTATAACTTCCTTTATCAAACGAAGTGCGTTTCCTCTATGGCTGATCGTATTCTTTTCTTCCGGTGACAGCTCTGCTGTGGACTTGCCATACTCCGGCAGGAAGAAAATAGGATCATATCCAAATCCATTCTCGCCGCGTTCTTCATATCCAATGATTCCTTCGATTGTGCCACGTCTGGTAATGGTCTTTCCATCCGGGAATGCAGCCGCGATCGCACATACGAATCTTGCAGTACGCTTCTCATCCGGAACACCGGCAAGCTTGTCAATGATCGCTTTATTCTTGATCCGGTATGAGGTGTCTTCCCCCATAAATCTTGCAGAGTAGATTCCAGGTGCTTTATCGAGATAGTCTACCTCCAGACCGGAATCATCTGCCAGCACCAGACAATTTGTCATCTTACGGATCGCCTCTGCCTTGATGATGGCATTTTCTTCAAATGTTTTTCCATCTTCTACGATGTCAGCCTGAATTCCGGCTTCCTTCATCGACAGGATCTCATATCCACAATCCGCAAGGATCATGCGGATCTCTTTCATCTTATTCTCATTACCCGTAGCAAAAATCAATTTCTTCATCTTGTCTTCTCCTTTTCTTTCTGTACTCCACCTGCCATATCGAGTGTGGCATGGCAAAGATACATATTATTCCGCAAGACGCTTTCGCTCTATCCTCATGTAGCGGTACTAAGTTCGCTGCATATAGCCGCTCACTAAGGACCGACATGAGTAACTGAGACCTTAGCGAGGTTTGACCGAGGTTAGTTCGAAGTTACACAGCGTGGACAGGCTTGCTGCATAACAGTATCATTTGCCATGCCACGCCCGATATGGCAGCACTTTCTCAATCCCCCACATCCGTGAAGGCTTTCAAACAGACATTACAGTCATTCTCCTGCTCCGCACTCGACCACTTCGTGCCATACAGGCTGATATAGCCCTCGCCATCCGTGATATCGAAGTTCGCCGTTTTCTCATCATTATTATATTCGATTGCGATTGGCATCGTGGAATCCTGTGTGTTCACATGCACAACCACCGCAAATTTCCGATCATCCGGAAGCGGTACTGCCTCATTTAGATTGATCGTATAATAACCCTCGTACTGCATTTCACCGGATGCCACCTTTGTCCGCTGCTGCAAGTCGGATACATCGGTAAAATCCGTCACAACATACACATCATATGTCGTTTTCGGACCTGTCGCATAGAAAGAAACCGCCTTCAATGTCTCGTTCTTTCCAGCCGTATAGACATTTGCAAAATAAGCCTCCGGCTTGTCGTCAAATCCCATCGTTCCGACCTCGCCCATCAGATCTGACTGATAGATCTTGTCGTAGTTGTCACTATTTCCAAGCTTCGTATATACTACGCTGTTCATACCGATATTGGTATCATAATAAGAGATATAAAAAAATCCCTCATCACCAAAATCCTGCCCCCAGCTATTCTTGCAGATAAATGCGCCGTCTCCCGCCGGTTCTGTATTAAAATATTCCTTCGGATAGTTGTCATCCCAGCCAACGATCACCACGTCATGATTCGGTGTCTGATCTCCATTATAATAATAGGAACTGCGGTTTCTGTTATAATAATAAGAACTACTCGTCGCATTCTTCATATCACAGTAAATAACCGTTTCCACGCCACCATATTTGTATACGGATGATTTGATCGCCTCGTAATTCTTGTCCTTCAGGATGATGGCTTCTTCCAGATGCTTTACCGCTGACAGCCCATTTACCGTCTGGTTATCTCCGTACGGATCATCCTCCTCAAGTACCGGTCCCTGCCATGCCGCAAGATAGGCTATACTCATATAATATTCGCCACCGTCAAATGGGCTGACATTAAAGCTGTTATTCATTGCCATATGATCAACAGAAAATACCAGATTTTCAGCCGGACGGATCGTACTTTCCAGTGCCGCAAGTGATGCAAATGCCCAGCAGGTTCCATAGATACCCTGATCTCTTACAAGAGATACACGATCATGTTCTCTCATATCATATGCTGCCGGAAGCTTTTCTTCCTCGGCAATCTTTTTTAACACCACGGCATTTGTCTCCAGATTGATATTACAACTGTAGTTTAATGCCTCGCAGATCTCATTCACCGGCACATAGATGATATCATCCTTTTTCTCTGGCTTGTCGATTGCCTGTATTGCATTTCCATTGATATTTACCACATCCGAATCACCATAGACCTTTACCAGACTGTCTCCTTTGGAAAATGTGATCGTCCCATTTTCATATGCATTCACATGGCAATCCAGTTTATCGGTAAATGTCGCGATAGGGAGCATCAGCTGCAAATGGTCACTGAAATACGGCTGATACTCCGCTTCTGTGATCCTGCTGTCATTTATATATAATATAATGCCCTTTCCATTTGCATTCGTCACAATCTCTTTCAACATAGTTTCTGCGGCAGCACCCGCTTCTTCCGTCTTCTCAATGCTTATATCCGGATGTCTCAGAAAACCCAGATACAGAAATACCCCCAGAATAACAACCGCTGCCACGATCAAATACTTTTTCAACTCTGTCTCACTTTCTCTTTGGCGGCTTTGGTCCCATGAACTGATAGAAATATGATTTGATCATACCATTGTAGATCTTACGATTCTTATCCGCCTTTCTTCCTATATATTTCTCCGCCTCACTGTATGACGTGATCAGGAACATCGACCAGTCATCCAGTCGTCTGAAGCTTTCCCCGATCGTCTTATATAATTCAGGAAGATCCTCCCGATCCTCGAGACGTTCACCATATGGCGGATTCGTGATGATAAAGCCATATTTTTTCGGATGCCTGAGATCCTTTACATCTCTCTGTTGGAAATGGATATGTTCATCCACTCCCGCTGCCCTCGCATTCTCCATCGCACACTTTACCATCTCATTATCCAGATCATATCCCTGAATATTCATCTTCACATCATGGTCGATCATATCATTTGCTTCATCGATCGCATTGTACCACATCTTCTTGTCGCCGACCTTCGCCCACTCAGAAGCCAGAAAGTCTCTGTCAATTCCCGGTGCGATCCTTGCTCCGATCATAGCTGCCTCGATCGGAAATGTTCCGCTTCCACAGAATGGGTCAACCAGTACACGATCCTTATTCCATGGTGTAAGCATGATCAGTGCCGACGCCAGAGTTTCCGATATCGGTGCTTTGCCAACCAGTTTCCTATAACCACGCTTATGAAGGGATATTCCTGATGTATCAAGTCCTATCGTAACAATATCCTTAAATATAAATACACGAACCGGATATTCTGCTCCATCTTCCGTGAACCATGATACATGATAGGTCTGTTTCAAACGTTCTACCATAGCTTTCTTCACGATAGACTGGATATCAGATGGGCTGAACAGTGCGCTCTTATTTGATGTAGCCTTGGATACCCAGAATTTTGCATCACGGGTCAGATACCGCTCCCATGGAATACTCTTGGTTCCTTCAAATAATTCATCAAATGTTACAGCCTTAAAGCTTCCGCACTTGATCATGATACGTTCAGCTGTACGAATAAACATATTTGCTCTTGCAACCGCATCTTCTTCTCCTGCAAATGTTATTCTTCCGTCTTCTACCTGAACGATCTCATATCCAAGATCCAGGATTTCTTTTTTCAATACTGACTCCAATCCAAAATGACATGGAGCGATCAATTCGATTCTGCTCATATGCTTCCTTTCAATCACAAGTGCCAGATTCAGACATTTCTGTCCAAATCCAGCACTATTATTTTCTGTCTGTTAATTTTCTTTCTTATTTTCTGCGCTTTCTTATAATAACCACGCATGCCATTCCAAACGAAATGAGCATACCTGCAACTGCTGCCTTCATTGCAAATGCATCACCGGTTTTTACACCGGTTTTCTTCTGATCATTTTTGCCTTTATCACCGGTTGCTTCTGTCTCATCCTCATGAAGAACCTCTGTTGTCTCATCCTCGGTATCCACATCTTCCGTTTCTTCCTCATCCGTCGCATCTTCTGTCGTGGTATCTTCACTGGAAGCTGTTTCTGTTGTAGTATTCTCCGTTGTAACACTTTCTGTAGTAGCACTCTCTGTTGTAGCACTCTCTGTTGTAGCACTCTCTGTTGTAGATGCTTCTGTTGTATTAGAAGCTGCCAGACCGACTGTTACCTTTGCGGACGGTGATGCATAATAGTTTGCGGACTCTTTATATCTTACAAAATAATCGCCTGCTGCAAGACCATTTACAACTGTTCCTGTTACAGCCGTCCATGTAGTCTGGTCTGTAGAATATTCCATTGTCACTGCGGCATTCGCAACAGATCCGTCTTTCTTTCCTGTTGCACTTTCATTAACTGCTGTCAGTCCTGTCGGTGCTGCCTGTGGTGCTTTCTCGATCGTATAATTCTTTACGATCTCTCCGTGATAGGTCTTGCTCTTTGCTGTTATCTTAACACTTGCTGTTCCGACATTGATATTATCTGAAAATATACAGGTATAATCCGTTCCTGCTATCAGCTTCTTGCCGTCATATGTCACAGTCACTGTTGGTTCCTTTGCTGTTCCATCATACACATACGAAGTCGGATCGATGGATACGGATACTTTCGCATCTGTCAGTCTGCGGTAACGAAGCTCTACACTTCTCGCCTTTGTGCCTGTTTCATCTAATATCGTATTATAGGAATTCGGCTGTCCATCCAATGTGTATCCGGCCGGAAGAAATTCCTCAATACCGCCCACAGCTTCATCTAATGAAAGCAACCCATAATTGCTTAGTCCGCTTGGCGAATTTGTAATCTTATAAACAGATGTCTGATCCATCTGCAGCTTTTCAAGCCACCATTCTGTAAATGTTGCACCATCATGTTGCTGTTCTATATTACTGTTTACCAGTTTAAGGCCACCCTTTGCATACCATCCAAGCTGCGTAAGATCTGCTCTCACATTTTCAAATGTTAATGTATGTTCATTCCCTGTCGCTGCATTCTTGATATAGCCACTATATTCTCCATTTTCTATCACCAGAGAACCCATAATCTCGAAATAAACAGCCTTTAATTTCTTTTTATTCAGATCAATCGTAAGATTCTTATTTCCCGCATCAATATATGCTGATGTACTCTCACAATTATATAGAAGCTTCAGTATATCACCGTTTCTGGCAGCCGCCGCTGCATCTTCCAGTTTAGAATAGGTTCCCTTTGCTGTTCCGCTTGCATCCTCTACCTCAATGCATTCTACCGGATCATTACAATCCACACAGGCTCCATCCTTCACCTGTGAATGTTCACATGCCGCCTGTGTCTCTGTCAGCCCATTTGCCCCTGCAAATGCTGCTACTGCGACAAGCCCTACCGCAACGATTGTTGCTAAAAATTTTTTTCTCATTTACCCTATATCCTTTCTTTTCTAATTATGTAACCTTGGGTATCTGATGATACCCTCCAAATTCCCTGTCCATATTATACATACTTCCCCCATGCATCACAAGTAAATTTATCTTAAGCATAGTGTTTTTTTCTATATATCCATTAAATACTTACCCACAAAAAAGCCCGGGCATAATTTCTTAACTGTTTTCTCACGCCCGGGATCTATTTATTCTGTTATTCTCATATTCAAACCACGTTATCCTGTTTGCCATAATGGTTTGCCTCACCTCTGTCAGCGGTTTTTGGTCAATGCACCCTTATACTGTACAATTCCACCAACTGTATTGATCACTCTGTAACCTGCCTGTGTCAGTATTCTTGCCGCCAGTGCGCTGCTGCCTCCGTACTGACAATATGTGAGTAATACTTTATGTTTTGGAAGATTATAATTGCCACACTGAATCTCGGATAATGGCACATTAACAGCCATCGGTATATGCCCTCTCAGGAATTCTTCTTCGGTACGAACATCCACGATCACCCCGCCATAACGAACTGCCTCCTGCATGATATCGCGAACGGGTATATTGTGAAATCTCATGCTTTCACCCCCTGATAAGCAAGCGATTTAATTTCTTGCGAGCAAATAATTTTGTGCTCATTATAGCTTATGCGATTTCCGTTAAAACGTTCGGCATATTCGGTCTATCTCATATTATAGTTATCTTCCTGTTCATTATATGGGGAATACATCTGTCCGGCATACGAATTCATGCTATATGGGGTTGTCGGATTCGATGTTTGATCTGCCACCGCGTCAGATCTTCGATATGGATTCACACCGGCATTTTGCGGATATGATGTGTTTCCGATATATCCGGTATTCTTTGGGTTCACTGTATTACCCGTATAATACTGATTCGACACATATGCATTATTTCCGGTATAACCCTGATTCTGCGGGTATGCGGTATTTCCCGGATAACCCTGATTCTGCGGATAGCCCATCGGATTTGCCTGCTGAGTCTGATAATAATAGCTTCTGCCCGGCCTGCGGTATTCGGTTCGATAGAATCCATAATCAGCTGTCTCAGGTCTGCCGTCAATTCTGTGATCATGATTGGAACATACCAGAATCAACACAACAGATATAATATATGCCCCTATCAGAATGACATAAATCCATCCTTCTGCAATCAAACCATAAGAAGCCGCCATGATCGCGTAATCATATGCCCCATGAATACATACCGGCACAAAATACGCCCATGCCATGTAACCGATCATTCCGCCTCTGTCACCGGCATATGCTTCTTCTCTCGCCTTTGCATATAACGCTCCCATCACGACACCGACCGTACAATGAAGAGGAATCGCTGTAAACGCCCTCATAATTCCGGTCAGTAGTCCACCCTGATACACATATAACACATTTTCCAGAATTGCAAATCCCAACGAAGAGCATACGGCATAAATCACGCCATCATAGCTATGCTGCATCTCCTTACTTTTCCATGTGATACATATCGTAACCAGATATTTACCTAATTCCTCGGCTACAGCTATAACAAAGAAACAGAAGATAAGCAGGCGAAGTCCCAAATCATCTGAATCACCCATGACAAATGCCTGACCTATAAACTCTACGATAGCTGCCGGAACAGTAGTTGCTGCACCGGTCGCCAAAAGTAAAATCATCAACTTAACCGGCGGTTTCTCTTTGCGATCCCTGTAATATATAAATCCAAGCAACAATAATGCCGGAAGTGCCGCTACGATAAAAAGCACTCGTATATTATTCATCTTATTCTCCCCATTTATCTTACTTTGTCTCTATATCATCTATAACCTCTTTGATCGACTCCAGCTTATCCGTATCATAGCCTTCTGTTGCTGCCGAACTGTCATAGACTTGTGCAAAGTCAGCATTATACTCATCTTCGCTGACATCTTCTCCGTTCCAGTCATATGTGTAAATCGGCATCCCATTCTTATCAAATCTCAGCCCGGTTCCATCCTTCGCTCCATAATGCCCCTGTGCAACCAAGGTCAACTCTCCATCAACAATACTGTAAATATAGTCATAATAGGAATCCATCAGCCCATCCGAATTGCAAAGGAGATTCTTTCCTTCTATGTAAGTAAAGTACAAACGGTTCAATCCGTTTACATGAACGGAGCCATTTGAATAGTTTACAATACGGACACCGGATGCCTCCGACTTTCCTACTTCTACCAGCTCCGGTATATCATCATTGTCCAGGTAAATCAGCGTATACCCCTGCTGTCCCTCTGTATCTGACACATGTTCCAGATAATCAACATATGCAGTCTTCCAGTCATCACTTTTCTTTGATACCGAAGTTTCACCTTCTCCATCCAGCTCTGCCTCATCTGATTCTTCTTCAGATACAGTCTCGGTCTGTGTTTTATCGGAAGCAGGTCTGTCCGGTACTGCTTCTAATCTCTGTTTTCCAAATTCCGTCTTCTCTGTCGTTACTTCCTGTTCTTCTGTGGTCACATCTTCCGTGACATGCGCCGCTTCTGTCGTTCCATTGTTCATAGCTCCTGCTGACTCCTTCTCAGATGAGCAGCCGGTAAGCAATGTACCAAAAAGTGCCCCGAAGAACAGTAAAAATTCAATTTTTTTCATCTATAATACAGCCTTTCCAACCGGCAGTTTTCTTCCACTATTCCAGTCTGTAAATTCTCGGTAATATATGTTTTTACACTGATAAAAATTATACCATTCAAACAGCAAACACGCTATACGCTAATTCCTTTTTTCTTCTAAATCGAGATTTATTTTTTACCGGAATTTATCTGCTATTTTCAACATTTCGCCTAATAAAGAGTCACAAGTGACTCTTTCGCACCTGCGCGGAATCGCGAAGCAATTAACTACTTCTCCGCAAAGCGCGATAAAAAATATAGGAGACGCAAAACTTACGTCTCCCATACCATTTATTCATATTTTTTTGAGGAAAATATATGACAATAATTATTTTACATTGAAGGCTTTCATACCCAGATATACGGCTGAAGCACCAAGCTCTTCTTCGATTCTTAAGAGCTGGTTGTACTTAGCTACACGCTCAGATCTGGATGGTGCACCGGTCTTGATCTGGCAGGTATTTAAAGCAACTGCAAGATCTGCGATCGTTGTATCTGCTGTCTCACCTGATCTGTGAGATGAGATAGCTGTGTATCCGGCCTTGTGAGCCATCTTGATCGCTTCCAATGTCTCTGATACAGAACCGATCTGGTTTAATTTGATCAGGATACTGTTACCACAGCCAAGCTCGATACCCTTTGCAAGTCTCTCTGTATTTGTAACGAAAAGGTCGTCACCAACTAACTGTACTTTGTCGCCAAGTTCTGCTGTAAGCTTCTTCCAGCCTTCCCAGTCTTCTTCATCCAGACCATCTTCGATGGAGATGATCGGGTACTTCTCAACCAGTCTCTTCCAGTGAGCGATCAGCTCTTCTGATGTATATACTGTACCGGCCTTTGGCAGCTTGTACTCGCCAACCTTGCCTGTCTTCCACTCGGATGAAGCTGCATCCATAGCAATCTTGAAGTCCTTACCCGGTTCATATCCGGCTTTCTTTACTGCCTCGAGAATTGTCTCGATTGCTTCTTCATCAGATGCAAGTGCAGGTGCAAATCCACCTTCATCACCAACTGATGTAGCAAGTCCTCTTTCCTTTAAGATAGCCTGAAGTGCATGGAATACCTCTGCACACCATCTGAGACACTCTTTGAATGAAGGAGCACCAACCGGCATGATCATGAACTCCTGAACATCCAGACCGGATGATAATGCATGACATCCGCCATTGATAATGTTCATCATAGGAACCGGAAGTCTGTTTCCGCTTACACCGCCTAAGAAACGATATAAAGGTACATCCAGTGAAATAGCTGCTGCTCTTGCTGCTGCGATTGATACAGCAAGGATTGCATTTGCACCCAGATTTGACTTGTCCTTTGTTCCGTCTGCCTTGATCATTGCCTGATCTACCGCATATGTATCAGATGCATCCATTCCAACTAATACGTCATTAATTGTTGTGTTGATATTTTCAACAGCTTTCTGAACGCCCTTACCGCCAAAACGATCCTTATCGCCATCACGAAGCTCTAATGCTTCAAACTCACCTGTTGATGCACCACTTGGAGCAGCTCCACGTCCGACAGTACCATCTGCAAGAATAACTTCTGCTTCTACTGTAGGATTTCCTCTTGAGTCAATAATCTCTCGTCCAATTACTTTTTCGATTTCTAAATAATTCATCATGCTTTGATCCTTCTTTCTGGTGACAGCTTCTGTCCCGGATCCGTCATTGCATCCGGGTGCATGCCCTGTTTTCAGCAGTCGGGGATGCATACAGAATGGAGTCACACGATTTATTCACAAGATTTTAGTTAGTTTCTGCTAACTATTTATAAAAATACCATGCAGAAGCCTTTTCCGTCAACAAAAAACGGTCGAATTTATTGAGAATTTCTATCACATTTTTCGCTTGATTTTTACAAAAACACACCGTATAATGCAGCCATAAGTTAGATGTGCCTAACCGCTGTATGAACGGTTCTGAAACGACACATACTAATACTGTCGCATTTGATAATTTAATGTTACAGGAGTTTCAGATTATGTTTGAAGAATATTTGATCACACATTGTTCGCCTACATTGGCGTCCTTAAAACCTGCCAGCCTGTTCCTTTATCGTTTTTCTTCCGGAGAAGAATTATACGAAAGTGTGGCTGTCTGGGATGCACAATTTCAGAAAAAAGGGATCCGGATCACGATCCTGCGAGAAGATGCCGAAACTGCTCTGATCTATGTCTACAGACCGGATGCTATGGTTCGTGAATTATCAAGACCGGAGATCATCTCTTTTCTTGTAAGCACAGGATATCAGGCAGGAACGATCGATCAAATGCTTGAACAGCTTCGTAGCCGTCTTCATGGTTCGGAAGAATTTCCGCATGAGATCGGTGTCTTCCTTGGTTATCCGTTAAATGATGTTCTCGGATTTATCAAAAACCACGGAAGTAACTGCAAAGGCATGGGCGACTGGAAGGTATACGGAGATCTGGGTGAGGCCCAGAAAACATTTGCCAAATTTAAAAAATGCCGTGAGATCTATGCAAATCTCTGGCATCAGGGACGAACGATCTGGCAGTTGACGGTTGCCGCATAAGTATTTAAAAAATTGCATCCGCTTAACAAAATAAGTATTTATGCAAACGACGTTCACATAACAAAAATGAATATAGGAGATTCCCGCAGGCATTTCCATACGGAGATCTCTAAATATAAAATACATGATTATAAGGAGGAACCTACTATGAGTAAGGTTGCAGTTGTATATTGGAGTGGCACAGGTAACACAGCATTAATGGCACAGGCTGTTGCAGAAGGTGCAAAGGCAAAAGGAGCAGAATGTGATCTTTTAACATCCGCAGAATTCACTGTAGATATGGTAGATAACTATGATGCGATTGCATTCGGATGCCCTGCTATGGGTGCCGAAGTCTTAGAAGAAAGCGAATTCGAGCCAATGTTCGCTGAATGTGAACCGGCATTAAACGGTAAGAAGATCGCCATCTTCGGTTCATATGGCTGGGGAAGCGGCGAATGGATGGATACATGGGAAGCTCAGTGTCAAGCTGACGGTGCTGTATTTGCAGCAGCTCCACTGATCTGCCATGAAACACCGGATGAAGCAGGTCTTGCTGATTGTACCGCACTTGGCGAAGCACTTGTTTAATAAATAATACACATCTCTAAACGCAACCAAAACACAGGAATCTGCCATGTGGCAGTCCTTCCGCTTGTACATTATCGTACAATCCCAAAAATGCTCTGGCAAACCACACCTCTGCCAGAGCATTTGTTATATTTATTCTTCTATTTTTCTCTATATCGCTCCATGCTCCCGGAGAAGTTTCTCGACATCGGTTCCTTCTACCGCCTTTAAAAGCTCCTTCATTGCGATCTTCTCTTTCAGTCCAAGCTTCATATCTGTGATCTTTCTGCCATCGCGTATTGCTACGGTCGCATTTAACAGATCCCGTACATCATAGACACTGCCCCAGACCTCCGGCACACCACGGTCAATATTCAACAGGGTATATACTGCCTCCATACCGGTACGGATCGAATACTCGGTCGTAAATATCGTATCTCTTGCTGTCTCTGCAAACTGTCCGAGGAATGCAAAATTTACTGCTCCCTCCGGTACAACATCCGGGCGGTCACCTTTCTCACGCGGCATGAAAAATGCTGTAATATACGGCATCATAACCGGCACTGTATTTGCGCTGTGCTCGGCAAGCTCCGGAATCTCCTTCTCCGGTACACCGATATGGTAGAGCCACTCTTCGCAGATCTCCTTACCGGTGCATTCCCGCATGGTCTTCTTTACATAATCACCCGGTTTATTTGAAAATAATCCATATACCCATACAAGCACCTGTCCCTTTGGCTGATTACGGAACTGCGGCTGACGATTGATCGTCCATGAAAGCAGCCATTCGGAATCTCTCGCAGTCACGATACCACCTGTAACTACCTTGCCGGAGAGTGGATCTCTCTTGCATATTTTCTTAATATATGGAAGGATCTTTTCATCTAGTGTCGTTACCGTTGCACTCATCCAGTTCGACTGTTCCGGATCATAGCAGAATTTGTCCGGATGTCCGAAGGATGGATCCTGTGCAGCGATCTTCCTCCACATATCCCATCCGCCACCCTCACGGATCTCGGTCTTGAATTCAGCCGGTTTGTTCTGACTTCCGTATGAAGAATTCTCCACGCAGCCGCCATTTGTGATAAATACCAGATCATTCTCGGTCAGATCGATCGCATCTGCTTCACCGTCACGGATAATATCAATCTTCTTTGCCAGCTTTCTTCCTGCTTCGATCTCGAATTCCACATTTATAACCTTGGTATTATAATGGAACACCACACCGAATGATTCCAGATATTTTACCATCGGAAGAATCATGGACTCATACTGGTTATATTTGGTAAAACGAAGTGCCGTGAAATCCGGCAGTCCTCCGACATGATGGATAAAACGCTTAATATAGAGCTTCATCTCAAGTGCAGAATGCCAGTTCTCAAATGCAAACATCGTCCGCCAGTACATCCAGAAATTAGAATTAAGCACTTCTTCATCAAAATACTCATCGATCCGTTTATTATATAATTCTTCATCCGGGGTAAAGAACAGCTTCATGATCTCCATTGCACCCTTATCGGACAATCCGAACTTCTTATCGGTATGTGCATCCTGCCCCCGATTCTCAGTTGCCCGGCACAGAGAATAGTTTGGATCTGCCTTATTCAGCCAGTAATACTCATCCAGTACACTGACACCCTCTGTCTCGATGGACGGAATCGAACGGAACAGATCCCACATACACTCAAAATGGTTATCCATCTCACGTCCGCCACGCATAACATAGCCAATATCGCTGTACTGATAACCATCACATGCACCGCCCGGAATTGGATCTTTCTCCAGAATGTGTACATGTGCGCCTTTCATCTGTCCATCTCTTACCAGAAAACAGGCTGCCGCCAATGCACCAAGTCCCGAACCTATAATATATGCCGATTTCTGATCCACACCCGCCGGCTTCTTAGGTCTGGCAAATGCTTCATAATTTCCACTTGCGTAATACATACGAATTACCTCCAATCTATACAGCCTGCCTGCAAACAGACCGGTTATCTCAAAAACTGTCTTTATTATAAGATTCCCCGTTTTTGCCCTCAATAAACAAAAAAAGTACCGTGATAAAAATATATTCACGGTACTTGTTCTGTCTAAAATTTTATCATTTCCCCTGTTTTGATGGGATAACCGGTCTGAAAAATAAGACACATTGTTTTTTCAATGTATCTGTCAGCTCTCTGTTTTTTTGTGAAAGACATCCGTCCGAAATGCTTCCAGTGCTCTGGTAATATTATCATGCATCACCAGTCCCATCTTATCCACGACCACATGTGGATCCTGCTTCATGCCATTCTCAATCCATTCAAGCAACACACCGACAAAGGAGCATTTGTAAAAATCAGCAATGAACTTCTTATCTTCATCCCGCACCTGCATATTCTTCGCCTTATCTTCGATGACCTTGATCATCAGATCATACGTCAGACTGTACAGATATTTTTCTACCTGATCTCTGCTGATCGAATGATATGCATTCATCATAAATGTCTTATTCTCGCTCACCGCTTCAAAGATACGAAGGAAGCCTTCCTGCCAGGTATCATAGGTTTTATTCTCACCCAGTATCCTCGTTGCATCCTCCACACACACCCACTCTACCAGATCATAGATATCTTTAAAATGATAGTAAAATGTCATTCGGTTGATGCCGCAGTCTTCCGTGATATCCGTTATCGTTATCTTATCAAGCGGTTTCTTTGTAAGAAGCTTCTTCAGTGATGCTTCCAACGCACGTTTCGTTATCTGAGACATTTCCTTGTAACCTCCACGTCTATTGTTCATCAGAAAAAAAGTTATCCTTACTATACCACACCCACCAGAATTTTGTAAAATTAAAAATAAACTAATGGCATGAGAAAAATAAACTAATGGCATGAGAAAATTCTATACCTTTATTACGCAAGACGTTCTCACTCTACCCTCATGTAGCGGTTCTAAGCTCACTGCCTTCAGCAGTTCACTAAGTACCGACATGAGTAACTGAGACCTTAGCGAGGCTTGCCCGAGGTTAGTTCGAAGTTACACAGAGTGGGCAGGCTTGCTTCATAAAGTATAGAACATTTTTCATGCCATCATCTTATATTTTACACGCAAAATTCTGATCTGGATGCAGTATATCATACAAAAAAACGGCCGGCCAACTGTAACATACAGAGACCGGTCAAGCGAAAAAGCAATCTATATAATTCAGGATGTGAGAAAAGCCCTGCAGAAGGAACTGTTTCATATAATGTTACAAACAGATAAAATCGCCATGTAACATGCTTTTATGCAAGGACTACATTATCGGAAGCTTCTATTTCTACTTTTTTCGCATCCTCGCTGATCTCTACAAATGCTGTATTGTCCAGTGCTTCTTCTGCAATGCTTGCGCAGTTTTCTGCGATACGGTCAATGTTGTCAAGGATACCGGCAAGTGCACCCATGATCAGATTCTTTGTCAGGAATCCCAGAACTTTTTTCATCTTATCTCCGGCTGCTTTCTGAAGTGCATCACTCATGCTGTTCATTCCGTATAAGAATAATGCCAGACCACCGATCAGTCCAAATACAACTTTCACATTTTCATTCATTTTCTTTCTCTCTTTTGTTCATCATTACTTTTTATAATATAAGTTTATCAATTAGAAAAAACGCCCGCTATCATACGCAGGTAAAATCATCTGATGAATCTGTAAAGTTGTGTATAATTAATGCTGTCTCTTATACACATCTCCGAGCCCACGAGACTAGGCATGAT
>ENA-OZIC01000388-OZIC01000388.1-human-gut-metagenome-genome-assembly--contig:-NODE-388-length-26020-cov-7.094358_pt1 | contig 26020 bp, 20 predicted proteins | sample MGYA00244056_ERZ653704 | MGnify/ENA primary metagenome ERZ653704 (study PRJEB26926, sample SAMN06165229) | human gut metagenome | biome: ENVO:00009003; feature: ENVO:2100002; material: ENVO:00002003... | reverse complement strand
TCTACACGCGTAAGATCGTCGGCAGCGTCAGATGTGTATAAGAGACAGATATTCTATTCTTTCTTCCTGCTTGTCACATTATAATGAATTTAGTCAATGAGACAGAGCGAAAAATAAACAAAATGTACAAACAGGAGGAATGAAATATGAGAAAGAAAAAAATTATAGCTGTCGTTGCAGCAGCAACACTTGCATTATCAATGGTAGGATGTGGATCAGGCGGATCAGGCGGAAGCAGCTCAAGCGGAGTTGCAAATAAGGATAAGCCACTTTGCTGGTTCAACCGTCAGCCATCCAACAGCTCAACAGGAGAACTTGATAAGGAAGCATTAAGCTTCAACAAAGATACTTATTATGTAGGCTTCGATGCTAACCAGGGTGCTGAACTTCAGGGTCAGATGGTACTTGATTATATCAAAGCAAATGCAGCAACAATCGACCGTAACGGTGATGGCGTTATCGGATACGTTTTAGCAATCGGTGATATCGGACACAATGACTCAATCGCTCGTACTCGTGGTGTTCGTTCAGCACTTGGCACAGGAGTTGATGCAAATGGTGCAGTTGATTCAACACCTGCAGGTACAAACGTAGACGGATCAGCAAAAGTTGTTCAGGATGCAAAGCTTGATGTAGATGGTAAGACATATACAATCCGTGAGCTTGCTTCACAGGAAATGAAGAACTCAGCAGGTGCTACATGGGATGCAGCAACAGCAGGAAACGCTATCGGAACATGGACAGCTTCATTCGGTGATCAGATTGATGTAGTTGTTTCAAATAACGATGGTATGGGAATGTCAATGTTCAATGCATGGGCAAAGGATAACAAGGTTCCTACATTTGGATACGATGCTAACAGCGATGCAGTAGCAGCTATTGCAGAAGGTTACGGCGGAACAATTTCACAGCATGCAGATGTTCAGGCTTACTTAACACTCAGAGTTCTTCGTAACGCACTTGATGGTGTAGACGTTGATACAGGTATTGGTACAGCAGATGAAGCCGGTAACTGCTTAACAGAAGGTGAAGATTACAGATACAGCGAAGAAGAAAGATCATACTACGCATTAAACGTAGCAGTAACTGCTGAAAACTATCAGGATTTCACAGATTCAACAAAGGTTTATGACAAGGTTTCAAAACAGCTTGATTCAAGCAAGAGCCCAACAAAGAAAGTATGGCTTGATATCTACAACGCTTCAGATAACTTCTTAAGCTCAACATACCAGCCACTTCTTGAGAACTACGATGATCTGCTCAACCTGAAAGTAGATTACATCGGTGGTGATGGTCAGACAGAGTCTAACATTACAAACCGTCTTGGTAACCCGGGCGAATATGACGCATTTGCGATCAACATGGTTAAGACAGATAATGCAGCATCATACACAACACTTCTTAACAAATAAGATAACGGATCGGCAGGCAATAATGATTTAACTCAGAGGGGTGTCAGATACAAGATTTGATACCCTTCTTTTACTAAGAAAGGGAAGTAGAGATATGGCAGAAGATAAGAATAAATACATCTTATCGATTCAGGGCATGAGCAAGTCATTCGGTAGAAACAAGGTTCTGGATCACATCAACCTGAATGTGAAACCGGGCTCGATCATGGGCCTTATGGGTGAGAACGGTGCCGGAAAATCGACAATGATGAAATGTCTCTTCGGAACCTATCAGAAGGACGAAGGAACTATAATATTAGATGGTAAAGAAGTAAACTTCTCAGGTCCAAAGGATGCCCTTGAAAACGGAGTTGCAATGGTTCATCAGGAGCTTAACCAGTGTCTTGAAAGAAGCGTTGTGGACAACCTGTTCCTGGGACGTTACCCAAAGAATTCCCTCGGTGTGATCGATGAGGGCAGAATGAAAAAAGAAGCTTCAGATCTGTTCAGAAAGCTCGGTATTACCGTAAATCTGACACAGCCGATGAAGAAAATGTCAGTATCACAGCGTCAGATGTGTGAGATCGCAAAGGCTATTTCTTACAACTCAAAAGTAATTGTACTTGATGAGCCTACATCCTCACTGACAGCACCTGAGGTTGCAAAGCTGTTCAAGATGATGAGACAGTTAAAAGAGCAGGGAATTTCCCTGATTTATATATCACATAAAATGGATGAGATCTTCGAGATCTGTGACCAGATATCCGTTCTTCGAGATGGTAGTCTGGTAATGACAAAAGACAGTAAGGACACAAACATGAACGAACTGATCTCCGCAATGGTTGGTCGTTCTCTTGACAATAGATTTCCACCTGTAGACAATGAGCCCGGTGAGACAGTTCTCTCCGTACAGAACCTGTCAACAAAGTATGCACCAAAGCTCCAGAACATCACATTTGATGTTAAGAAGGGTGAGATTTTCGGACTGTATGGTCTGGTAGGTGCAGGTCGTACAGAGCTCCTTGAAACCATATTTGGTATGCGTACAAGAGCAGCAGGAAATGTACTTTATAACGGCAAGATGATGAACTTCTCATCACCAAAGGATGCCATGGATCATGGTTTTGCCCTGATCACAGAGGAAAGAAAAGCAAACGGACTTTTCCTGAAAGCAGATATCACATTTAATACAACAATTGCAAATATGAATCACTATAAGAGCGGAATCGCACTTAGCCATGACGATATGGTTCGTGCAACCGCAGAGGAGATCAAGGTCATGCATACAAAATGTATGGGACCGGATGATATGATCGCAAACCTCTCCGGTGGTAACCAGCAGAAGGTTATCTTCGGTAAATGGCTGGAGCGTTCTCCTAATGTATTTATGATGGATGATCCTACAAGAGGTATCGATGTAGGTGCCAAGTACGAGATCTATGAACTGATCATCAATATGGCAAAGCAAGGTAAAACGATCATCGTTGTATCCTCAGAGATGCCTGAGATCCTTGGTATCACAAACCGTATCGGTGTTATGTCGAACGGTCATCTTGCAGGAATCGTAAATACAAAAGAGACCAACCAGGAAGAATTATTAAGACTTAGTGCGAAATATTTGTAATAGAGAGGAGTTTTGGTTATGGCAGATAAAAGTAAGATCCTTTCGGCCGATGCAGAAGCAGCGCTTTTGAAGCCGATTGATGAATATGTAGGAAAAATACAGTCACAGATCGATGCACTCCGTGTAGACGGATCTGACAAGGTTCAGAGCTATAAGAACCAGATCGCAATTGCGAAGGAAGACAAGAACTTATCAAAGGATGAGAGAGCAAAAGCAGTTGCAGCAGCAAAGTCTGGACTTGAAAAGGCAAAGAGCGTGGAAGCAGCAAACAAGGATAAGGTATCCAAGTTGATCGCAGAAGCAGAAAAGTACCTTTCAGAGAATTATAACAGCAAATATTATGATAAAGTAGTTGCAAGCTGCGAGGCAGAAAAAGCAGCAGAAAACGAAGCTTATGAGAAGGTTCGTGCAACGATCAAGACAGAACACGAACAGACACTTGCCAAGCTGTCCGCTGCAGACGAGATCAAAGATGAGAAATATGTATATAAGAACAGATTATTTGATGCACAGATGTCTCACGAATCCAGATTACAGGAGATCAAAGACAAAAAGCATGATGCATTTGCACATAAGTTCCATCTGATCGACCTCTTACGGATGTCCAAATACACATTTGGTCAGAAGCAGGCTCAGAAGATCGAGAATTACAAATACACATTTAATACATCCCAGTTCCTTTATAAGAACGGTCTGTATATCGTAATCATCCTGATCTTCATTGCACTTTGTATTATCACACCAATCGTTAAGAATACACAGTTATTAACCGTTACCAATATCCTGAATATCTTACAGCAGGCATCTCCTCGAATGTTCCTTGCACTCGGTGTTGCCGGTCTGATCTTACTTACAGGTACTGATCTTTCCATCGGACGTATGGTAGGTATGGGTATGGTTACAGCAACTATCATCATGCATAACGGCCCTAACACAGGTGGCGTATTCGGACATATCTTTGATTTCTCAAATATTCCGGCCGCTCCTAGAGCAATTTTTGCACTGGTAGCCTGTGTAATTCTTACAACAGTATTTGCAAGTATCGCAGGTTTCTTCATGGCGAAGTACAAGATGCATCCATTCATCTCAACCATGGCTAACATGCTGATTATCTTTGGTTTAGTAACATACGCAACAAAGGGTGTATCATTCGGTGCGATTGATTCTTCAATCCCTACCATGTTCATCCCTACATTTGGCAGCTTCCCATCGATTATTCTTTGGGCGATCGTAGCAATCATTGTTGTATGGTTCATCTGGAACAAGACAACATTTGGTAAGAATCTGTACGCTGTAGGTGGAAACCCGGAAGCAGCAGCAGTTTCAGGTATCTCAGTATTCAAAGTAACACTTGGCGCATTCATCCTTGCAGGTATCCTTTACGGATTCGGTTCATGGCTTGAATGTAACAGAATGGTAGGTTCCGGTAGTGCCGCTTATGGACAGGGCTGGGATATGGATGCCATTGCAGCCTGTGTAGTTGGTGGTGTATCATTTACAGGTGGTATCGGTAAGATCTCCGGTGTTGTAACTGGTGTACTTATCTTCACATCACTAACATACTCACTGACAATCCTTGGTATTGATACAAACCTTCAGTTCATTTTCGAAGGTATCATCATCCTTGCGGCTGTAACTCTTGACTGTCTCAAGTATGTACAGAAGAAGTAAGGAAATGTAATAATCGCTCACAAAAAAATGATATAAATCAAAAGCCGCTCCGTTCGTCTTTGATATGCTTTCTGTCAGGCTGACAGATGCAAGCTCCAGACTGAACGGGGCGGCTTTTAAAATATCAGGAGTACGCTGTTATTTTATTTGGATATATATAGTAAAACGGGATTTTGGGGTTCATTCTGAACGTAGATTTGTTATAATAAGGAACAGATAGAAAGAATAGAAGAGGAATGAGATATGGATAATTATAAAGTAGTACTCGTCGATGACGAGGTGGAAGTAATCGATGCGATCGAACAGAGGATTCATTGGGATATATTAGGATTTGAAGTTGTTGGAAGTGCGACAAATGGTGTGAAAGCACTGGAGCTTGTGGAGAAGCAGCAGCCGGATGTCGTGATAACCGATATCAAGATGCCATATATGGATGGACTGGAGCTTGCCAGAAGATTGAATAAAGAATATCAGAATATCCATATCATCATTTTTACAGGATTTGATGAGTTTGAATATGCGAAGGAAGCTGTTCATCTGGAAGTAGAGGAATACATGCTGAAGCCGATCAATGCTCTGGAGCTTACGGAATGTATGAAACGATTGAAAAAGACTTTGGATAAGGAGAGAGAAGAGCGTCTGAATGTAACAAAGCTTGAGAATTATCTGAAGGTTCCCTTCCGGTGCTTCAGACGAATCTGTTTGTTTCGTTGATCGAGGGTCGTGTAAATGAAGAATATTGCGAGAAATTTTTGAAGGCGTATCAGATCGATATAAAAGGACCGTATTATTGCTGTGCGATCTTTCATACATCGGAGCATCATGTTCCGGATGGTATGAATCCGTTGCTACTTGCCATGTCAGTTGAGCATGAGATCAAGGATCGTTTAGCACCGGAATGGAAGAATCATATGTTCACATATCTGGGAAATGCGCTTATGATCATAGAACTGGAAACGGAAGAAATGGTAGTTGCATTCACAGATGCCTGTGACCGATTCTGCAAATGGGCATATCGTGTTATGGGAGCTGTTGTGACTGCGGGAATCGGAAGAGTCTGTGATAATCTGATCAGCATTAATTCTTCTTATGATGGAGCGAGAGAAGCAGTTTCTTATCGTGTGTTATATGGAACAAGCCGTGCAATCAATATTGGTGAGATCGCACCGAAGGAGCAGGAGATCCTGATCCAGCCGGAGGATACAAAGATGCATGATCTGTTCAAGGCTATTCATCTGGGAGTACCGGAGACACTTGAACAGTCGGTGCGGAAGGAAGTGGAGAAGCTTCATAATAATGCGCAGACCGTGAACCAGTATAACCTTGCGATCATGGAGATGGTGGGAGCATTTTATCGATTCTGTGCTAATAATTTTATAGATTTTAATGAGTTTTGCGGTAATGTCGGAAATCCATACGAACGTGTACCGGAGATGGATGAAAGCACATTAACCGCGTGGATGATCGATTCGGCAAAAGCCATCAGTGAGGAGCTGAAAAATGCCAGAAACAGCACATCGAGACGTATGGTTACGGATGCGCAGAATCTGGTGCATGACAGGTATATGGAGCCGAATCTTTCCCTGGATACCGTGTGCTCGGCACTTGGAGTATCGAATTCTTATTTTTCCAGTGTATTTAAAAAAGAGACAGGAAAAGCATTTGTAACATATCTGACCGATTACCGGATGGATCATGCGGCAGAACTGATTCTCGAAACGAATGAGAAAAGTTATCAGATTGCAGAGCGGGTCGGTTATCTTGATGCAAATTATTTCAGTTATGTATTTAAGAAGCGTTTTGGGGTTTCGCCATCCAAATACAGAACGGAGCATCTGAAAAAATAAAGGATAAATAAGGGGAAGCGTGTTGAAGAATATAAGAAAGAATAAAAAGAAGAAAAATGAAAGTTCTATTATCGGACGTCTTCGGGGGTGGTTTTATCACGGCAGATTTATAGGTTTTGATATTCAGTCGATCATTATGACGGTGCTTACTGCCCTGACGATCATCACAACAGTTATCATGGGTCTGCTGTTGTATAATCGTTTTAAGATGGCGCTTAAGCAGACTGCGGTCACGAATACGGAAAATATGGTGGAAAATACTGTTGAAAAGCTGGATGCAGACCTGTTGAATGTGCGTCAGATCACGAATGCGGTGAATTATAATATTATTCAGGAATATGATATTTCCAGTCGGGATTTTAACCGGCAGTTCAGTCTGTTATATGAGATCAATGCCGATAAGATCCAGAGTATGGCATTATATGATGATAAAGGAAATCTTCTTACGGCAGAACCGGTCGCGGTACAGAAGGATGCTGTGGAACCGTCGGAGCAGGACTGGTATCAGGATGCAGAGGCAGATATCGAGAATATTCATTTCTCTATACCGCATATCCAGAATCTGTTTGTCGATGGCACATATCGATATTACTGGGTTGTATCTCTCGGCCGTTCGGTTGATATCAACGATGGTGAGCAGCCGGGAAGTGGTGTCCTTTTGGTCGATATGAAATATTCGGTGATAGAGGATACATTGGCACGGATCAACGATGCGTCAAATGGAATCTATTATTACCTGTGCAGCCGTGATGGTCAGATGATCTATCATCCGCGCGGAACCGATATGGACAGAGGATATTTCAGAGAAGAATACAGGGCTGCAGCAACCTATGAGGATGGGACATATGAACTTACGGTCAATGGCAGGACAAGCAATGTGATCGTAAACAGCGTTGCCTATACCGGATGGAAGGTGGTCGGTGTAGTTCCGGAAAGTGTACAGATCGCGAGCATCAACCGGTTCCGGTATTATATCATTACAACGGTTATCATTCTTATGATGATGCTTTTAGGGGTGAACCGTATTATTTCGAAGAAGATATCCAGGCCGATTCTGAAGTTAAATGAATCCGTAAAAGCATATGAGGCAGGTGGCCCGACAGATATCTACATCGGTGGATCATCCGAGATACGTCATCTGGGATATTCTGTTCAGAAATCCTACGAACAGATCGAAGCTTTGATGCAGGAGATCATACGGGAACAGACGGAACGAAGAAAGAGTGAAATGGATGCGTTGCAGAGCCAGATCAATCCGCATTTCCTTTACAATACCCTGGAATCCATCACATGGATGGTAGAAGCAAAGAAGAACCTGGATGCGGTGTTTATGATCTCAGAGCTTGCAAAACTGCTCCGTATCAGTCTGTCAAAGGGCAGAACGGTGATCAGAATATCGGATGAGATCCAGCATAGCAGAAGTTATATGAATATTCAAAAAGTTCGATACAAGGAGCGTTTTCAGATCGAATTTGATATTGATGAAGAGATTAATGAGTATTGCACAGTAAAGCTGATCGTTCAGCCGATTCTTGAAAATGCCATTTATTATGGTGTAGGAAATATGGATGAGGATGACGGAGGCAAGATCACGATCCGTGGTGAGAAAAAAGGCGATGATATTTATATTTCCGTAGAAGATAATGGTATGGGAATGAATGAGGACATCGTAGAGAATATATTAAAAGATAATAACAAAGTACCAAAACATGGTTCCGGTGTCGGTCTGATCAATGTTCATTCCAGAATTCAGTTGATGTTTGGAAATGAATATGGTCTGGAGGTTTACAGTGAGCCGGACGAGGGTACAAGGATTGTGATCCACATACCGGCTATTCCATATACAGAGGAGAATCGGGAACAGCTTGAAACACAAAATTATGGAAAGGGGAGAGCGACAGATGAAGAGAAATAGAATTACTTTCCTCATAGCAGAGCTGATCCTGGTTGCCATTGCCGGTATATTTATCAACCGGATCTTTCGGGAAGATAATCCGCAGAAACGTGTGGCGGTTATTCTTCCGGATTCCGGTAATACCAGATGGGAAGGCCTGGTTAATGGACTGAAGCAGTCTGCGCAGGTAAATAACATTCATTTGATCATCTGTAATACAGATGAGATCGTAAGTGCAGATGATGAAAAAGAGCTGATCGATGAACAGCTTGAAAATGATGTGGATGCATTTATCATCTGTCCTGCTCCCGGAACAGATACAAAAGATATGCTTGCGTCTTTGCAGGCGGAGAAAGAGACCTTTGTTCTGATAACGGAGGATGCATATATGGCAGATGACACAGAATCGACCGGATTTGTAACGATAAAGCCGGATAACTATCAGATCGGCTACACTCTCGGCAGGCAGATCATAAAAAATGATACAGATAAGCAGGCAGGCAAGAAGGTCGGAGTGATTGTCGGACGGGCAGAGACTGAGGCAAGTGTCAGTCGTGTAAAGGGACTTACCGATGCACTTGCAGGATATAACTGTGAGCTTGTCTGGACGTATAATCAGGATAGCGGTAAAGATACCTGTAAGGCGGTTGATTCCCTGGAAGCGGTTGATTATATAGCAGCTATGGATACAGAAGCGCTTGATACACTCGGTGAAAATGCTGAAAATGGGTATTATAAAGGGGCAGAGATATATGGGGTAGGTACAAGCATGAAATCCGTTGCCCTGCTTGATTACAACAAGATTAAATGCCTTGTTGTACCGGATGGGTACAGTATCGGTTATGAGAGTGTAAATGAGATCGCAAAGAAACTTGGACGACCATTATATACATTAAAAAGTCATGAAGAAGCGATACGGGTAATCTATAAGGATGACCTGTTTTCGGAAGAGACAGAAAGGTTTTTATATTCGTATGAATAGAAAGAAAACAAGAAAAATAATAGCCTGTATATGCATATTGGCAGTTATGATGTCTCTGGTATCCTGCGACAGCAGGAAAAATCAGAAAGACAGAACTCTGCGGGTCGGCGTTGTTACGTATACGCCGGATGATCCGTTTATCAACGCAATGACAGATATATTGAAGGAGGATCTGAAAGCATTAGAAGCAAGTGATATGAAGGTTATCGTATCAGTCAGAAGCGGAGATAACAGTCAGCAGGAACAGGATGAAGTGGTGGAGGAAATGATCGATGCCGGATGCGATGTACTTTGTGTAAATCTGGTTGATCGAACGGCTCCGTCAAATATTATAAGACTCGCAAGACAGAATAATATTCCGGTGATTTTCTTTAACAGAGAGCCGGTAAGAGAGGATCTGCTGCAATGGGATAAGCTGTATTATGTTGGATGTGATGCTGCACAGTCCGGCGAGATGCAGGGTGAGATTGCTGCGGAATATATAAAGAATCATCCGGAGGTGGATCGCAATCAGGATGGTAAGATCCAGTATGTACTCTTAGAAGGTGAAGCCGGACATCAGGATGCGATCAGCCGGACAGACTGTTCGGTAAAGACCATTCTTGAAAATGGTGTGAAGCTTGAGAAACTGACCTATCAGTTTGCAGACTGGAACCGCGCACAGGCAGAGAACCGAATGAGCCGGTTGATCAGTCAATATGGGGATCAGATAGAGATGGTTATTTCCAATAATGATGAGATGGCACTCGGTGCAGTCGAGGCTTATAAGAATGCCGGATATATGCAGAGTGATTATCCGATCATCTTCGGTATTGATGGATTAGATGATGCGCTGGAAGCTGTTCGGCTGCGCACGATGCAAGGAACTGTCTATAATGACAGAGAAGCTCAGGCGAGAAAGATTGCACTGATTGCAGTAGCCTTGTTCCGTGGAAATGATGTGAGCGTATTAGGACTTGAGGATGAACGATATTATATGGCACAGTATCGTAAGGTTGATGTAGATAATGTGGATGAGTTTTTGCAAAAATAACTATGTAGCAGGAGGTTAGCACAAATGCAGGATATATGGATTGAATCTTTTTATAATGAAATTGATGCTGAGAAACGACAGGCATTTCTAAAGGAACATACAGGAGATCCGAAGGACGAATTGGATGAATTCCGAGAGAAACTCTGGATTGCCCGGTATGGTAAACGAAAACCAAAGAATGATGCATTTGTGGGCTATCTGATGCAGATGAAATATATCGCAGAAGGTGGTGGCATGAGCCTTGGTGCACAGAAAAGAAAGCAGGCTGCGGAAGTTCTGACCGGTTTATTCCTTGGAAGCTATGACAATCTGGATATCGAGAAGCAGGAGATGGTATTCTATGAGATCAAAAATGCTTTCCTGAAGCTGATCGGGGTCAGCAAGAACGGTCGTGGATTTACTTCTGTTGTATTTGGCATGGGGCAGTTATCCGATGAAAGTGTAGCGAAGAAGATCGCAGACCAGATCAGCACGATCGCATTTGCCACACCGCACATGCTTCATATGGATAAGGAGTTTGCAGTATTCCAGCAGGCAGCGCTGGAAGCATTTCGACAGGAATTCCCGAACCGGGAGCATTTTTTGAAGAAGTAGGGGTGAAGAATAGTTTGCTGCATTATAAAAACTTGTTTGTTTAGCTTGAACAAACAAGTTTTTTGCGGTATGCTCAATTTAGGAAAAAGATGAGCATTAATTTATCAGAATAAAGTATTTCTTTTTCGTGCATGATTTATAAGAATATGTTTATATTAGATACAAAATTGATTTGTAAATATAGTACGGAATATTTTGAAGGAGTGATTATTATGGGAGCTTATGCAACAGTAAATCAGTCGGAATATATAAGGAATATGAAAAAAAATCAGGAGGATGTCCGTGATATGGTGTTGGATAGTTATCAGGACATGCAGGATGGAAAAGGACGAGATTACAAAGAATTTTTTTCAGAATTAGAAAGCAGGTATCACATTTCGGATGTATAAGGTAATGATTTTGCCATTGGCGGAGCAGGATATTATTCAAAATACAGATTATATAGCGTATGAGAAGAAAGCACCAGAGACAGCAGTCAAATTAGCGCAGGGATTGAGAAAAGCAATTGCAGATCTTGAATTTATGCCAATGCAGCATGAGGTGGATGAAGACGAAGAGTTGGCAGAAAAAGGAATTCGAAAGTGTTACTATAAAAATTATAAGATTTTCTTTTTTATAGATCTGAAGCGAGAAACGGTTTATGTTTTGCGTGTGTTACATATGTTGGTAGATGCGAAAACGATATTGTTAAATATGCGGTTATAAAAAGAAAGTTATAAGATAAAAAAGCCAGATAAACATTTATTAATGTGTTTATCTGGCTTTTTTATGATTCTTTATGCATTCTCCTGTGTTGTAGCACCTTCGTATACGGCTTCATTTGTAAGTTCGATGCCGAGCTTCTTAAAGGTTGTCATGTCGACTGCGGACAGGATCGATGATACATGGAGCTGACAGCCGGACAGCTTTGGAAGCTGTTCTAATGCATGCTTTGCATTTGGATCGGAGACAGCGCACATGGATAATGCGATCAGAACTTCGTCGGTATGAAGACGAGGATTCTTGCTGCCGAGGTATCCGGTCTTTAAGTGCTGGATCGGTTCTATAAAGGTACGTGAGATCAGATGCGTGTTCTTATCAATGTTTCCAAGTACCTTAATTGCATTTAACAATACAGCAGATGCAGGACCGAGCAGATCGGAAGTGGAACCGGTAACGATCGTTCCGTCCGGCAGTTCTAAGGCTGCGGCGGCGGAACCATTTTCGTGTGCAAGGTTATTTGCAACCGGAACAACAGCACGATCATTGACTGTGATCTTCGCCTGCTTCATGATAAGTTCCTGTTTGTATACTTCGTCTTTGGTCGCTTCGTCTTTGACGAAACGATTTAAAGACTGATAATATCGTCTGATAATTTCCTGCTTGGACGCTTCTCTGCAGGCTTCATCGTCAATGATGCAGTTTCCCGCCATATTTACCCCCATATCGGTCGGGGATTTGTATGGACAGTAACCATAGATCCCTTCGAACATGGAAGCCAGAACCGGATAGATCTCGATATCACGATTGTAGTTGACGGTTGTTTCCCCATAAGCTTCCAGATGGAAAGGATCGATCATATTAACATCGTTTAGGTCTGCGGTAGCGGCTTCATAAGCCAGATTGACCGGATGCTTAAGTGGGATATTCCAGATTGGGAAAGTTTCAAATTTGGCATAGCCGGCCTTGATGCCACGCTTGTTCTCATGGTAGAGCTGTGACAGACAGGTCGCCATCTTGCCGCTTCCCGGACCCGGTGCAGTAACAATGACAAGCGGACGGGTTGTCTCTACATAATCATTTTTTCCATAGCCCTCATCACTTACAATATAGTCAATGTTATTCGGATAACCCTCGATGGAATAGTGATGGTAGACCTTGATGCCGATCGCTTCCAGTTTCTTCTGGAAAATATCGGCGGATGGTTGTCCGGCATATCGTGTGATAACCACGCTGCTGACATACAGCCCTTTCTTTTTATATACGTCGATCAGACGGATAACATCCTGATCGTATGTGATTCCCAGATCGTGACGGATCTTATTGCGCTCGATATCAGCGGCGTTGATCGAGATGATCATTTCTGCCTGATCTGCAAGCTGTAAGAGCATCTGTAATTTGCTGTCCGGTGCAAATCCCGGAAGTACGCGGGAGGCATGATAGTCGTCAAATAATTTGCCGCCAAATTCCAGATACAGTTTATCTCCAAATTGTTCGATACGTTCCCTGATATGCGCAGACTGCATGGACAGGTACTTGTCATTGTCGAAGCCAATGCGTTTCATTTTTTGAAATTCTCCTTCGTAAATTAATCAAAATACGGCAGGCACTTAAGAAAATGAAGTGCCCTATAAGAGAATACCACAGAGAGGGGAGAAAATATAGAGAAAATTTACTCAAGGTTTCGATTTCCCCCAATATCCTTCTATAGCTTCCTGATTTAATCCTTCACCAATGACGATCAGGATGGCTTGTCCATTTGGAATCGGCGCAATCTCGGTCTTCTGGTGGGTGACGTTGATGGATATCCAGCTTCCATCAGCGAGTTTTTGAAAGCCTTTAATTCGGAAGACCTTACCACAGGCTGGATCGTGCAGGATTTTCTGGCAGCTTTCTTTTAAGAAATCTTCTGTAAAATCCATATTCATGAAGTACAGACTGTCGTAGGTCTGTTTGTCATCAAACCAGAGTTTCGTATAATTGGCATCCTGATAGCCGGATGAGAGGATCGCTTTATAGTCTTCATCGGTCAGATCTTTCCAGTCCTTTTCCAGAACTATCTGCTTTGGCGTGGACTTAGAGTGCAGAATGTCAAATGACTGTTTTACATAATCTTTGGTAGAGGCTAACTGTTCCGGTGTGACTTCCTGTGAATGACTGTATAAGACAGTGCCGGCCTGTGCCACCTGAGAAGACAGAAGATAACGGGAAGCCTCGGAGAGATTTTGCTCCAGTGTGGCATCAATGATCGTAATAACATTTCCAATCGTGTACCAGCGGTCAAGCGGATCTTCGTGCAGGACATCGAAGAATTCATCCATATCGAAGATGCCGGATGGCTCTACCAGAACGCGGTCATAACCACACATTCCCATTGCGATCAGCTTGGTTTTGAATCGTCTGCGGTGACAGTCGGCATCACAACCGCCGGCAACCATTTCTAGTGTACAGTTATCACCAAGGATATCCTGTAACAGCATGGCATCGACATTGACTGCACCAAAATCGTTTTCAAGAATACCGATGTTTAAGCCCTGATCGATCAGGTATTTAGCATATTTCCTTATAAAAGTAGTTTTACCGGAACCTAAGAATCCGGTGATCAAATCTATCTGAATCATAAAAATCACCTCTTGCTGTATTTGCAGATGATATTCGTGTGTGCATTCGTAACCTATATGTTATTTGTGTATCTTAACTTGCCAATACAGGGGCATTTGAGGTCGCCGGTACTTGATGGCACATAAGTGGCATCTTAGTACCGCTGCAGACCGAAACGAGCGGAAGCGTCCCCTGATTGGGAATGTTAAGGATACACAAATATAGAAGTAGATAAGTGCGCACACGAATACCATCTGCAATCACATTCTAGCATAGGCGGGGGAAAAAGAAAATCGAAGGAATGGGAAAAAGTTATCTTGTCTGAATCCTATCCATAAGGTATAGTAACCTTATCACGAAATAAACGGAAAAGGGTAAGACGAATGATTTTAAATGTAGAAAATTTGACACATGGTTTTGGAGACAGAGCCATTTTCAATAATGTATCTTTCCGGTTGCTTGCCGGTGAACATATCGGACTGGTTGGAGCAAATGGTGAAGGTAAAAGTACCTTTATGAATATTGTGACAGGAACACTTGCGCCGGATGAAGGTAAGGTGGAATGGAACAAGCATGTGCGTGTTGGCTATCTGGATCAGCATGCGGTGCTGGAAAAGGGAATGACGATCGAATCTGTGCTGAAGTCAGCATTTTCTTATCTGTTTGAGATGGAGGAGAAGATCAACCAGATTTATGACAGCATGGCGGATGCAACGGATGATGAGATCATGGAAATGATGGAGGAAGTCGGCACGCTGCAGGATCTTCTGACAAATCATGATTTCTATATGATCGATGCCAAGACGGAACAGGTAGCGAGAGCGCTGGGGCTTCTGGAACTGGGACTGGATCATGACGTAACAGATCTGAGCGGTGGTCAACGTACCAAGGTTTTGCTTGCAAAGCTGTTACTTGAGAAGCCGGAGATTCTGTTGCTTGATGAGCCGACAAATTATCTGGATGCAGAACATATCGAATGGTTGAAGCGGTATCTGCAGGAGTATGAGAACGCATTCATCCTGATCAGTCATGATATTCCATTTTTAAATGATGTCGTAAATATCATCTATCATATGGAGAATCAGGAATTGAACCGCTATGTCGGCAACTATGACAAATTCTTAGAGGTATATGAGGCGAGAAAGGCACAGCAGGAGGCTGCTTACCGGAAACAGCAGCAGGAGATCAGCGAGCTGAAGGATTTCGTTGCCAGAAATAAAGCGCGTGTTGCCACAAGAAATATGGCGATGTCCAGACAGAAGAAGCTGGACAAGATGGATGTGATAGAACTTGCCAGGGAACGTCCAAAGCCGGAATTTTACTTCAAGGAAGCGAGAACACCGGGCAAGATGTTATTTGAAACTGAGGATCTGGTGATCGGATATGACAAACAGGCACCGCTTTCCAAACCAATCAACCTGCGAATGGAGCGTGGAGAAAAGATCGCGATCGTTGGTACAAATGGTATAGGAAAGAGTACGCTGCTTAAGAGTTTGCTTGGAATTATCAAGCCGATATCCGGTACGGTACATCTGGGTGATTATCTGTATAAAGGCTATTTTGAACAGGAAATGGCTGGGACAGAGAATACCTGTCTGGAAGAAATCTGGCAGGAATTTCCGGGATTTTCACAGTATGAGGTGCGATCGGCACTTGCCAAATGCGGACTGACAACCAAGCATATCGAGAGTAAGGTTAAGGTATTAAGCGGTGGTGAGCAGGCCAAGGTACGCCTGTGTAAACTGATCAATCAGGAGACGAATCTGTTGATCCTCGATGAGCCGACAAACCATCTGGATGTGGATGCAAAGGACGAATTGAAGCGGGCATTGAAAGACTATCACGGTTCGGTTTTGTTAGTCTGCCATGAGCCGGAGTTCTATTCAGATATCGTGACAAAGGTGTGGAATCTGGAAGAGTACAGTGTGTTGACACTGTAATAATTTATAATCATGAGGTGAAGACTGTCTATAATCGGATGGGAATATAGACGGCTATGAATATGCTGACAGAGATAATACTGAATGACAAAGTGACAAATGAAAATATCCGGGTACAGGTTATAAGATCCGGGAGAAAAAGTCTTGGCATGGAGGTGCGACCGGATGGAACGGTGCTTGCAAGGATTCCGGCGAGATTATCTGACCGGAAGTTAAAAGCATTTATAGAGAAACAACAGGATTGGATCTTAAAGAAGGTGGATCAGGTAAAAAAGCGTGCGGATGCACGAACGAAAATTAAGGTTCCATCTGTGGATGCGTTATCAGATGCAGAGATTCAGAAGATCAAGGATAAGATAGCAGATCGGGTAAAGTATTATTGTGCGGTTATGCAGGTGACAGTTGGGCGCATCACGATCCGCAACCAGAAGACCAGATGGGGAAGCTGCAGCAGTGCCGGAAATGTGAATTTTAATTATCGGTTATATTATCTGCCGGATGAATTACTTGACTATGTGGTAGTGCATGAGCTGGCACATAGACGACATATGGATCATTCCAAAGAATTCTGGTCAGAGGTAGCGCGGTATTGCCCGGACTATAGAGCGAGACGGAAGCAGTTAAAAGAATATCAACTGGCGAATTAAAAATTGAAATGTAAAGGAAGTTTAATATGGGATTATTTCGAAAAAAGAAAGAGCAGGCATCATATGATAGTCAGAGTAAACGACCGGTCATCAAATGCAGCATCTGCACCGGTGAACAGGTCGCAGGTTTTCAGGATATCCATAACGGGACATTTGAAGATGTCATGTTGATCCGTGGAAAAGAAGATCTGAAAGTCTTCCGGAAAAAATATGGAATCCCGCAGGATGCGGAGATTCCAAAGATATATTGATTTTCTTTCATATTTTCAATATGATCGCCGAGTGTAACTCCGTCTTTGTTTATATCGATGCCTTTAATACCCATAATAGTTCCTCCTGAAAAAATAGTTCCTATATTATCTATAATACAGAGTTCATAACAAATAGCAAAAAGGAGTTTAACTGTGACACAGGAAAATTTAGTAAGATTTGTGTTCCGAAATATTAAAAAGAATGAAGCAGAGCAAACAGCAGAGATCGAACGGATCTGTTTTCCTCCGAATGAGGCCTGTACTCCGGAGATGATGCATTTGCGTGTGGAGAAAGTGCCGGAAATGTTTCTGGTTGCGGTAGATAAAGCAACAGGTAAGATTGCCGGATTTATTAATGGTCTGTCTACAAATGAAACGGTTTTGCGTGATGAATTTTTTCAGAATGCAGATCTGTATGATCCTGCCGGAGAAAATGTAATGATCCTTGGTGTTGATGTTTTGCCGGAATATCGCAGGATTGGGCTGGCTTCCGAGATGATGGAATGTTATAAGAACAGGGAAAGACAGAATGGACGAAAGCGACTGATCCTTACCTGTTTGGAATCCAAGGTTGCCATGTACCGGAAGATGGGATATGAGGATAACGGCATGTCGGTTTCTTCGTGGGGCGGCGAACAGTGGCATGAGATGACGTGTGAACTGGAAAAGGGTATCCCGGAGGCAATTGCAAAGACAGCCTTGGAGCTTGGATAAGGAGAAAGAATATGCATACATTAGAAGCAGTCAGAAAATATGAAAAAGAATATGAAGTTGATGCTGATAAAAGACCGTTATTTCATGTAACACCACCGATCGGCTGGATGAATGATCCCAATGGATTTTCAGTATATAAGGGACAAATCCATTTGTTTTATCAATATCATCCATATAGCAATGTATGGGGACCGATGCATTGGGGGCATCAGGTAAGTGAAGATATGATAAGTTGGAAGCAGTATCCGACGGCACTTGCACCGGATATGGAATACGATGAGGAAGGATGCTTTTCCGGTTCGGCAGTTATGACAAATCTTGGACATGTGTTGTTTTATACAGGAGTCAGTAAAGATAAGAATGGTGGCTGTAATCTTCAGAATCAGTGTATGGCAGTTGGAGATGGTGTAGGTTATAAGAAGCTGAAGAACAATCCTGTTCTCACAGGAGCGGTGATGCCGGAGGGATTCAGCCATATTGATTTCAGAGATCCGAAGGTATGGGAAGAAGATGGTATTTACTATATGCTGACCTGTAGCCGGGATGCTCAGAATAAAGGAATGATCGCGTTATTTTCAAATTCTGAAATACATCAATATCTGGAAAAAACAGAGCTTACCGAACAGGAGACAGAAGCCTTTGAGAAAGCAGCAGGTTGTTGGAAATATGAAGGTGTATTTGCAGAGCACATGGAACGGTTAGGAAGCGTATGGGAATGTCCGGATTATTTCAGGTTGGACGGAAAAGATGTGCTGTTGTTTTCACCACCTGATGTACAGGCGCAGGGAAATGAACTGCATAATGGTAATAATGCAATCTATGTTGTTGGAACATATGATCATGCAAAAAAGCAGTTTCAAATGGGGCAGCCACATACACTTGATAAAGGTCTGGATTTTTATGCATCACAGACGACAGAACTTCCGGATGGAAGGAGAATCCTGATCGCATGGATGCAGTCATGGCATAATTCATTTATCCCGGATGGACAGGAGTGGCAGGGCATGATGACAATCCCAAGAGAATTATATCTGTCAGATGGCAGGATCATCCAGAAACCTGTGAAAGAACTGGAGCAATATCGGGTTCGGCCGGTTTCCTATTCGAATGAAAAGGTAGAAGGCGGGCAGAACTTTGATGGGATAAAGGGAAGAACGCTGGATATGACAGTAACAATAAAATCCGGTGAATTTCAGGAGTTTTACATTGATGTAGCAAAAGATGCAGAGCATTATACCAGAATTACATATAACAGAAGAAAACGGGAGATCGAAGTTGACCGGACATTTGCCGGAATGAACCGGGATGTAGCCTGCATCAGGCGGGCAGAGGTAGAATCGGAAGCAGAACGGATAACATTACGGTTTATTCTTGACCGCAATTCGGTAGAACTGTTTGTGAATGACGGAGCGTTGTCAATGGGTACAACAATTTATACGCCGCAGACAGCAGATGGCATTTCGTTTTTCTGTGATGGAAATGCGATAATCGATATAGAAAAGTTCGATATTGAGATTCCGATGAACAGATAAATTCTGATACCGGTTATAGATATAGTAATCTGAAATACCGACAATGCAATGAATTTATTTGACGGATAAACCAGATGTAGTATAATAAACATGACCATTCGTTTAGAAATAAGTGCGGCATTTGCCGTATTACCCATGACTCTTTTTTCTATTGCGTAGGCAGAGCGGAGCTTTCAGGAGGTAGCGGATGGTCTTTTTATGTATATAGATCAGACAGGAGGAAGCACTACAATGAAGATGATATCGTGGAATGTAAACGGAATTCGCGCATGTGTTGGAAAGAATTTTATGGATTTCTTTAAAGAGGCAGATGCAGATATTTTTTGTATTCAGGAATCAAAAATGCAGGAAGGACAGCTTCAACTGGAGCTTCCGGGTTATTATCAATATTGGAATTATGCAGAGAAAAAGGGATATTCCGGAACTGCTATTTTCGCAAAGAAAGAGCCGTTGTCAGTGGCATATGGAATCGGTATAGAAGAACACGACCATGAGGGACGAGTCATCACACTCGAATATGATAATTTTTATATGGTCACTGTATATACGCCAAATTCACAGAATGAGCTTGCCAGACTGGACTATCGTATGAAGTGGGAGGATGATTTCAGAGAGTATCTGAAGCAGTTGGAACAGACAAAGCCGGTGGTAGTATGTGGGGATATGAATGTGGCACATACAGAGATCGATCTGAAAAATCCAAAGACCAATCGTAAGAACGCCGGATTTACAGATGAGGAAAGAGAAAAATTCAGTACCCTGCTTGACAGTGGATTTGTTGATACGTTTCGTTTTTTTAATCCGGACGCAGAAGGCATTTATTCCTGGTGGTCTTACCGTTTTAAGGCAAGAGAGAAGAATGCCGGATGGCGGATCGACTATTTTTTGACCTCAAAGGTTCTGGAATCCAGGCTGGTGGATGCAAAGATCCATACAGAGGTGTTGGGTTCCGATCATTGTCCGGTAGAACTTGACATTGACCTGTAATGGTGTCATTTATAAGAATAAATGCATACTAACAGGCGAAAGCAAAGATTACAGCACTTGCGGGTGTAGAAGAATAGAAAAAATGATAAAAGGAGAAATTATATATGCCAGTTTTTGATTTCAGTGATAAACCGGTAAAGAATGAGGATACGGTTTGTACCTATACGGCATTTCAGTCAAATGCAAAGGAAAAGACACCGGAGGAGCCGATTCTGGTGTTAGATAACAGTGAGAGACAGTGGATCCATCATGCGCTGGGCGTTTTTACAAATCCGGCAAAGCGTACTGCTTTTGAATTCAAGGAAAATGGGGAGACATTTTCAGCAGATATTTTAAAGATTGATTCCAGATTTGTCAGTCTGATCAAATGGTTGGGAGAAAATCATATCAGTGTACGTCTGTCCGGTAAAAATCTGGAAGATGGATATGCAGTATACAGAATCCGTGAGACAGCATTTGGTGGCGGAACCAAGTTATCTGCGGCAGATGGATTTTTACAGTTTATGATCGAACGACTGCTTGCAAGTACAGCGTCAGAGGAAATCGAGGAGGATGACGATGCGGATGAGGAAGGCGACGATATGAAGCTGACCAGTCTTCAGAGCATTTCTGATTTTATGACATGTGCGGGCAGAACGATGCCGGATAATATCCGTCTCTGGGCGAGACGAAATCTTGCTGTTGCCAGATCCAACGAGGTGTCACCGGAGGAGCGCCGTCATGCACAGAGAGCACTCTCGATCATGATGAATATTCAGTGGAAGAGCAATTATTTTGAAGCAATTGATCCGGTTGAAGCAAGACGGATCCTGGATGAAGAATTATATGGAATGGAACGTGTAAAGCAGAGGATCATGGAGACGGTTATCCAGATCAACCGAACTCATACCCTTCCTGCTTATGGACTTCTGTTGGTCGGACCTGCCGGTACCGGAAAATCACAGATCGCGTATGCGGTTGCCCGTATTCTGAAACTGCCATGGACAACCCTTGATATGAGTTCGATCAATGATCCGGAGCAGCTTACAGGAAGTTCCAGAATCTATGCAAATGCAAAGCCGGGTATCATCATGGAAGCATTCTCGATTGCAGGAGAATCCAATCTGGTATTTATTATCAATGAGCTTGATAAGGCTGCATCAGGAAAGGGAAATGGAAATCCTGCGGATGTACTTCTGACTTTGCTTGATAACCTTGGATTTACAGATAACTATATGGAGTGTATGATCCCGACCGTTGGCGTATATCCAATCGCAACGGCAAATAATAAAGAAGATATCAGTGCGCCATTGATGTCACGTTTTGCGGTTATCGACATACCGGATTATACCTTTGAAGAAAAGAAGATCATTTTCAGTAAATTTGCATTGCCAAAGGTATTGAAGCGGATCGGTCTGAAAGAGAATGAATGTATCATCACAGAGGATGGTCTGGATGCGGTCATTGAAGAATTCAAGAATACCTCCGGTATCCGTGATCTGGAGCAGGCAGCCGAGCATCTGGCAGCAAATGCACTTTACCGGATCGAGGTAGATCATGTACCACAGGTGACATTTGATGCGGAAGGCGTAAGACATTTATTCCTGTAGGAGATTTCCTGTAGGAATGTTACCGGACGGCTGTTTTTAGTTAAATGAAAATGGAGCATAAGTAGAAATGATAAAATTAGTTGCAAGTGACGTGGATGGAACTCTTGTTCCGGACGGAACATTTGAGATCAATCCTGAGATCTATGATGTGATAAAGAAACTGAAAGAAAAGGGTATTACCTTTGTGGCAGCAAGCGGCAGACAGTATGCGAGCCTTAAGAAGTTATTTGCACCGGTTGCAGACCGGATCTTATATATCCCGGATAATGGCGGATTTGTCAGAGGAAGCAAGGGCGAAACATGGCTCAAACGTCCGATGGAGAAAGACCTGATCCGTGCGATCGTGGAGGATGCAGAGAAGCTGCCGGATGTAGAGCTGATGCTCTGTGGAAGGGATTATGCATATGTTGGAAGCGAGGATGGACGACTGTATAACTGGATGCGGGAAGCATATCGCTATGAGATCAAGGCGGTGCCGGATCTTGCCGATATTGATGATGATATCGTGAAGATCTCGATATTTCACCCGGAGGAAGCAGAGCGGATCGTAAAAGACTGGTTTTATGACAAATGGAAGGATACCATTCTGCTGGCACCTGCCGGAGTTTACTGGGTAGACTGTTCGGAACCATCGATCAACAAGGGAAGTGCATTACAGTTTCTGCTTGATAAATATGAGATCAAACCGGATGAAGTTATGGTATTTGGTGATAATATCAATGACCTTGGTATGCTTGCCTGTGCAAAGGAAAGCTATGCGATCGGAAGTGCCAGAGATGAGGTAAAGCAGGCAGCAGCCCATGTAGCAGATACGATGCGCAATCAGGGTGTGATCAAGGTGTTAAAGGAGCAGTTGTTAAAATAAACGCAGACAGTAGTTGTGATTGAAAAAGGAGTGAAGCCTGATGGCATGTACAACGATATTAGTTGGAAAGAAGGCATCCTATGATGGATCAACGATCATTGCCAGAAACGATGATTCAGGATCCGGTCATTATATGCCGAAGAAATTTGTAGTCGTAGAACCGGAAGAACAGCCGAAAACCTACCGTTCGGTTCTGGCACATCTGGAAATTCCGCTTCCGGAAGAAGCGATGCGCTATACCTCGATGCCAAATGCAGTCGATGGTGAAGGCATCTGGGCGGCAAGCGGTGTAAATGCAGCCCATGTTGCAATGACAGCGACCGAAACCATTACATCGAATCCGAGAGTGCTCGGTGCAGATCCTCTGGTCGAGTATCAGCCGGCAGAGAACGGAAACGAAGAAATACCGGGCGGAATCGGAGAAGAAGATATTGTCTGTCTGGTACTCCCATATATAAGAAGTGCGAGAGCAGGTGTAGAACGTCTTGGAAATCTGCTTGAAACGTACGGAACCTACGAGATGAATGGAATCGCATTCCAGGATCAGGATGAGATCTGGTGGATGGAGACGATCGGAGGACATCACTGGATCGCGAAGAAAGTGCCGGATGATGTCTATGTTGTGATGCCGAATCAGTTCGGCACGGATGTATTTGATATGAAGGATGCATTAACGGATCAGAACGCACATATGTGCTCAAAAGATCTGGCGGAATTTATCGCGAAGAATCATCTGGATCTGACTATTAGAAGAAGCGCAGAACGTAAGGCCGAAGATGCGGATCTGCCGTTTGGCAGATTCATTAATCCAAGAGAGATATTTGGCAGCCATGATGATTCGGATCATGTCTACAATACGCCAAGAGCATGGTTTATGGAGCGGTACCTGAATCCGAAGACCTACCGCTGGGATGGTGAAAATGCAGATTACACACCGGTATCGGACGACATTCCGTGGAGTTTGATTCCGGAGCATAAGGTGACGATGGAGGATGTCAAATATGTGTTGTCCTCGCATTATCAGGGAACACCATACGACCCATATCTTCCATATGGAGATAAGAAGATGGCAGGTGCATATCGTTCCATCGGCGTTAACCGGACTGATTTCATGTCTGCGATCCAGATGCGACCATATGGAGCAGAGGACAACCGTGTGATCGAGTGGGTGGCATTTGCCTCAAATGCATTTAATGTCATGGTGCCATTTTATGCAAATGTGGACACAACACCGGAATATCTGGCGAACACGACCGCTGATGTATCTACCGATAATTTCTACTGGAGCAGCCGGATGATCGCAGCGATGGCAGATGCATCTTACAGCAAGTCGCTGTTTCATATCGAACGGTATCAGGAAACCATGCTTGCGAAAGGGCATGAGGTGATCAACCGATACGATGAGCAGATAGAAAAAGAACCGGATGCCGGTAAACGAAGTGCGCTTCGAGAGCAGGCCAATCAGGAAATGGCAGATATCCTCCGGAAAGAGACCGGTAATACGCTTTCCAAAGTCTTATATGAACTGAGTAATCAGATGAAGAATTCTTATGCGAGATCGGATGCTTAAGGCATCGGCATAGAGAAGCAAGAAATACAGGAGAAAAAGTAGAAAATATGAAACGAGAATCATTTAAATCCCGTTTAGGCTTTTTATTAGTAAGTGCGGGATGTGCAATCGGAATTGGAAATGTATGGAGATTCCCATATGTAGTAGGAGAAAATGGCGGTGGTATCTTTGTACTGTTCTATCTGCTGTTCCTTGTGGCAATGGGACTTCCGGTTCTGACCATGGAGCTTGCAGTCGGACGAGGAAGCAGGAAGAGTGCAGTTCTTGCATATAAGGAGCTTGAGAAACCAAAGAGCAAATGGCATATCCATGGCTGGTTTGCCATCCTTGGATGTTATGTGCTGATGATGTACTATACAACCGTATCCGGCTGGATGGTATCGTATTTTTATAAATTCGTAACAGGCGAATTCAAGGCAGGTATGGATGTGGATGCGACCGGATCTGTATTCTCTGATCTGCTTGCTGATCCAAAGCAGATGGGCTTCTGGATGATCTTGACGGTTATTGTCGGATTTATCGTGTGCAGCCGTGGGCTTCAGAATGGTCTGGAAAGAATCAGTAAGATCATGATGACAGCATTGTTGGTGCTGATCGTGGTACTGGCAGTTCACAGTATTACTTTATCAGGAGCCGGTGAAGGTTTACGGTTCTACCTGATCCCAAATCTGTCAACGGTTGAGAAAGTCGGGATAGGAAATGTAATATCGGCGGCTATGAATCAGGCATTCTTCACTCTGAGTCTTGGTGTAGCTGCGATGGAGATCTTCGGAAGTTATATGAGCAAGAATCATGCACTGGCAGGCGAGGGCGTGCGGATTTGTGCCCTGGACACATTTGTTGCTGTTATGTCAGGACTGATCATTTTTCCGGCATGTTTCAGTTATGGCGTAGAGGTTACTTCAGGACCAAAGCTGATATTTGTAACGCTGCCGAATGTATTTGTAAATATGGCAGGCGGAAGGATCTGGGGTTCTCTGTTCTTTCTGTTTATGACATTTGCAAGTTTTTCGACTGTAATTGCGGTATTTGAAAATATTATGTCTTTTGCAATGGATATGTTCGGATGGAGCAGGAATAAAACAGCCATCATCAATTGCATTATTATTCTGATCGCAAGTCTTCCTTGTGTTCTGGGATACAACGTGTGGAGTGATCTGCACCTGATCGGTGGCAGAGATGTATTAGACAGTGAGGACTTCCTGGTAAGTAATCTTTTGCTCCCACTCGGTTCGCTGATCTATCTGTTGTTCTGTGTTACGAAATGGGGCTGGGGCTTTGATAATTATATCGAGGAAGTAAATACCGGTTCCGGACTGAAAATGTCCAGAAAATTAAAACCATATTTCCAGTTTGTACTTCCTGTTCTGATCCTGATCATTCTGATTCAGGGACTGTTATAAAGAAGATTTTCAAGATAAAATATGAGAAGATATTTGGGAGATAAGACGGTATATGGATACAAAAAAATATGAAGATCAGATGCCTGTAGATGAAGGTCTACAGGGAAATGAGACAATCGAAGAAGCAATCCTTGCTTCTGTCTCTTATACACATCTCCGAGCCCACGAGACTAGGCATGATCTCGT
>ENA-OZIC01000357-OZIC01000357.1-human-gut-metagenome-genome-assembly--contig:-NODE-357-length-27658-cov-23.144187_pt1 | contig 27658 bp, 13 predicted proteins | sample MGYA00244056_ERZ653704 | MGnify/ENA primary metagenome ERZ653704 (study PRJEB26926, sample SAMN06165229) | human gut metagenome | biome: ENVO:00009003; feature: ENVO:2100002; material: ENVO:00002003... | reverse complement strand
ACACGCGTAAGATCGTCGGCAGCGTCAGATGTGTATAAGAGACAGAGATTAAACTTCTTAGTGGAGATGTTATAAATATAGAACAGTATTGTAATGTTCAACCTATTTTACCTGCTTATGGTAAAGAAGGTGATGCTTGTATGGATATTTATCCTATTCTTTGTGAATATGATGAAGAAAAAGATAGAATTATCTATCATACAGGTTTAGCATTTAATATTGGAAATGATGCTAATGGTGAACCTAATGAAATGTCTTTACGTCCTAGAAGTAATCTTACTAAATCTGACTTTTATATGCCTAATGCTCCTGGTACTCTTGATTGGGGTTATCGTGGAGAACTTCTTATTATTTTTAAGAATCGTACTTCTAGAGATTTAGTTCGTGCTGTATCTACTCTTGTTGAAGTAGTTGATAAGTTGAGAGAACATATGCATTTACCTGATAGTATGGTTGGTAATGCTAGATTTAAACTTAATAATGTTAGAACTACAATGACTAACATACTTGCTAAAGTTTCTACTCCACCATATAATTGTGATGGTAAAGATAGATGTTGTCAATTAATTATTAATAGTGCTGAACGTATTAGTTGGAAAGAAGTTAAATCTATTGAAGAATTAGGAGAAAGTGAACGTGGAAACAAAGGATTTGGAGAAGGAACCGGTGGAGCAGCTAAAGCTTAAAGTTGGTGCTCGTTATATTCATAATAAAACGTCTAATGAATATGTTATTGATAATATTACTAAAATGAAACATCCAGATACAGGTAAATGGATACCTGCTGTTATATATCATAGAACTAGCAAACCTGATACTTTATGGTGTAGAAGTGTTGAAAGTTTTAAAAGTCATTTTAGTGATGCTAAAGTTGAAGGAGATGAAGTTTATCTATGAAAAAGTTAATCTTGTTTTATTTACCTGATTGTAATGTTAGTAAACTTTTTGAAGAAAGGCTTCATAAAGCTCTTGCTCTTCCTGAGTTTGCCGGTAGGTTTAATCTTATTAGGTATAATCTATATACTGATACTAGTAGACAAGAAGCGCGTAGTGTTGGTATTAGTGATGCTCCTACTGCTTATTGTAATGGTAATATTTTACGTGGTGTGCAAAGCGATTACACCATTAGAAAATATCTTCGCAAGTTGTTAGGGCAGTCATAGATACAGTTCTTTTGCCCTACATTGAATTTTAATTATCATTGTGATTAATCTATCACGATATGAATATCATTCAATGTGGGGCTTTAAAATAGCTAATTTTATAAATTCTCATTATATTATACGAATACTATGGTTAAAATTGAATTTTATTATAAAAGTGCTGATAAAGATAAAACAGAAGCTATGAGAGAAGCTATTGATATAGCTTTATTTGGTACTAATGTTCAATGTAATTTTAAAAATCTTCCTGACCATCTTATTCTTGAAGATATGATACTTGAAAAGGCTGTTGCTGGTAAGAATATTACTGAATATCCTACTTGTATTATATATCGAGATGATACAGAATATAAACGATATAGTAATTCTGTTACTTGGGAAGAACTTCGTAATGATATTAATTATCTTACTGGAGATGAACCTACAAGACAAACAAATAATATATTTGTTGAAGCATTTATTGATAAACATGATTGTATAACTCGTGCTAAATGTGCCGATGCTATTGCTTGGATGTGGAAATATCAAAATACTAAAGTAGAATATATTCAAACTAATGTTGATAATCTGAATAAGTTTGCTGTTGTAATTAAAGATAGTTGGAGAACTTATGCTACTTATGTATATTCTGATAGTCTTACTACTGAAATGATTAAGAATACTCTTCTTAGAGTTCCTAATACTATTAAAGAAGCTGTTAAAAATAATGCTATTGTGTTATGATACGTATTGATTGTTTTACTAGAGATGGCTGTGATGCTTGTAAAATAGCAATTAAGAATATAACTGATGCTATTAATGAAGCTAATTGTGATATTACTCTTAATATTCGTAATACAAATCTAGATGATATTCTAAGAAAAGAAATTACTAAATTTCCTACTACTGTTATTACTAAAGTCGATAATGATTATAAAAGAAAAGAATTAGCTCGACTTGAAGGAAGTTTTCCTAGTGATTATATTAAAGATATTATTAACAAACTTGAAAAAGAATAAACTATGACAATTAAAGAACTTATAGAAATGCTTGAAACTTGTGATAAAGAATCAATAGTATATATTAATTGTGGAGATGATATTAATTCTATTGATGAAATAGAAGTTATAATAGTTAGTAATTAATTAAATCTTAAAGTTATGACAGTTAAAGAACTTAAGGTCTTGGATTTGTTCTTCAATGGACTAAAGAAGTAAATAGTATTAATGCTAATGGTTTATATATTATACGTAAAGCTGGCTCTAATAGAGCTGGCTTTATTTAATTTGATGATTAGCTTGGAACCGCTACGAGTGCTACGCACTCTTCGCTATACTCCCCGTAGAGGATGGAATGGTAGTTGCGCTAGTAATATTAGTATAGTTATTAATGATAATGATTATATTGATTGAATGAATACTAGTCTATTCCATCCTCTACGGGGAGTTGAGCGTAGCGAAGCGGAGCGTTCTACTAATCCTTAAACTTATAGTCGTTGGCACGATTGAAACCTCGGTAGCTAAGCTAGTCTTACTACTGGGGTTTATTTTTATCTTATTGTTAAACTTAAATATATTATAATTATGGTTGCATTTATTGTTCTTATTGGGATTATATTTGGTGGTGTTAAACTATTAGCAGTTGCTAATAATATTAGTGATAGTGAAGCTATGGATAAATATAGCGGAAAACTATTTGTTGTTGGTATTATAGTTTTTATTATTATTATGTGTGTTATTGGTAATAATGATGATGGTTTTAATTAAGATAAAAGAAAAGGGGCTTGTCTAGGTAGTGATACCATAGGCAAGCCCCTTATTTTTTACTAGATTCAAGTCCAGCTTATTCAAATATATCTTTAGCTATATCTTTATAAGGTATAATACTAAGTATATTTTCATCAAGTTTATAATAACTATTATTATTAGGTAAATCAAGAACTCGATTAATACTACGAACAACAGGTATATTACGAATAGCCATAACTTCAAACTTATTCATACCTTTATATCTACCAGTAGTATATTCCTCAGTAAAATCTTCTTCAATAAGAAATCTAGCAGCCGTAGCAGTAGTACCAAGCAAATCATTAATAGTTTGTCCAATAGCAACAGGACTAGACCATAACTTTTTACCTTCAGCATAAGCACCAAATGGAGTAAATGCAGCAGCTTCAGAAGCAAGACGGTCAGCATGATAAAGCATAAGATTATAAATAATACCTTCATCATCATCATCACCTCCCATACCAGTTATAGCAATTGCTCCAATAATAGCAGCACCTACATAAAGTAAGTCACCTAAATTACGTCTAATATTTGCTTTTTCATGTTCAGGAAGAAGTTCATAATTAAGTTTGAAATTAACAGCAAATGAAAGTAAATTCTTACCATAAGTTTGGAATGCTTTAAGAACATCACTTACATTATTAACTTCTCCTACGTTAGTTTCTTTAAATGGAATAGTCAAATAATCATAAAGACTAGTATAACTACCTTTTTCAACAGTACCTAGAGTTTCATTATAATAACCATTCCAACGATAACGTTTCTTAAAACCTGGATAAAGATGTTTATGATATTGCATAACCATACCACCCCACCAATGTTGTTCTATATTAGCAGAACCAAGTTTATCATAAACACCATGAACTTTCTTATTTACTTCACGAACTTTATCAATAAATTTAGCATATTCTTTAAGAGTAAGTTTACTATCAGATTTTATTTGAGCAATTCCATCTTTAAGTTCAAACTGATTATAAATATCTGGAAGTTTAGCAAACTCTTTATCAATATTCTTAATAAGTTCTTTACGTTTAGCTATATATTCTCTTTGTTGTTCTTCATTAAGATAAGTCTTGACAAAATCGAATATAGGATTAGCTTTAAATAGATTATATTTAGCTCGTTTTTTATTATCAGCTTTAGCATCATCAATGAACTTATTGAATTGTTCAAGAAGAGTTTGACTCTCTCCTCCACGGGGAGTATTTATTACAGACATAAGAGCATCTTGTTCAGCTTTACGATGATACATTTCTTTACTCATTATATCATAACCACCTCTACCATTATCAACAAGTCTATGAGATTTAAGCATAGCAAATAGCATAACATTTTGCATATAATGTTCACCAACAGATTGAGGACTAAATAGTAATCCACGAACTCTACGAATATTTTCTTTAAGACCTTCAACAGTACTAACTTCAATTACTCTATCAAAATCAACTACATGACTAAGTTTAATAATAGCATCTTGAAGTGTACTACTATTTTCACTATACATATTAGCCATATAACTAACAGTTCCTTTAATCCATTCAGATTTACCAGCTTCCCAATCTTTAAGATTAATATATTCACCAGCAGCTCGTTCCATAAAGATGTTACTAGAACCAGTAAGAACGTTAGCAATACCACCAGTAATATTCATCATCATATATTTACTGCCAGCAATATTTTGAGCAAGAGAACCTAGTTTAACTAGATTAGGAGTTTTATTATCTTTATATTGTTCAAATACAAGCCTACGAATAAAGCTTCTAAGATGTTCACTAGTTCTAGTTTGTTTTTCTTGTTTATATTCAATTTCACCACCAGCACTGGCTTCTCTATTTTCACTTATACTACCTTTATAATTTATATCGTAAGCAGTATTACTAGTAATAATTTGGTCAGCAGTATAAAAAAGATTTTTAACTGTTTTAATAGCATTATATCTACTACTTTCAATTAAGAAATTATTAAATACTTCTTCCCAATTACGATTAAGAATATCATTATGAATTTTATTATTCTTTTCAATAATCTCATTTCTAGCTTTAATAGCAGCAGCTTTACGTTTACTAAATTCTTCATCACTTTCATTAGGTTCTTTAAATCTAGGTATAGTAGGAAGTTGTTGAGTATCTTTATTAACTAACTGAACTAATCTAGGATTAGGAATATCATAATCTTTATCAAAAGTTAAATCTTCATTATTTCTCCAACTAGTATTATTAGGAACATTGGCTGTCCAACCAAAAAAACCAAGAGCTTGTTCAAAGTAATCTTTAGCAGTCATATCTTTAGATTTAGGCAAAGCTGGAAGATAACCCATATCAACATATCTCTTATTACTATTAGTAAAACAATACTTTTTCATAAGTTCATTTACTTTATTCATAAGTTCAAGTTGATACTCATTAAGATTAGTATAATTAGGATTATCATATCCTGTTCCTACTTTGTACTTATTAACAAAACTACTATATTCTGGATTAACAAGTTCTTCTTTAGGAGTAATATGCATTTGATTAATACGTGGTTCATAATTACCAACAACAGCTGAACCATCATCTTTAATCATTTGCATAGTAGTCCAAATACGAATAGGTTTAATAGTACGAGTATATGGGTCAAAATAATGATTATCTCTATACCATTGTTTATATTCAACACTATCAATACCATATTTATCAAGAACTTCTTTTTCTTTCATATAATAATATTGAGTAGTAGTTTCTCTAGTTCTCTTTTGAAGAATATTAATTGCAGCAGTTCTATCAATATCAGTCCATTTATCTAAATCTTTAGGTTTAATAATACCATAAATAGTTCGATTAGGTCTTTCTGTAATAGTTCCATTTTCTTCAACTTGTTCACTAAATACTTCTAACCATTTATCATAATACTTTTTACCTTTAGCAAAAGCTCTATTTTTATCAAGTTCATATTGTTTCCAATTATAAGTAACATCACATTCACTTTCAATAAATTCAGCAACACGTTTTGCTTTATCTTTATCAGTACTCTTTTCACCTCTAGTAATTTCATTAAATACTTCAAAACTAGTCTTGAGTTGTTCTAAATCTTCTTGACTAATATCAGCAGTATTAAGAGTTCTAGTAGCATTATCAAAATATTTTTCAAGTATTTTATTAATAGCTTCTCCTACATTAATTTCTTCTTCGCTCTTAGATTTATTACCTGTAAGATAATTATAGAAATCAGCACGATAAATTCTTAATTCATCTTCAGCAGAACGAATAATACCAACATAAGGCATACCATTACTTTTAGTATATTTATATTTTCTAACTGTTTCAGCTTTAATAAGAGCTGCACGTTCTTCAGGTATCTTACGTCCATCAACTACGTTAAATTCATCTTTAGCTTGAAATTCTTTAATAGCAAGATTAAGAACACTATTACCTTTATTAGCATCTTTAAGTTCTTCAAACGCCCAATTTAAATCTTCTGTATCTTTAATATCAAGAATATATCTAGTATTCTTACGAATCCATTCTTTAGCTTCACGATATTCAGGAACTTTCATAAGTTCTTCCATACTAATAAGAAGATTACCATTAGCGTCACGTTGACTTTCATATTTACTAATAATAGAAAGTTGTTCTTTAAGTTTAGAATCAAATCCTTCTTTAGCTTGCTTATCATAGAACATTTCTTTAACTTTACGAATATTAGTTTGATAAGCACGAAGTCTTTCAGCTACATTCAAGTCATGACCAATCTTTTTATTACCATCTTCATCATAAAGACTAGTAAGACTATCCATTTGAGCATATATACGTCCAAGTTCTTCATCTTGACTTTGCGTAGTAACATTATCAGTAGCTTGGCTTAGAATATCTCGTATTCTACCATTAAGTCTTTTATATTCAGCAAATTCTTTAGGAATACCATCATCTCCTTTTTTAAGACCTAATAAACTTCTTTCAAGATTTATAATATAAGTAGAATATTCAATAGTAACATCATTACCATCTTCATATTGAACTGTGATAGGTTTAAGTTGATGAATAGTAGTCATATCAATAAACTTAGCTTTATTAGATAAAGCAATAAGATGTTCAACACTATTAATACCAAATTTTTGTTCAGCTTCAATAGCAGCATCTCTATATTTCTTCATCTTTTCTTCCCAAACAGGATTATTAGGTTGAATTAATCTACCATCATCATCAATAATACTATCAAGACTAACAGATTTACCATCTTTAGCAGCTCTAGATTTAAGTTCTTTAAGATAATTTCTAAAGTCATTAGACTCTTTAATACCATTAAGACGACCTTCTTCAACAGTACCCATTGCATCTTTAAGTATATTTTGCAATACAAAGTTACGATTAGCACGAATATCTTGTATCCAATAATCCATAAATCCAGTATCACCATAAGCATCAAATTCTTTCATAAGACCACTTAGATAATTAGGATTAGTAGTACGTAATTGAATCCATCTTTCAAACCAATCTTTTCTAGCAGAATGTACAGTAGTATTAGAATCAACTTGATTAACTAATTTTTGAATCTTTCTAATATTCTCTTTAGTTTTATCATCAAGATTTGTACTATCAATATCAATCTCGCTAATAAGTTTATATTTATTCTTAAACGTATTAGCACTAAGAATAACATCTAAGAAACGATTTTGAAGTTGTTCATCTTTAAGAACTTTACCAATAACATCTTTATCGTTAATAGGTTTATCAATACCGTCAATTTTAATAAAACGATTAATATCATTAAGAATATTATTAGCTTCAACATCTATATAATTAGCAATGACTGATAATGAAAATTCAGAATTATCAGAAAGACTACTACTATCAAGATAATTAATTTCAGCATTATTAAGAGCGTTTAATACATTTTGAGCAGCAGGTTGTCCATGACGAACAGCTCTTGAAATAATTAAACTTGCATTTTTAGCAAATCTACCAATAGGAGTTTGGTCATCAACACTACTATATCTATCAGTATTACTAGTAACTCTATCTATTTCATTTTCATTAATTTCAATAAACAATCCAAGTTTATTATCTTCAATATTAGAATATTTAGCTTTATATTGTTTTAAATCATCGCTTAAATTAATAGCAGTAGTTCCATTAATGTTAAGATAAAATTTATCATTAATAGTATATATAGTATTATTCTCAAAAGGAGTATTCATAAAAGGTTGGAAATACTCATCAGAAATATATTTACTATATAGTTCAGGAACTTCTTTATAACCTTTATTTATAGCTTCATTAATATTATCTTTAATGCCATCAATAAACTTATCTCTTTTTTCTTGTTGAGTAAGACCTTCATAAAGAAGAACGGATAATGGTTTATGAATATTATTATTAGCTATAATACTAGGTTCAATACTATTATAAGTTTCAAATGATTCAAGTCTATCAATAGGATAATAAGCTAAAGTACCATCATAAGTTCCTTTAATATATAAATTTCTATTAATTCTAATAACATTAACAGCATCTCCATTTCTTATTATTCCTACATTATCAAGATTTTCTTGACCATTAAAAGTAATAATACCACTTCTTTTTAGACTATAATTAATTTTATTATTAGTAAGTCTTTTAAATGTATAACTAGGACAATTAAAACTATTATAATTCTTACGAATAAAACCAATTATATCTTCAACATTATCTTTATCAATAAAACCATAGTTATTAATGCCTTTCATAGCTATATCTCCAATAGCTATTCCGCCCTCACTCAATCCTCTAAGGGGAGTATTACTTATAAGTCTACTAATATTTCTAGTTCTAAATTTATGACCTTCAACAATAAAAGCATATTTAACTAAATCAAGAGCTGTAAGTTTAATAAGAGGATTGGGATGATTCCAAGCTCTATCAAATAATCTATGAGCTTCATCATTAGTAATATCACCTTGTATGTAATTAATATATTGAATATTTACATTACGACGATTATTTCTTTCATCATTAGCAACTATTTCAATATGTTCAAATATACTACCATCTTGACTAAAGTTACGTTTAATCCAATCAACTTTCTGAGCAGGAGTAAGTCTAGCAAATACATCAATTTCAGTTTGTGTAGGTTCAAATATATTTTTAACTACAACATCATCTGTTTTAATATTAATTAATGTACCACTAACTCTACCAACTTCTAAAGCTCTAGATTTACCAGTACCATATTCTTTAATAGATTTAGGATGAACAAATTCTCCATTAACAATAGTAACAGGTAAATTAAGATAAGAACTACCATTATTACCTACTTCTAGTTTATTAATAAGATAATCTTTATAGTCATTATATAACTTTTCAGTCATTATTCCACCTTTAGTCCATTCTGCTATTCTATATACATAATCAATAAATACAGGATTAGCAGTTTCAAATACTTGTTGAGTAGCTTTAACACTAAGAGCAGTACTCATTTGTAAAAATGCAGCTAAACTAGGATAACTACTTTTAGATATATCAGATTTAATAAACGCATTTATACCACCACTAATATCAGGAAATACACTCTCTAACAGCAAGGTTTGACCCCCCGTAGAGGATGGAGCATAAATATTACTATTCTCAATAACAGTTCTAGCATATCTAAATACTTTATCACTAGCATAAAAACTTTGTTTAGCACCATATTTATCAGCACTAAGAATATTAAGATTATTACTTATATCCTGTCCGATTGAGTTTAACCGATTGAATTGTGCTAGTACATAAATATCGAATAAAGCCTGTTGAACACCATTCATTTCCCCTCTAAGACGAGATTTATATGCGTCTGATGAAAATATAAGGTCTGGTGATGAAAATGCGTCAGAAACGCTTAAATTGAATAATTTCTTGAAAGTTTCACCATAACTTTTATCAATAGTTTCAATTAGCTTTTTACGTCCAGCAAAATTAATCTTTTCACCAAAACCAAGATTATGAGCAACTTCTCTAATAGCTTCAGTAAGCGGATTTTTAGTACCTTCTGCAAGAACACTATTAGTTTCTTTCCATTTACGAACTAGTATATCAATAGCAGGTTGCCACATAAATCCAATAGCAGTATCATAATTACTTCCAAAATCAACAATAGTTTTAAAAGCATTAAACGTATAAGTATTTTCATTATGTATAGCTCCCTCTTTCATAACATCAAGAATATGAGCAGTAGTCTGAGAACTATAAGGATTAATCAAATAACCATCAACATTCTTATCATCTCCAGACCAACCAAAATTTTTATGAGTAATACGAATATGTTTATTACCAATAGTTTCAACATTTTCTTTACCATATCTATTAACAGCTTCTTGCTCACTAATCACATCAGTAGTGTACATAACTTTAATACCTTCACTATGATTAGCCTTAGTAACATTACCAATACTCATAAAAGTATCTCGATTAACACTGATACCTTTAAGTTTAATACCAGAAGTAGCAGCATCAAACCAATCAAGTTGAGTAAAGAAATCACTAGGAGCAACAGTTGTTTTATTAGCACCTACTATTTCTGCATAAGTTTCATTAGCTTCTTTGACATTTTCAAAATTAGAAGTAGTAGTATTTTCTTCAAATGCAGCAGGATTATTAAGTATATCAATAAATGATTGAATAATAGCATTAGTTCTAGCAGCTTGACTACTTGTATCCTCCACGGGGAGTTTTAAGTATGATTCGTAAGACTTAAGTCCACCATCATTAGCAATTTTTTCAACAACTTTAAGATTACCATTATAACCTTCAAGAGTAGCATTAATAGCATCTTCGCTATTTTTTAAAGAAGCTCTAATATTACCTTGTTTATTATAAGTCTTACCAAGAATTTTACGACTAGCTTTATCTACATTATCTTTAACATAATTAATATACCCTACTTCATCTTTAGTATATCTAGCATGAGTAATTTCAGTTGGAACACCTTTAACAAGATTAAATGTTTTAGACATACCATAAACACTATCAACGTCAAAGTCAGAACCAGTTTGAGTAACCCATTCATCAGGAACAACAACAGTACTACCATAAGCATCAGGAAGAAACTCTTTAACATACATAATACATATAGATTGTTTACCTTCAGTAGGAATACGATAACCAATCATAGTACGTAAGCTATCAGGAACTTGTTCAATATTTAATCCTTTAAGTTTACTACTCCATCTAGGAAGTTTAATTTCAGTATAATAAACAGGAGTGCCATCAACTTCTCCAATCTTTTTATATTGCAGTTTACTATCTGTTTGAGTTTGTTTATCAACTTTAAAACCAAAATCAGATAACTGAGCAGCGTGCCAACCACTAATAAGTTGTCTAGTAATATTAGTATTAAAATAACTATTAGCAATACTTTCAAGTTTACTATTAATATTAGATAAGAATAAAGGAAGATTATTAAATCCAGCACTATCTAAATCGAAAAACTCAAGAAGAGATTTCTCAACTCCTTGTTGTTGAGCATTTTCTTTAAATCTATCAAAAAATACAAAACGATTAAGATTTTTAATAGTATCATTAGAATTTAAATCAATATGACCATTATCATCTAATCCAATACCAAGTTCAGCACAAGTTTTTTCAAAACTATTTCTAATATTAGCTACATAGTTATTAAATACTTTATCTTTAAGTTCATTAAGTTCAGTTCTATTAGGAAGATTATCAAGCATTTTTTTCATAATCTGAATAGCAGCTTTATTACTAGCATCAACCATATGTTGAGGAACTTCTTGCTGGCGATAAAGATAATTATAACTAAACAATTCAGAATTATCAAATATATTATTATCAAATTCTTTAAGAGCTTCATCAGTTAAAACACCATCATTATTCCAAAGTGTCATTCTATTATGTTGCGCAACTTTAACAGTTTCAACAGTATTAATTTGATGAACACCTCTATTAGTCATTATATTATAAACTTTTTCAAGTTCTGTTCCTTTAATAAGTTTAGGAATAAGAACAAACTCAGCATTTTTTACTTGTCTAGGAACTTCAATACCAACAGTAGTATCATAATATAAATCATAATAGAAATTCTTTTGAATTTGAACTTTATTAGCAAATTTAGTCCAATCAATTTTATCTATTGGAGTATCATCTGTAAGACTTTGAATAAGTCCAGCATATTTATCTAATTCACCAGCAGCAGTAATACGACGAATCCATTCCTCAAGAGTAATATATGATTGAGCATCATTAGCATTAACTCCACCTTTAAATGGTTCTAGTATTCGTTCTCTATCTTTTTTATCAAGTCCAGCTTTTTTAAGTTGATTATCAAGTCTATCAATAACAACTTTATCAGAAGCTTTAAAAGTATTATAAATAGTAACACCCCTAAATTTATCTTGAAGAACTACTTTTTTACGTTTAGTAACACCATTAACAGTATAAGGAACAGTAACAGTATTACCTTTAATAGTTATATCATATAAATTAGTAGCTATATCTAAATCATTTTTAGTAAAATCAGTATTACCAAAAGGATTACCACTAGCTTGTACTTCTTTAATACGTTTTAGAATAGCTTGACCATTCTTATAAAAACTTTGGTCACCACCATACATATCGTACATACTATCTCTAACAAGATAATCATTAACTAGAAACTCAGCTAAAGATTCATTATTAATTCTATCATCAATAAATGTACCATATTTATTTTTAAGTTCTTTATAACCATTAGTTATATATTCATTTAACCAATCAGCAACAGCATCTTCAAGAGCAATACGTTGTTCTCCATTAAGAACTACTTGATTATTAGCATAGCTAAGTCCACGTGTAGACCCCCCGTAGAGGATGTCAATAGTCTTACCATACCCAATTAGTTCATTAAATGCTCCATTACTATTAGGAGTAATTTTACTAACTAAACGTTTAAAACTAAATACTCTACCAGCTAAAACTTTATGTCCATCTTTAGTAGTAAATACATTACCTTTTCCATCTTTATGGTATTGATTATAAAAATGTTCAGGTTTATTATTATAAGTATCACTAAATTCAAAATCTCCATTAGTTAAAATAGGATTACCATTAGCATTAGTTTTAAACATTACATTAACAGCTTGAGCCATATTAGTAAGTTCTTGAATAACTATATTATAATACTGTTTAAATAATGGATGTTTTCTATTTATAATTTTAGTTCCATCTTCTAGTTGACTACGTAATCCAGCAAGACTATATCTAGGAGCAGTAATAGTAAAGTTTTTAGGAGCATCACTAGGTATAGGAAGTAAATAATTAGCAGTAGGAGTTTCAGAATTATTAATATCAGTCATAAATAATCCCATAGCAGTAATTAAATAATCACCATCACTCATACTACGATATAAGTCATTATTGTTATTATCTAATTCGCTAATACCATTAAGAAGAGAAGTCTTAAAAATACTACGAGCATATTCAGTAAGTTTAGGAGTTCCATTTCCAATTCTTCTAAACAATCCATAATTAATTATATTACCATTACTATCTCTATGTTCAAGAAGTAAATTACTATAATCATATTGATGACTAGCAAACTTTTGTCTAGCATAAGCTTCAGCCATAGCATTTTGTTCTTCAACAGTAGATTTGTCATCATTAATTATTTTAGCAATATTAGTAATAAAACTTCTATTAATAACATCAGAACTTAAATTACCTTCGGGATTACGAGAATTAAGTTCAACAGGAATATAAATAATATCTTTAAAGACATCAGCCATTTGATATATAATAGAAGTATCACCTCTATTAATAAAACTATCAGGCATTTTAGTTCTTTTATCTTTTTTAAGTGCTTCTACATATTTATTATAATTTTCAACTGTACGATTAATAACATTGGCAAAATTAATAAGATTATTAGCCATAGCTACACGACCAATCTTAGCAATAGCTAAATTAAAACTAGCTTGATTAATATCTGGAAATATTTCTTTAAAAGCATCATATAAATAAAGATTAGCATGAGGAGTATTTTTATATCTATCATATATACGAAACTTTTCACGAGCAGTAGGAACACGATTAGTAATAATATTATTCTTAACATTATTATAAAAAGTATTCTGTAAAATGGTACGAGAATCAGTATTAGGGTTAGTTACACGAGCACGAACATAACTATTACCATTAGAATCAGTTTGAATATAAGTTTCAATTTTAGATATAATAGGTTTATTAAACACCATCATATACTTATTAGCAAATACTTTATTTTTGCTAAGTAAATCATGTAATTGAATTAAACATTCACAATTTGGAATAGTTTCAGATATACGTTTAAGACTAGCTATAAAATTATCTACATTACTAGTATCAGCACTAGCATATAATATTTTAGATAAGTAATTAACATCAGAAAAAGTAACAACTCCTAATTCGTTATTAGTATCAAAAGGATAACTTCCATTATCAAGTTGAGAAGCAGCAGTAAGTTTAGGTAAACTTGCAAGATGATATTTAATAATTTCTTCTACGTGTTTATTAAAATCTTTAACTTCACCAATACTTAAATTCCAAAGTTGAGTCATTAAATCAATACCATCATCTATACTATTTTCATCACCTTCAGTAGAAGTTTCATCAAGATAACCGCCTAATTCTTCATAATCAGTAGTTTGATATAACTCATCTCGTTTAATAAGTTTAGCTACATTTTTATTATTAAAAAGAGCTTCATTAAATTCAGTATTAGTTAATGAACGTAGTAATGCACCATAATTAAAATCTTGAGCATCACCATATTTACGAAGAAATGCACCAAGACCATTAATTTTAGTAGCAGGATTTGGATTATTAATAAAACTATTAAGTTCATTATTTCTAGCTTCATCACTTCCGGCTAATTTCTTAGCACGTTTAAGTCCAGCGTTAATAACAGTTTCATTAGTACGTTTTTTAATTTCATTAAAATTTAATGGAGCACCATTATATAAAAAATTAAAACTAAGTTTATTCATAATATCAGCCATATAAGTAATAGCTGTATCTCTAGCTTTAATTGTACTAAACAAACCACGTTCTTCTTTTTCAGCAACAGAAGCTACATCGTTCATATTACGAAGCTTAATAGCTCTAGCTTCAAGAAGAGCATTATAAGCTTGTCTTCCAGAAGTTTTAACATTAATACCTTTATCAGCTACAATCTTTTTAAAAATTGGGTCTTCAACCATAGCTATAAGACTATAATAATCAGCATTATTAGAACCATGTTCTTTAATAATAACATTATTAAGATTATTATATTCTACAAGTTTAATATTTCCACAGCTCATAAGTTTATATTTAAGTTTAAATTCATTAATAGTAATACCTCTATGACTAATGTAAAGTAAAATTTTATTACATCGTCATAGAGGCTGTTTTCTTTCGTTTTAAGCGACTTTTATCTTTGCTCGATTAATTCTACATACAGCTAAAACTGATGCGTCCTGTGTCAAGCAAAGTGGCAAATTCGGGCTGTTGGTCTATTGGTAAACGGCTAGTCAATTCAGCCATATTCAGCACTATATCATCATCAACACTACTAAACATATTAAGTCCATCATTAAGATTATCATTATTATAATTATAATCTTGACTATTATCTTCATTAGGATTTTCAGTTTGTTCTGTACTAGCAGTTTCTTCTTCAAACTGAAAAGTTCCTCGAATAGCTTCTTGATTACTTTCTTTAGGCATTTTTTTAATAGCTTTATAAGCATCTCTAGCAGCAGCTAATAAACTATCTTCATTAATCTTAATGCCTAACATATCAGCAATAACTTCAAGAAGTCTACTAAATAAAGTCTTACGTTTATTAACTTTTCTATTATCATATTTAATTTCATTAAGTGTAGTCATAAGAGCATTACTAGTAATACTTTCAACTAGAAATTCTTCAAGAGCTTCACTTGTATTAAAGTTCTCAAATAGATAAGGTTTAAATCTTTCTTTAGTAGCATCATCTTGAGTATCAAGCCAAGCTTTAAATTTATCATATATAGGTTTAACTAAAGCAAGAGCTTGTTCAGTATTATATTTAGTATAAAGTTGTCTATGTAAACTTTCATGAAGTATAATATTAACAACTCGATAAACTCTTTGACCAGCAATAACAGAACTATTAAGTTCAATAGTATCTGTATCACGATGATAAACAGCATTAACTTGATTACCATTATTATCAGTAATACTATTTACAACTTGAATATTTTTAGGTAAAATACCAATCTTTTGAAGAGCATTAATATAATCAATAGCAGTTTGGTCATTAGCAAAATACTTTTTAAGTCCACGAGTTAAATTCTTAGCAGTTATAGCAGATTCAAAAGCATTAAAATTAATAGCATTAAGAGTATCATCTAACATGAACTCTGATAACTGTTCAGGTATTGCTCCATCTTCCACGGGGGGTCTACCCTCAAGTTCATAAGTAATATCGAGTTTAGAATGAATATCTATTTGCCAATTACCAGCAGTTTCATTAGTATTAGTATTAGCTAATTTAGTTCTAACTAAACCATTACTAATAATAAAATCTTGATAACTATTATAACTATAAGTTTTACCATCAATATTTATAATAGTTTTACCATTTTCACGATAAATATATTTATTAGTTTTATCATTAGTTTTTGTACTATCATTAATAAAATCTTTACTAATAGCAAATTGAGCATAGTTAAACATTTCATCAATAACAGGACGAAGAGCATTATCTAATTCATCAATAGTACTAGCATTAATACCATAACTTTTACCTATTTTAAAAGCACTATTAACAACATAAGGAGAATTAATAATAATATTACGTTTATAATTACCAGCATCAGAATTAATAGTAAAAGCATAATCTTTACCATTAAAATGTGCACCTTTAACATAAAAGCCTATATTAGTAGGATTAATACTAATTTGAAGTCCAGTATTTCTATCTCCGTTAATAAGTTTATTATTTCCAAATATATCCCCAAGATTTTGTTTAAGTTCACCAAAACTTATTTTTCTACTAATATAATCTCTACAAAGATTATTAACTTCATTCTTAATAGAATTAATAATACGTTGAGCATCACCTTTAAGTAGATTACTATTTAATGGAACTTGTTTACAAAAAGCATATAAAGAAGTACCGTCACTACTTGGAATACTAATAACAGGCATACCATTAGTAGTAAGATTTTCAATAATAGTAGGTTTACTTTCTCCATTAAGATATAATTGACCTTGTACAACTACACCAAGTTTGTTAATATTTTCATTATAACCAACTACTGTTTCTTGTACATCATTCCATTCACCATTAGTATCATCAATAGTATTAAGAACTCCATATTTAATATTAACAGCTTTAATCTTACCTTTAAAATCACCTTTAACTATTGTAATAGCTTGGTCATAACTATTAAGAAGATTATTAAACCAACGATTAATACTAGCTTCATGACTATTTTCATAAGGCTGATTAAATATGTATTTAGTAAGATTAACAAGATGCCCAGCTAAATCAAAACTTGCAACAGGAGTAGTAAAATCTCTAACTATATCAGGATATTTAGTTTCAAATTCTTTAAATAGATTAACAAGTTCTTCTTGTGTAACTTCTTCTTTAACAGCAAGTTCGTATAAATGACCAATAAATTCTTCGTCAAATCTATCACCATCAAGAATACTAATTAAAGCGTCTTTAAGTGGAGAAACAACTTGACCATTTTCAGCATGAATATTATATTTCCAACCTTGATTAACCATATCATAATTACCAAACTTATCAATATTTGGAACTCCTATATAACCAATAATTGTATCATTAGCAAATATATCAATACGTTTAAGTTTAACATTATATATGGCTTCTAAATAATCACCTTGCTTAATACTAGTAAATGCTTTAACATTTTCATTCTCTACTATATACTTAAGATTAACATTATTAGTATGTTCAACTTGAAGTCTTTCAAGACGTTCTTTAGCAATACCATCTACATATTGAACAAATTGTCTAGCATTAAGTTTCTTAATAGTTGATTCATCAGTAGCACGATATTTACCTTGATTATTAGTGCTGGCGTAAAGATAGTTTTTTATTTGATTAAACAAATAATTTTTAATAATTTTATTACCTGTAATACTATCTATATATTCAACTAATTGACCAATACTAAGATAGACTTTACCATTAACAATTTTACCTCTAGTATTACCTTCACTATCAACACTATTAGCAAAATCATCCATAATAGCTTCTATATTGCGTTCATTACCTGTAACAGTGGCATAAGTAGCATTAAGTAATAAACGTCTAGTGCTATCATCTTGAACAGAACTATATAAACTACCTCCTGTAAGACCATCAATAATATTATTAACTATATCGCTAGCTTCTGTTTGTTCAAATCCAGCTTGACTAAGTTTATCAATAAAAGACTGTCTAGCATTAAGTAAATCACTACTAGTAGATTCATGTCCTAAAGAATCTTCTAAATTAGCAATACTTTCATAAACTAAATCAGTACCTATTTGACCACGTTCAAATTCATCATCTGGAAGATTATTATTAACTTCAGGTTTAGGAGTACTAATAGGTTCTTGAGAAATTGGTTGTTCAGTTTGAGATTGAGGTTGTTCAGTATTAGTAGGCTCACTAGGAACCGCTTCGCTTCGCTCCGCTATACTCCCCGTGGAGGATGGAGATGAGTTAGTATCATCTACATCAGTTTCATTAACTTCATTAACATCAGGATTAACAGGAGCAATTTCTTCCTCTTTAGGAATATTATTAACATCATTTTCAATCTCAGCAATCTCAGCTAATTGTTCTAATGTAGTTTTAAGATGTTCATTACCTTTAGAATTTAAATCAAGTGCAGCATAAGCATCTCGAATAATTTTATCTATATTTGGTTTATTACCATTATTAGCATCTTTAATAACAGAATTGACATATTCTTTACCATATTGTTTATAAGCATTACGTAAATCGTCCATAGCTTTATTAACAATCTTTTTACGACTATTATCAAAGAAATTATTAAGATAAGTTATACGAGATTTAATATTATCATCAGATAAATTAAGTTGATTTTTATTAACCTCAATATTAATCTCAGCATTAACAACTTCTGCTAAATCTTTAAATACTTCATTATATTGTTTTTGAAGTTGAATAGCTGATTGAATATCATTTTTATTTTTAATATCGATATGGGTATAAAGTTTATTAATAGCATCTAGACGTTCATTTAATTGAGCAATACGTTCTTGCTTAACAGAATTATTAATTGCTGCATTATCTTGAATAGTTTTAATATCTCTTTGAATACTATTAATAATATGTTGATAAATACCATTCTTAGCAGAATTAATATCAACATCTTCAATATGATTATTTGTAATATCTTGATTTAAAACATCATTAGCCCAATTAAGAAGATTATTATAATTTTCTTGACGATTACGAGCATGAGCCATTTGGGTAGCTATAATACGACCAACTTCAAATCCGCCACCAAGTCTATTAACTTTATTTAAAGTAGTATTATATTCATTTTTAAGATTATTAATTTCAGTTTTAAATCTATTAATAAGTTCATTACTATCTTGTTGTTGTAATCCAAGTTTATTAGTAATACTATCATTAAATTCTTTACTATTAATAGAACTTTCAAGAAGTCCTAAATTACCAGCGTTCATAGAATTAATAATAATATTATCCATATATTCTTTTTCAGCTATACTACGAAGTTCTTCTTCAGTACCAGTAATAATATCTGGATTAACCTGTTGACCATTTTCATCAGTAATAGTTATAAATGGATTTTTACCATTAGCAATACTATTAAGTCTTTCTTGATATGCCTGAAAAGTAGCAGTACGACCAAGAATTTCATTTTCTCTTTGTTTTTCAGCAGAAATCCAATCTTTATTAAGACGTTTATTAATAAACTCTCCAGCTTTATTCATAACACTACTAAAAGTAACACCACCAAGAGCACCCCAAAATGCTTGTTCCCACAACATTGGGTCTTGAAGATAATCTTTAATAGTTTGTTGAGGAATATCTTTATCAAATACTTTTTTACCATTATATAAACCATCTTGACTAGCTATATAATTAATAGCTTCTTCAATTCCTTCTGTCCATTCATATCTAACACCATGAAGAATATCATAGCCTACATCTTTTAATGTACTAGTAATTGCTTGTTTAGTAGTTTTATTACTTAAAGCATTAGTAATTGCGGCAGCATCATCAATATTACTATTAAATGCAGTATTTAAATTTCTAAGTCTAGAACTAATTGTATTACCACTTAAAGCATTTTTCCATAAGTTTTTTAAACTATAAACTTGCCATACATCAAAAAGAACATTAGCCCAATCTTCTGCAAAAGTAATATCAGCACTATTTTTAGCAATATCTTTAGCTACTTCTTCATCAGACATATCTTTATATTTAGGATTATTATTATAAAACTCTTCTCTTTGTTTATCATTCATATTAGCAAGTTGAGTTTTAGAATAATCTTTAATATTGTTATAAGTTTGTCTAGCTTCTTGATAATTTTCAAGATAACGAGAAGGAACTCCAATAGCAGTAGCCTCTGCTATTCTACCAGTAATGGCTCTACTCTTTTGAGTCATATTAATAGCATTAGCCATTTGATTAGCTAATTTATTAAACTTTATACCTTTACCTAATAAAGAAGCACCTTTAGCAAGACCAGCACTAGGAACCATAAGACTTAAAGAACTAGCTATAGTAGGAGCGTTACTAGCCCACCAAGCAAAATCTCCAATATCAAAAGCAGCATTAGGATTTTCTCTATATATAGCTAAACGCTCATTAATAGATTCTTTTAAAGATTCAAGTTCAGAACTTATTTTAGATTGATAATCATTAGGACTATTACTAACCATATTATAGAAAGCATCAGCTAAATCTGCAAAACCAATAGCTGTACCAACAGTAATCTCATTACCAATCTGTCCAATCATTCTTAATCCTTGTTCCCAATTACTTTGATTAACAGCACGTTCTTTATCAAGTTTTTCTGGGCTATCAACAGGATTAACATAAACATCATAAGAAGCATATTTATCTATATCATATTGATTAAGATTATATGATTGCCCAGCAATACGACTAAATAAATGACCACGACCCCGGTCACTAATAGAAGTGCCGGGGTTGTAATCAACTAAAGTAGGAGGCTGTATAGCCCCCTTTTTAGTTTTAAGATTATATTTAGGATTAAGTGTTTTATTACCACCTTGTAGAAACTTTAATACATTCATATTAATATAGATTATTAGTTAATTCATCATAGTAATATTGAATAACATAAGGGTCTGAACTATCACTAAGTTGAGCAAGTTTAGTAGCAACATTTTGTTGAATAGCTTTAACAGCATTTTCATCTACTGCCATACCAGCTTTAACAGCAGTTACAGTTTGTTCCCATTGAGATAAATTATCTACAATATCAACAGCATTTTCTTTACTTACTAAACCAATAGTTTGATTATTAGTAGAATTAATTAAATTAAAACCTTCACCATTAGGTACTAATTTAAATTTATCAATTCCAGTAAATGCAGCATTATTAGTAAGAGAAATAGGTCTATTAGCATTATAATAATTTTCTACTTTACCAGCAGCTCTCCAACTAGTATCTTGATTCCAAGATTGAATAATAGAACTATCAATAGCACCACTACCTACAAGTAAAGTAATAGGTTTTCTTTTAAGTTTACCTTCTGTATCATAATAACCAGCAATATTAATTTGAATTCCAACATCACCAGTTTTTGGGTCACGAACAATAATAGGAGTAATTTCATTTTCTTTAGCACTTCTAAGATAAGCTGTATAAGCTTTTCTATCTTCAGAAGTCATAGGTTCAAATATTCCATTTTCACTAGTAATATAAGATTCTCCTTGAGTTAAATCAATACCGGCTTTAATAGCAGACATAGCTTGTTCTTCTAATTGTTTCTTTTGAGCAGAATATTTACTAGCAGCTTCTGGATTAGAACTCATAGCAAAATTAAGTTCAGCAAGTTCAGGAGTCATTGCAGATATACCAATAGTAGAAGAAGTTATTTGACCACCATCAAGAACAGTATCATTTTTAGATTTAAGAAAATCAACATAATAAATTAAACCAATATAAGGTTCTTTATTGCCTGTTGGTAATCCAGTATAATGTTCTTCACCATTAGAATTAACTCGAACAAATTTATCACCATAACCAAAAAATCTAGTCTTAACAGAATTAAGAAAAGCATTTAAAGGATTTCTAGTATCTTCAGCTTCTTTAACAGCTTTACCAAAACTATAAATAGATTTATGATAATCTTTAGGTAATTCAGCATATCTATAACCATTACCATCAGAACCAAATCTTATTCCAAGACTAGCAGCTTTTTTCTCTCCACCAATAGCATTAATAAATGAATTATATACATCATCGTTATTAAAGTATTGTCTAATAGCAGAACTATCTCCAAATATCTGATTAACATATTTACTATATGTATCAGAATATTTATTATTAGGCAAATCACTTAAACTAATAATAGAATTATATGTATCAAATCCGTCAATGCTATCTTGCGATTTATCAACTTTAAGACTATTAATATATTCTTGATTATCAATAATATCATTAAGATAACTTAGAGCATATGCTCTATCAGATGGATTAGTAATATTAGTCATGATACTAGTTCTAATATCATCTGGATTAGCAGTGCTTAAATTAATATTAATATCAGGATTATATTTACTAAGTAATCCAGCTATTGATTGTCTATTGCTAGTAATTTCAGCTTGAGCTTGAGCAGGCATAAAATTATCAATACGAACAGGAGTACCTTTATAAGTTAAATTATCAATAGTTTGTTTTCTTTGAGCACTACTTCCAGAACCAGCTTGTGTAGCTAAAGCTAATTGAGCTTTCCATGCTTCACCATAAGTAGTATTACTACTTTGATTATAAAAAGTTGCAGCATTATAGAAAGGGTCAATACGTTTAGCAAGATACTGTTCAGGAGTAAGCAGAATACCATTTTTATCTGTTATATCAGGATTACTACCATTTTGGTCATATTTCCATTTAGCAATCTTATAATCTTGTTCAAGACTAGCTTTAGCACCAGGAGTATTTTCAATAACAGCTTTAACAGCTTCAGCAAGTTTAGTTTTACTTAACCTTTGCCAATCACCTTTAGTATGAGAATAAATCTCTCCTGTAACAGATTTAGTAATATCATCAGTAACTTTACCGTTAGCATCAAGCCATCTTGTTTGACTACCACCACCTTGTTCTTTAGCAGCCCATTGAAGTGCTTGATTAAGTATTTGATTCATAGGAATTTCAGAAACTTCTTTATCAATAGGAGTCCATTTACTTCCACCAATAACATTACCGTTCTTATCAGTTATATCTTGATAATTATATTTATTAACAGTACGATAATAATTCTTATAATCTTCAGATAAATCAGTACGTTTATCAAGATTATCCATATATGCTTTATAATCTTGTTGAGCACGTAAACGACCAATCATTCCCGGACTTGAAGTTATATCTCCATAAGTTCCAACTATATCATCAAGACTAGAATAAGCATTACCATATTGCATATTTTCGGTAAGAGCATTACGAACTTTATTAAGTTGTTCTTGGCGCCAAGCATCTTCGGCTTCATTTAAATCTAATTGAGCAAGTTGAGCATCAATTTGAGATTTAGTTTGAATAGCTTGTTGATGACCTTGTTCAAGAGTATTATAAGTTCTAGCTAAGACATTTAAGTCAATAGGATTAACTTGTTGTCTAAAAGTAGGAGTATAAAAGTTTATCGGCATGATTGTTTTCCTCCAAGTTTTCTACGTTTACGAATAATAAATTCATCATAATCAACTCCAGCATCCCGCATAATTCTATCATCTACATTAGGAGCAGATGCTCTCATCGCACCAATAGTATTATTTAAAGCTTTACGATTTTCATATCTACTAATCATATCTTGAATACCAGCATTAATACCACTAAATAAATTATTAATATTAGTTACTTTAGCTTCTCTAATACCATTATCAAATGCTGTTTTTCTATCTATATATTGATTGTATTGTTGAGCATTAAATTGACGAACACTTTGTTGATTACGTCTATCTTGATTAATAAGATTAGTTTCTATATTTTCTTTATTACCATAAAGTTCATTAGCAGCTTGACCAGCAGTATTACGAACTCGTTGTTTACGAGCTAAACTAACACGACTACTGGCAGTATTAGAATCAATATCACGATAAGCCTCAAATTTATCTTCTCTAATTCTATCAAGTTGAGGATTAATATTATATTTAGTTTTAAGTTTATTAGCACTAATAAGAGTAGGTTGACCTGGACCTCTCATTTTATTAATAGCTCTTCTACTAGCAAAATAGCTAGCTAAACTACCAGCTACATTACTACCTAATCCAATCCAATCAGCAGTAGTAAGATTTTTAAATTTACCTTGACCTTTACCATCAGAATATTTTGTTCCTTGATTAGGAGTACTAGTAGAAACAGATAAAGTAGTAGGAATACTAGCTTCTACTTTAGGTAAATTGCGATTATAAACAGCAGTAGGAGGTGTTTTAGTAGGAACAGATTGAGTTGATTGATTTGACTTACTTCGTCCTCCACGGGGGGTCTTCCCGCTAGATTTAGTTGCAGATAAACTTGGAATATTAGTATTACTCATACTAACACCTTTGTTATTTCCATGACTCCAACCAGCTCTAACTAAACCACTAGTAATACCAGCACCATCTTCAAATAAAGGAAGCCTACGTTCTGCATAATATTGAGGACGACGATTTCCATTATCAATATTAGGTTTATTAGTATTAGTATTTACATTATTATTTTTAGACCATCTTCCATTTCTAAAAGTATAATCACTGCCAACAATAGTTTCACCTCTAGCAGATTTATTAATAGGATAAGTAGAAGTTCTATTAATAGTTCTATTAGTTATAGGAACATAAGCTCCAATTTGTTCATCATATTCCCAAGTTCTTCCATGACGATTAATACGATTTCCACCAACAGCAAATTTATCACGTAGACCCCCCGTAGAGGATGGAGAATGAATTAATCCATTCTTAACATTGCCATTAATACTAACAACTAATCCAACATTACCTTTCTTTCTAAGTTCTGGATATTTATTATAAACTTTAGCTTTAACATCACTTCTACCGTGAAGTCCAGCTAGTCTTAAAGCATCAACAGCATCTGCTTTTGTAGGAATAGGATAACTTCTATGTCCACCAGCAAAATCTTTTTTAGCTACACTAGGATAAGGTTTCTTTTTAGAGCCATAATCTTTATCTCTACTTAATCCACCCATAGCTTTTTTATTTTCATTTATATTATTTTTATTTATATAATCAATAGTTCTAGGAAGATTACTACCATGTTTACCAATAGTTGTTCTATAAACTTCTTTAATTCCTTGATTAATCCAAGTACTATCAATTTTATTAGCTAAATCATGAATTTTTTGTCTATCTAAATTAATAGAATCAGTAGCAGTTCTACCTATTCTAAAAGCTTTAGTTAGACCTTTAATAAATTTATAATTTCTATTACCAGCTATTGTAGGATAACCACCAATAATTATCGAACCACTTTCAGCGATTTGTTTTTTATATTCATCAGGTGCTTGATAAATTTTGCCACCTTCTTTATTAGTTCCATCATCATTAATTCTATTTCTATCTTTAAAATCTTCTTGAGCTTTAAATACTTTATCAGGATTAGCTCCACCCATAACTAATTTAGCAGGACTAGCACCATTAAGTATAGGCTGTGCAGAATAAACTTTAAGTTCATTACCATTAGTTTCAACTACTTCACCACCTTCTACTTCAATACCAGTTTTATCACTAGAACCAATATCAATACCACCTTGACTATGTTTTCTTCCATTCATATAAAAGAAATTATTACCAAGAGGTTGAGCAATACCACCAGCAACTACATTTGGTATTTTACCACCAGCAGCATATTGTTTTTGAGGAAGATTTCTTCCATTACTTCTAGGAGTTTGAATAATACTAAATGGAAATGTTAGTCCAAGTTCATCATCACTAGGAAAAGATTCTTTATTAAAATCTTTAACATAATTAATAAGTCTACCGGCAGTATTATTCATTAATTTTTCTCTATTATCTTTAGATACTAAATTGTTTATACCATTATAGAGAAATTCATTACCAAGTCTTATTAAACCAGTAGATTTAACAACTTTATCATAAACTCCGCCAAGTGGAGGAATACCATTTTGAATAAATCTTCCATTACGAATAACATTACCTCTAAATGTACTAGGTAAATTACTTATATGAATAACTTTATCTTTTCTAGGCATTTTATATAATATAATGAGAAATTGTAATTTAATTGATTTTAAGGCTCTCTGCTGAACGATAGCCTATCAGTCGATTAATAGTTCATACCTATATATAATAATTCAACAGAGAGCAAAAGACTAGCGTCTACTACCGCCACAGCGATATACATTTAGCCTATCTCGATATACTGATTGAGGCATAACAGGTTGTTGAACAGTACCATTAGTAATCCATTCAGGACGTTCAAGACCAGTTTTAGGAGCACTATAACTAGCTTGGTCAGCTTGTTTAACTTGAATTGGTTGTTGTCCTTTACTTCCAAACATACCACCAATTAAACTTCCAGCAGCACCAATAGCAGCACCAATCCATGCTTTTCTACGTCCGCCACATTTATATTTATTAATAAAACTAGAACGTTGATACATAGTCATTGGATTAGTCATTTTATCAGAAGTAATATTAAGTTGCTGTTGACCAGCTTGAAGTTGTTTACGCTGTTCAGCTTCTTGAGCAATACGTTTATTTTCATTAATTTGTTGATTAGCAGAAATACCTTGACCTATTGCAGTACCTAATTCACCAAGTCCTTGAACTCCTGTAATAGAACTAGCAAGATTACCTAAACCGGGAAGAGCATCAGCAAATTCAGTACCGAAACCAGCTTTACGTCGAACTCTACCGCCACATTTAAGAGTAAGCTTATCATTATATTGACCAACATAATCTTGATTAGCATAAGCACTAGTTAAAGCTTGAGCATTTTGTAAAGCATCTTTATGGTCTTGTGCAGCTTGAGCTTCAGCTTGGGCTTTTTCTTGAGCTTTCTTTTGTTTATTGCCTTTAATTATACCACCAGCAATACTAGCAGCTGCACCAATAATAGCACCAATAAAAGCTTTTTGTCTTTGTCTATCTCTATACTGTATCATAATTTTCTAAATTGAGTTTGAGCACATTCAAGACTTTCAAATTCAATGCGCTTATTATCTGAATTATTAAATATGAAACGAACTACAAAATAATTACCATATACTCTACGAAGTTTATCACTTACTGTATTAGGATGTTCTTTAATAGCATTACGGAAATAATTAAAGTTATATTGAGTAAGTTCATACCAAGGTTTTTTATACTTATTAAATTCATTAAGTTTATCAATATTAATATCTATATCATCAGTATCATTATCTTCATTAAATATACGAAGTATATCACCAGCATAAGGATGTTCTCTTAAATCAACAGGATTATTAATATTATCACTATAAATAGGAATATATATCTTATGTACTTTATATTTAATAAATTCAAGAAATTTAATAAGTTCATAAG
>ENA-OZIC01000301-OZIC01000301.1-human-gut-metagenome-genome-assembly--contig:-NODE-301-length-30240-cov-8.314461_pt1 | contig 30240 bp, 28 predicted proteins | sample MGYA00244056_ERZ653704 | MGnify/ENA primary metagenome ERZ653704 (study PRJEB26926, sample SAMN06165229) | human gut metagenome | biome: ENVO:00009003; feature: ENVO:2100002; material: ENVO:00002003... | reverse complement strand
TCTACACGCGTAAGATCGTCGGCAGCGTCAGATGTGTATAAGAGACAGGTTCCGGGGCTGGGGTCACAATGCGGGTCGCGTCGTCGTCCGGGTATTCTGGTTCAGACACGGTGGCAGCCTGCGGTTTTTCCGGAGTGGCTGCAGCAGGCTGCGGCGGGATGGGGGCATCCTGTCCCACGGTTGCCGGGGTCGGTTCAACTACCGGCACGGCGGGCGTTTCCGGCTCTTCCGGGCGCGGGGGCACGGGCACCTTGGGCGGCTCATTGGCCGCGTCAGGCTGGACGCGCACCGGCGCACCGCAGGCCGGGCAGAATTTCGCATTGGCATAGGCAATCGGCTTGCCACAATTTCCACAGAACATAACGGTCTCCCCTTTTATCAATACAATTTTCCGGGCGCACATATGTAGGGGTCGGCGTCCCCGACGCCCCGGGAACCGGGCGCACACACAGGTGCGCCCCTACGGATTCTCAAAGCAAAAAACGCCCGCTGCCCTGCCCCTCGGCAAGATCGTTGTCCTGCGTGGCAGGCGATCTTCCCAGCTGGATGCAGGTCAACGGACGCTTTCCCGGGCTGCCCAGGAATTTGAAACGGCCCGGATGATGGATGGATATAGATATAATGAATGGCGTAAGTAAAGGCGGCTTACAGGTACTTGACGACCAGCTTGTCCACGAAGGGAACTGCCACGGTGCCCTGGTTCAGCGCTTTCACGCCCAAAACCATCAGGAAGATCTTCTCGGCCAGGTAAATCAGATCTTTGACCAGGGTCACGATATCGTTCAGCACAGGCACGCTGATGTAGGCGTTGAACAGATTGCCAGCGTCGCTGATGATGCCCAGCACGTCCGGCACATAGCCCACGGCCTGAATGACAAAGGTAAAGAACAGGTAGACGGCCACCGCCTTGACAGCGGACAGGCGCAGCCACTGGTTATCCTCGACCAGCAGCACGTAACCGGCCAGCACCAGCAGGCCCAGCAGGCTACCGGATAGGGCGGTCAGGTAGATGGCGGCGCCCAGCAGGCCCACCGAAATGCCCAATTTTGCTTTTTGCATCGTTATTTTCCTCTTTTCTCTAGCTTAGAAGCGGGTGCCGCACTCGGCGCAGAACTGCGCATCGGCGGGCATTTTCACGCCGCAGTTGGGGCAGAATTTGACAGCCGGAGCCGCAGGTGCGGACTGTACCGGAGTCGTCGGTGCCTCCACCGGGACAGCGGGTGCCGGGGCCACCGGGGCGGCCTGGACAGGCTGCTGCGGGGCGGGCACAGCCACCGGCGCAGGGGCCGGGGCAACGGGGATGGGTGTACCGCAGATACCGCAGAACGCAGCGCCCTTGACCAGCTCGGCACCGCAGTTCGGGCAGTGGGGCACGGCGCGCAGTTCCGTGATTTTTGCACGGCAGGCTGCGATATTTTGTTCAGCCTCGGCCACAGAGGCGACCAGCCCCGCAAAGGCATCCTCGGCGTCCTCGCGGTGCAGCTCCATGTACTGCTTGCCGATCATGCCGTACAGCGTATTGATGCGGTTTTCCTCCGCCGAAATCTGCGAGTTAAGCCGCGCGACGTCCGTCAGGTCCTTGCCCTTCTGGATCGTTTTCGTGCTGGCATCGGTGATTTTCTTGCTCAGATCATCAAAAAAAGCCATGTCATTTTCCCGCCCTTTCTGGAAATTCTCTTTACCTATTATAATACAAATTGCGCCTTATTTTGTCAATGCTTATTGGGATTTTCTCGAGGGGAAATGCAGTTGATTTTATACGGCCCCAAGCTCCATTTTGACGATGGGCATCTTCATCATGCCATCGCCTGCAACGCTCTACACAGTTAGCGTTATCTAGCTCAAGTATGCCTACCCACGACAAAATGTCAACTGCCTCTTGACAAATCGAAAACGCCGTCTATAATTATCTTTGGTAATTACCTTTGGTAATCATCAATCTACACAGAAGGAGCCCCCCCTATGACCGTCAAGCTCATCAAGCAAATGATCGACGCGTGCCGTTTGGGCAAGCGGGCGTGCGACATGATGACGCCGCTGCCAAAAGACGTTCTGCCGTCGTATATTCATGTTCTGGACACTGTCCACACGCTGGAAGCGGCGGGCGGGCCTGTGCGCGTGTCCGACATCAGCGACGCGCTGGGCCTGCCACGGCCCGGCGTGACCCGTACCGTCAAGGATATGGAGGCTAAAGGCTACCTGACCAAATCGGCCAGCCCCGACGACGGCCGCGTCACCTACATCACCGCCACCGAAACGGGTCGCCAGCTGTGGGATAAGTACGATACACAGTACTTTTCCGAGCTTTTACCTGCCTTGCAGGACATTCCGGAGGAGGATGCCGCCTGCATGATTCGCACCATCGAGACGCTGTATCAGGTCTTAGCCGAAAGGAGAAATAACGTTGGTAAGCAATAAATCCGATTTTACCCAGGGGAACATCCTGCACAAGCTGACCCTGTTCATGCTGCCCATTCTGGGTGCGCTGGTCCTGCAGGCCGCCTACGGCGCGGTCGATCTGCTCGTCGTCGGGCATTTTGGCACCACGGCGGGCCTGTCCGGCGTATCCACCGGCAGCCAGGTCCTCAACCTCGTCACTTTCGTTGTCACGCAGCTTGCCATGGGCGTGGCCGTGGTCATCGGCTGCGCGGTGTTTGCGCTGGTGTTCTGGAAGGGTGATGTGCTGGCCGGGCTGTTCACCAAGAACGCGGCTGTCGTGGCAAACGCCTTTGCCTATTTGAAGGGGTTTGCACCGGAAACCATCGGAACAGCGATTCTTTTCACGATGCCGGGTTACTTTAACGGCAACAATCAGACCGTATTCACGATGGCGCAGGGCATCATCCAAACGCTGCTGGTGCGCCTGCCGCTGGCCTATTACATGAGCATCCAGCCCAACGCGAACTTGACGAACATCGGCGTTGCCGCCCCTGTCTCGACAGGGGTAGGCGTGCTGCTCTGTGTCGGTTTCTACGTGTGGTGGAACCGGAAGCTGGCGAAGCAGGCACAGCTGTAACAAAAACACCACCTGAAGGGTTCAATCCCCACGGGTGGTGTTTTTCTGCGCTATTCAGCGCGGATTACGCTTTTTTCGCGGCCTTCTGGTCTTTCAAAAAGCCCTTGTATGCCTTGTATTCTTCGGTCTTGCGCAGTTTTCTTACGCCGAAGATCCACAGCACGATGCCCAGCAGGCAGAAGAACGCTGCCGCGCAGGTGATGATAATGACCATCGTAATAACCGTCGGGCGGGTCAGCTTAATCGTCGTGTTTGCGCCGACACCGTTCATACCGCAGCTGTTGGCGATGGCGTACAGGTTATGATGGCAGGCCTCACGCATGGCGCTGACGATGACACCGTCGTTCTTGTACTCAGGCAGTTTGTCGGTGACATAGGGCATCATAGCGTCGTAGATGGACACGCCCGCCAGCACGCCGTCCGGGCCGTTGACGTAGACGTTCAGCACGTTGTCGGTAATGACCATGCCGTCGCAGCCCCACTCGCCGCGCAGGATGCCGTTGACCAAGCCCGCGTTGCCGCCGGACCAGACCGCGCCCCAGCGGGTGTAAGCAATCATAACGCCGTTGCCGTTGCCCACCTCGATGGGAGCTTGGAAGGCTTTCAGGTAGACTTCGCGGGCAGCCTGCTCGTTGATCCAGACGCCCAGACCGATGCGATCCTGCTCGCAGTCGTTCAGCGCAAAGTGCTTCATGACGACGTGAACGCCCTTTTCCTGGATGGCGGCAACCTCGTAGGCGCTCATCATACCGGAGAGGAAGCCGTCCTCGGAGTAATACTCAAAGTTGCGGCCGCCGTAAGGGGTGCGGTGGATGTTGTTGCCCGGGCCGTACAGGCAGGCAATGTTGGCGTTCAGGCAGTTGTTGCCGATGATCGTGCCGACCGCAGTCATCAGGTCGGTGTTGAAGGTCGCAGCCATGACGTCCTCAGACGTAAAGGCCGTGGCAGTCAGCTGGGTAGCGCCGCTGCCCAGCAGGCTGGCGGTCAGGCCCTGGGGGCCGTTCTCATCGCGGGTGCCGGGGGCCTCGATGCTCTTGACCGGCATCGTCCAGTGGAACGCATCGCCAATGAGGGTGTTCATCTCGTCGAAGGTCAGGTTGTCCAGCAGGTCGTCCCACTTCGGGTCGTCGTAGTCGAGGCCGATCATGTCATACAGGGTGATGCCGTTGTTCTTGCCCATGGCAGGCAGGTTCACGGCCTCGTAGTCGGCGGGGTCGTAGCGGATATCCTGCAGGTCTTTCTTCAGCTGCTCGGTCAGGGCCAGCTTGACGGTCTCGGTGGGCAGGGTACCGTTCCAGTCGCTGCGGCTCAGCCAGGTCACAGTGTTGTCCTCGCCGTCGTACAGGTTCGGGTCGGCGCAGGACAGCTGGTTGGTGATGGCGGTGCCGTTCTCACTGACAGAGTAGGTCGTGGTGTCGAGCTTGTCCTCAGTCCACGCATAGGTCAGGTCGGCGTCGCCGTCGGCGGTCATCTTGCCGTTGGTGGAAGCCACCGTGTAGCCTTTGGCAGCCAGGATGTTGTTCACGGCCTCGTGGGCGTCGTTGGCGGCGGTGAAATAGTAGTCGCCGGCATCCAGAATGTAGGTGCCCGCGCCGTAGGTGTCATAGCTGGCGATATCGCGCTTGTTGACATTCATGGTAACGATCTCGGAGGTGCCGGGGGCCAGCTCTCCCGTCTTGCCGAATCCGACCAGGGCGACGGCGGCCTTCTCGACGCCGTTCTGCTTGTCGTAGTCGGTGTAGGGGCTCTGCACGTAGAGCTGCACGGTGCGCTTGCCCGCGACTGCGCCGGTGTTCGTGACCTTGACAGCGACGGTATAAACGTCCAGCGCGTCGTTGTAGTTGACGGTCATATCGCTGAACTTGAAATCGGTGTAGCTCAAACCGTAGCCGAAGGGGTAAGCCACAATGTCGCCGTAGGCGTAGTCGCCCGCGTTGCCCGCGCCCATGACGTAATCCTCATAGCGCGTCTCGTAGTACTTGTAGCCTACATAGATGCCCTCCTGGTAGATCATGTAGGTGCTGCCCTTGGCAGGCACATCGCCGCCCTCGACATAGCCGTCGTAGACGCTGGGGGTGAAGTTCCACATGGCGGGGGCGCTGTAATTGTCATAGCAGTAGGTATCGACCAAACTGCCGGAGGGGTTGACGTCGCCGACCAGAATCTGGGCAACGGCGTTGATGCCGGAGATGCCCACGTCGCCGATCCAGAGCGCGGCATCCACGTCGTAGTCGTTGTTCTTCAGGAAGTCGACCTGCAAGGCGTTAGCGGAGTTGATGAGGACGATGATGCTCTTGATCTCGCCGTTTTTCTTCATGGAGGCGAGGTTTTCCAGCATAGATTTCTCGTTGTCGTCCAGTGCCAGGTAGTTGACCTCGCCGTAGCTCAGGTCCGCACCCTCGCCGCCGACGCGGGAGAGAGTGACGATGGCTGCGTCGCCGTACTGAGCGACGCTGGACTTTACATCATCGGTGTAGACGTCCCAGGGCACTTCCGCCGTGGTGGCGCTGGCGGTGGATACCGTACCGCCATTGGCGCGGGTGTAATCCTTGCCTGCGCCGGTGGCGTAGAAATCCCACAGCGTAGGGTTGACGGTGACACCGACCTTTTCGAGGGCGGTGCGCAGGGTGTCGGCGGTCGAGGCATCGATATTGCCGGAGCCGGTGCCGCCGTAGACGAGGTTGACGCTGGAGGAGGAGAAGGTGCTGACCTTCGCGTCCTTGGCCAGGGGCAGCGCGCCGTTGTTCATCAGCAGGGCCGCGCCCTCAGCCTCGACCTGCTGGGCGACGGTCAAACCGTAGTCGACCATCTCTTCCGGCGAGGAAAAGTCGGTGGTAAAGTACTGTGCGTTGGGATCTTCGTTTTCCAGTTTCCAGAACGTGCCGCCGACAAACGCCGCAACTGTGTTGTCGAAGGTATTCAGGATGGTACACAGGGGGATGAAAATGACCATGAGGATGGCGCAGAGGATCGTCAGGATCTTCCACCCCAGGACGGTCTTACGCTTGGCTTTTTTGTATGCCTTTTTCAGCGCTTTCTTTTGGGCTTTGATTTCGTCCATGATTCTCTCCTTGTTTTTATTTTTAACGGTACAACGCCATTGTACACGATGTAGTAACACTACTGCAACACTTTGCGAAATTCGGTCGTTTTTCTGCGAAATTCGGTTTTGCAGCTACAAAAGCAAGGAGCATTCTTTGTGCAGAGTACACAAAAGAAAGAAAAAACCGTCCTTGTCAAAGGGAGTCTTTAAAATTCAACCCCTTCTCTCGCTGCCACGCCTTTACTATATGGGTGTTTCTCGGCGCGCATCTCGGTCGCGTAGTCAGCCTGTTCCAGCATCCAGGCAGCGGGATTGCGGCCGGTGAAAACCACCTCTCTCCCCTGCCCGGCCAGCGCGGCGGCCTGCTGTAACAGGCTCTCGTCCACCAGGCCGGTACGGCAGGCCGCGCAGGCTTCGTCGAGGACCAGCAGGTCAAACGGCGCGGCCAGCGCGGTGCGCATGGCAGCGTTGTTGTGCTCCCTGGCTTCGGCCTTCTCGTCGGCGGTCATCAGCCAGGTGAATTTCGCGTTCGGGCAGGCGTGGACGTCGGCCCCGCAGCGGCGCAGCAGTGCGATTTCGCCGCTGGAACCGTCCTTTAAAAATTGCAGAATCGTCACGTGTTTTTCATGGCCCAGCGCCCGCAGCGCCAGCCCCATGGCGGCGGTGGTCTTGCCCTTGCCGTCGCCGTAGTAGATATGCAGCATGGTATAGCCCCCTTTGGGGGTATTATAGCATATTTTCCGCAAACAAAAAACCGGGGCGAACTTCTCTCGTTCGCCCCGGGGATGTTAAATGATTGGAGTCATAAGCCTCATACCCTTTATCGTTGGTTGCGGTCTTTTAACTCAGTACATTGGAGTATCTCCTATGGTATCAGGTAAAGTTCCACTTGCTTAGTCGGGTGGTGTTTCTGCGGTCATATCTGTACCGCCCCTCTCCTGATATATATGTGTCAAGGGTCTTTTTGTGACGGCCCCTGGGTCTCTCTAACAAAGTGCCAACCTACCGTGCATCATATTTTTTCAATCTTTTACAAGTTATGACTTGCGGCTTCGGATGCGGTTTGTTCAGCACTTATAGGCGACCCAGGCCCGCCGGTGATGAATAGGATCTTTAAAGTTTGCCATTGGACTTGAGCCTCCTTCCTTCCGAAATCCGACCGGCGCTTGGAACTTTTAGTTCCTTATCTCCGGCTGTTTTCTTTCTGTGACTATACTATATCACACCCCCGGCTGTGCGTCCATTCGCAGAGTTCACAACGTTGCGGCGTCAGATTTGTGCAGGTTCGGCCCTTGCGCGGCAGCGGTGCGCGTGGTATAATAGAAGTGTTGGGGCCGCGTCGGAAGATGCGGCTTTTTTGTTGACAAAGGAGAATCACCATGAAAATCGCAGTCACCTATGCTGACGGCCAGGTCTACCAGCATTTTGGCCACGCCGCACAATTTAAACTGTACACTGTCGAAAGCGGCATGATTTTAGACACCGCCGTTGTGGATGCCACAGCCAGCGGTCACAGCGCCATGGTCAGCTATTTGCAGCGCCAGGGCGTAAACACGGTCATCTGCGGCGGCATCGGCGGCGGCGCGGTCAGTGCCCTGGCCGGGGCAGGCATCCGCTTGTTTGCCGGGGCGACCGGCAGCGCCGACCAGGCCGTGCTGGCCCTGTTGGCCGGGAAGCTGGTACACAACCCAGAGGCTGCCAAAGGGCATTGCGGGGGGCACCATTAAAGCCTCCCTTGTTAAAGGGAAGTAGACGGCGTAGGCGGCCGGAGGGATTTTTCCCCCAGGGCCGCCCACATGGCCACGCCCAGCGTGAAGATTGGCGGCTACGACGTGCCCCATGAGCAGATCGTGGCTGCCGCGAAGAAAACCCGCTGCGACGACTTTATCACGGCCCTGCCCGACGGCTACAACACGGTCATCGGCGAAGGCGGCGCAAGCCTTTCCGGCGGCGAGAAGCAGCGTATTTCGATTGCTCAAAGGGCTATGGATCTTCTGACCGATTGATATTCAGCATTAATAGAAAAAGCAAAGCGGATGCTGCTTTGTAATTTCGATTCGCGTATTTATTTATGCGTTATTCTCCGCAACCGCCCCGGCATTATCGACAACCTCAGTCTCCGCCTCAGCCACCCAGCCGGACACCGCATCCGGAACATCTAATTGTACGGTGCTTTTGCTCAAAAAATGAGGTACCTCCTTTAAGCAGTTTGGCTAAAAGGGGGTACCTCATTTTTTTGGGGCAATGCCGCATAATGCTAAATGACGATACGGCGAGCAAGGTGCGGCGGTTGACCGTTTCTTTCTGTTTTACTTCTTATGGGTCTTGCGTTTTCTCTGTCCGCGGCGGAAAAGAACCACCACCAGAAAGAGTATTACAGCGGCACCGATGTACAGTGTGTAAGCGCGTTTGAAAGACCGCACTGTATAATGAATGACCGCTTGTACAGTCTTGGCTGGCGCGTCATCCTCGCCGTTATAAGCTACTCGTCTGGCCTGCACGATCAGGCGATGGGTATTGATACCATAGGGGGTGCAGGTCATCAGAGAATCGGCCATCCTTCTTGTCCTTTACGCCTTATTCAAATTTGGTGCATTTATACGATTGATCATCCGCGTTGCTTACTGTGCCGGCGTTGTTAAGATTCGGAATTCGGCAACAGCACGCGCGCTACATCACTTTGCTATGAACAGCACCCCGAGCGTGCCCGGGCCGCAGTGGCTGGAAATCACGCCGCCGGCTCTTGTTTCAAGGATTTCACAGAATACATTAAGTTCTTTCAGATAAGAGCGCACTTCCCCCACTACCTCACGGCTGCAGCCGGAGTGGGTAATAAAGACCCTCTCCGGTCGGGCTGCCTTCAGGTCAGCTTCCATGTCCTTCACATAGGCCATAATCACATTGTCGATTTTCCCGCGGTACTTCTTTGTTGCCCGCATGGCACCGTTTTCCACCACGATCTTGGGGTGCAGCCGCAGCGCACTACCTGCCAAAGCGGCAACGGCATTGCATCGCCCGCCTCGCCACAGGTATACCAATGTATCAACGACAAAGCTTGCCCGCACCTTCGGGATGAGTTTCCTGACGGCAGCGGTGATCTCTGCCGCCGTATGCCCCTGCTCCGCCATGATGGCAGCTTCCAACACAAGAAGTCCGATCCCGGTAGAGAGATTCTCGGAGTCGATGATCGTGACCTGCGCAGCGGCATCCAGCTCCTCGGCGGCAAGGCGCATGACATTGCCGGAGGTGGACATGCTGCCGGAGATCGAAAAGCAGATCACCTCACGGCCGACCTCAACATACGGCTGCAGCAGCACTTTGGCATCCTCCAGAGACGGCGCAGAGGTTTTCGGCGTTGCCTTGTTTGCATCCGCCCACGCAAAAATGCGATCGGGTGTGGTATCTTTGCCGTCCCGGAACTCATTTTCGCCCAGCAGGATATGCAGCGGCAGAATATCGATATCGTACTTTGCCGTCAGCTCCTGTGAAAGATCGCAGGTACTGTCTGAGATGATTTTGACTTTTTGGCCGATTTCCATGGCGTAGCCCCTCCTCAATTTCTGTCACGCTGTCTGTGTGTCAAAAAACGCATCTTCTCATCACAGAGAATACGGGGCACTTTTCAGACAGCATACCTTTATTTTACTACCATTTTTTGAAATGACAAGAAAAATATCGCAGGCAGCCACGCAGCCAACGCACCCGCATACAGGTTTTGCCAAGGGGTTCTATTGTCACAGGCAAAATACCGCGTACAGCAGTACGATTTTTTTGTTATCCTCTATACCGAAGTTTTTGGCGCTCAGCTTAACAGCATAAGCCGGATGGTAGGTTTCCATGTACACCCGCAGGCTTTTGGCTCAAAGTCGTCCTGTGTCCGACACATAGATCTTAAAAGCATCTATATCGCGGTAGCGGTGCTCAATGTGCTGCCAAATGCCATGATGGCAGATATTGTTCCGTATGGCACCGTGACGACGGGTGTCAACCAGGAGGGCATCTTCGGCGCAGCAAGGGGTATAATTCAAAATAGCGTTTTCACACTTTTACTTTTTGCGGCGCTTATAGTCCTCCTCAATATCTTTTTTCCATGCAGCACCTATGGGAGCAGCGCAGCGAAAGGCAGTGACTGCTTTGTTGAGACATTCGTAGTTGACCGCAGTACCTGCAGAATCGCAGCAGTAGTCTGCAGCATGGTCAGCATCGATACCTATATGCCGAGCGGTTTCAATGGCATCGATGTTGGTGCCGAGGAACAGAAATTCCCAACCATATTTTTCCTTCTCGGTTTCAATCATGGAACGCACCTTTTCAATGCTGTAGTGACGGCTTGCATTTTCCATCCCGTCCGTTGTGATAATAAGCATTGTGTGCTCAGGAACATCCTCGGGTCGGGCATATTTGCGGATGTTTGCAATGTGATGAATAGCACCACCGATGGCATCAAGTAAAGCAGTGCAGCCACAAACCTGATATTCTTTTTCGGTAAGAGCTGGTACATTTTCAAGCTTCAGCCGGTCGTGGATCACTTCAGAATAGCTATCGAACAGTACCGTAGAAACAAAAGCCTCTCCGGGTTCTTTCTTCTGTTTGGCAATCATCGAGTTGAAACCGCCGATCGTATCGGTTTCCAACCCACTCATGGAGCCGCTGCGGTCGAGTATGAACACGAGTTCGGTCAGATCCTTTTTCATAATAAAACCTCCGATAAGTATAATAGGGATACTTGGAAAACATTTGCCTTCCTTGTATCCCTATTATACTTATCAGAAGAATGGATTTGGTCGCTTTGAAAGCGACATCATGCACCGATCAGCTGTTGGTCAAAAGCGAAGAGAGCTTCATTAATTTCGAATACGTTATAGTTTCCTTGCTGAATGAAATACTCTACGATCACATCTGCTTTGTTGGAACGAGACAATGCAAAACCAGCCTTTTCCAGCATTTCTTTGATTTCTGCCAATGGAAGTTCTAGTGCCAACGCAAATGCAAGAACGGTTGTTTTTCTGGGCTTATAGAATTTATCGTTGCGAATCTTAGAGAACAGCTTGCGGTCGATGTTTGCGTTCTTATAGCATTGGGAGTCTGTCATTCCCTTTTCGTCAATCTTGCGAAGAAGCATTTCAGAAAAGCTCTCATCCAATTGATTTACAGCCTCCTCAAGAGACGATGGTCCGGAAGGAGCAGGTATTCCGCAGATTGGGGTCTCTTCGAGGCCGAAAGATTCGCTCGCAGCAAAACTTTTTCGGCTCAGCTTGTAGAAGAGCTGGTCGTCATGGATATCCACATAGTGGTCATCTATGTATTCAGCAATATCAGCGTACAATTTGCTGCTTATTTGATATGTACGCTTATCGAATACTACAATGTAGGCCTGCATATCGTTATTTTCCAAGAATGCAGTGATGGTATCTGTAGCGATTTTGAGAGCTTTGTCTTTTGGATAGCCGTATATGCCGGACGAAATCAAAGGAAAAGCAATCGACTCACAGCCATACTCTTTGGCAAGTTCTAAGGATCGCTGATAGCAGGAAATCAGCGCTTGTTCTTCCCCACTATGTCCGCCATTCCAGACTGGTCCCACTGCATGTATGATGTATTTGCAGGGCAGTCGATATCCTTTTGTGATTTTCGCATCACCAGTTTTGCATCCGTGCAGCGTGCGGCATTCGGCCAGAAGCTCTGGACCAGCAGCACGATGGATGCAACCATCGACTCCCCCACCACCAAGCAACGAATTATTGGCAGCATTTACGATGGCATCGACGGCCATCCTCGTTATATCGTTTCGAACAATTTGTAACGGCATGCGTTGTTGCACCTCCTCAGAAAACGGCACAAAGGTTGTTTGAACCTATTATATCACAGCTTGATAAAACAAAGTACTGATTTTGATAAGGAAGAATAAAAAGTTGTACCCGTATCCCCTGTATATTGCCAAGCGCAACCGCACCCTTGTCAGCAGTGCCCCCCCCCGAAGGGGATAACCGGCGCGGGAGCGACGGTTAGCAAGCATTGCATGTGGGACCCATTTGTATCGTTCAGGGACACCCTGAAACCCATTTTTGACGACACTAAAAAGCAACGGCGGCCGATACATGGTATCGGCCGCCCATTTTTTATCATTGCAAGGTGATGCGGATGACAGATCCGTACCGCTACCGGAAGCGCGGAGCTGCTGCATCAGGTTGGCGGGCGAACTCGGTTCACCCCTGCATATGCTGCGCTTAGCGGGATGCCAACACATCCCCGGCAACTGACGTATGCCCCACGTTGCAGAATACTTTGCGGTCGCCCACATTTGACTGCACCCTCGGCGGTCCATTTGGCGCTCCGTTTCCGGCCTGACTCTCAGCATCACAGGCTCTCTGTATGGGCATGGTGCGCCGTTATCTCCGCTTCATCGGTTTAAATTGTTAAATTCGAGTATAGTAAACCACAAGCTTACCTATTTGTCAGGTAGGTTTTGCAATTTTCCGCAGATTTACAATTTCTTCTTTTCCAGTACAAGTGTCTTTTCTTGCCCATGCAGAGTGTATCGTATACAGATGTCGTGGTCAGCATCGACGCAGATATTTTCAGCGTGGGCGGATAGGTCGCGCAATGCCGCGTATTGTTCGCGCATTTCGAGGGTGTAACGGCTGGGCATGTCGGACGTCAGCAAAATGCCGCTGAACAACGCGTTGACCGTGGCAAGCTGGTCCTTTTGCTGCGGGGTCAACTTGCAGTTTTCCTCCCGTAAAAAGAATACATCCGGGTCGCTGCCGTAGGCGCGTCTGTTGAGCTGGCGGCGGAAAATCGTGTTGCCGATGGACTGCTTTGTAGAGACTCGCTCGCGGTGGAAAAGCCGCATATACCATACATCGTCCCAGTCCAGCCCTACATCACACCCAACGCGGCAGTAGTCAACGATACCAAAGGCGGGCATGACCGGCACGCCGCAGCCTAAAATCAGCTTGTCGCCGCACCATGAGCGCAGCAGTGCCATGGCACGCTGCATCCGTCCTGCGCGGGATTCCCGGCCGTTGCCGAACGGTGCTGCGCCGTAGAGAAAGTCCAGCTTGACAAGGTCGAAGCCCCAATCCTTCAGGACGCGGTCAAAGACCTGCTTGAGGTAGGCCTGAACCTCCGGGTGGTCAATGTCCAGCGCATAAAAGCTGCTCCAGTTGCAGCCGCAGCACCAGGGCTGACCGTCCACCTGCAGCAGCCAGTCCGGGTGATTTTTGCAGAGCAGGGATTCCTTTTCACAGACAAACGGTGCCAGCCACAGCCCGGCCAGAAAGCCGCTTTCATGCGCTGCATCCGCCAGCGGGCGCAGCCCATGGGGGAATTTAGCGGGGTCGGTTTCGAGCCAATCGCCGACCTTTGCTTCCCAGCCATCGTCGATTTGAAAGAGGTCTCCGGGTTTGAACAGTGCCCTGCACCCCTGCAGGTCCTCCAAAATTGACGCTTCGTCAATGTTTTGGTAGCGGTTATACCAGCTGGAATACCCGGCCAGCTTTTTTGTAGTGCGCGGGCGGCAGCCGAGCGCCGCGAACCATGCGTCAAAGACCTCGTCCTCGCTACCCTCAGCAAAGAACAAATCGAATGCCGCAAACACGCTGCCGCCGTGGCACACCCCGGCGCAGTCCCGCTCGATGCGCAAGACAGCCGCCTTGGCGTCGTAGTAAAAAATCGTGTAGCCGGGCGTTTCGTCGAGGCTTGCCACAAGGCGGTAGTGTTCCCCACTGCGGAAATAGCAGTAGGAGAACCCGTGGCTCATGCCCTTTCGTTTGCTGTAGCGCACAAAATGATAGTCGCCGTAGCGGTCAAAGGCGTATTTGTCCAGCAGAAATTTCGGAATGTGGTCGGTGCCGCGCTGGCGGCCCCACTTGGGCAGTTCCGGGCATTCGGTCCAGGTCTGGTAGCCGTTCATGAAGATTTTTTCATTCTCGGCCATCGGCCAGGACAGCGTCGCCACAGCATTTTCCAGCGTTCCGGCAGGCAGGTCAGTGCGCAGATGCACAGCCCCCTGCCCTACCGAAATCAATGCTGTACCGTCATAGCTTCCCGTATCCGTGGCCGCGCGCCAATGCAGCTCCGTCATATCAGACACCCTCTTTTTTGCCGTGCAGCTGTGCGCTGATCTCGGCCGCGTGGTCGTCGCTCAGGGTGAATTTGCGGCGGAACAGCACCAGCGCCGCGACCAGAACGACCATCGGCAGCACGGTCATCATCAAGCGCAGGCCCAGCAGAGTCGAGGCGCTCTGCGCGGCCACGGGACCGGTCTCCTCGGTGTTGCCGACCAGGCCGATCAGGTCCAGGCCGATGCCAGTCAGGAACACCGCCACGCCGGACGCCGCCTTTACGACGAACGTCTGCATCGAGAAAATCACGCTCTCCTCGCGCCGGCCGGTCTTGAGCTGGCCGTAGTCGACACTGTTTGAGAGGAACAGCGTCGTCAGCACGCTGAGCATACCGTTACACGCGAACACCACAACGCCTGGCACGCACAGCAACACCAGATTCCCCGAGAAGCCAGTCAGGCAGAGCACAAGCAGCACACCGTAGCCGCCCAGCGCCAATGCCAGACTTAACGTAAACACGCCGGTATTGCTTAATTTTTTGCGCACGAGCGGGTAGAGGATCATCATGCCCAGAATCTGCGCCGCGCCGCCGATGGTGGAAAACAGCGTGTAGCTGGCTTTCCAGCCCGTTCCACCAAAGTCATATTTAAAGAAGTAGATGATGAAGTTGGACGTGAGGTACAGCGCTGAGTTAATGAGGACGATGCTGCCCACGACGACGAGCGCCTGATCGTTTGCAAACAGCGCCTTAAACATCTCACCGACGGTGGCGGTTTTCATCTCGCCGCCGCTCGTCTCTTTGACACTAGCGCAGCATAGAATTTCCGTTACAACGAAGATTACGGCCACAATCAGCGCCGAACCGACACCCGCGCAGGTGCGGCCGACGACTGAAAGATTCTCACGGTCTGCGGGGGTTCGGGTCACGGCGGGGATCATTGACCAATAAGGAATGTCCATCATCGTGTAGGTGACGCCCCACAGAATATAAATGACGCTGAAATAGACCATCATCCCGGCTTCGGCCAGCGCGGGCGCGGCAAACAGCGCGTAGAGAACCGCGGCGTTGAGCACGGTGCCCGAAAAGATCCACGGCCGGAACCGCCCCCACCGCGTGCGGGTCTTGGCGACCAACACACCCATGAACGGGTCGTTGAAGGCGTCGAACACGCGGGCAATCATCAGAATCAGGCCGACGAACGTGGCCGAAAGCCCCAGCACATCCTGATAATAGTACATAACGTAGGATGCCGACAGGGCGTAGACCATATCCTTGCCCACCGCGCCGATACCAAACGCGGCCTTTTGCTTTGTTGTCAGTTCCATGCTGTATTCTCCTCGATTTTTTACACTCTGCGTAGGTAAGTGGAATGGAATTCTGCAACACAACACTTTTGCAAACGGTCCAGCCGTTTTGCTGCAAAAATGCCAGATACGCAACACTCGTCCACCTGCTGTGCAGCGGAAAGCCTGCAATTTTCAGCGCAAGGGCCTGAAGCCTTCCCCAAGGGGAATTCTCTGCATGGGTAAAGGTCGGCGCAATCAGCATGCCATCGTTTTTAAGCACACGGCGAAGCTCGGTGAGGGCTCTCTCAGGATGCGGTACAATGTGTAGCGCATTGGAGACAATGACAACATCAAAGGACTTGTCAGCATAAGGCAGATGGAACATATCCTGCACGGAAAAATACAGCTTGGAGGAAAAATTACCCCGCTTTGCCTGCGCAATCATCGCTGCGGAGGAGTCGGTAGCCTCAATGTGATCAGCAGAACGCAGGAGATGCTTTGCCACCTGCCCTGTACCGGTGGCTACCTCCAAAACGGTTTTGTGCCACACAGCAGGGCGAAGCAATGCATATAATTGATCATAGGCTATTGCGTTCTTGCGCATAAAGCGGTCATAGCCTGCTGCATTTCTGTCCCAAAAATTCTTTTTCGTAATGCTCAACTCCTTGGTTTACATCAACTAACTGCTGCTTATTTGAAAAGCTGCACGGCGGCAGCATGGCAGCTTGCACATGCGAGTTAGAAGAGCCTAACCGATGGATCGTAAAAAAGCTGCACGCAGCCAAAACGGCGCACCAGCAACAATTCTACGATATTTCAGTCATATAATAGTAGTCTGGCACCCAAATGTCAATAGGGTGCTACAGGTGCTTTTGTGCGTTTGAATTTCTACAAAATACAATAGCGGGCAGTGCGCTTTACACTGCCCGCTATTGAGAAAAGCTTCCTTTAGCCGTTTTCGTCCTTGGGAATGGCCAGATTCAAGAGGATGGCAACGAGTGCGGCGGGCACGATGCCGGAGCCGCCGAATACCAGAGAGAGCATCTGCGGTGCGTGGGCAAGGATGCCGTTGTTGGCACCGATGCCATAGCCGAGACCGAGCGCTACCGAGACGATGCTCAGGCTGCGCGGGGTCAGCGGCTCGCGGGTGATGAGCTGAATACCGCTCACTACGATCGAGGAGAACATCATGACCGCTGCGCCGCCCAGCACCGACTGCGGCATGATCGAGACGAGCGCGCCCAGCTTGGGCACCAGACCGCAGAGGATCAGGAAGATTCCGCCGGTGGCCAGTGCAAAGCGGTTGACGACCTTGGTCATGCTGACAAGGCCGACATTCTGGCTGAAGGAGGTGTTGGGCAGCACGCCGAACAGCGCGGCAAAGCTGGAGCCGATACCATCGCAGATGACGCCGCCGGACAGCTCGGTGTCCGTGGCCTCGCGGTCCATGCCGCCCATGATAACGCCGGAAATATCGCCCACGGTTTCGACCGCCGTGACGATAAACATAATCATGACCGGTGCGATTGCACGCATATCAAACACCGGCTTAACCGGCATCAGCTGGGGCAATGCAAACCATTTGGCCTCGGCCACCTTGTTCCAGTTCAGCACCCATGCCTTGGTATAGGCAACGCCCTCGGCGTTCAGCACCGTGGTGGGCAGAACAAGGCCCATGAGAAACGCTGCAATGTAGCCGCAGATGATGCCCACCAAAATCGAGGAGGAATTCAAAAAGGTGCTGCCGGAGTGCTTGCAGATCAGGATGACGACCAGCACAAAGATGGCGAGCAGCAGGTTTTCGACCGAGCCGAAATCCTGCGCGGTGTTGCCGCCGCCGAAGGAGTTTACGCCGACCGAGATCAGGCTCAAACCGATGGAAAGCACCACCGTGCCGGTAACGACAGAGGGCAGCAGCTTGCGCAGCGGCTTCAGAAAAAAGCCGAGCACTGTCTCGAACAGGCCGCCGATCAGGGACGCGCCCATGATTGCGCCGTAGGCCAGTACGCCGCCGCCCATCGAGGCTGCGACCGAACTGAATACCCCGATGAAGCCGGAGGAGGTGCCCATGATGATAGGCACCTTGCCGCCGATGGGGCCGATGGAATACAGCTGAACCAGTGTGACGATGCCCGCCACAAGCATGGCATTCTGCAGCAGTGTGACGCGCAGGTCGGCAAATTCGCCGCCGGCCAGGCCGCAGGCGCCCGTGATGATAAGCAGCGGCGTAAGGTTGCCGACAAACATCGCCAACACATGCTGCATGCCCAGCGGCAGTGCCTGCTTCAGGGACATCTTGCCTTCAAAGCGAAAGGCTTCGGGGGAAAGATCGTTTTTCTTCATTCCACAACTCCTCAGATAAAATTATTACAATATAACATGTACCGCCGAAGCGGAAGGGCATACCGCCCTATTTACACATTATACCATCCCCTGCCCTGCGATTGCAATTCTATCAGCGGTCACAGCAAAAATTTTGTGGCATTTTGCAGAAAGCTGTACGGTCAGAAGACTTTGATTACCTGCTGCTTGCCGTGCAGGGTGTAGTGTACGGTCAGACCGTTGTCTGCATCCACGGTGCAATTTTCGGCGTGTTCGGTCAATTCCCGCAGGGCGTTGTATTGGCGGCGCATCTCATCGGTATAGCGGCTGGGCATATCGGAGGTGAGCAGGATGCCGCTGAACAGTGCATTGACCTGAGCCAGAGTCTGCTTTTGCTGTGCGGTCAGTTTGCAGTTTTCCTCGCGCAGGAAGAAGACATCGGGGTCGCTGCCGTAGGCGCGTCTGTTGAGCTGGCGGCGGAAAATCGTGTTGCCGATGGACTGCTTTGTAGAGACTCGCTCGCGGTGGAAAAGCCGCATATACCATACATCGTCCCAGTCCAGCCCTACATCACACCCAACGCGGCAGTAGTCAACGATACCAAAGGCGGGCATGACCGGCACGCCGCAGCCTAAAATCAGCTTGTCGCCGCACCATGAGCGCAGCAGTGCCATGGCACGCTGCATCCGTCCTGCGCGGGATTCCCGGCCGTTGCCGAACGGTGCTGCGCCGTAGAGAAAGTCCAGCTTGACAAGGTCGAAGCCCCAATCCTTCAGGACGCGGTCAAAGACCTGCTTGAGGTAGGCCTGAACCTCCGGGTGGTCAATGTCCAGCGCATAAAAGCTGCTCCAGTTGCAGCCGCAGCACCAGGGCTGACCGTCCACCTGCAGCAGCCAGTCCGGGTGATTTTTGCAGAGCAGGGATTCCTTTTCACAGACAAACGGTGCCAGCCACAGCCCGGCCAGAAAGCCGCTTTCATGCGCTGCATCCGCCAGCGGGCGCAGCCCATGGGGGAATTTAGCGGGGTCGGTTTCGAGCCAATCGCCGACCTTTGCTTCCCAGCCATCGTCGATTTGAAAGAGGTCTCCGGGTTTGAACAGTGCCCTGCACCCCTGCAGGTCCTCCAAAATTGACGCTTCGTCAATGTTTTGGTAGCGGTTATACCAGCTGGAATACCCGGCCAGCTTTTTTGTAGTGCGCGGGCGGCAGCCGAGCGCCGCGAACCATGCGTCAAAGACCTCGTCCTCGCTACCCTCAGCAAAGAACAAATCGAATGCCGCAAACACGCTGCCGCCGTGGCACACCCCGGCGCAGTCCCGCTCGATGCGCAAGACAGCCGCCTTGGCGTCGTAGTAAAAAATCGTGTAGCCGGGCGTTTCGTCGAGGCTTGCCACAAGGCGGTAGTGTTCCCCACTGCGGAAATAGCAGTAGGAGAACCCGTGGCTCATGCCCTTTCGTTTGCTGTAGCGCACAAAATGATAGTCGCCGTAGCGGTCAAAGGCGTATTTGTCCAGCAGAAATTTCGGAATGTGGTCGGTGCCGCGCTGGCGGCCCCACTTGGGCAGTTCCGGGCATTCGGTCCAGGTCTGGTAGCCGTTCATGAAGATTTTTTCATTCTCGGCCATCGGCCAGGACAGCGTCGCCACAGCATTTTCCAGCGTTCCGGCAGGCAGGTCAGTGCGCAGATGCACAGCCCCCTGCCCTACCGAAATCAATGCTGTACCGTCATAGCTTCCCGTATCCGTGGCCGCGCGCCAATGCAGCTCCGTCATATCAGACACCCTCTTTTTTGCCGTGCAGCTGTGCGCTGATCTCGGCCGCGTGGTCGTCGCTCAGGGTGAATTTGCGGCGGAACAGCACCAGCGCCGCGACCAGAACGACCATCGGCAGCACGGTCATCATCAAGCGCAGGCCCAGCAGAGTCGAGGCGCTCTGCGCGGCCACGGGACCGGTCTCCTCGGTGTTGCCGACCAGGCCGATCAGGTCCAGGCCGATGCCAGTCAGGAACACCGCCACGCCGGACGCCGCCTTTACGACGAACGTCTGCATCGAGAAAATCACGCTCTCCTCGCGCCGGCCGGTCTTGAGCTGGCCGTAGTCGACACTGTTTGAGAGGAACAGCGTCGTCAGCACGCTGAGCATACCGTTACACGCGAACACCACAACGCCTGGCACGCACAGCAACACCAGATTCCCCGAGAAGCCAGTCAGGCAGAGCACAAGCAGCACACCGTAGCCGCCCAGCGCCAATGCCAGACTTAACGTAAACACGCCGGTATTGCTTAATTTTTTGCGCACGAGCGGGTAGAGGATCATCATGCCCAGAATCTGCGCCGCGCCGCCGATGGTGGAAAACAGCGTGTAGCTGGCTTTCCAGCCCGTTCCACCAAAGTCATATTTAAAGAAGTAGATGATGAAGTTGGACGTGAGGTACAGCGCTGAGTTAATGAGGACGATGCTGCCCACGACGACGAGCGCCTGATCGTTTGCAAACAGCGCCTTAAACATCTCACCGACGGTGGCGGTTTTCATCTCGCCGCCGCTCGTCTCTTTGACACTAGCGCAGCATAGAATTTCCGTTACAACGAAGATTACGGCCACAATCAGCGCCGAACCGACACCCGCGCAGGTGCGGCCGACGACTGAAAGATTCTCACGGTCTGCGGGGGTTCGGGTCACGGCGGGGATCATTGACCAATAAGGAATGTCCATCATCGTGTAGGTGACGCCCCACAGAATATAAATGACGCTGAAATAGACCATCATCCCGGCTTCGGCCAGCGCGGGCGCGGCAAACAGCGCGTAGAGAACCGCGGCGTTGAGCACGGTGCCCGAAAAGATCCACGGCCGGAACCGCCCCCACCGCGTGCGGGTCTTGGCGACCAACACACCCATGAACGGGTCGTTGAAGGCGTCGAACACGCGGGCAATCATCAGAATCAGGCCGACGAACGTGGCCGAAAGCCCCAGCACATCCTGATAATAGTACATAACGTAGGATGCCGACAGGGCGTAGACCATATCCTTGCCCACCGCGCCGATACCAAACGCGGCCTTTTGCTTTGTTGTCAGTTCCATGCTGTATTCTCCTTTCCGGTGACGGAAAATGTTACGGTGACAGGCTCACATTGCGGGGCGGCCACGGTCAGGCTGGCCGTGCCGGTCTGGCCTATCGTGCGGATGTAGGTACCGCCCATGCCGCCCTCCGCCGTGGCGATGGATGGGCCGACGAGCGCCGCCGCGCCGCTTGCGGCAAATTGCAGCGGCAGCTGGGCGTAGACGGCGGGGCTGCCGTTCTCGTCCAGAATGCGCACCCGCACGGCAGCCATGTCGTAGGTGTCGCCCTCACGCAAGGCGTGGGCTGACGGGGTGACCTCCAGATGCAGCTTGCGGCTGGGGCAGAGCGTCACACTTTTTACTACCGTATCGCCGTTTTTGGCGTCAAACCGCCAGCGGGTGGCCGCGCCGCCCCAGTTGCCCACATACTTGCCGTACAGCTTTACGCCGTCGTCAAAGCTCATTTTGTAGCGAACCATGCACCACGCCAACCTGAACTTGTAGCGCAGCGGCAGCCCGGCCAGGCCGTATTTGCCCGCTGCCAGCAGGCAGTCGCGCAGCGTGTCGGCCTTGGCCTTGTCGAAACGCTCCTGCGTTTCCAGCAGCTCGCCAATCGTGTCATCCACAGCCAGTGGTGGGTGCGGCAGGGCCGTCCAGCCGCTCTTGTGCAAAGTTGTCACAAATACGTCATTTTTGTAGAGGTCCACCCGCTCGGCGTTCGTGAACACATACACCGTACCCAACTGCCCGGCCGGGGAATCGCCAATGTCCATCGTTGAGCTGACGGTCAAAATCGGTTTGCCCCCGCCTTGGGAGGCATAGACGGCGGCGGCCAGTTTCGGGTTGCGGAAGCTGTCCAGCACGCCGTGGTAGCAGATGCGGTCACCGGAGCCAAAATCCTTGTGGGTGGCGTAGTCGAACATGCACCAGCCGAAGCAGCCCGCATGTTCGCCGTCGGCGTAGGCGGCGTTCAGTACCCGCGCATGGCGCAGCGCGTGTTCCTGGCGGTGGGGCGCATCGTCAAAAGGCTTTGTGGGGTACATATGGCCGTTGCACTCCGAAATCAGGAGCGCTTTGCCCATATCGGGGCTCACATCCTTTTTGCGCTTGGCCCCGGCGTTCATGCCGTTGTGGGAGAAATCGTTGTAGGCGTAGACGTCCTCTAACAAATGGCTTTTTTCCAGATACCGCACACCGGAGGTTGCGCGGCTCGGGTCAAGCTCGTGCGCAATTTTATTCGTTCGTTTGTAAAATTCATCGTCGTCCACACTCTCATTGATGCGCACGCCCCACAAGATAATGCTGGGGTGGCTGCGGTTTTGCAGGATCATCTCCCGCAGCATTTCGCAGGCGCGATCCTTCCATGCGGCGTCGCCGATGTGCTGCCAGCCGGGCAGCTCGGTAAAGACAAGCAGTCCCAGCCTGTCACATTCGTCCAGAAAGTGCTGGCTCTGCGGGTAATGACTGGTGCGGACGGCGTTGCAGTGCAGCTCGTTTTTCAAAATGCGGGCATCGTTGCGCTGCAAACTCTCCGGCGCGGCGTAGCCGATGTAAGGGTAGCTCTGGTGGCGGTTGAGTCCGCGCAGGAACGTCTTTTCCCCGTTTAAATAAAATCCGTCCGCCTTAAATTCTGCCGTGCGGAAGCCGAATGTCGTCTCACGGCAGTCCAGTACCTGCCCGGCTGCGTCCAGAAGTTCGGCGCGGCAGGTGTACAGGTTCGGGTGGTCGGTACCCCAGGGCTGGGCGTCGGGCAGGGTCAGCGTGCATTCTGCTTTTGCGGCGGCGGGCAGCTGTTGGCCCACAAGTGCCGCGCCGTCCGGGGCGCAGAGGCTCACCCGCAGCACGGCAGCCTTTTCCGGAGCATCAGTAGTTACGGAGACAGCGGCCTCTGTCAGCGTCGGCGTGTGCACAAACAGGTCGGTCACGCAGGTGGCAGCGGCGGTTTCGAGCCAGACCTCGCGGTAGAGTCCGCCGTAGGTCAGGTAGTCGATGACGAAGCCGAAGGGCGGCAGGGCCGGGTCTTCCCGCGTGTCCAGCCGCACGGCCAGCAGATTTTCTGCGTCACGATGCACAAAACTTGTAATTTCCAGTGCAAACGCCGTGTAGCCGCCCAAATGTTTCCCCACGAGCTGGCCGTTCAGGTAGACGGCAGCCTGGTGGGCCGCGCCGTCAAACCGCAAAAACAGCCGCGGCGCGTCCGGCAAGGTCAGCGTGCGGCGGTAGCCGCAGACCATCTCATAGTCTGCGGGGTCTGCGTAGTGAAGCGGCAGTTCGCGGCAGGTATGGGGCAGACGCACAGCCTGGCATGGCACGGGTGCGCCGGTGCAAAAGGCATCGCTCCAGATCTCGGTAAATTCCCAATTATTGCAAAGGCTGTATTTCATCGTACCGCGATTCCCTCCCATAAAATTGCAACCATTTCGTCGAGCGCTTGCGTGTAGGTTATCCCCTGTTGTTCCAGCGTGCGATCCGCGAGGAAATCCTCAATGGACGCCGAGATCATCCGCTGTAAAATCGGCAGCGACACCCGGCGCAGCACACCTTGTTCCATGCCCTGTTCCAACAGGGCCAGCGTCGGCTCCCAGCCGTTTTCCAGATGCTCCCGCACACGGGCGGCAACGGCGGGGTACCTTTCATCCAGCAAAGTCATCTGCTGCAAGTCCAGCGCGGTGTACTCCTCCGGCAGGGCGATGATGACAGCCCGCAGCTTGTCGGTCAGCGTGCCGGGGCCGTCGATGATGCTTTGTTTGCGGGCATGGATGTGCGCAAAGGCGTCGTCCACCATGTCCAAAAGCAGCGCTTCCTTGGATGGATAGACCGTGTAGATCGTCTTTTTGCTGATGTGGATGGCTTCAGCGGCCTGCTGCATCGTGAAGCGCAGCCCCTCGCGCCGGAAAAGCGCCATACCTGCCGACCGGAGTTTTACGCACAATTCGTTGTGTTCATCCATGCTTTCACCTCGCGGAAACTCAAATTATCTTTTTGGTTTCCATTGTAGTGCGAAAACCCTGCTTATTCAAGGGGTTTCCTGTAAGTTCTCTCTTTTCGCTAAGGATGAGTAATTTTTTTCGTCACTTCGCCGAAGGAAACAGTTTCAGTTTTCGGAATTTCCCCACGTAAATATCACAGAATATTCCGATTTCGGAATTTTGTTGACGTATGCCGCCAAAAATTCTACAACGAGTACAACATCCGGGAGGTGTACGCCGTGGTTTTGCGCAAAGAGTATACTACTACTTCCAGGTCACTGCCGACATGACCGCCGAGGAAACTTTCGCCCGCGAAATCGTGCCCTTGCGCAATATCCGGGATAACTATGAGAAAATCATTCTGACACTGGACAAAGTGACCCTTGGCAACTATGACGGAATCCGGATCATCCACTTGCCGGATTGGCTGCTGACACAGTAAAATCATTTTTCCCTTACAAAAAGCCGCTTCCCCTCATTTGCAGTGCAAATAAGGGAAAGCGGCTTTGCTTTTAGGATTTGGGGGCTTACTTTTTCAGCACCACACACTCATAGGGGCGCAGGGTGGCGGCAGATTCAGGGTAGTTTCTCAGCAGTTTTTCGGCGGCGGTCCAGCCGTCGGGCAGGGGTTTTGCAATTTCCCATGCCCGCAGGTTACAGAGCACCAGCAGTTCCGTCTCACCGTCGTACCGGCGGTAGGCCAACAGATCTGCGTTATCGGGGTACAAAAATTCGATTCTGCCCGCGCTGATGACCGGCATTTGCTTGCGCAGGGACACCAATTTTTTGTAAAAGCTGCGGATGGAATCCGGGTCGTCCATCTGGGCAGCGGCGTTGATGGCCTTGTAGTTGTCGGCGACGCCGATCCACGGGGTACCGGTGGTAAACCCGGCGTTCTCGCTCGCGTCCCACTGCATCGGGGTGCGGCTGTCGTCGCGGCTGCGCTGGGCGATAATGTCCAGCGTCTCGGCCTCGGTCTTGTCCTGCTCTCGCAGGATCCTGTAGTAGTTGCGGCTCTCGACGTCGCGGTACTGCTCGATTTTCGTGAAGTGCGGGTTCGTCATGCCCAGCTCCTCACCCTGATAAATGTACGGTGTGCCGCACATAAAGTGGATAGCCACCGCCAGCATCTCGGCACTTTCCTTCCAGTAGGTCGTGTCGCTGCCAAAGCGGCTGACCGCACGGGGCTGGTCGTGGTTGCACCAGAACAGCGCATTCCAGCCGCCGTGGGCCTGCATCCCCTCCTGCCAGGTCTGGAACAGTTTCTTCATGGCGAGGTAATCAGGCTCCCTCAATTCCCACTTTTGCCCGTCCTTGTAGTCGACCTTCAGGTGGTGGAAATTGAAGCACATCGTCAGCTCGTGATTGCCCTCAGCGGTGTAGCCGATGCAGTTTTCCAGCGTGGTGGAGGACATCTCCCCCACCGTGATCATGCCGTCGATGCCGCCCGCGGCAACCAGCTCCTTCAGGTACTTGTGGACGTTGCGGCCATCGGTGTAGAAGCGGCGGCCGTCGCCCTCGTAGTCATTCTCGTAAAATTTGGGCTTGGAAATGACGTTGATGACGTCGAAACGGAAACCCTTGATGCCTTTCGCCTTCCAGAAGCGCAGGATGTCGGCCATTTCCTCCCGCACGGCGGGGTTCTCCCAGTTCAAGTCGGCTTGCATGACGTCGTAAAGATGCAGATACCATTTGCCAAGGCACGGCACGTATTCCCACGCAGGGCCGCCAAATTTCGACACCCAGTTTGTCGGGTAACGGTCGGGCGTGCCATCCTTGAAGATGTAATAGTCCTGGTACTTTTTGTCGCCCGCCAGTGCTTTTTTGAACCACTCATGCTCGGTGGAGGTGTGGTTGAACACCATGTCCAGCATCAGGCCGATGCCGCGCCTGTCCGCCTCGCGGATAAGCTCCTCCAGATCCTCCATCGTGCCGTAGCGCGGGTCAACGGCACGGTAGTCGGCCACATCATAGCCGTTGTCGCGCTGGGGCGAGGGGAAGAACGGCGTCAGCCAGAGATAGTCAACGCCCAGGTCGGCGAGGTAGTCCAGTTTCGCGGTGACGCCCTTCAAATCACCGAAGCCGTCACCGTTCGAGTCCATGAAGGATTTCGGGTAAATTTGGTAGACAACTTTATCTTTAAAATCATTCATGGTACACACCTCACAAAATCAGGCAATGCCTTTCTTTTTGCCGACGCTGACGGTCAGCACAAAGGGCACAACGATGGCAATGACCATGCACAGCGCAAAGCTGAGCATATAGGCAGGCTGGATGGACAGAATGCCAGGGATGCCGCCGACGCCGATGGCGTTGGCCGTGGTGGAAGTAGCCACGCAGACAGCTGCCGCGATGGCCGAGCCGATCATGCCGCAGATGAACGGGAAGTGGAATTTGAGGTTGACACCGAACATAGCGGGCTCGGTAACGCCGAGGTAGCAGGAGATGCAGGAGGGTACGTTGACCTCCTGAGCGTCCGCGTTCTTGCGCTGCAGATAGATCATACCGAGGACGGCGGAGCCCTGCGCAATGTTGGACAGTGCGATCATCGGCCACAGCATCGTGCCGCCGAAGTCGGCAATCAGCTGCATATCAATGGCGTTGGACATGTGGTGCAGGCCGGTGATGACGAGCGGTGCGTAGACAAAGCCGAAGATAGCACCAAAGATGACGCGGAAGGAGCCGGAAATGCCAGCGTAGACAACATCAGAGATGACGGAGCCGATCTTCCAGCCGATGGGGCCAAGGATGGTATGAGCGACGATGACGGACAGCACCAGCGAGCAGAAGGGCACAACGATCATCGAGATAACCGGCGGGCAGATCTTGCGGAAGAATTTTTCCAGATACACCAGCGTGAACGCGGCCAGCATGGCAGGGATAACCTGTGCCTGGTAGCCGATCATGTTGATGGTGAAGAAGCCGAAATCCCACTTGGGGATATCTGCCGCTGCTGTGGATGCGACAGCGTAGGCGTTCAGCAGCTGGCCGGAAACAAGCGTCAGGCCGAGGACGATGCCCAGGCTCTGGGTCGTGCCCATCTTTTTGGTGACGGACCAGCAGATGCAGACCGGCAGCATGTGGAAAACGGCCTCGCCGATCAGCCAGAGGAAGCTGTCCACGCCCGACCAGAACTGGCTGATATCGCACAAGGTCTGCGTGCCGTTATTGAAGAAATAGATGCTGTCGATGCAGTTGCGGAAGCCCAAAATCAGACCGCCCGTAATGATGGCAGGGATCAGCGGGGCGAAGATCTCGGCCAGCACGCTCATAACTTTTTGCAGGGCGTTCTGGTTCTGCTTGGCCGCGCTCTTGACAGCCTCCTTGGAGACACCGTCGATGCCGGAGACCGCGATGAAATCATTGTAGAAATCGTTGACCGTGTTGCCGATGATGACTTGGAACTGGCCTGCCTGCGTGAAAGTGCCCTTGGCGGATTTCAGTGCCTCGATCTTGGCAACGTCCGCCTTGGCGGGATCGTTGAGGACAAAGCGCATACGCGATACGCAGTGAGATACCGCCGCAATGTTCTCCTTGCCGCCGACGTACTCAAGCAGCAGCCGCGCGTCCTGTTCGTATTTACCCATAGTATTTTCCTCCTTTTGCCCGGTAGAGCGGGCATCTTCGAACTTGTTCATACAAGTTCTCCTTGCAGCCACAGAATACCAGACTTGTTCATACAAGTCAATATGCTTTTGCAAAAAAGCAGTGCAGAATGCCTATTTTCGGCACTGCTCACAAGTTGCCCACTTGAAATTTAGCCGAAAAGACGGTATACTAAAGTAAATGTTTGAACAAGCTGCGAGGTACACACCATGCCAAAGGCAAAATATGAGGGCATTTATCACAGCATCAAAAAACGCATCGAGGCGCAGGATTACCCTTACCAATCGCTGCTGCCCAGCGAGAATACCTTAATAGAGGAATACGCCTGCTCGCGCAACACAGTTCGACGCGCATTGGCGGAGCTGGTAGCCGACGGCTATGTGCAGACCATGCAGGGGCGCGGCGTGCGGGTCATCTACCAGCCGGTGGGCAAAACGACGTTTACCATCGGCGGCATCGAGACGTTTCAAGAAACCGCCCGCCGCAACCGCCTTCGCGCCGTGACGAAGGTCACGAAGTTTGAGACTGTCATCGCCGATGAGCGCTTTGCCGCCAAGAGCGGTTTCTCGGTTGGGGATGAGCTATGGAGTATTGAACGCGTGCGGTATCTCGACGGCAAAGCGCTGATTCTCGACGTCAACTACTTTTTAAAGGAGTTTGTCCCCGGCCTGACGCCGCAGATCGCGGCCAGCTCAATCTACGATTACATTGAGAACACACTGGGAATGCAGATCATCACCAGCAAGCGCCGCATCACGGTGGAACACGCCACCGCCCGCGACGAAAAGCTGCTGGACATGGGCACCTATGGCTGCGTGGCCGTCGTCGTGAACCAGACTTTCAACGCCGCCGGTCTGCTGTTTGAGTACACCCAGTCCCGCCACCAACCAGACTATTTCTGCTTTCAGGACATTGCCACGCGGAAAAAGTGATGACTATCTGCTTGTTTTCCCCATAACGACCGTATCGACGTTATTTGCAAAACCGGGCGACTATGTAAAAATGACACCTGCATACTGCCACTTTTCTGTATAAAAATGTTTGCATTCTTCCCAAAAATTTGCTATTATAAAAATAAACGAGTAGCGTAACTGCGTAAATCCAGTTCCCGCTGCTCGTTTATTTTTTTGTATTTTTTAGGAGGAACCTATGGAAAAACAATCTCAAAACCCGATGGCGGTGGAGCCGATCCCCCGCTTGATGGCGCGCATCGGCACACCTATCGTACTTTCTATGATCTTACAGGCTGCGTACAATGTTGTGGACTCTGCCTATCTGGCTCGCATGGCTGACGGCGGCGAAGCTGCACTGACTGCGCTGAGCTTAGCGTTCCCGGTGCAACTGTTCATGGTGGCGGTATCCATCGGTACGGGCGTCGGCACAAACGCCCTGCTGGCCCGGCTGCTGGGGCAGGGCGACCGCGAACAGGCCAACCGCACCGTTGGCAACGCGCAGTTTATCGCGCTGTGCATCACGGTCGTGTTCATGCTGTTTGCGGCGGTGGGCGTGCGGCCCTATGTATATTCCCAGAGCGCAGGCGGCAGCATCGGGCGGGATATTCTGGAATCCGCCATCGCCTATCTGCACATATGCTGCGGCGTGCCTGTGGGCATTGTGATGTTCTCGGTGTACGAAAAAGTCTTGCAGGCCACCGGGCGATCGCTGTACTCCACCATCGCCCAAATCACCGGCGCAGTCGTCAATATCGTGGTAGATCCCGTTTTGATTTACGGCATATTCGGCCTGCCCGCCATGGGGGTGCGCGGTGCCGCGTGGGCCACAGTGCTGGGCCAGCTCGTCTCCATGGGACTGGGGCTTCTCTTCCACCTGCATTTTAATAAGGAAATCTCCAACAGCTTCCGTTACTGGCGGCCATCGCGGTCTGCCATCCTGCGCATTTACGCCATCGGTCTGCCCGCCATCATTTCCCAGGCGCTGCTGACCGTTATGACCTACGCGCTCAATTTGATTTTGGCCGCTATCCCGCAGGTGGGCCAGAACGCCGTGACCGTGTACGGCCTGTATTACAAGATCCAGCAGCTTATCATTTTCGCGGCGTTCGGTGTGCGCGATGCAATTACGCCCATTGTATCGTTTAATTTTGGCATGCGCAGCCGCACCCGCGTACAGCAGGGCATCCACTGGGGCTTGGGGTATACCGCTGCGCTGATGCTGCTAGGCTGCCTTGGTGTGGAACTGTTCGCCCAGCCGCTGGCAGGGCTATTCTCACTCTCCGGCACGACCCATGAAATGTGCGTGGCCTGTATGCGCACGGTGTCTTTAGGATTTTTGTTTGCCGGGCTTTGTATTGCATTCCAAGGTGTTTTTCAAGCGCTGGGGCGCGGCGTAGAATCACTGATTATCTCGGTATGCCGTCAGGTTTTGTTTGTACTGCCACCGGTCTGGGCATTGTCGCAGCTCATCACAGGCCCGGAGAATGTCGCCATCGTCTGGTGGCCGCTGGCGCTCGGCGAAGCTGCCACACTGGCGGTGGCCTTGGTGCTGTACTTCATGAATGGGAGGAAACTGGTGCGCGGTTTATAAATCACGCCGATTTCAAAACGCAATAAACGCCGCACTGCAAAGCAGCAGGCAAGTACGGAACAATCCAGTTAAGGTTTGCGTTTCGTTCGATGTATCGGCAAATACAATCGTACTGCCGCTGTCGGTGTCCAGCCGCAGGAAACGCAGGTGACTGTCCGTCAACACGCCGTTTTGCCGGCCGCTGTCCACGGCTTCCTCCGCGGCCTGCTGCAAAAATTCGGTGTCGGACAAATCATAGTAGCCGCCGCCTGCGGGCTCGATCGCGCCGTCCTCGCCCACCGACAGCACAAAATATGGCCTGTCTCTTATACACATCTGACGCTGCCGACG
>ENA-OZIC01000290-OZIC01000290.1-human-gut-metagenome-genome-assembly--contig:-NODE-290-length-30945-cov-7.406280_pt1 | contig 30945 bp, 27 predicted proteins | sample MGYA00244056_ERZ653704 | MGnify/ENA primary metagenome ERZ653704 (study PRJEB26926, sample SAMN06165229) | human gut metagenome | biome: ENVO:00009003; feature: ENVO:2100002; material: ENVO:00002003... | reverse complement strand
TCTACACGCGTAAGATCGTCGGCAGCGTCAGATGTGTATAAGAGACAGGTGTTGGAACCCCTGCGCGCCGGGCAGCAGGGGAGCTACCGCCTGTTTGACTGCCGCACGATGGCGCTTACCCCCGGCACTGTACCGCTGCCCCAGACGCCGATCATTTTGTTGGAAGGTTCCTACTCCTGCCACCCGGACCTGTGGAATTACTGCGCCTTGCACGCCTTTGTGGATGTGGAGCCTGCCGAGCAGCTGCGCCGCCTTGCCGCGCGCGCCCCGGAAAAGCTGGAAGATTTCAAAACCAGATGGATCCCCAAAGAGGAAACCTATTTTGCACATTTCCAGATCCCGGAACGGTGCGAGGTGAAGGTATAATTACGGCACGTTTTGTAAGACCCTGCCGGCTTATAAAATGTTGTCAGGGGGGGATGCCCTTATCCCGCCACGAAAAATCATAAATGGTTTGCTGTGCACCTAAAAAATATTTGCTGGGGACGATGCTTGCATCGCCCCGGAGTGTTTGTCCGGTGAGGAACATTTGAAAGAATGCGTTGCTTATTTTGGGCGGGTGGCATACACATCCCAATATAATATAATAAAACCAAAAATCCCGGCACGATTTTCATTCCAAAATCATGCCGGGATCTTTATTCTATGCGAAGCCGATTAAAGTTTTTCGCCGAAGCCTTTTTTCAAAAAAGGCTGGAAAACAACTCCAAAAAGAAAATTACTTCTTCTTCGGTACCAGCACGGTCTTGCCGCCCATGTACGGCTGCAGAACAGCCGGAATGGTCACGGTGCCGTCAGCCTGCAGGTGGTTCTCCAGGAAGGCGATCAGCATACGCGGCGGGGCCACGCAGGTGTTGTTCAGCGTGTGGGCCAGCTGGGTCTTGCCATTCTCATCCTTAAAGCGGATGCGCAGGCGGCGGGCCTGGGCGTCGCCCAGGTTGGAGCAGGAGCAGACCTCAAAGTACTTCTGCTGGCGCGGGCTCCAAGCCTCGATATCGCAGCTCTTGACCTTCAGATCGGCCAGATCGCCGGAGCAGCACTCCAGCTGGCGGACAGGGATCTCCATGGAGCGGAACAGCTCGACGGAGTTCTTCCACAGTTTATCGTACCAATCCATGCTGTCCTCGGGCTTGCAGACGACGATCATCTCCTGCTTCTCGAACTGGTGGATGCGGTAGATGCCGCGCTCCTCGATGCCGTGGGCGCCCTTCTCCTTGCGGAAGCAGGGGCTGTAGCTGGTCAGGGTCAGGGGCAGCTTGGCACCGTCCAGCGTCTGGTCGATGAAGCGGCCGATCATGGTGTGCTCGGACGTGCCGATCAGGTACAGATCCTCGCCCTCGATTTTGTACATCATAGCGTCCATTTCAGGGAAGGACATAACACCCTTGACCACATCGCCGTGCATCATGAACGGCGGGATGACATAGGTAAAGCCCTTGTCGATCATGAAATCGCGGGCGTAGGCCAGCACAGCCTCATGCAGGCGGGCAATGTCGCCCAGCAGGTAATAGAAGCCGTTGCCGGAGACGCGGCCGGCGGCGTCAAGGTCGATGCCGTCGAAGCTCTCCATAATGTCAACATGGTACGGGATGGGATAGTCAGGCACGACCGGCTCGCCGAAGCGCTGGACCTCGACGTTATGGCTGTCGTCGGGGCCGATGGGCACGCTGGGGTCGATCATCTGGGGGATCGTGTACATGATCTCCTGAATCTTGGCCTGCAGCTCGGTCTCCTTGGCTTCCAGCTCCTTCAGGCGGTCAGCCTGGGCGGTGACCTGCTTCTTGATTTCCTCGGCCTCGGCGGCCTTGCTGGGGTCCTTCTTGGCCTGGCCCATCAGGGCGCCGATCTGCTTGGACAGCTTGTTGCGGTTTGCGCGCAGGTCGCTGGCCTCGCCGATGGCGGCGCGGTACTCGGCGTCAAGCTTGATGACCTCATCGACGAGGGGCAGCTTGGCGTCCTGGAACTTTTTCTTGATGTTTTCCTTGACAGCGTCCGGGTTTTCACGGACAAAACGAATGTCTAACATAGTGGTACTCCTCTATTCAATATTTGCTTTTGTAGGGGCCGGACATGTCCGGCCCTTGGCTTTACAAATAAATAGCATTTTATGGGTAGGCTGCGGGCGGGGCATGCCCCGCCCCTACAAGGCTTCCCCCTCGGGGCTGCCGCCCGCAGGCGGCTGATGAGGGCAAAGTTTACCTTTATTACCCGTCAGCGAGTTACTGCCGTAAACTCTCCCCTCATCCGGCCCGCGGCCACCTTCAGTCTACGCGCTAAGAGCCGCCTACGGCGGTTGCGCTCCGACACGCGCCTGCGGGCGCAGCCCCAAGGGGGAAGGCTTTATAACGGCTGCTCACCCTTCCGGGTCATACATTCCCAGCAGGCTCACGAACTTTTGCAGCATATCGTCGCTGTAAAAGTCGATTTTCAGCGAGCCTTTTCCGTCCTTGTATTCCACGTGGACCTCGCTGCCGGTCACCTCTTTCAGGGCGGCTTCGACCTCGACGGCACGCTTCGGGCGGGTGAAGTTATCCTTTTCCTTCGGCGGCTTGGCGGGCTTGGCCAGCTTTTTGCACAGGGCCTCGGTCTGGCGCACATTCAAATTCTGTGCGACGACCTCGGCGGCGGCCTGCTGCATCAGCTCGGCGCTGGGCAGGCCCAGCAGCACCTTTGCGTGGCCGAAGCTCAGCTTGCCCGCGCTGACCATGCGGCGCACATCCTCGGGAAGGGCCAGCAGGCGCAGGCTGTTGGTGACGGCGCTGCGGCTTTTGCCCAGCTTTTTGGCGGCGCTCTCCTGGGTCAGGCCGTACTTGTCGATGAGTTGTCGGCAGCCCTCGGCCACCTCGATGGGGTCCAGGTCTTCGCGCTGCAGGTTTTCGATCAGTGCCAGCGCGGCGGCCTGCTCGTCGGTCACATCCTTGATGATGACCGGGACCTCGTCCAGGCCCGCCAGCCGGGCGGCACGCCAGCGGCGCTCGCCCGCAATGATGATGTACCCGGTGCCCACCTTTTTAGGCCGCACCGCGATGGGCTGCAGCAGGCCGTTTTCGGTGATGCTGTCGGCCAGCTGATTCAGCGCATCCTCGTCAAAGCGTTTGCGGGGCTGTTCGGGGTCCGGCTCGATTTCCCGCAGCGGCAGGGTCGAGCTGGACGGCTCATCGCTGATATCGGGCAGTTCGGCAAACAGGCTGTCCAACCCTTTGCCAAGCCCGCCCAGCTTTTTTTTTGCCATGGGCGTCCCTCCTTACCGTTCGTTGTTGGCTAAAAATTCCCGCGCCAGTTCCATGTAGGCGTCGCAGCCCTTGCCGTTCGGCTCATAGAAATTGATGGGCATACCAAAGCTGGGTGCCTCGCTCAGGCGCACGGTGCGGGGGATGACGGCGCGGTAGACCTTGTCGCCAAAGTACTTTTTGACCTGCGCGACGACCTGCATCGTCAGGTTCAGCCGCCCGGAATACATCGTGAAGAGCACGCCCTCGATGTCCAGGTAGCGGTTGTACTTTTTGCGCACGGTCTTTAGGGTCGTCATCAGCTCGCTCAATCCTTCCAGCGCGAAGAACTCGCACTGCATCGGGATGATGACCGTGTCCGCCGCGCAGAGGGCATTGACGGTCAGCAGGTCGAGCGACGGTGCGCAGTCGATAAAGATGTAGTCGTAGAGCGGCACGACCGGTGCTAAGACGGTGCGCAGGCGCATCTCACGCCGGGGCACCGAGACAAGCTCGATGGGAGCACCCGCCAGCTGGGTGTTGGAGGGTAAAAGGTCCGCGTTGTACTCGGTTTTCACGATGGCCCCGCGGACGTCCTCGTCGTCGATCAGGCAGGTGTAGGTGTCGGCCTCGACCTTGTTTTTGGATATCCCGTACCCGGAGGTGGTGTTGCCCTGGGGGTCCAGATCCACGATCAGGACCTTCTTGCCCAGCGCCGCCACACAGGCACTCAGGTTGACGGCGGTGGTGGTTTTGCCAACGCCGCCCTTCTGGTTTGCTATTGCGATGACTTTTGCCACGCCGTACCTCCCCTATTTTTGTGTTTTTTGGGCGGCACAGGGCCGCTTGGTATTATTATAGCACAAAAATTGGGGATAAAAAAGGGGTTAAACAGAAAAAAGCCCCGGTAAATGTTCCACGTGGAACATTTACCGGGGCAAAGGCTTCTCCCTTGGGAGAAGCTGTCTGCGAAGCAGACTGATGAGGGGCGGCCTTGGCCCTACTGCCCTCTTTACCGGGCAGCACCCTTACGCCGCCCCTCATCCGGCTTTTGGCCACCTTTCCTCTAAGGGGGGGGGAGGCTTTTCTTCCTCACACCTTCACCGCAAACTCGCTGTCCTCCTTCTTGGGGGCGTCCTCCTGCTTGCCTACGGTCCCGTCACTGCTGACCGGTATCCTCACTATGTACTCCAAACATCCGTCATGCTTATCGCAGTGCGTCGTGGCGGCTATCCCCTTCTGGGTCATCAAATCCACCGCGTGCTGCAGCGTGTTTACAAAGAACCTCACATCCCGCACCATGGGGATCGTGCGGCGGCAGGGGCTGGGGGCGTTTGGCGCGGTCAACATCTGATCCACGAGCTTGTCCGCCTGGCGCACACTCATTTTGTCCCGCGCCATCTTTTCCAGCGCGGCTGTGCGGCGGCCCTCGGGCAGGCGCAGGGCGGCGCGGGCGTGACGCTCACTCAAATGGTTGGCCGTGCAAAGCTGCTGCTGTTCCGGCGTCAGGGTCAGCAGCCGCAGTTTGTTGGCAAGGGCGGGCTGGCTCAAACCCAGCCGCCGCGCGGCCTCGGCCTGGGTACAGCCCCACAGGCGGATGACCTCCTTGATGCCCCGCGCCGTGTCAAACGGATCCAACTGGCTGCGCTGCAGATTTTCGAGAAGTCCCAGCGCGGCGGACTCGCTGTCGTCGTAGTCGGCCAGAATCGCAGGGACCTTGTCCAGCTTGGCCAGGCGGCAGGCACGCAGGCGGCGTTCCCCCGCCACAAGCTGGTATTTGCGGATACCGACCCGCCGCACGCTGATGGGCTGCAGCAGACCGTTTTGCAAAATGCTGACCGCCAGCGCAGCGATTTCCGGCTCATCAAAGGCGGTGCGGGCCTGGTAGGGCGACGGCTCGATGCAATCCACCGGCAGCATTAAAATACGGCCCTGCTTTTGGATATCATTCTTTGGCAATTTCGGTTCCTCCCCCTGGGTTTACTGTATGCCTGCCGCAAAGCTGAGGGCCGGGTATGCCCGGCCCCTACAAAAGCGGCCCATAAAAATATGCTATGCCTTTTTCTACAAAAAGCATAGCATATTTTATACGCCCGGGAAAGAAAAATCGTTCGCCCGGATATCCGGTTTTTCGCGGTGTTACAATGGTTTCTTTGCGATTTTTCCGCCGTTTCGGGGGTAAACCGTCGGAGTTTGCGATATTTTTTTGCAGAAAACCAGTCCCCGCGCACTGCCGTCCGGCAGGGTGAACTGCCGGGTTTCCTCATATCGGCCGCCCAGCTTTTTCAGGGCGTTGGCCGCAGCCTTGGCCTCGGCATCGGCTTCGGGGCCCTTCATGGCGATGAACCGCCCGCCCACCTTGACAAGCGGCAGGCAGTATTCGCTCAGCACCGGCAGGGCCGCCACGGCACGGGCACTGGCAATGTCGAACTGCTCACGCCAGACCTTGCGGGCGGCTTCCTCGGCGCGCTCCTTGGCAAACTCGACCCCGGTCAGGCCCAGTTCGGCACAGACGTATTTCAAAAAGTCCACCCGCTTGCCGGTGGGTTCCATCAGGGTCAGCTGCAAATCGGGCTTGTAGATTTTCGCCACAATGCCCGGGAATCCTGCCCCGGTGCCGACGTCCACCATCTTGCCCTGCACCTCGGGCTGGGCCGCAAACAGCAGGCTGTCCGCAAAGTGGCGGTCCTCGATGCCCTCGGGGCTGGTGATGGCGGTCAGATTGACCTTCTCGTTATAGCTGACCAGCAGCTCGGCGTACTTGTCCAGCAAGTCCAGCTGGGCGGGGGTCAGGGTGATGTTCCATGTGGAACATTTGGTGGCTAATCTTGCTTTATCTATCATCTGCTTTTTTCCTTATCACTGCTTTGTAGGGTGGTTTCCTTATTTTGCTTCAGCAGCACAATACTCAGCTGCGCCAGATCACTGGGTGATACCCCGGGTATCCGCCCGGCCTGGGCCAAGGTACGGGGGCGGATTTTCGCCAGCTTCTCGCGGGATTCCAACGTCATCGTCTCGATGGGCGCATAGTCGAAATCCTCGGGGATCTTCACGTTCTCATGCCGCTGGATGTCCCGGATAATGCGTTCCTCGCGGGCAATGTACCCGGCGTAGCGTATTTCCGTCTCGATGCGCTGGGCCATGGCGGTGGTCACACCCTCGCCGCGGCCGATGACCTTGGCGACCAACTCATAGTTGATGTAGGGGCGGCGCATCAGCTCGATGGCCGTGCCGCCGATTTTTCCCAGCTCGGCACCTTCGGGGGCAGCCGCGCGCAGGTCGGCCAATTTGATGCTCGTCGTCTCCAGCCGGTGCAGTTCGGTCTGCTTGACCTCGCGGTCATGGCAGAACATGGCCCACCGCTCATCGTCCACCAGACCGTATTCCCTGCCAATGGGCGTCAGGCGCTCGTCGGCGTTGTCCTGGCGCAGGCTCAGGCGGTACTCGCTGCGGCTCGTCATCATGCGGTAGGGGTCCAGCACGCCCTTGGTGACCAGGTCGTCCACCAGCGTGCCCAGGTAGCTCGTGTGCCGCGCCAGCACAAGTTCTTCTTTGCCCAGCGCATGGCGGGCGGCGTTTAAGCCGGCCAGCAGGCCCTGGGCGGCGGCTTCCTCGTAACCGGAGGTGCCGTTGAACTGCCCCGCGCCGTAGATGCCGCTGACGACCTTGCTTTCCAGCGTAGGCTTCAGGGTGGTGGGGTCTACGCAGTCATACTCGATGGCGTAGGCCGGGCGCATGATTTCGAGATTTTCAAACCCGGCGATCGTGCGGTACATCTCGTTCTGCACGGCCTCGGGCAGGCTGGACGAAAGGCCCTGCAGGTACATTTCCTCGGTGTCCTCACCGCAGGGCTCCACAAAGACCGGGTGGCGCTCCTTCTCTTTGAAACGGACGACCTTATCCTCAATCGAAGGGCAGTAGCGCGGGCCGACGCCCTGAATGTCGCCGCCGTAGAGCGGCGAGCGGTGCAGGTTGTCGAGAATGACCTTGTGGGTCGCGGGGTTTGTGTAGGCGATGTAGCAGTTGACCTTGTTGTGCATCGGCACACGGGTCATAAAGCTGAAGGGCTGTAATTCGTCGTCTGGGTCGCCGGGCTGGCATTCGAGCTTCGAGAAATCGATGCTGCGGCGGTGGACGCGGGCGGGCGTGCCGGTCTTGAAGCGGCGCAGCGTGAAGCCGTGCGCCACCAGACATTTTGTCAGCTCGGTGGCGGCATGGGTGCCGTCGGGACCGCTGTCATAGTGGGCATCGCCGACGAAAATGCGGCCGCCCAGGTTGGTGCCGGTGGCCACGACGACGGCCTTGCAGCCGTAGTAGCCGTGCAGATTAGTGTACACACCGCAGACCTTGCCGTCCTGTACATCCACGCCGACGATCTCACCCTGGTGGATATCGAGGTTGGCGGTCTTTTCCAGCGCGTGTTTCATCCAGATATGGTAGCGTTTGCGGTCGGTCTGCACGCGCAGGCTGTGTACGGCGGGGCCTTTGCCGCGGTTCAGCATCCGGCTTTGCAGGTAGGTGGCGTCCGCGGCAATGCCCATCAGCCCGCCCAGGGCATCGACCTCGCGGACAAGATGGCCCTTGGCCGTGCCGCCGATGGACGGATTGCAGGGCATATTGCCGATAAAATCCAGTGACAGCGTAAACACCGCAGTCCTTGCCCCCAGTTTCGCTGCCGCGTGCGCCGCTTCAATACCGGCGTGCCCCGCGCCGATGACGATGACGTCGTAGGTTCCTAGTTTATCCATATACTTTCCTTCTTACCCTATCTTTTGCAGAATATCCTCGCAGACTCCTGCGAAATTTGTATCCAGTTCATTGTTGCCATAGCGCAGCACGCGGCAGCCAATGCTTTGCAGATACGCCGTGCGATGTGCGTCATACTCGGCAGCCTGCGGTTCGGTATGCTGTGCGCCATCCAGTTCTATTACCAGTTTACACGATGGATTATAAAAATCAACTATAAAATTGCCAATCATTTTTTGACGGTGGACCGTTTGCGGGAGATTTTTCAGAAAGTCATATCAAAGATGCCGTTCCTGCCGGGTCATTTCTTTGCGGAGGGTTCGGGCATTTTTGCGTAACGGATTTATGGTTTTGATGCCTTTCATAAATATGGCCTCCACGTCCTAAAGGCTTTTTCCCCCGGGGGAAGCTGCCGCCCGCAGGCGGCTGATGAGGGGTAACTTTAACTCTATTGTCCCTTTACCGAGTTACCGCCGGAAACTCGCCCCTCATCCGGCCTGCGGCCACCTTCCCCCAGAGGGGGAAGGCTCCTTATTATTTACTTACTTGCCCACGCAGAATGTTTCAAACACTTCATCAATCGTTGCCTCTGTCGCGTCTTCACCGGTCAAATCGCACAACGCCTGCAGCGCGTCCGTCAGGCAGACGGCGGCGGCGTCCAGCCCAAAGCCGTCCTGCCTTGCGCGGATGGCTTCCGCCAGCGCGTCCCTTGCCCGGGTCGCCGCGGCAAGCTGGCGGGCGCTGCACAGCTGGGCGGCACTCGGATCCAGCTGGGCCGTGCCTAACAGATCTGCCACGGCGTCCGTCAAAGCCTGCAAGCCCACGGCGTCTTTGGCGCACATGGGCACGATTTTCTTAAAATACGGCTCCAATGTTCCACGTGGAACATCCTGCTTTCCCGCCAGGTCCTGTTTATTCAGCACGGCAATGGCCGGGCGGCCCTGGCATTTGCGGGCCAGCTCCAAATCATCTTCGGAGAGCGGCTGCGCGGCATCGAACACCGCCAGCACCAGCCCAGCTTCGTCCAGCTTTTTCCAGCTGCGGCGGATGCCTTCGGCCTCTATCGCGTCACCATCCACACCAACCTCCCGCACACCGGCGGTGTCAAACAGGTTCAACCGCACGCTGCCCAGCTGCACGGCCTGCTCGACAATATCCCGGGTCGTGCCTGCCACTGGCGTGACGATGGCCCGGTCGAACCCGGCAAGCAGGTTCAGCAGCGTGCTTTTGCCGACATTGGGGCGGCCCAGCAGCACGCAGTCCACGCCGTGGCGCAGCACCGCGCCCGCACTGTACCCGTTGATCAGCGCGTCCAACTCGGCCTTCTGTTCTGTCAAGATTTGCACAAACGCCTCGTCGGACAGTTCGGGGACGTCCTCCTCGGGGTAATCGACCCAGGCGGTCAGGTGGGCGTTCAGCGTTTGCAGTGCAGTCTGGATGCAGCCAATGCGTTTTGCCAGCCGCCCGTCCAGTGCCGATTTTGCCAGCGCCGCCCCCTGCCGGCCGTTCGCCGCGATAACTTCCATCACGGCCTCGGCCTGGGTCAGCGACATACGCCCATTTTCCAGTGCGCGGCGGGTGAACTCACCGGGGCCTGCAGGCGCACACCCCGCCGTGATCAGCGCTTCCAGCAGGCCGTCCGCCATAGCCGTGCCGCCGTGGACCGACAACTCTATCACATCCTCGCCGGTGTAGGAGTGCGGTGCGCGGAAAAACAGTGCCACGCACTCGTCCATCTCCGCGCCGTGCAGCAGGTAATGGCCCAGCATGGCGGTGTAGCCCTTGGCGTCGGCAACGCTCTTGCCCTGCCGCACCGGCGCAAAAATCTTGCCGACGATGCCGTAGGCGTCCGGCCCGGAGACGCGGACGGTGGCAATGCCGCCCTCCCCTGGCGGCGTCGCCAGGGCACAGATGGTCGTATGCAGATGTTCCATGTGGTACTCCTTTATTTTTCTTTTACCAAAAAGGAGAGGCCAACCCGGCCTCCCCTTCACGGTTTGCTATTTTGGAGTTTCTTTGCTTACTTTCTTTGCAAAGAAAGTAGGGTTATTCTTCGTCGTTGGTATCGGCTGCGTTATCCTCTGCGGCCTCCTGGGCAAGCTCCTCCGCCTCAATGGCTGCCAGTTCCTCAGGGGTCGGGTCAGTCTCGCCGGTATCCTCGATTTTCGCGGTCTCGGCTTCGTTGTCGCGGTCGACACGGGCGACCACGGCCACCTTGTCATCCTCGACCAGGCGCATGACGCGGACACCGCTGCCGTAGCGGCTCTGGATGTTGATGTCCGACGCATGGATGCGGATCAGGATGCCGTTCTGGCTGATCAAAATCAGATCATCGGTGTCGTCCACGATCTTGATGCCCGCCACATTGCCGTTGGAGTAGTTGCGGATGCCTAAGCCGCCGCGCTTCGTGATGCGGTAATCGTCGATGCGGCTGCGGCGGCCCTTGCCCTCTTCGCTGATGGTCAGCACAGTGGCACCCGGGCGGCAGACGCCGGCGCCGACGACATAGTCGCCCTCGCGCAGTTTGATAACGCGGACACCGTGGCCGGTACGGCCCATGGCGCGGGCATCATCCTCGGTAAAGTGGATGGCCGCGCCGTCGTGGGTGGCGACAATAATCTCATCGTCGCCCTTCGTCAGGTGGCTCCAAACCAAGCTGTCGCCCTCATTCAGGGCAATGGCAATCAGGCCCGCCTTGCGGATGTTGCGGAAGTGGGACAGCGGCGTGCGCTTGATAAGACCCTGCTTCGTGATCATCGTCGCGTAGGTGTTGTCCTCGTCCACGTCGGCCTTCTGCTGCAGCATCAGCGTGACCTTCTCGCCCTCCTGCAGCTGCAGCAGGTTCACGATATGGCTGCCCTTGGCGGTGCGGCTGCCCTCGGGTACCTGGTAGCCCTTCAGGCGGTAGACACGGCCCTGATTCGTCAGGAACAGCATATAGTCATGCGTTGAGCCGACATACATTTCCTCGGTGAAGTCCTCGTCCTTCTGGGTCATGCCCTGCACACCGCGGCCGCCGCGGTTCTGTGCCTGGTAGGTATCCAGCGTGGTGCGCTTGATATACCCCTCGTGGGTCAGCGTAAAGACGCAGGTTTCCTCGGGGATCAGATCCTCGATGTCAACCTCGCCGGACACAGCCTCGATGGAAGTGCGGCGTTCGTCGCCGTACTTGTCGGCCAGCGTGGTCAGGTCGGTCTTGACGATGCGCTTGACGTGCTCGTCATTGGCGAGGATATCCTCATAATCGGCGATAGCCTCGCGCAGCTCGCCCAACTCCTGCTCGATTTTCAGGATTTCCAGACCGGCCAAGCGGCCCAACTGCAGCTTGACGATTGCGTCCGCCTGCGGCTCATCAAAACCGAAATTGTCCATGACGGCCTGGCGTGCCTCGGCAAAGCCGCCCTTGCAGGCGCGGATGGTCGCGATAATTTCATCGACGATGTCGACGGCCTTGTGCAGGCCTTCAAGGATGTGCTCGCGTTCCTTCGCCTTGCGCAAATCAAAGGCGGTTCTGCGGCGGATGACCTGCATCTGGAACTCGATGTAGCGCTCCATCATGGTCTTGAGGCTCATGATTTTGGGCACACCGTCGTCCAGCGCCAGCATAATGACACCCACGGTGTCCTGCAGCTGGGTGTAGCGGTAGAGCTGGTTCAGCACGACCTGGGGGTTCGCGTCCTTCTTGATTTCAATGACGATCTTCATGCCGGTGCGGCTGGAAGATTCGTCGTTCAGGTCGCTGATGCCCTCAATGCGCTTATCTTTCACAAGGTCCGCAATGGACTCGATGAGGCGGGTCTTATTGACCATGTAGGGAATTTCGCTGATTAGGATTTCATAGCGGCCGTTCTTCTTCTCGACGATTTCGGCGCGGCCGCGCAGGGTGATTTTGCCGCGGCCCGTGGCGTAGGCTGCGCGGATGCCGCTGCGGCCCATGATGATGCCGCCGGTCGGGAAGTCGGGGCCTTTGACGTATTCCATCAGCCCGGCCAGGTCGATTTCGGGGTCGTCCATCAGGGCGACCATGCCGTTGACGATCTCGCGCAGGTTGTGGGGCGGGATGTTCGTAGCCATACCGACCGCAATGCCCTGGCTGCCGTTGACCAGCAGGTTCGGGAAGCGGCTGGGCAGGACGTGGGGTTCCTTCTTGGTTTCATCAAAGTTGGGATTCCAGTCGATGGTCTCCTTCTCGATATCCGTCAGCATCTCGCAGGCCATCTTGGACATACGGGCCTCGGTGTAACGGTAAGCAGCCGGGGGATCGCCGTCAACGGAACCGAAGTTGCCCTGGCCATCAACCAGCGGGTAGCGCAGGCTGAAATCCTGTGCCAGACGGACCATGGCATCATAGACCGACGCATCGCCGTGGGGGTGGTACGAGCCAAGCACCGCACCGACGGTATCGGCGGATTTGCGGTAGGGGTGCTGCGGATCGTTGCCGCGCTCGTGCATCGTGTACAGGATGCGGCGATGCACGGGCTTGAGGCCGTCACGCACATCAGGCAGAGCGCGCGCCACGATAACGGACATCGAGTAGTCCAGGAACGCCGTCTCGATCTCCTGTTTCACATCGCGCACAATGACCTTAGTACCGGACCCCGGCACCATGATGATGTTTTCTTCCATTGTATCACCTTAACTCAATCTTACTTGAACTTACTAATTTTACTGCACCGTAGGGGCCGGGCATGCCCGGCCCTCAACTTTGCGTTATTGCCCACAAACGGATCGTTGCTTGTACGCTGCGCTATGCGTGTGGGTTATATTCATCCAAATCCCATTTCAACGGATTTTCCTGAATATATCTTTTAATTTCACAATACGCGTTTTCATCACGAATAATATGATCATAAAATGAACGCTGCCACAATGTCACACCCGGATGTTCCACATGGAACATTTTGGACACATACGACTTGTAGCTTCCCACTACGGCGGACAAATTACATTGTTCCTGCGGAAAAACCAATATCATATGAACATGATTTGGCATTACCACATATTCATCCACACCCACACCGGGAAAATGTCTGGAAATATCCTTTATTCCTTGTGCGGCCATTTGTCCGACGACATTTGGTTTTCCTGCCGCGCCAAACACACATTGTTTATGATGCGCACATACGGTCACAAAATAATAATTTTCTCTTCTATAATCATAATTTTGCAAACGGGGATTTTTGCGCGGGCATAAAATCGTATAATCCATGATTCATACACCATAAACGGGGCGGTGGTTTTTATGCGGCGGGCCGGGCATGCCCGGCCCCTACACGGGCGGCGTATGATGTATCACACATCCAAATTCGCGTACTTGGCGTTCTTTTCAATGAACTGGCGGCGGGGTTCGACCTGCTCACCCATCAGGATGCTGAATGCTTCGTCGGCGCGCTCGGCGTCCTCAATTTTAATTTGGACAATGACGCGGTTGTCTGGGTTCATGGTGGTTTCCCACAGCTGGTCGGGGTTCATCTCGCCCAAGCCTTTGTAGCGGTTGACCTTCGCGCCGGGCATTTCGGCGCTCAACACCTTCATTTCTTCGTCGTTGTAGGCGTACTTGACGGTCTGACCCTTCTGCAGCTTGAACAGCGGCGGCTGGGCGACATAGACATAGCCGTTGTCGATCAGCGGGCGCATATAGCGGAAGAAGAAGGTCAGCATCAGTGTGCAGATGTGCGAACCGTCGACATCCGCATCGGCCATGATGAAGATTTTGTGGTAGCGCACTTTACTGATATCAAACTCGTCGCCAATGCCGGTGCCCAGCGCGGTGACAACTGGCATCAGTTTATCGTTGCCGTAGATGCGGTCGGCGCGGGCCTTTTCGACGTTCAGCATCTTGCCCCACAAAGGCAGGATGGCCTGAATGTTGGAGTCTCGGCCCATCTTGGCCGAGCCGCCTGCAGAATCGCCCTCCACGATGAAGAGTTCTGTCTTGGCGGGGTCTTTTTCGTGGCAGTCAGCCAACTTGCCGGGCATACGGTTGGATTCCAGCGCGCTCTTGCGGCGGACCAGCTCGCGGGCCTTTTTGGCGGCGGCGCGGGCGCGGGCAGCCTGGGTGGCCTTCTCCAAAATTGCCTTGGCAACGGCGGGGTTTTCCTCAAAGAACTCTGTCAGCGCCTTGTAGACGACGTTGTTGACCAGGCCCTTGATGAAAGTGTTGCCCAGCTTTGCCTTGGTCTGGCCCTCAAACTGGGCCTCCTGCAGCTTGACGCTGACGACGGCGATGATGCCCTCGCGGGCGTCGGGGCCGGACAGGTTCTCGTCCTTGTCCTTCAAAATCCCCTTGGCGCGGCCGTACTCGTTCAGCACGCGAGTCAGGGCCAGCTTGAAGCCTTCCTCGTGGGTGCCGCCCTCGGGGGTATGGACGTTGTTGGCAAAGCTCAACAGCAGCTCGTTATAGCTGTTGTCATAGTATTGCAGGGCGACCTCGGCCACAGCGCCCTGGCCCTCGCCCTTCATATACATGACCTGGGGGTGCAGCGGCGTTAAGTCGCGGCGCTCGCACAGGTAGCTGACAAAGGAACGGATACCGCCCTCGTAGCACATTGTCTCGGCGCGCATTTCGCCGTTCTGCTCATCCTGCGGGCGGTCGGCGTCGGGGCGCTCATCGGTCAGGGTGATCTTGACACCGGCGTTCAGGAACGCTTCCTCCCGCAGGCGCTTCAGCAGCGTTTCATAGCGGTAGAGCGTGGTTTCCTGGAACATTTCCGGGTCGGGCTTGAAGGTGACTGTCGTTCCGGTAGAAGCCGCCGCGCCGATCTTTTTCAGGTCGCCGTCGGGCTTGCCGCGCTTGAAGCTCTGCTCATACTCCACCCCATCGCGGCGCACGCGGACGGTCAGCCACTCAGACAAAGCGTTGACGACCGACGCGCCGACGCCGTGCAGACCGCCGGCGACCTTGTAGCCGGAGTCCTCGCCGCCGAACTTGCCGCCGGCGTGCAGCACAGTGTAAACGACGGTGACAGCCGGGATGCCCAGTTTGGGCTGGATATCGACCGGGATGCCGCGGCCATTGTCCGATACTTCGATGATGTTGCCGGGCTTGATGGTGACTTCGATGTGGGTGCAGTAACCCGCCAGCGCCTCGTCGATGGCATTATCGACGATCTCATAGACGAGGTGGTGCAGACCGGAAGGCCCGGTGGAGCCGATATACATACCGGGGCGCTTGCGCACAGCCTCCAGGCCTTCCAGGACCTGGATCTGCGCACCGCCGTAGGCATGGTCGGTAGCCGTCTCGCGGTTGGTTTCGGTGATGATTTCTTCTGCCATGAAATGATAGCCTCCTGTTGTGGGTGGGTATCTCTTATTTTGCAATGTAGGGGCCGGGCATGCCCGGCCCCTACATTGCGTTATTGCCCTTTTATCGGGCGGTACTTTTTATGTTGCGGGCCGGGCATGCCCGGCCCCTACGGTCGTGGTTCTTTAAAATTCTAATTTTTCCGCCCGCTTTTTCAATGCTGCGGGGGATAATTGGCTGATATACACGGTCTCATCGGGGAAATCCGTGACCATAAAACTTTTGGGCAGGGTGCCGGGGGCGCAAAGGTCCACGACCGCACCCTCGTTCTCGGCGTGGCGGAAATATTCTTCCGTCCGCCGCGACGCCCCGGCTGTGTCCAGATCAAACACCCCGATGACGTCCCGGGTGTTGAGTACAAAATCCTGCCCGGCGTGAAAGTACATTTCCTGCACCTCTCTGTACTACGTCATTGCCCGTCAGCGGGCAGCCGCCCTACTGCTGCGGGCCGGACACGTCCGGCCCCTACGGTTCTGCTACGGTTCCGCCCTTGACCATCACAATTTTCCCATTCGTCCGTGCAAACGCGGCGGTGTCGCAGGTCGTCACGATGGTCTGATGCTCGCCCATGCGGGTCAGCAGGTAGGTCTGGCGCTCGTCGTCCAGCTCGCTCAAAACGTCATCCAGCAATAGTACCGGATGCTCGCCGAACAAGTCCCCCACTACCGTGGCCTCGGCCAGCTTCATAGCCAGTACGCAGCTGCGCTGCTGGCCCTGGCTGCCGTAGACCCGGGCGGGCTGACCGTCCAGCAGTATCTCCAAGTCCTCCCGGTGCGGGCCTGCCAGACAGAACCCTGCCCGCAGCTCCGCAGGGCGCATGGCGTGCAGCTTTTCCAGCAGCGCGTCAGCGGTGGGGGCCGGTGTACACATCTGGTAATGCAGTTCCAGCGTCTCGGCTCCGTGGGAGATATCCTTATAATTCTGCGCGGCAATGGGCGCGGCCGCCGCCAGGAATTTGCAGCGGTGATCCATGATAAGCGCACCGTACTCGGCCAGCTGCTCATCGTAGGTATCCAGCAGCACGCCGCCGTTTGGCGTGATATCGTAGCTTTTCAGCAGTGCATTTTTCTGGGCCGTCAGCCGCATATACCGCCGCAGCGCTACCAGGTACGGCCTGTACACCTGGCACAGCGCCGAGTCCAGGAACCGCCGCCGCCCATCCGGTCCGCCTTTGACCAGGCTCAACAGGTCCGGCTCAAACACGACGGCTTGAAAATTCCCGGCCAGTGCCGCCGCGCGGCCAATGTCCGCGCCGTTCAATTTGCCGGTGCGGCCGGGCCGCTGGCTGCCCTTGCTGCCCACGGTCAGGCGGATGGATTTTTCCACGTCCTGTGTCTCAAACGTACCCTCTATGACCGAGAAGTCACAGCCGCGCTGGATGAGTTCAGCATCCTTCGACCCGCGGAAGCTCTTGCCGCCGGTCAGCAGCCATACGGCCTCCAGCAGGTTCGTCTTGCCCTGACCGTTGGGGCCGCACAGCACGGTCAAATGCGGGTCCGGGTTTAGTTCTGCATGGGCAATATTGCGCTGGTTCGTTAATTCCAGGTGCGTTAAGCGCATTACGCGCCCTCCGCGACCTGCACGGTCTGGCCGTCCAGCTCGACGATATCGCCTGCGCGGCACTTTTTGCCGCGCATCATGCAGACCTCGCCGTTGACCTTGACGGCCCCGCCCTGGATCAGCTCCTTTGCCTCGCCGCCTGTCTCGCACAGGCCTGCGAATTTGAGCAGGGCGTCCAGTTTGATAAATTCAGTGTTGATACGAATTTTTTCCATAATCAGCCCTCGTTCTTAAAGCGCACCGGCAAAACCAGATAGATAAAATCCTTGCCGTCCTCGGGCAGGAGCTTGACCGGGCTCAGGGGGCCGTTGATCTCCAGCACCATCTTCTCGCATTTGGAGTAGCGCAGCGCGTCCAGCAGGTAGCGGTTATTGAAGCCGATCTCCACCGCGTCGCCCTCCATCTGCACCGGGGCAAACTCGTCCACGACCTTGCCCAGCGGCGTCTGGCAGCGCACGGTCACGCGGTCCTCGCCAAAGCTGATGCGCAGCGGGTTCTTCAGGCGCTCGGTGATAATCAGCGACGCGCGCTCGATCGTATCGATAAAAGTCTTGCAATCCACGGTGATACGCGTTTTCTTATCCTTCGGGATAACGCTCTCATAGTTGAGGAAGTCGCCCTCGATCAGGCGGCTCATGATGGTATAGCCGTTGGATGTGAACACGACATAGCGGCGGTTGGCGTCGATCTTCACATCGTCGTCCGCGCCGCCCATGATCTTCAGCAGTTCCTGCAGCGTCTTGGCGGGGATGATGATGCGGATATCGCGGGTACACTCAACATCGCGCTGGATGATGGCCAAACGGTAGCCGTCCAGGGCAACGATGGTCAAGCTGCCTGGCTCAATGACGAACAGCTCGCCGGTGTGGGCGGGTTTCTTGTCGTCCTGGCTGACGGCGTAGATGGTTTTCTCGATCATCTCGCGCAGCATACCGCACTTGACGGTCATGGTGTTGTCGGCGCCGGTCACAGGCAGGCTGGGGTAGTCGCTGGCATTCAGGGCAGGAATTTCAAATTCTGCCACACCACCGCTGATTTTTGCCTGTCCTTCGTCGTTCAGCTCAATGCAGACATCGCCTGCGGGCATACGGTTGATCATGGCGCTGAGCAGTTTTGCGTCTAGTACGGTTTCACCGGGTACAAGCACGTTGCATTCAATGGTAGTCGTGATGCCCATTTCCATATCGTAGCCGGTCAAGGTCAGGTTAAAGCCCTCGGCTTTCATGTAGACGCCTTCCAGCACAGGGATGGCCGCGCGGTTGGTGATCGCGCGGGAAACGCCGTCAATGGCACTGGCAAGCAGGGTCTTTTCGCATTCAAATTTCATGGTTTCTTCTCTTTCCGGCTTTTTTGGAAAAAAGCCTCGGCAAAAAACGTAAAATTTACTCTACAATTTGTATAGTTTTGGTTTTCCACAAAACGGTTGCCGTTTGGCCCGGTTGTAGAGCAGTTGTAGCAGGTCCTTATCAGCAGAAACTATTAACTTTGGTAGTAGCAGTAGTAGGGGCTGTTAGTTTGGTGGAAAACTCCGCGGACTGTGATAACTGCGGCAAAAACCGGCCGTGAATTGTTTTGAACAGTCTGTGGACATCCTTGTGGAAAACTCAAAACCCGCGCTTTTTCAACACGCGGCGTGGAGAACTGTCTGTTAAAAACTAAAAACTCTGTGGAAAAAGTTACTTTCTTTGCAAAGAAAGTAACCAAAGAAACTCCAAACATTCAAACCGTAAAGCTATCGCCGATAAAACGTTTATTTTTATTTGGCGATCCCTTTGCTGGAACAAATATTGAAAGTTCTTTGTCTACTTTCTTTCAAGAAAGTAGGCTAGGTGCGGACGTTTTTCATGATGTCGCTGCACATCTCTTTCAGGTGCTGGTCGCGGTTGATGTTTTCCTCCATCGTTTTGATGGAATATACCACCGTGGAATGATCGCGCTGGAACTCCTGGCCGATGGCCTCCATGCTCATGCCGGTCACTTCCCGGATAATGTACATCGTCATCTGCCGCGCCGCGCTTACATTCGCATTGCGCTTCTTGCCCCGGATATCCGCCGGCATCACATTGTAGGTGCGGGCAACCTCGTTGAGGATCTTTTCAATCGTCACCGGGATCGGCTGACTGTCGTTCAGCGTGTCCTTGATGGCCGTCGTCGTCACACCGATGCAGGGCTCAATGCCCTCCAGCATATAGTAGGCGTTCAGTTTCTTGACCGCGCCCTCCAGCTGGCGGATGTTCTGCTTCAGGTGATTTGCAATGTACTCGGCCACATCGTTGGGCAGGTCAAGATTGAGCAGTTCGGCTTTGCGTTTGACGATGGCGACGCGGGTCTCAAAATCCGGCGGCTGAATGTCGGCGGTCAGGCCCCACTCAAACCGGGTGCGCAGACGCTCCTCCAGCGATTTGATCTCCTTCGCCGGGCGGTCCGACGCGATGACGATTTGCCGGCCATCGTTGTGCAGCGTGTTGAAGGTGTGGAAAAACTCCTCCTGCGTGCTCTCCTTGCCGGCCAGGAACTGGATGTCGTCGATGAGCAGCACATCCGCTTTGCGGTATTTCTGACGGAACTGCTCCATCGTCGCCGTCTTGATGGCGGAAATCGTCTCGTTGGTGAACATTTCACAATCCACGTAAACGATGTTGAAATCCGGGTGATTTTTCTTGATCTCAAACTGGATGGCGTTCAAAAGATGGGTCTTGCCCAGGCCTGACGGCCCATAGATGAACAGCGGGTTATACGCGCCGGAAGGGTTCGCCGCCACGGCCTGCGCGGCCGCAAACGCAAACTGGTTCGACGGTCCCTTGATGAAATTCTCAAAGGTGAAATCATACCGGCCGCTGGGCAGCGATTTTTCGTCCCGCTGGTCCGCACTGCCGTCGGCCTTCTCGCCGTCCTCCGGCGGGGCCGCCACGTAGAGAATTTCCACATCAAAGCCGAGAATGGCCTTGAACGCTTCTTTCAGCAGCGCCGTGTAGCGATCGGATACGATCTTCATCACAAATTCACTGCGCAGTTCCAGCGTGATGGTGTTGGAATTTTCAAAGCTCACGGCCTTGATATCCTTGATGTAAAATGCGTAGGTAGCGTCCGAGGTCTTTTCCTTGCAGTAGGCCTTGACCGCTTCCAATACCTCATTGATGGAATCCATGAATGTCGATACTCCCCACTTCCTGTTTATGATGGAACGCCCTGTGCGGAAAACAGGGCGCAAAAATAGTGAATACAGTATACCACAAAATCCGGTTTTAAACAACAGCTATATATAATAAAGTAGAAACTTTTTTGTAAGGCGGAATTGTTGAAAATTTTAAGCGCGGCGGACGGTAAAATTTTTTGCTGGAAAGTTTTCCACAAGAACTGCGTTTTTCAACAGTAAATAGTACAAAATGTAGTGGATAACTCTTTGTAGCAGCAATTCTTTGACGCGGGAGCGAAAAATTCTGCCCAAAACCTCTTGACAAATGGGTGGTTTATCGCGTATAATCTAACTCTGCAAGGCTGCCCCAGTGTATGGGCGAAGCCCTGAGCAAACAGCCCATACCGGGATTTCAACAGGAGGAATGAAAAATGAAGCGTACTTTCCAGCCCAAGAAGCGTCAGCGCAGCCGCGTCCACGGTTTCCTGAACCGCATGGCTACCAAGAATGGCCGCAAGGTCATTGCCCGCCGTCGTGCGAAGGGCCGTAAGAGCCTGACTGTCTGATTCTATCAGAGATGAAATGAACAAAAGGGTTGCTGATTGTAAAATCAGCAACCCTTTTTTCAAATAATGGCTTTACAGAAAACGGGATTCATTATAATATAGAAGAATAGGAAAAAATAAAATGCCTTCCCCCTTGGGGGAAGGTGTCCGCGGCCCCGACCGCGGACGGATGAGGGAAAAGTACTCCGCAGCTGTTCAGTACAGGGCCGGCAGGGACAGGCACGCCCCTCATCAGCCGCCTGCGGGCGGCAGCTTTCCCCCTGAGGGGGGAAGCCTTTAGGAAGGAGACCTATGCGTTACCGCACCTTAAATAAAAATTGGCAGTTCAACCGGGTGTATGGCCGGGGCAAAAGCTATGTGCATCCGCACTGCGTTTTGTACGTGGCTAAAAACCGGGTGGGCTATACCCGCATCGGGCTGACCGCAACCAAAAAGGTCGGCCATGCCGTGCAGCGCAACCGCGCCCGCCGCGTTATGCGCGCTGCCCTGGCCGAACACTTGTCGCAAAATATCGGCGGATATGATATAATACTCGTAGCCCGCGGCCAGACCCCGCGCTTAAAAAGCACCCAGCTGAGCAAAACGCTGGGCAAGCTCTTCACCAAGGCGGGTCTGCCCGATAAGGCTGCCCCCGCCGTGCCGGCTGCCGAATGATCACACGCTTTCTCATCAAACTTTTGCGCGGCTACAAGCGGTATATCAGCCCACACCTCGGGCATCACTGCCGCTTTGTGCCCACCTGCAGCGAGTACGCCATGCAGGCGCTGGCCACCCACGGCCTGGTCAAAGGTCTGCTTTTGACCACCTGGCGGCTTTTGCGCTGCCAGCCGTTTGCGAAATTCGGCTATGACCCGGTACCCCCGAAGGGGAGGTGGGTCAGCCCGGAACGCAGGCTGACGCGCAGCCGCTGAAAGGCTTCTCCTTTGGGGGAGAAGCTGTCCGCAAAGCGGACTGATGAGGGGAGAACTTTCCATTGCCGCCCCGCAAAGGGGTGGCCGGGCAAGCCCGCCCCTCATCCGGCCTTCGGCCACCTTCTCCCAAGGGAGAAGGCTTCTCAACATTGCTTCTCATGTCTTTGCACTGCGCAGCAGAGACCTACATAAAAATAAAGGTCCCGGGCGCAGACGGGGCAGAAGGAAAGGCTATGAACTTTATGTACTTCCTGGCCATATTGATTGGCCCGCTGGTGAAGATCCTGTACAGCTTCATCGGCAACTACGCGGTAACGATGGTCGTTGCCACCCTACTCCTCAAACTGCTGCTCTTCCCCCTGAGCATCCATCAGCAGAAATCCTCGGCAAAGATGGCTGTTTTTCAGCCGCTGATGAATGAGATCCAGCAGAAGTACAAAAATGACCCCCAGAAACAGCAGGAGGAGCTGATGAAGCTCCAGCAGGAGCACGGCTTTAACCCCATGGGCGGCTGCCTGCCTATGCTGCTGACGATGCTGGTGCTGTTCGGCTTCCTGGGCGTTGTGTACTACCCCGTACACTACATCTTCGGTGTCGATAACACCGCCGTCAAGGCTGCGTGCGAGGCCATCGGCCTGGCAACCACCAATGCGTCCACGATGCAGACCGCGCTGATCCAGGCCATCCACAACGGCGCTGTGATCGACCCGTCCATCATCCCCGCCAACATCGTGGCAGAGATCCAGAACTTCAACACCAGCTTCTTCGGCATGGATATGTGTGATGTCCCCGGCTTCCGCCTGGTGCCCATCGCCATCTTCCCGGCCATCGCAGCGGTCACGATGTTCATCAGCTACTTCGTCACCCAGAAGCTCTCCGGTATGGATGCCCAGATGCAGGGCAGCATGAAGGTCATGATGCTGGTCATGAACCTGATGTTCGTCACCTTCTGCTTTAACGCCCCCGTTGGCTTCTCGCTGTACTACGGCGTGTCCAACCTGCTGCAGATCGGCCAGTCCTATATCACCTACAAGATTTACAGCCCCGAGAAGTTCAAGGCCCAGTATGAGGCCGAGCTGGCCGCCAAGCGTGCCGAGCGTAAGAAGAAGCGCACCGTCACGGTCGAACAGAACGGCAAGCAGGTCGAGAAGGAAGTTACCCTGGGCGAGGCCAACAAGCTGCGCCTGGAACGTGCCCGCCAGCTGGAAGCCGAACTCTACAAAGACGAGCGCACCACCCCGCTGAACAAAGACTAAGAAAAGACGCCGCGCAATCGTAGGGGCGAGCATTGCTCGCCCGCGCCGTTGGCGGCTGTGAGGGAGTGTATCCCCTGCCGCCGTAGGGGCGCATTCTATATGCGCCCGCCCCGCTCCCCTTTGTGATGAACATAACGATAAGAAATAAGAAGGAGGTCCCCCATTATGCGCAGTATGGAAATGAGCGCCAAGACCGTTGAAGCCGCCGTACAGGCCGCCTGCGAAGCCCTGGGCGTTGACCGTGACGATATCAATGTCAGCTATGAAGTGCTGGAATTTCCCACCCGCAAGCTGTTCAAAACCATCCCTGCCAAGGTTCTGGTAAAGGTTGAGGAACCCGAGGCCGCCCCGGCCCCGGCTGCTGAGGAAAAGCCTGCCGAAGTTTCCACCAAGCCGGCAGAAGTTGTTGAAATCTCCGACGAGACCGCCCCCGAAATCGAGAAAGCAGTCGTTGAGGATATGGTCGAGGCCGCCGAGCTGGCCCCGGTTGCCGAGGACGACGTTGAGATCCCTCTCGATATCGCCGCTGACCCGCGCCTGCAGGCTGCGGTTGACTACCTGACTCCCATCTTCAACCTGATGGGTGTGGAAAACTTCAGCTTCACCGCCGTCAAGAAGGGCGCTGCCACCATCCTGAAAGTCTCCGGCGAGCACATGGGCGCACTCATCGGCCGCCGCGGTGAGACGATGGAGAGCCTGTCCTACCTCGCCAGCCTCGTTGTGAACCGCATGGAAGGCCCCTATATCAAGCTGGGCCTGGATGTCGGCGGCTACCGCAACAAGCGCGAGGACGACCTCTCTGCCCTTGCCAAGCGCATTGCAGACCGCGTCATCCGCACCGGCTGCTACTACGAGATGGAGCCGATGAACCCCTACGAGCGCCACATCATCCACACCGCCATCGCCGATATCGAGGGCGTGCGCAGCGAGAGCAAGGGCGAAGGCCCGGCCCGCCATGTGGTGCTTTACTCCACCGACCCCAACGCCAGCAACCTACCCGATCGCGACAACGCCCGCAACCAGCGCGGCGGCCGCCGTGACGGCGGTCGTGACCCCCGCCGTGATGGAAGCCGCGGCTACCGCGGAAACGGCCCCAGAGGCCCCCGCAGCGGCCGTGACGGCCGTGATGGCGGGCGCGGCGGCTACCGCAGCAATCGCGGCGACCGTGGCCCGCGCTACGGCGGCCCGCGTTCCAGCGTGCCCGCCCGCGACTTTGCCGACCTCCCGCGTGACCCGGATGCCAAGCCGATGGCCCCCAAAACCACCGAGCGCATCCACGACGGTGACGATTTCGCGTTTGGTAAGATCGAGTTCTAAACGAAATTGTTGAAAAAGCAGCCTGACTGTAAAGCCGGGCTGCTTTTTTTGGTGGGTGGCAAGGCGGAGGGGCTTTGCCCGCGCCTGATTGTGGACAACTTCCCTACTTTCCACACCGTTTTCCACAACCGTGTTGAAAACTCTTATTTTTCCACCACCCACAACCGGGTATACATTGGGGTCAAAATCCCCAATTATTAACAATATATAGACATACCCGGTCGCTTATCCCCTATTGGTATGAATTTTCCACCGCAAATTGGGTTTTCCACATGGTTTTTGCACTTTCATCGTGGAAAACTCGGGAAAACTGTTGAAAACCATAAAATAACGATGCATCGCATAGAACGTGGTCAAAACTCGGTGGAAAACCCATATGCACCCTACTTTTCCTGTGGAAAATGTTGAAAACTTCTTTTAGTTGTGAGAACCTGCGGTGGAAAAGTCCAATTTGTTGTTAAAAAGCCGTTGTATACAAAAATCCCGCACAGAAACTGTGCGGGATGCTTTTTTTATTCGTGGCGTATCGCTTCCAGGGCGCTGATCTTGACCGCCTTGTTTGCGGGCAGGATGCCGGCCACCAGGCCCACCAGCGTGGCGAAAACCAGCGCTGCCAGCATCAGCCAGGGCGGGATAATGGAAATCGTTCCACCGCCGCCGCCCATGTAGTAGCCGCCGCCCATCAGGCCGGACAGGTCCAGCCCCTGCCCCAGCGTGGACAGGTTGTTCAAAACAAAGCTGGCGATCAGACTGATGCCCAGCCCGATCAGGCCGCCGATGAAGCCGATGGTTGAGCTTTCCAGCAAGAACATCGTGCGGATGTTGCCCAGCTCGCAGCCCAGAACCTTCATGACGCCGATCTCACGAGTGCGCTCGTAAATCGCCATCGTCATGGTGTTGATGATGTTGATAGCCGCCACCAGCAGCGAGACCGCCGCAATGCCGCCGAAAATCATCTGGCTGTTCATGACCTGCTTCTGCATTTCCTCGCGCTGCTGGTTCATCGAGTAGGTGTTCGTGAACCCCAAGTCATGGATGGCTGTTTCAACGTCGGTGACATTGCTCAGATCATCGACCTTGACATAGACCTGCTCGTAGCTCTTGCTCTCCTCCTTGGTCTTGGTCATGTCATTGTAGATCTTTTGCAGCATCTTCATGTCCTGGATGCGCAGCACGATACCGCTCTGGGTCCAGTAGCCCTTGGCACCGTCCGGCTCCAGAACGCCCACGATCTCCAATTCCCAGCTGCGGCTCTTTTCGGTGGAGCCTTCGCCGGTCTTGATGGTCAGGGTCATCTTGTCCTTGTCGATGTCCACAAAGGGAGGCAGCTCTTTACCGTTGGCGTCGGTCTGGCCCTCGTAACGGTAGCGCTTGGGGCTGTTGTAGCTCTTGCGGGAATCCTGAAAGTTGTACCCGGTGGAACTGCCCACCAGCACCTGCAGCTTGGTGGCCTTCTCGCTGGCGGGGGTGTTGGTCGGCCAGCTGCCGCTTTGCAGGGCAAAGCCCATCGGCTCCAAGGCCGTGGGGTCAATGCCGATCAGATTGTAAATATCGGATGTATAGCGGCCATTGCGCCCGGCTGTAATTTCACCTTCCAGGTTGTAGGCCTGGGCGTAGGGCGTGGCCGCCGCCACATGGGGGATCTGCTTGATGTTGGCGATCGCGGCATCGTCCAGATACAGCGGCTTGCCGTCGCTGCCCATCATCATGCCGTAGCCGTAGATCTGCACCTGGGTCAGGTCGCCCCAGCTTTGCAGCATTTCCTCGTTGGTTTTGGTCTGGGCGATGCCCAGCGAGATCATCAGCACGACCATACAGGTGCCGATGACGACGCCCACCAACGTCAGGGCCGTGCGGCCCTTGCGGCGCAGCAGGTTGCGCGCCGACAGGCTGATTTCATCAGAGATCTTCATCGCTGTCCTCTGCTTCCAGTGCGGCCAGCGCCTTGGCCTTCTTGCGCTTGCGGACCACAACCACGATAATTACCACAACGACTACCGCGCCGCATACGCCGATGAGCACCCACGCCCACACCGGCATACCGGTCTGCTCGGGCTGGACGTCGCCATCCATCGTGGGGTCGTAGAAGTCATCCATGCTCATCTCCTCGGCGCTGACGGAAAAGTCCTTGGAGACGGTCTGCGGGTTGCCGGAGGCATCCTCATAGTTCAGCGTGATAACGCCGGACACGGTGCCCGCGGCGTCGGGGGCAATGTCAAAATCCACGCTGCCCTCGGTGCCGGCGTTCAGGTTGCCGAGGTACTGGTAGCTGCCCGCGCCCAGATTGGTGCCGGTCAGGCGGGCCTCCAAGTTGGAGACAGGGTTTTTGCCCTTGTTGACGTAAGAAAGGGTGACGCTGCCGGTGTCACCGACATAGATCGTGTCGCTGGACAGTTCCAGCTGGCCGACCTCAAAGCGGTTGGGCTGGCTGATGGGCACGGAGATGGTCGTTGTGCCGGTCACAGCCTTGCCGGTGATAACGCCGGTGCCGCTCATGTTGACGGTAATATCGGCCACCGTGCCGGTAAAGCCCGCCGACGGCACGACCTGGAAAGTGATATCCCGCATCTGCTTGGGGGAGATATCGCCCACATACAGGGACAGGCTGCCGCTGCTCAGCGAGATATTCTCGGGCAGGGTCAGCGAGACGATAACGTCGCTCAGATCCTCGCTGCCGTCGGTGGCGTAGATGCCCAGGGACAGCGGGAACTCGGTGCCCGCCGTGACCTGGTCGCCATAGCTGGATGTGCGCACCAGCAAATTGGGCGAGGTGGTCTGGTCCTTGTCCACGCACTGGCCCAGCGTCACGCTGAACTGCTGCAGCGGCTTCGAGGTATCGAGATAGGAAAGGTTGATGGGCAGGGTATTTCCGCCGCCGTTGTAGATGACGTCGCGGAACAAAATGACGTAGCTGTAATAATGATACTGCGCGTTCGCGGTGATTTCCTCGGGGCTGGCCGAGCCGTTGCGGACATTTTGCAGGCGGGTGGCGTTGGGGTCGTCGTTGTTGTCAAACAGCTGGCCGATCTCGCCGATGCCGGTGTAGGTGAACACCGCCGAGTTGATGCGGGTGGAGATTTCCTCCGGCTTGACGCAGTAGCGGGCCGAAGCGTGGTCCACGACCTTTAACACGATGTTGATGCGGTCGCCGACCTCAATGGTCGAAATTTCATTGCCTGCCGTATCGGTGACGGTGTAGGCGGAGACATAGACACCGTCCGAGTTGGTCGCATCGATGGTTGCCGTCGGCGTGGGGGTCGGGTCAGGTGTAGCGTTCGTTGTATCGTCTGCCAGCACCGGCGCGCACAAAGCCGCCGCCAGTACAAAAGCGGTAAGCAGGGAGAATAGGCGTTTCATGTAAGTTTGAACCTCCGTTTTTTCTTAGGCTTCCCCCTTGGGGGAAGCTGCCGCCCGCAGGCGGCTGATGAGGGGCGGCCTTGCGGTCATTGCCCCCTTTTGGGTCGGCTGTGGGGCACGCGCCCCTCATCCGCCCTTCGGGCACCTTCCCCCCAGGGGGAAGGCTTATTTTTGTTCCTTCGCCGCTTCTCCTCCAATATCCAGATCCCCATTCAGATCGGCGAAAAGCGCGTCGCGGTTTTTCTTCTTTGTTTCCTCGTCCTGCACGACATTGGAACAGATCTTGCCGTCCAAAATCGTCACAATGCGGTCGGCACATTCGGCCAGTTCCGGCTCATGCGTGACCATAACAAACGTTACATGGCTGGTTTTGGACATTTCCAGCATCCGGTACAACACCTGCTTGCTCGTGCGGGAATCCAGGTTGCCGGTGGGTTCGTCGGCAAAAATGACCTTGGGGCTGCTGACGAACGCGCGGGCAATGCCGACACGCTGCTGCTGGCCGCCGCTCATTTCAGTGGGCAGATGGTTGGCGCGGCCCAAAAGCCCCATGGCTTTCAGCTCCTTGCGGGCCTTGGTCAGGCGGGTCTTTTTGTCCACGCCCTTGAACATCAGCGGCAGGGCCACATTCTCCGCCGCCGTCATCGTGGGCAGCAGGTTGTAGCTCTGGAAGATGAACCCCAAATGCTGCTGGCGGAACGCGGCCAGCTCGTTCTCGGTCATTTTGCTGATCTCGTGTTTGCCTATGTAGACCTTGCCGGATGTAGGCTTTTCCAGCCCGGCCAGCTGGTTCAGCAGCGTGGATTTGCCGCTGCCGGATTGGCCGACGATACAGCAGAACTCGCCTTTTTCTATTGATAAGTCGACGTTATTCAGCGCTACAACGCGCTCTTTGCCGACGGCATAGACCTTGCGCAGTTTCTCTGTATGGATGATAGGTGCCAAGCGCACACCTCCTTATAGCAGTATACAACAGATTGTACCATATTTCGACGAAAAGTGGAAGATGGGGAGTTGTAAAAAGTTTGCGAAGCATATGTAGGGGCCGGGCATATTGCGGCCGCCGCAATGCCCCGCGGCGGCCAGAGGACTGGCCGCCCTACTTCCCTTTTTTCTCTCTTTCCTATATAATAGACGGTAACAAGGGGGCAAATGTTACCATGGACTACACAATTCATCCCATCGCAACCATCCACACGGATTTTGCCGATAAATTCGGCATACCGCGGCAGAGCGGACTGGTGCCGGAACTGACGGCCCGCATCGTGTTCGAGCCGGAATACCGCGACCCCAACGCCCTTGTGGGCATCGAGGGCTACGACCGGCTTTGGCTCATCTGGCAGTTTTCCACCGTGGCGGCCGAGTACGCTGCGGGCAAAAGCTGGCGGCCCACCGTGCGCCCGCCGCGCCTGGGCGGCAACGAGCGGCGGGGCGTGTTCGCCACACGCAGCCCCTACCGCCCCAACGCCCTGGGCCTGTCCTGCGTTGAGCTGGCGGGTGTCGAGAACGGCGAGTTGATCGTGCGCGGCGCGGACCTTTTGGACGGCACGCCGATTTTCGACATCAAACCCTACCTGCCCTATGTGGACGCCCACCCCGACGCCCGCGGCGGCTTTACCGACACGACGAAAGAGTATGCCCTGCAAGTGGAATGCCCCGATACCCTTTTGTGCAAAGTGCCGGAGGAAAAGCGCACCGCCCTGCTGGGCGTGCTGAAGAACGACCCCCGCCCCGCCTACCAGCACGACCCGGAGCGGGTGTACGCGCTGGATTTTGGGGGCAATAACGTAAAATTCACCGTGGCGGGGAATGTGCTGACCGTGACGGAAATTTCCTGAAAAATTCCGCAATATGGAACGATATCCCATAAATCGTACTGCAAAACACCCTAAAATCCGCCTGGTTCGTCACTATGGTCAAAATGCACACAACGACTCTAAAAATCTGTGCAACTTTCTGAACAAAACCCCTTTACGAAAAAGGGGGTTTTTGGTACAATAAAGCTATGCAAAAGCGTTTATCTGGAACTATGCCCGGAGCAACATTGGGGCACGTGCCAGGCAGCGCTGGATTTGTGCGGCCCTGACAACCGCACAGCTCTATAATGCAAAACTCTAATAAAAACGGAGGAAAGAAAATGCCCAGAGCTAAACAGTCTATGGACGGCAATACCGCCGCGGCGCACGTAGCTTATGCGTTCACCGATGTGGCTGCCATCTACCCCATCACCCCCTCCAGCCCCATGGCCGACACCGTTGACCAGTGGAGCGCTGCAGGCCTGAAGAACATCTTTGGCAACCAGGTCAAGGTCGTCGAGATGGAGTCCGAGGCCGGCGCCGCAGGCGCTGTCCACGGTTCTCTCGGTACCGGTGCTATCACCACCACCTTTACCGCTTCCCAGGGTCTTTTGCTGATGATCCCCAACATGTACAAGATCGCCGCTGAGCAGCTGCCCTGCGTCTTCGACGTTTCTGCCCGTACCGTTGCTACCCAGTCCCTGAACATCTTCGGTGACCACAGCGACGTTATGGCTGTTCGTCAGACCGGCTTTGCCATGCTGGCCGAGAGCAACCCCCAGGAGGTCATGGACCTGTCCCCTGTTGCTCACCTGTCCGCTATCGAGGGTCACGTTCCCTTCGTGAACTTCTTCGATGGTTTCCGTACCTCTCACGAGATCCAGAAGATCGAGAAGTGGGACTACGAGGACCTGAAGGAAATGTGCAACATGGAGGCTGTCGAGGCGTTCCGTGCCAAGGCCCTGAACCCCGAGCACCCCAAGATGCGCGGTTCTCACGAGAACGGCGACGTCTTCTTCCAGCATCGTGAGGCCTGCAACCCCGCTTACGAGGCTCTGCCTGCCGTTGTTGAGAAGTACATGGCCAAGATCAACGAGAAGCTGGGCACCAACTACGACCTGTTCAACTACTACGGCGTCGAGGACGCTGACCGCGTCATCATCGCTATGGGCTCCATCTGCGACGTTGCAGAGGAAGTTGTTGACTACCTGACCGCCAAGGGCGAGAAGGTCGGCCTGGTCCTGGTCCGCCTGTATCGTCCCTGGGTCTCTTCCGCTCTGCTGAAGGTCCTGCCCAAGACCGTCAAGAAGATCGCCGTTCTGGACCGCACCAAGGAGCCCGGCTCCCTGGGCGAGCCCCTGTACCTGGATGTCGCCACCACCCTGCGTGAGGCCGGCATGAACGACGTCGTCCTGACCGGCGGCCGCTACGGCCTGGGTTCCAAGGACACCCCGCCGTCCAGCGTCTTTGCTATCTACACCGAGCTGGAGAAGGATGCCCCGAAGCCCCGCTTCACCATCGGCATCACCGACGACGTGACCAACCTCAGCCTGCCTGAGGTCAAGCCCGCTCCCATCACCTCCGCCCCCGGCACCAAGGAGTGCAAGTTCTGGGGCCTGGGCGGTGACGGTACCGTCGGCGCCAACAAGAACTCCACCAAGATCATCGGCGACCATACTGACAAGTACATTCAGGCTTACTTCCAGTATGACTCCAAGAAGACCGGCGGTGTCACCATCAGCCACCTGCGTTTCGGCGACAAGCCCATCCGCAGCCCCTACTACATCA
>ENA-OZIC01000255-OZIC01000255.1-human-gut-metagenome-genome-assembly--contig:-NODE-255-length-33925-cov-8.193682_pt1 | contig 33925 bp, 30 predicted proteins | sample MGYA00244056_ERZ653704 | MGnify/ENA primary metagenome ERZ653704 (study PRJEB26926, sample SAMN06165229) | human gut metagenome | biome: ENVO:00009003; feature: ENVO:2100002; material: ENVO:00002003... | reverse complement strand
ACACGCGTAAGATCGTCGGCAGCGTCAGATGTGTATAAGAGACAGAAATGTATTCAGTTCGATAAACTGAAATTTGTCTTTCTCTTAATTTCCTATTATACACCAAAATTATGAATATTTCTACCCGCCGTCTATTGACCTCAATTACGAGGGAAATAGGCGGCTTTTTTGTTTCTAAAAAAATATTTTCAAGAAATTTTTGAAAAAGGGGTGATTTTGGGTGTGCATTTTGACCCCCTTTGTCCAAATGAGTGAAGGGGTTAATTCCGAACCACGAAAAGGTCAGCCCATTCACTTGTATTTTGACAACTGAATAAATCATTCACTAAGACTTTAATTCTGATGATTTTAGCCACCTTATCGGGTACGCCGTGACTTCTGCATTGCAGAACAGCGAGAACTCCCGGTATAAGTAACAGGTTGCCCCTGTTACGGCGATGACAGTCAGAAGGATAATGATACTTCTCTACGGAGCTGGCGGAGTACCCGGCAGAGGTGAAATTCCTATGATACAGATTAGCAACCTGTTCCTTAGTGACTTCCCGTGAGCTTTATGCTCGGCAAGGGGTGTTGAGAACAAATATTGCCCGACCGGTTAGGAAATGAGCCGGTCAAGTACATAGCCATACTGCGATGGCTATGAATTTTACGAAAGGAGGACGCACAAAGTGTCGAACTGCAAAACGATTGCGATATGCAATCAAAAAGGCGGAGTTGGAAAGACGACCACTACGGTAAACCTCGGCGTCGGTCTTGCAATGCAGGGAAAGAAAGTGCTGCTCATAGACGCAGACCCACAGGGCGACTTAACCACTTGTCTCGGTTGGCAGGATATGGATAACTTGGGTATCACGCTTGCAACAAAACTCACAGATGTCATAAACGAAACGATGAATGACCCTACGGTCGGTATTCTGCACCACGACGAAGGTGTTGACCTTGTTCCGGCAAACCTTGAGCTTTCTGCGATGGAATTTAACCTTGTCAACGCAATGAGCAGAGAGACGGCATTGAGAAATTATCTCAGCGAAGTGAAGGACAAATACGACTATATCCTTATAGACTGTATGCCTTCCCTCGGAATGGTAACAATCAATGCGCTATCTGCGGCAGACAGCGTTATTATTCCTGTTCAGGCTCAGTATTTACCGGCAAAAGGAATGACGCAGCTTGTTCAGACCATTTCAAGAGTTAAGAAGCGTATCAATCCGAACTTAAAGATTGGCGGTATGCTTCTCACTTTGGTGGATAGCCGTACCAACCTCGCCAAAAGCACGGTAGAAGCTCTGAGAGAAAACTTCGGTAGTCAAATCAAGATGTATCGAACATATATCCCGATTGCCGTAAAAGCCGCAGAGACTTCTTCCAAAGGCAAGAGCATTTATGCCTACGAACCCAACAGTACGGTGTCAAAGGCGTACACCGAATTTACAAAGGAGGTGTTAGCCGATGGCAGGAAGAAAGAGCGACTTCACTCTCACGAAGCTCGATGACTTATTTTCAACGCAGGAACAGAGAGATGAAGAAAAGCTTTCCAAAATTCGAGATATTCCCTTGACTGAAATTGACGATTTCCCCGACCACCCTTTTAAGGTGCGTGATGACGAGGATATGGCACAGCTCATTGAGAGTATCAAGGAACGAGGGGTTATTACTCCGGCAACGGTAAGGCAGAAAGAGGACGGCAGATACGAACTCATTTCAGGACACAGACGAAAGCGAGCTTGTGAGCTTGCCGGGTTTGATACGCTCCGTTGTGAAGTCGTTGACCTGAACCGAGACGAAGCCACGATTTTAATGGTTGAGAGCAACTATCAAAGGTCGCAGATACTTCCCTCTGAAAAAGCTTATGCCTACAAAATGCGTTTGGAAGCAATGAAAAGGCAAGGAGAACGCACGGATTTAACTTGTGACCCACTGGGGGACAAGTTGGCGGGAACAAAATCTGTAATGTTGTTAGCTGATAAATCAGATGACAGCAAAACTCAAATTCAGCGATATATTCGCCTTACAAACCTTGTTCCCGAACTTTTGGATTATGTGGACGAGGGGCGAATTAAAATGCGACCGGCGGTTGAATTGTCTTTTCTCGATGAGGACAGTCAGCGTGATGTGGTTGATGAAATCGACCTGAACGACGCAACCCCGTCCCACGACCAAACAATCCGTATGCGAAAGTTCTTTGAGGAGGGTAAGCTAACAACCGAAGCAATCCAAGCGATTATGTCGGAGGAAAAACCAAACCAAAGGGAGAAAATTGTTTTGAGGGGCGACAGGGTTCGACAGCTTATCCCGAAGAACATTCCCATAAGCCAAACGGAGGATTTTGTGTGCAAGGCATTGGAGCATTACAACAAGTTTCTGCGAAGCAGAGCCGACCGTGACAGCCGATAGCCTTCCCCCTTTCTCACACTCTAACCCCTATATATACCGGCTATTAACCTGCTGAAAAATATACTCTATCTCCCTTGAGTATATCTATCTCAATAACATATAGCTGTCTATTAAAGGGTTCGCACATTTGGAGCAAAAGCAAAATGTCTGCTACGATAAAAAGTTCAGCCAATCGCACCTTTGATGTTTTGAACGGTTTTGATTACGATTAAGGCAGAAAGGAGCGATAGATAATGAAAAACAGGCTGATACCTTGTGTTCTTGCCTGCCTGATGATTTTCCTCGTAGGTTGTAACGGTAACACAGCCAAAGAAGCTGCACAGGAGATAACGAAAACGGAGACTTCTTTTCCGGCTGGTAATACCGAAACAAATTCTCAGGAAGATACGGCAGAAGAACCGGAAAGCACGGCAGTTCAGGAGGAAACACCGATTACGGCAGAAGAAAGCAAATCAACCGCTGAAAGTCAGACGGTTGCAACTGTTCAGACAAAACCGGCGGAAGAAAAAACGGCTGATACTCCTGCAACCGAAAAGCCAAAGGCAGAGCCACCGAAGCAGACAACCACGCAGGCTGAACCCGAAAAACAACCGGAACAGCCGAGAGAACAGACAAGTGCCGAACAAAAGCCGGTTGAAAAGCCGACTGAAAAGCTGGCAGAACCGAAACCGACAGAGCCGCCCAAGCAGACATTCGATGTCAGCCCTTATGTTAGTTACGCAAAAGAGTATGCGGTAAGCATAGGGCTTTCTCTTGACAGCACGGCGACAGAATGTTGGGACAACCCCATATCCGCAAATCCTAACCGAAGCGGTATCAAGTCTGATATTGAAGGCAGACTGAACCGATACAAGAACAGCGAGGGTTTTACCGCTGTGTGGATATGGACAGAAAAGCTATCCGATACGGAGTACAACATCTATATCGGCTACTGCTAAAACAAAATAATTTTAAGCGGACGCACTGAGTAAAATCGGTGCGTTTTTGCATTTCAAGGAGGAAAACGCAATGGTTAAAACAAAATTCAAGAAAGCCGTCTCGCTTATGTTGGCGGCGGTTATGAGCCTTACTGCTTTTATGGGCATTGGGGCAACGACAGCCTTTGCAGCCGTAGGCGAAAAAGCCGATGTGTACCTTGTCGATTATCCCCGAAGCGGAGATACCAATAACAACGGCGAATGGGGACACGGCAATCTCAACTATATGAACGGTTGGAAAGGCTTGTCCACGAAATATACGGGACTTCGTGCAATGGGTTCGTATTCGGGCAATATCGCCTACTGTATCGAGCCGGGTACAGGTCAGCGGACTGGAGATACTCTCACCGAAAAGGACGAGAACTTCTTTAATAACATCAGCCCGAACGGTACGATTTCCGGCGATGATATTCGCCTGCTTATCGGTCGTATCTTGCAGTACGGCTATCGTGGTGGAATTTCGACAAGCTGGAAGTCGCAAAATGAAAGCGACGCCAACTGCATTGCACACGCTTATGCCACACAGATTTTGATTTGGGAAACGATTGTCGGCGAAAGAGACGCAGGCTTTAATCACGTTTCTACCGGCGGGTACAATGCCGTGCTTGAATGTGTAAGCTCTGCACACCCACTCCGCAGTAAAATCTTGTCATACTACAACAGTATGGTAACAAGCGTTCAGAATCACACCAAAGTACCGAGCTTCTGCACAAGGTCAAGCGGTTCTGCCAAGGTGAACGAGCTTGAATGGAACGGAAGCAAGTATGTTGCTACCCTTACCGACTCAAACGGAGTGCTTGGCAATTATACCTTCTCAGCAAATATTGACGGAGTTTCTTTCTCTGTCAGCGGAAACAAATTGACTGTTTCGATGGATAAAGCTCCGAGCAAGGAATTTACTATCACAGCCGCAAAAAAGAACGGTGTCCGCAGAGGTGTAGTTGTATGGACTGACGGTATCCATCAGAACGGCAACGGTATTCAGGACGTGGTTACTTATGCTCAGGAGGTCAGCGACCCTGTCAGCGGTTTTGTCAAAATGAAGGTGAGCTACGGCTCTTGTCAAATTGTAAAGACAAGTGAGGACGGAAAGGTTGACGGTATTCAGTTTACCATCAGCGGTAACGGTGTCAATCAGACTGTAACAACCGCAAACGGCGGCAAATTCCAACTGGATAACCTTATGCCCGGTGTTTACACGGTAACAGAACAGTCTATCGACAAATATGTACCGCAGGAGGTTCACAGAGTTACTGTTGTTGCCGGTCAGGTGGCAAAGGTCAACTTCAATAATGTTCTCAAGAGAGGTAATCTTCAGGTTATCAAATCTTCGGAGGATAATCTGGTCGAGGGTGTAACTTTCCACCTTTACGGAACTTCGCTTGCGGGTATTACCGTAGATGAATATGCAGTGACAGATAAGAACGGTGTTGCTTCTTTCGATGATGTGCTTATAAGCGGCACTACCCCATACACCATTGAGGAAGTGGATACCGCAATCCGTTATGTTGTGCCTGCAAATCAGACCGCACCGATTAACTGGAAAGAAGTAACCACAAGAAACTTCACGAACATTCTCAAAAAGTTCAGCGTAACCGTAACAAAGAGCGACCGAGAGGAAGGCACACCGCAGGGCGACGCTACCCTTGCCGGAGCAGTTTACGGCATTTATAAGGGCGAAACCCTTGTGGACAAATATGTTACGGATAAGAACGGGCAGTTTACCACAAAGGAATATATCTGTGATGATGACTGGACAATCCGTGAAATCACGCCGTCCGAGGGTTATCTGCTCGACGGTACAATCCATAAGGTCGGTGCTGAACCGCAGCTTTATACGGTGGAACACAATCAGACCGCAAATGATGTTACCGAACAGGTTATGAAAGGCAATATCGCTATCATCAAGCATACCGATGACGGCGAAACAAAGATTGAAACACCGGAAAACGGTGCAACTTTTGAAATCTATCTGAAATCTTCCGGCAGCTTTGATTCAGCAGAGGAAGATGAAAGAGATGTAATTGTTTGTGATGAAAACGGCTTCGGTCAGACAAAGGATATGCCTTACGGCGTATATACCGTTCATCAGACCTCCGGTTGGGAGGGGCGTGAGTTAATGGACGACTTCGATGTGTTCATTGCTCAGAACGGACAGACCTACCGCTATCTCATCAACAACGCAAACTTTGAAAGCTATATCAAGGTGGTTAAGGTGGACGCAGAAAGTGGTAAAAACATTCCTTATGCCGGTGCTGGGTTCAAAATCTTTGACCCGGACGGCAATCAGGTAACAATGACCTTCACTTATCCTACTCCGACAACGATAGATATTTTCTACACTGATGCAAACGGACAGCTTGTTACACCGGAGAAACTGGAATACGGCAAGGGATATTCTCTTGTTGAGGTTCAGGCTCCTTACGGATATGTGCTTGACAGCACACCGGTGTACTTTGATGTGGCAGAGGAACATTCTTCCGATGAGGGTGGTATTACCGTGATTAAGGTCGATAAGCCTAATATGGCACAGAAAGGTACTGTCAGCATTGAAAAGACCGGCGAGGTATTCTCAGGGGTAAATATCTCCGGAGAGGAAAATGCCGATGTGATTTATCAGCCTGTCTATGAAGTGAAAGGTCTTGCAGGTGCGGTTTATGAGATTACCGCAGCAGAAGATATTATCACTCCTGACGGAACACTCCGTTATGCAAAGGGCGAGGTCGTAGATACTGTTACCACAGATGAAAACGGACTTGCAAAGAGTAAGGAACTTTACCTCGGCAGATATACGGTAGTTGAAATTACCGCACCGGAGGGTATGGTTATCAACAAGGAAGCACACGAGGTCGAGCTTACCTACGCAGGTCAGGAAGTTGCCGTAACTGAAACCGCAACCAGCTTCGTAAACGAGAGACAAAAGGTTACGGTAAGTCTTGAAAAAGCTATCGAGAAGAACGACATCTTCAATATCGGCAACGGCGATGAAGTGAAGAACATCAGCTTCGGACTTTTCGCTGCTGAGGAACTTGTTTCAACAAGCGGTACTTCTATCCCGGCAGACGGTCTGATTGAGATTATCTCACTTTCCGAAAATGGTAAGGCTGTTATCAAAACCGACCTTCCTTTTGGAAGCTACTATGTAAAGGAACTTGCAACTGATGAGCATTATATCCTTTCCGACAGCAAGTATCCGTTTACTTTCAGCTATGCGGGACAGGATACCGAAACTGTTGAGATTGCAGTCAATGACGGCAAGCCGATTGAAAACAAGCTCATTTACGGTTCTGTTTCCGGTAAGAAGATTACCGAAAACGGCGAAGCACTGGGAGGTGCTGTAATCGGTCTGTTTAAGGCTGATGAAACCGAATTTACAAAAGAAAATGCTTTGATGACTGCTACCTCCCAAAAAGACGGTAGCTTTTCTTTTGAGAAAGTACCGTATGGCAACTGGCTTGTAAGAGAAATCGAGCAGCCGGAGGGCTTCGTGCTTGATGAAACTTCTTATGAAGTTAAAATCTCCGAGGTCGCTCAGGTCATTGAGGTCGAAATCGTCAATGAGTATGTTCACGGCAATATCAAGTTGACTAAGGTCGATGAAGATTACCCGGACAACAAGCTGACAGGAGCGACCTTTGAGGTTTACAAAGATGTAAACGGCGATGGCAAACTGGACGACGGCGACGAGCTTATCGGTACACTCAACGAAACTTCTACGGGTATTTACGAGATGAAGGAGCTTCTTTACGGAAAATACCTTGTAAGAGAAACCAAAGCACCGGAAGGCTTTGAACTTGATAAGGGTGTGTACTCTGTTTTCATTGAAAAAGATGAAACCACCTACGAGGTAGAAAACAAAGCCGGCGTCGGCTTTATTAACACGGCTATGAAAGGAAACCTGAAAATCGTTAAGACTTCCTCAGACGGTAAGGTTGAAGGCTTCACTTTCAGAGTTACGGGAGTAAACGGATACGACCGAAGCTTCACGACCGATAAGAACGGCGAAATCGTTATTGAGGGACTTCGTATCGGCGATTACACCGTTTCCGAGGTTCAGGATAGTGTTTCTGCTTCCTATGTGCTTCCTGCGGATAAGATTGCAACAGTAAAGGTCGGCTCTACTACCGTTGTGGAAATGCACAATGAGCTGAGAGACACACCAAAGACCGGAGATAACAGCAATGTGGGCTTGTGGACGGCACTTGCGGGACTTTCTGCCCTCGGTATTGTCGGCACAGCCGTTGTTGCGTACAGAAAAAAGAAGAAGGAGGACAATGAGTAATGGACGCTAAAACAATCGTAGCAGTTGTATTAGTCGCCTTTATTATCGGCGGCTTTATCTTCTTGCAGATTAAGAACAGAAAGAAATAAGGAACGCTTGTGTGGGCGGAGTGAAAACTTCGCCCACCGTTCTTTTACGGAGGTGCATTATGAATAAGCAAAAGACGGTTGACAGCAAGGTGCTTGCAATACTCAGAGAATGCCCCGAAACGAGGTATGACGATATGCAGCTTATCCTTTGCTATTACAACCGATACAGCTATATGAGAGTCGGAGATTTACCGCTTGAGGATATAGTCAACAACTATAAAGGCTACGGCTTGCCGTGCTTTGAGACTATCCGCAGAGCAAGACAGAGAGTGCAATCCCTATTTCCCGAACTGTCAAGGCAGTGCAGTGGCTGCGACTGCGGAAACATCAGAATTGTGATTGAAGTAAGCTGAGGTGTGGATATGAACGAGGAAAAAAGAAAAATCGGTGAATACACTGTTCTTTGCTCGGTCAATGTGGGCGAAAAGGAAGTTATCTTGGCTTCCAATGAGCAAAGCACAAACGGCGATAAATATATGTGCGGCTTTGCAGAACGAAACGACCTGTTTGAACTGTGTTCGGAATGTATGGTAAGCGATGACTATATCGAAATCGTACACCTTTTCGGTAGCCGTGTGGCGAATGAAGCGGAGCTTTTCAAGGAACAGGTCGAAAAGCTGGATATTCCAATCACACTCATAACGGAAGCCGATTGTATCCCCGACCACTATTCCAAAGACATCAACGGCAAAATCATAGCTATTGACCCCAAGGTATTAAAGCCCGAATTTCAGAGAGCCGACAGACAGCTCTACTATGTTACGGGAGGTTTCGGGGCGTCGGCAAACAGCCGTGGAAGTGCTGTGTTCTGCACAAATCTTCACACCGGCAAATCCACCCGATACGAAAGAATGGACGTTATGGGCGAGGTAAAGCCTGAATGTCTGCCTGAATGGGCAAAGGAAAAGGCACAAGAGCTTTTACACAAGAAGCGAAACAAAGACAAAGAACGATAAGGAGGACAAAGCAATGAAGGAAAAATTCACTTTTCAACAGAAAACAAAGCTTCTGACGAAACTGTTTGACGCAGGCTGCAATACCGAAAAGAAATTGCAGCAGCTTGATATGGAGAGCATTTTGAAAATTCCCGGTATCACTATTCCGGATATGAGCCTGATTATCGAGCTTCAGAAGCAGACCAAAGCCAATAAGCTGTTCTCTTATTTGGGAGGTGGCACTGATGAGCAGTCAGGAACAGAATGACCGCCATATCATTTGGAGCGACATTAGCCTTGACCTTGATGATTGGCGAGAGTCTTTGGAGGAACTGTATCCCGGATATTCTGATGATGAGCTTTACGACATTATGGTAAAATCCAATGCCGAAAATCTTTATGATGAACGAGTAAATCTCAACATTCAGCTTTCACAGCCGATTATCGTAATCGGCGACCTCGGCAGATGGAACGGCAGAGTGTCGGGCTACAAGATGATTGATTCCGGCAACATCAAGGATTGCCTTTATTCCGATACCGATTACACCGAATGGTATGTGGATAAGTACGGCGATCTTCGAGCCGACGCCGTTCATCACGACGGAACAAACCATTATCTATACCGTGTATTCAAAGACGGTGTTACCGATATGCAGATTGAAAATCTGCAAGATAAAATCTACAACGGAAAAGCTACAAGAGCCGACATCACACGAGTTACCAAAAGGCTCGGCGATGACATTGCCGGGGTATATGGCTTTTCTATTCCAAAGCAAAGACAACCAAACGAACAAGCGAGGTGATGAAAATGGATTACAGAGTATTGACCGAAGCAGAGCGTAAATACACCTTCAGCCAAAGTCAGCAGCTCTCTATGCAGACCGGTCTTATCGGATATTTGAGAGCCGACTTCGGTTCTAACGGGAACGAGTTTTGGACGACTTGGAACGATTTCAGAAAGGACTTAAAGACCGACGATTTCAAAAAGGAATTTGACTTGGTGATAAACTCCTACCGTTTCGGGGACGGCGAGTTTTTAAGCGGCAGAAGCACTATGTCAAAATTCTGCTATGAACACCCCGAAAGCAGCTACGAAGATGACCGCAATCATTACGGCGTCCGTGTTGATACCGAGCGATATTCCTACCTTATGCGTTTAAATCCCAACCGTGGAGAGTACAATCTGTACTGCTATTGCTATCAGAAAGAGTGGCTGAACAGCCACTTGAAAAATGCCGAGCGTGGTATCCGATTTATCGACCCGCACTATCAGGAGCAGTTTCGCATTGCGGACGGAGAAAAAATCTCAATCAAGCTCGGCGACGGCAAAACAATGGAGAGAACTTGCAGATATATCGACGACTACCATTTGGAGGTCGGCACAAATCTCTACCATATCTGCGAATTTGCCGAGCTTTGCGAGAGAAACGGTCATACCGTAGAACCAGCCGCAAAAGAAAACACGAAGCCTGCAAAGGACAAAGAAAAAACACGATAAGGAGGTGCAGACGAGGTGGCAAGGAAATTTGACCTGATTTCGGAGCTGTATGAAAGAACCTGCTTTGCAGTTACAGACAATCCGGTAAACTGGCAATCGTTTCTGAAAACAGCAGGCAGAAATTTCAGGCTCCGATTTGATGAACAGCTTCTCATTTATGCCCAAAGACCCGATGTAACAGCCGTGCTTGAAATCGAACGATGGAACGGCACTTTCGGTCGCTGGGTAAATCGAGGAGCAAAAGGTATTGCCGTATTTGAGGACGCAGACAGAAGCCGTCAAAGGCTGATTCATTACTTTGATATATCAGACACCCACGAAAGCCGACATTCCCGCCCTGTTCCTATTTGGGAGATGAGACCCGAATATGAAGCAGAGGTTATTGAAACGCTTGAAAATACTTTCGGGGCGGTAAACGATACAACGAGTATTGAAAATGTCGTCAAAGAGAGCATTGCAAATGCCGTCGAGGACAATATCGCAGACTATATCTCCGACTTTATGAGTTTGGGTGCAGGCAGCGATATTGAGTATTTGTCTGCCGACGAAGCAAATGCCTTGTATTTGGAGCTTGTCAGAAACAGCGTGTCATATATGGTTATGGCTCGATTGGGACTGAACGCAGACAAGGTCTATTCTCCCGATGACTTTGCCGGGATTTCAAGCTTCAATTCACAGGAAGTTCTCAATGCGGTGGGCATTGCTACAAGCGACATTGCTGAAATGGCATTGCTCCCTGTCAGCAGAACAATCAGCACGCTCAGCAAGGAAAATCGCATAATTGATGAACAGGGGCAATCCGAATACAATAAAGACATCAAAGACGAAAGGAGTCAAAGCGATGAGCGAAATCACATACACGATGGTGGGAGATTACAATCTTCCGAACCTGAAGCTGCCGGAGCAGACGGAAGTGACTCTCGGCAGATGGTCGCAGATGAGGAGAACTTATCTGAAGGAACATCACAAAATCCTGTACTACAATCTTCTGACGAAAGGGATTCTGAACAGTCACTTGGCGGAGGTTCAGCAGAGAGCCAGCGAACTGGAGGAAACTCTCGTGAAGCAGATGGCACAGAAAGCCGGGCTGACGGAGCAGATGAAAGCGGAAGATATGATGAAGTGGGTTCGCCTGATGAACAACATCAGGAACTCGGCACAGGAAATCGTGAAGAATCAGGTAATATTCGCTTAGAGTATTACGACAGAAACCACGAGGACAAGAGCCTGCCGTTTTTCGGTGGCGATGATACTATCCGAGAGATACTCGGTACCACCCCGCATTTGTCCGCTTCAAAGGAAGAAATCAAAGACTTCTATGAGAGAAATACGGACAATGCGACCCGTACCGAATATATCAAGGGTATTTTCAACAACGATTACACCCGGCTTACCTTAAACGACGGCAGGCTTGTTGGATACAAAACATTTCAGAATGTCCTCCACTTGTGGGAGGGCGAATACGAAAACAGAACCGCTCAGAGCTTCTATGACTGGGGCGTTATCGCACAGCATTTTGAAGCAATGAGACTTTTGGGAGAATTGACCGATACAATGAAACCGCTTCCGTCTATGGACGGTCAGTTGACTCTCATAATGGGAAATCAGGCAGAGGAACAAAAAACCTCTGCCTTTACTTTTTCTCAGGAAATCATAGACGCAGTTCTCACCCGTGGAAGCGGAGTTTCCGAGGGTAAAATGCGTATCTATGAGCAGTTTGAAAAGAGCCTTTCCGCAAAGGAAAACGCCGACTTCTTGAAAAACGAATACGGTTGGGGCGGCTCTTACCCTGTCATTATCGGTGCAGGCATTGACGAACAGCACGACGGAAAAGGTATCACAATTTCAAAAGGTATCGGAAGCGACAAGCCACACATTACGCTTTCTTGGTCTCAGGTTGAAAAGCGTATCGGAGACCTTATCCGTATGGACAGATACCTAAACCGAAAGGAAAAAGAAAAGTACCCGGAATGGCTTGAAAAGCAGGAAGAAAGGCGAGCCGAGCTTGCAGAGCAGAGAAAAAACCGTGAGATACTCTCTACTGCACCGCCTGAGCCTGAAAACAAAGAGGACGAACCGGAAGCACAGTATGAATATCATCTCGGCGACAGCGTATATATCGGAGCTTCGCAGTATGAGATTTTGTCCTTTGATGAAAACCGTGTAATGCTCTATGACTTCGATATGCCCCTATTCAACAAGGAGATTTCAAGGGAAGAATTTGACCGCAAAGTGCGTGAAAATCCGATGAACGACCACTTGAAGGTCAGTGTATTACCGTCGGAAGAAAAATCCGTTACAGGCGAAAACGAAGCTCAAAACGATACCGAAACCGTACAGGATTTCAGTCCGAAAACCGGTTATGACGATGCCTTCTTTATCGACCGGGACAATGAAAGCGTAACTTGGATGTATTATAACCCCGACAGCAATGCCGGAGGTCAGTATGTTACAAATACGCTTTCTTTTGACGAGATACAGCAAGCTGCAAGGGAGTATGACTCGGCTGAGGATTTCTTTGACTACCTTGGCAGTATTGCAAATCAGGAGCTTGCCGATGTAGGTACGGAATGGTTTGTGGATGTAGACCGAGAATTTCACAGGACACCGGATTTGACCGACTGTACCTCCGCCACAATGGAAGCACTCATTGAAAACGCTGAAAGAACTGATATGGTGGCAACGAACATCGGAAATGTACCGATTGAGGATTACAGAGAAATCGTTGCTACTCAAAACGGTTTTGACAGTTATGAGGAAATGTATAACGAGGGTGTTCGTATCGGCAACGGTTACGACAAAGAGCCTGAACCGATTGTCCCCGCTTGGGAGCAAAAGAAAAAGTCAAAGGTAAAGAGCTTTGACCTCCACCCGGATATTCCGATGGCAGAGCGACACAACTTTGACCTTGCCAATAATCAGGTTGAAGAAGTGAACAAGAAAGAACGCTTCCACCGAAACTATGCAGCGATTAAGGTCTTGAAGGATTGTCAAAACGAAAACCGTTTTGCAACACCCGATGAGCAGAAAATCTTGTCGAGATATGTCGGTTGGGGCGGTATTCCCGAAGCATTTGACGAACGAGCCGGAGCTTGGCATACCGAATATGCAATGCTAAAAAATATCCTGACGCCGGAGGAATATGCGTCGGCAAGAGAAAGCACCTTGACCGCCTTTTACACTCCGCCCGAAGTATCTACTGCCATTTACAAGGTGTTGGAACAGATGGGATTTCAGGAGGGCAACCTGCTTGAGCCGTCCTGCGGTATCGGTAACTTCATCGGTATGCTGCCTAAGTCAATGGAAAACGCAAAGGTTTACGGCGTGGAGCTTGATACCGTTTCAGCCGGTATCGCTCAGCAGCTTTATCAGAAATCTTCTATTGCGGCACAGGGCTTTGAGGAAGTAAATGTCCCCGACAGCTTCTTTGACGGCGTTATCGGCAATGTGCCTTTCGGAGATTTCAAAGTCTCCGATAAACGATACGACAAGTACAATTTCTTAATCCACGATTATTTCTTTGCAAAATCGCTTGATAAGTTACGCCCCGGCGGTGTGATGGCTCTTGTGACAAGCAAAGGAACTATGGATAAGGAAAACTCCAATGTGCGTAAATATATCGCACAGAGGGCGGAGCTTCTTGGAGCAATCAGACTTCCGAACGACACCTTTAAAGGCAATGCCGGAACAGAGGTTGTATCCGATATTCTGTTCTTGCAAAAGCGAGACAGGCTAATAGATATTGAGCCTGACTGGGTTCATCTTGACACCGACGAAAACGGTATAAGGATGAACTCATATTTTGTTCAGCACCCGGAAATGATACTCGGCGAAATGAAAATGGTAAGCGGTCGTTTCGGACCGGAAGCAACCTGTGAGCCGTTTGAAAACGCCGACCTTTCGGAGCTTTTGAACGAAGCTGTTTCAAACATTCACGGAGAAATCTCCGAATACGAAGTAGCCGATGAGCTGGAGGAAGAAGATAATTCTATCCCGGCAGACCCTACGGTAAGGAACTTCTCTTACACGGTTTTGGACGACAAAATCTATTTCCGTGAGAACTCCCGTATGTCCCCGGTGGAGGTATCGGCAACCGCCGAGAACCGCATTAAGGGTATGATTGGGATAAGAGATTGCGTCCGCAATCTGATTGAACTGCAAACCGAGGATTACCCGGACAGCGAAATCAAACAGGCACAGGAAAAGCTGAACACTCTGTATGACAGCTTTACAAAGAAGTACGGACTTATTAACAGCCGTGCCAATACTTCTGCCTTTTCCGACGACAGTTCCTATGCTCTGCTCTCTGCTCTTGAGGTCATCAACGAAGAAGGCGAACTGGAACGCAAGGCAGATATGTTCTTCAAAAGGACGATTAAACCGCACAAGCCGGTAACGGAGGTTGACACCGCTGACGAGGCTCTCGCTGTCTCTATGGGTGAAAAAGCCGCCATTGATATGGAATATATGATGGAGCTTTCCGGCAAAAGCGAGGAGGAATTATTCGCTGACCTAAAGGGTGTTATCTTCTTAAATCCCCTTTATGAGTACGGCAATTCTTATGAGCCGAAGTATCTGATGGCAGACGAATATCTGTCGGGCAATGTTCGTGAGAAGCTGGCAACAGCCAAAAGGTCTGCGACTCTGTATCCCGAAGATTACACCGTCAATGTGCAGGCACTTGAAAAGGTGCAGCCAAAGGATTTGACGGCAAGCGAGATTTCCGTAAGGCTCGGTGCGACTTGGATACCGCCCGAAATATTCCAACAGTTTATGTTTGAGTTTCTCGATACGCCACGCTATGCACAGTGGAATATCAAGGTTCACTACTCTCAGTTTACCGGAGAATGGAACATTGAGGGAAAGAGCTATGACCGTTCCAATGTTAAAGCGTACAGCACATACGGCACTTCCCGTATCAACGCATATAAGATAATCGAGGAAACTCTGAACCTGAAAGATGTCCGTATCTTTGACTATATCGAAGATGACGAGGGCAAAAAGAAAGCAGTTCTCAATAAAAAGGAAACGGCAATCGCACAGGCAAAGCAGGAACTCATAAAGCAGGGCTTTCAGGACTGGATATGGGATGACCCTGCCCGCCGAGAAAAACTTACGAAAATGTATAACGAGAAATTCAATAGTATTCGTCCTCGTGAGTACGACGGAAGCCACATTGTTTTCAACGGTATGAACCCGGAAATCGAACTCCGTGAACATCAGAAAAATGCGGTTGCACACATTCTGTACGGCGGCAATACGCTGTTGGCACACGCAGTCGGTGCAGGTAAAACTTTTGAGATGGTGGCGGCTGCTATGGAGTCCAAACGACTCGGACTTTGCAATAAGTCTCTGTTCGTAGTCCCGAATCACTTAACCGAGCAATGGGCGGCGGAGTTCTTGCAGCTCTATCCGGCGGCGAATATTCTTGTGGCGACAAAGCGAGATTTTGAGACCAAGAACCGCAAAAAGTTCTGCGGTCGAATTGCTACGGGAGATTACGACGCAGTAATTATCGGTCATTCTCAGTTTGAGAAAATCCCGATGTCCATTGAAAGACAGAGGGCAATTCTTGAGCAACAGCTTGAAGAACTGACAGACGGTATTATGGATTTGAAGCGAAATCGTGGAGAAAACTTCTCCATTAAACAGCTTGAAAAGTCTAAAAAGTCCGTGAAGCAAAAGCTTGAAAAGCTCAACGACCAAAGCCGCAAGGACGATGTTGTTACCTTTGAAGAACTCGGTGTGGACAGGCTCTTTATTGACGAGAGTCATTATTACAAGAACCTCTACCTTTACACCAAAATGCGTAATGTGGGCGGTATCGCTCAGACGGAAGCACAGAAATCCTCCGACCTGTTTATGAAGTGCCGATACCTTGACGAGCTTACAGGCGGTCGAGGAACGGTATTTGCAACCGGTACTCCTATCTCAAACAGTATGGTGGAACTCTATACCATTCAGCGATACTTGCAGTACAACACGCTTGTAAAAAACAATTTACAGCACTTCGACTCGTGGGCAAGTACCTTTGGAGAGACTGTAACAGCCGTAGAGCTTACCCCGGAGGGAACGGGTTACAGAGCGAAAACCCGCTTTGCAAAATTCTATAACCTTCCGGAGCTTATGGCGATGTTTAAGGAGGTCGCCGACATTAAGACGGCGGATATGTTGGAATTGCCTGTGCCGGATGCACACTTCCACAATGTTGCAGTCAAGCCGTCTGAAATGCAGAAAGAAATGGTTGCTTCCCTTGCGGAGCGAGCCGAGAAAGTCCGTGGTGGCGGTGTGGATTCGAGTGTAGATAATATGCTCAAAATCACAAACGACGGTAGAAAGTTGGCTCTTGACCAGCGTATGCTCAACGATATGCTGCCTGATTTTGAGGGTAGTAAAATCAACGCCTGCGTCGATAACATCTACCGTATTTGGGAGGAAACAGCCGATAAAAAATCGGCACAGCTTGTGTTCTGCGACCTCTCAACACCAAAGAACGACGGCACATTCTCGGTATATAACGACATCAGAAAGAAGCTCATAGAGCGTGGTGTCCCCGAAAGCGAAGTCCGCTTTATCCACGAAGCAGATACCGATGTGAAGAAAAAAGAACTGTTCCAAAAGACCCGTAAAGGCGAGGTCAGAGTGCTTCTCGGTTCTACGCAGAAGATGGGAGCCGGCACGAATGTTCAGGACAGACTTATCGCACTTCACGATGTGGATTGTCCGTGGAGACCGTCAGACTTGGAGCAGCGTTCCGGTCGAATTATCCGTCAGGGCAACTCAAACCCTGATGTAGATATTTACCGCTATGTAACGGAGCAGACCTTTGACGCATATCTCTATCAGCTTGTAGAGGGAAAGCAAAAGTTCGCCAGTCAGATTATGACGAGCAAATCCCCGGTGCGTTCTGCCGAGGATATTGATGAAACCGCCCTGTCCTATGCAGAGATTAAAATGCTTGCCACCGGCAATCCGTATATTAAGGAGAAGATGGATTTGGATATTCAAGTCCAAAAGCTGAAGCTCTTAAAATCCAACTTTCTATCTGAAAAATACGCTTTGGAGGATAAGATAATCAAATATTATCCGCAGCGAATTACAGCTTTGGAAAACCGCATTGAAGGCTTGAAGCAAGATGTAGAAACTGCGAAACAGCACCCGAAACCAACGGACGACCGCTTTGTCGGTATGGAGGTTAAGGGTGTTTTTTATTCCGAAAAAGCCGACGCCGGTAAAGCAATCATCGAAGCCTGCAAGCAGATGAACAGCCCCGACCCTATTCCTCTTGGCAAGTACCGAGGGTTTGAAACGGAGCTGCTTTTTAATACCGCAGAGCGAAATTATGAGGTTCGACTGAAAGGTGCGACAAGCAGAAATGTTCCTCTCGGCGATGACGCACACGGCAATATTATCCGTCTTGATAACGGAATTGAGAGATTTGCCGAGAGCTTATCGCTTGCGGAAAATGACCTTGAGAACACCAAAAATCAGTTGGAAACCGCAAAAAAAGAAGTCCAAAAACCATTTATCCAAGAGGAAGAACTCAAGACAAAGCTTGCCCGACTGGACGAGCTGAATATCTTGCTCAATATGGATAAGCGAGAAAACGAAATTGTCGGCGGCGAACCCGATGAGGGCGAAGTGCCGAACACACGAAAGGAGAAAACCTATGAACGATAAAATGACACCCGATAAGGAAAGAGAAAACTGCCCTTGCAGAAAATCAATCATCAACCCTTTTGACGCAATGATGATGGTTGTGGTCAGGAGACTTGATAAAGCATATCTCGAATTGAAAAGAAGCAAACCACCCGCAAAGGAAGCAGAATTTGCCCTTAGAAGTGCAAAGCTTTCTTTCTACGGTGAGTTGGTTCGACAGAGCATTGAAACGGTGTTTTCGCCGGAAGAAATCATTGCTTTGTATGAAAACGACGACCTTGCGGAAGGTGCTTGGACTGTTTGGAATGACATCGGCTGCCCTGTTGATAAGATACTCATTATCATTGCAAAGCTCAGTATCAACGAACCGATTCAGAAAGCAGTTGCCGATTTGCTGATGTAGAACGGCGGTGATAATTATGCCGTATATTGCACCGGAGGTCATAACCGAAGCCAAACGAATGGACTTATTAACCTATCTCAGAGAGTATGAACCGGGCGAGCTTGTTAAATTTTCAAGCAACACCTACACCACAAGAACCCACGACAGCTTGAAGATTTCCAACGGCAAATGGATGTGGTGGTCGAGAGGTATCGGGGGCAAATCTGCCCTCGATTACCTTATCAAAGTCCGTGAAATGGATTTTGTGGAGGCGGTTCAGACCATTATGGGAAACGGTTCAGTCAGCTTTCCGACTTGTGAAAACATCAAAAGCTATGAGAACCAGCCTTTGCTTCTGCCCGAAAAAAGCCCTACTGCCGATGTGGTATTTGATTACCTTTTCGGGCGTGGGATTGATTATGAAATCATCAACCACTGTTTGGAACAGGAGCTAATCATTGAGTCGCTCCCATATCACAATGCTGTTTTTATCGGCTATGACGAGAACAAAGAACCTAAATACGCCGCTTACAGAGCAACAAATCAATCAAGGATTATGGGCGACTGCACCGGCAGTAAAAAGCAATATTCTTTCCGCCTGACTGCCGAGAACACCGGAGAGGTTCATCTCTTTGAGTGTGCCATTGACCTGCTTTCCTATGCAACTTTGATGAAGCTGGAGGGCAAAGACTGGCGACAGCTTAACCTTGTTTCTCTTGCGGGAGTGTATTCCCCAAAGCAGAAAATCGAGGACTCGAAAGTGCCTGTTACACTTGGCAGGCTGCTTGAAAAGGATAAAACAATCAGGCGAATTGTTCTTCATTTGGACAATGATATTGCCGGAAGAAAAGCGACCAAAGCGTTGCAGACGATTCTTTCAGATAAGTATGAAGTCGTTGACGACCCTCCCCAATACGGGAAAGATGTCAACGACTTTCTTTGTAAACGCTTGGGAATAAAAGATAAAACCGAAAGGAGTTTTGCACGATGAAACTAAAAGAAATCAGAGAAATGTACCCGGAGGGTACGCAGATTGTACTCACTGAAATGGCTGGCGAAAGTCAAATGCCCTATGGGTTAAAAGGAACGGTCAAGTTCGTTGACGACGCCGGACAGATTCATATGAGTTGGGAAAACGGAAGCTCCCTCACCTTGAATATTAACGAGGATACCTTTGAAAAGGTCGAAGCACCGGAGAAGATTTCCGTCATTCTTGTTGAGCCGGGCAGGTATCCGAAGCTCATTGAAATCGAGGATACCCTTGAAGCAATGCAGTCTCTTGTGGAGGGAGATATTGAAGAATATATGCCCTTTGAGGACGAGGTTGCCATCATCTGCAACGATGAAGGAAAGATGAACGGATTGCCGCTGAACAGGGCAGTTTATTCCGAGCCTGAGAATGTTGAGATGAGTTATCCGCAGTTGAAAGCTCATTTCCGGCAGGCAGAAAAAGAAAGAAACCACACGACCGGATATATTGTTTTTACGACTGACAGCTTTGACAAGCCTTACACAGAAGAACAAAGAACCTATGTTGTCAGCAGTAACAATAAGGCTTTCATTGAGGGTATGGGCGGATATTCTATCTATGCTTCTTCCCTTGACGGCTCGGATAAATGTGTGCGACTGGAAGCATATATGGCTGATGAACACGGCGGCAAGGACGGTTGGAAGATTGAAAAATGTTATGTGAAAGACGACAGCAACCGTGAAATGCTCGACATTATTGCCGGCAAGTTCTTCATTGCATACGCACCGATTGAGTCGGAAAAGTTTCTCAGTATGCCGAAAGAACTGGCTCGTAAGTACGAGGAAAAGTTCAAATACCCGGAGAGATTTTACAAGTCTATGGACGGTATTGAAGCAAAGCCGTATAAGCCGGTCTCAAAGGATATGGAGAGATAAGAGTCAATCTATGGGGCAACCCTGAGTGTCTGCATAATCTTAGCGAGCAGACCATTTATGGACAGGAATGTCCAAAACGGTACACTCGTTAGGGGTTGCCCCTAATACCCCAAGCAAGAAAGGAGCATAAGCAATGCGGGAGATAGTATTGGTCGCCGCCGGGTTAATCATAGGCGGCTTTTTCGGAGTAACAACAATGTGCCTGTTTCAGACAAATCGGGACAGGCACTATATTTACAGAAAGGACAGCGATAAAAATGAGCAAGAGAAACATTGAAAAGCACATTCTGATGAACAAGGCAGAAGCTCAGGATTTGCAGAAAAAAGCAAAACGGGCGTGTCTATCCGAAGGCGGTCTTATCCGTTTGCTTCTCAAAGGATACGAGCCGAGAGAAAAGCCCGACGAAAGATTTTACGATGTTATGCGTGAGCTTTCTGCTATCGGCAACAACATCAATCAGCTTGCGGCGAAGGCAAATACCCTCGGATTTGTGGACGCACCGCAGCTTAAAAAGGAAGCTGAGCGTTGGCACAAGTTTCAGGCTGATGTGGAGCGTACTTTTTTAAGACCCGATAAGAGCGATATGAAATGGCAGTAAGTAAATTGTGGTCTGTCACATCAAGGCTCGGTCAGGTAATCGACTATGTCGCCAATCCCGAAAAGACTGCGGCAGATATTTACACCGAGGAACAGTATCAGGCTCTCCGTGATGTTCTCAGCTACGCAAAGGACGAAGAAAAAACCGAGCGTGAATTTTTCGTTGAGGGTATCAACTGCAACCCTGCGACCGCAAGAGACCAGTTTGTATCTGTGAAAAAAGCATACGGCAAAGACGACGGCATACAAGCCTATCACGGATACCTGAGCTTTAAGGAACAGGACATTTCCCCGGAGCTGGCACAGAAAATCGGAATGGAATTTGCAAACGAGGTGTGGGGCAAAAGATTTCAGGTGGTGGTTACTACTCATCTGAACACGAAGCACCTGCACTGCCACTATGTAATCAACTCCGTTTCCTTTGTGGACGGCAAGCGGTTATGGGGCGATGAAAAAGCGTGGTTCAAGTTCCGTTTGGTTGCCGACCGTCTCTGTGAAAAGTACGGACTGTATTACAATCCAAACCCAAACCGCAGTAAGCAATCCTCTTATTACTATAAGCAGGAGCAAGCAGGTATGCCGAGCCGATATTCAATGACCCGTGACGCCATTGATGAAGCGATTGCACACAGCACCAACTTAAAGGCCTTTGATTATTTCCTGACGCAGATGGGCTATGAGCATTGTCTCAGCGGCAGCCGAAAGTATTGGACGATTGTTCCGAAAGGATACAAGAAGCCGATACGACTTAAATCCCTCGGAGAGAATTATACCGAGGAAGCAATCAAGCGTAGGCTTATGGAAAATCAAAAGGTTCTCATCGTTCCTTTTGCAAAGGGAACGGTAAGAGTCACACAGTACCGACTGCCCACAAGAGAACACAAAATCAAAAAGGTCGGCGGATTGTATGGGCTGTATCTGCATTACTGCTATAAGCTCGGCTATCTGCCGAAGTACAAAAAACAGAATACCGCAAGGCTTCACTATCTTTTGAAAGAAGATTTGCTGAAGCTCGACAAAATCACTCAGGAGACAAGGCTGCTTGGACGGGAGAACATTTCTACCGACGAGCAGCTTTTCTCATATAAAGAGTCCGTGTTGTCGCAAATCAAATCCCTGACTGACGATAGAACGCACCTGCGAAAACAGTTAAGAAGAAATTTGAGTGACGATGAGCTATCAAATGTCAAAGAGCAGATTACGGCAATCACGAGCAAGCTGTGGACTCTCCGCAAAGAGGTCGGTCTTTGTGATGACATAGCCGAAAGGTCAAAGGTCATTGAAGCCAACCTTGAAACGGTTAGAGTTTACGAAGAAAAACAAGAAAGAAAGGAGCAGAACCGTAATGACAAACGGAGGTGATGCGGCAGAACAGGTCGTCAGGCTATCGCTTGAGGGCTTTGAAGTAGCCGCAAAATTAAGCGGAGCGGCAGCAAAGAATATTGCCGTTCTTTTAGTCTCTGTTCTCAAACAGGAACAGAAAACAAAGGGCAAGGCTCGACTTACCAATATGATTAAGTCGGGCAAGGAGCTGAAGGTGTTTTCTATCCCCAACAAGGACTTGAAAAAGTTTACCGAGCAGGCAAAACGCTACGGCGTTCTCTACTGCGTACTCAGGGATAAAAACACAAAGGGCGATAATGTACCGATTGATATTATTGCCCGTGCAGAGGACGCTTCCAAAATTCAGCGAATCGTTGAGAGATTTGAACTCGGCAAGGTTGATAAGGCTGCGATTGTCACCGAGTCTCAGAAGGCTGTCGAAAAGCGTGAAGCTTTGGAGAAAGACAAGCCGACGAAAACCAAAAACGAAATCATCACTGAGGAAGCCGTCAGAAAACCTATTCAGAAAGAGGGGTATTCCCAGTCAAACCCCACAGTCGCCAAAACGGACAAAAACCCTCCGTCAAGGCACGACTCCGAGCCGGTAGATATGCAAACTGATAAGGGTACTGTAAGCGACAGACAGAGAAAGCCGTCGGTAAAAGCAAAGCTTGACCGATATAAGGCAAAGTCCAAGCAGCAGAAAGAAGCAGAACGCAAAGAGCCGGAGGTATCAAAGCCGGAGGTCAAGAACGCCCCGGCACAGACCGTACACCAGCAGCCGAAACCCAAAAGCAAAAATGTGAAAGAGAGGTAATCACAATGACAAACAATTTTACCCCTGCTAAGGCAGGACAGCAGAGCAAACGACTTTCCAAAGAGGAATACGCCGAGAAGATGAAGGCTGAAAAGGAAGCCGTATATCAGATGGCGGACGACACCGCAAAGACGATTGTTTCCGACCCGGAAAAGTTCAAAGCCTTCCTTGATACGCAGAGCCGTCTTGACCGATACTCTGCGGTCAACGCACTTCTGATTTTCAAGCAGCTTCCCGAAGCAAGCCAGCTTAAAAACTTTGACGACTGGAGCAAGGACAATGTGAAAATTCAGAAAGGTGCGAAAAGCATTTCCATTCTTGAACCTGTCGAGTATGCAAAGAAAGACGGTACGACCGGCATTTCCTACAATGTGAAAAAGGTCTTTGATGTTTCTCAGACCAACGGCAAGAGACCGCCTGCACCGACTGTCAATCGTGACCCGAAAGCACTCATTACCGTTATGCTGGATTCTTCTCCGGTTGAAGTAGAAGCAACAAATGAGCTTCCGTATCCCAATATGGCGGCGTTTTACAACAACGAGGAACAGACCTTGTATGTTAAGCGTGATGTGGGAGACAGCGTAGCGGTCGCTCAGTGCGTAGCACAGGAGCTTGGCCACGCACAGCTCTCCATCAACAGCGACAGTTACAGCAGAGCGGATATGGGATTTCAGGCAGTATGTATCGGCTATATGCTTTGCAAAAAGTACGGCGTCGATACACAGAATTTTGCAATCAACCGTATCCCTGAAAAGCTCGCCGGCAAAGAGCCGAAGGACATTCGCTATGAGCTTTCCAAAACGAGAAATGCGATGGCGGATATTCACTCCCGTGTTTCCGATGAGCTTTACAAGAAAAAGCAGGAACGAAGCAAAGACTACGAAAGATAAGGTGAGATTATGGCGAAGGAAGAAATGTATCATATCGCATTGGACGATTATGAACACGGCATTATTATCCGTTCTCTCAACGATGAGAAAACAGATTTGATGAACGAGGGTAAATCTACCGATGCGGTGGACGACCTTATCATTAAGGTCGGAACTGCCCCAAAGAAAAAATTCAGAGTTATCGAAAAGGAACGCTCCTGTGAATCGAGATAACGAGAGGCAGTCTGCAATTATTCTTTCCGTCATCGGTATTATCCCGGTCGTATGGCTGGCACTTCTGATTGCACCCTCTGTAAAAGGAGGATTGCCGGAAATAATGCCGAGCCTATTAACAGCGTTCAACGAACCATTTCATATTGAGCTATGCGAGGACAGCCTAAAAACTGTCCTCGTTTTGCTTCTCTGCTATGGAATGGGTATCGGGATTTACTTCTCAACACAGAAGAATTACCGAAGGCGTGAAGAACACGGCTCTGCGAAATGGGGCAATGCAAGAGCCGTAAACAAAAAATACAGACAGTCTCCGGCTTCTGCAAATAAGCTGATGACACAAAATGTCTGTATCGGACTCAATGCGAAGAAACACCGAAGAAACTTAAACACCCTTGTGTGCGGCGGTTCGGGAGCCGGTAAGACAAGGTTTTACTGCAAGCCGAATCTTATGCAGTGCAACACATCATTTGTCATTCTTGACCCAAAGGGCGAAATACTGAGAGACACCGGAAAGCTGCTTGAAAGCAAAGGCTATGAAGTCCGTGTTCTCGATTTGATTTCAATGGAGAAAAGCCATTGCTATAACCCGTTTGTCTATTTGCAGAACGACAACGATGTGCAAAAGCTCGTGACGAACCTTTTTAAGAGTACCACTCCGAAAGGCAGTCAGGCACAAGACCCCTTTTGGGATACCTCGGCTTCAATGCTTCTGCTTGCACTTGTATTTTATCTTCATTACGAAGCACCCGAAGATGAACAGAACTTTGCAATGGTAATGGAAATGCTCAGAGCCGGTTCGATTGAGGACGAGGAGGACACAAGACCTTCTCCTCTCGATGAACTGTTTGCGGAACTGGAAATGTCAAATCCCGACCACATCGCTTTGAAGTATTACCGTTCCTATCATTCAGGTGCGGCGAAAACCTTAAAGTCCATACAGATAACCCTTGCGGCAAGACTGGAAAAGTTTAACCTTGAAAGTCTTGCTTCTTTAACCACCACAGACGAGCTTGACCTCCCATCACTCGGAGAGAAAAAGGTCGCGCTGTTTGCTTTGATACCGGACAACGATTCCAGCTTTAACTTCTTGGTATCTATCCTTTACACACAGCTTTTTCAGCAGTTGTTTTATGCTGCCGACCATATTCACGGCGGCTCGCTTCCTGTTCCCGTTCATTTTTTGATGGACGAGTTTGCGAATGTGAGCCTGCCCGATGACTTTGACAAAATACTGTCGGTTATGCGTTCCCGTGGAGTGTCGGTAAGTATCATCTTGCAGAACTTGGCTCAGTTAAAAGCCTTGTTTGAAAAGCAATGGGAAAGTATTGTCGGCAACTGCGACGAGTTTTTATATCTCGGCGGTAACGAGCAAAGCACCCACAAATATGTGTCCGAGCTTCTCGGCAAGGAAACCATTGATACCAACACTTTCGGAAAGAGTACCGGGCGAAGCGGTAACTACTCCACCAATTATCAGATTAGCGGTCGAGAGCTTTTAACCCCTGATGAGGTTCGTATGCTTGATAACCAATACGCAATTCTGTTTATTCGTGGAGAACGCCCCGTTATGGACTTCAAGTATGACATCTTGAAGCACCCGAATGTGGCACTTACAACCGATGGAAAGGCTTCTGCCTATAAGCACGGCGAAGTTACCGTCAAGCACTCATCAATTTCCGTTCTTTCTATTGACCCGGAAGAACTTCCGGAGGAAAGCTACGGAGAAACCAATTACGAGCTTCTGTCCGACGAGGATTTTGAAGTAAATAAAAACTTATTTTAACGGAGGAAAACACAATGAACATTTTTAAGAAGAACAACGAAAAGAAAACTACTCAGAAGCTGCCTATGACCGGAAAGGTTCGGAAAGGCTTCCGTGCTTACTGCGCCGTAATCGCAGCAGCAACTCTTGTTTGCGGTATGAGCGTTACCGCTTTTGCCGCCAGCGACCCGATTACCGTGGTCAACAATCTGTCCGATTTCATCTTCGGTCTTATCCGTGCCATCGGTCTTATCCTGCTTGGCTTCGGTATCGTTCAGGTCGGTCTCTCTTTGAAGTCTCACGACCCGTCTCAGAGAGCCAACGGTTTCCTGACCCTTGCAGGCGGTATCATCATCACCTTTGCAAAGGAAATCCTGACCCTTATTACCGGTTAAGAGAACACAGTTATCAAACGGGGCATACCTGGCATTTCAGGTATGCCCCTAATCTTAAAGGAGGTGCAAACAGATGAGTGATAACTGGGTAGTTCAGAACCTCGAAAATGCCCTTGAAACTTGGAACAGCAAGCTATCGGAAATATGGCAGTTGCTAACCACTTCGCCGCAGGAGTTCAAAGGTGGCAGTATTTGGTCGGTAATGGTGAATATCAACGGAGCAGTTCAGGCTATCGGTCTTGCTTTGCTTGTTTTGTTTTTTGTTGTCGGTGTGGTTCGTACCTGCGGAAGTTTTACCGATGTAAAGAAACCGGAACACGCATTAAAGCTGTTTATCCGCTTTGCCATTGCCAAAGGTGTGATTACCTACGGGCTGGAGCTTATGCTTGCCCTGTTCAACATCGTACAAGGTACGATTTCAACCATTATGACATCTGCGGGATTCGGTACGCCCAATCAAACAACCTTACCTGCTGAAATGGTAACAACCATTGAAAGCTGCGGATTTTTTGAGAGTATCCCATTGTGGGCGGTTACTCTTATCGGCGGACTGTTTATCACGGTCTTGTCGTTCATTATGATAATGACGGTGTACGGACGATTTTTCAAGCTGTATATGTACACGGCTCTCGCTCCGATACCGCTTTCCACTTTTGCCGGAGAACCGTCGCAGAATGTGGGTAAGAGCTTTATAAAGAGCTACTGTGCCGTTTTGCTTGAGGGAGCAGTAATTGTACTTGCTTGTATTATCTTCTCCCTATTTGCTTCTACGCCGCCGGTAGTGAACCCTGACGCAGCAGCCGTTACTCAGGTATGGGCATATATCGGCGAACTGGTATTCAATATGCTTGTGCTTGTCGGTGCGGTTAAGATGAGCGACCGAATTATCCGTGAGATGATGGGCTTATAACGGGAGGTTCTCTGATGAAGAAAAACAAGAAAAATAATGATAGATGGCAGGGCTATACGCCTGCCGACTGCGACTGCAAATATTGTGTGTACTACGGAGGAAAGAAAAACGGCAATGTGATTTGCCTTGCGGACACCTGCGTCTGCTCTGATGAAATCCGTCACGCAAAACAAGCATATCGCAGAGAAAGGAGCTTTTGATGGAAGTCAAAATTAACCGAGAGATACGAAATTATACAGAGTCAATGTTTTTTGGACTGTCGCTCAGACAGTTCATTTTTTCTGTTCTTGCCTGTGCGGTAGCGGTAGGACTTTACTTCCTCCTAAAACCGTACCTCGGAACAGAAACCGTATCGTGGGTGTGCATTTTGGGAGCTGCCCCTTTTGCGGCTCTCGGCTTTGTGAAATACAACGGAATGACGGCTGAGAAATTTATATGGGCGTGGATAAAGTCCGAGTTCCTTATGCCGAAAAAGCTGGTCTTTCATTCCACCAACACCTATTACGAATTGATGAAACCGGCAATCGAACAGAAACAGAAGGAGGCTTATAAGAACAATGATTAAAACCCTTACAAACCTGTTAAAGCAGGACAAAGAAAAGTTTGTAGTACCGAAGGGCGTACAGGATTGTATTCCCATTACCGCCATTTATGATGACGGTATTTTCCGTGTGGGCAAGGACAAGTATTCCAAGAGCTTCAAGTTCACGGATATTAACTTTGCCGTAGCAAGCCGTGAGGACAAGGAAGCAATGTTCCTTGAATACTCCGAGCTTCTCAACTCTCTTGACAGCGGAGCTACTACAAAGCTGACTATCAACAACAGACGGCTTAACCGTTTGGACTTTGAGAAAACCATTCTTATCCCCGAAACCGGCGATGAGCTTGATGTTTACCGAGAGGAATATAACAAAATGCTTCTCGATAAGGCGACCGGTGCAAATGCGATCGTTCAGGATAAGTATGTTACTATCTCCATCAACAAAAAGAGCGTGGAGGACGCAAGAACCTATTTTGCCCGTGTCGGTGCTGACCTGATTGCCCACTTTGCAAGACTCGGAAGCAAATGTGTGGAGCTTGAAACCGATGAAAGGCTGAGAATTGTCCACGATTTCTTCCGTGTCGGTGAGGAAACTGCCTACCACTTCAATATTAAGGAAACGAGAAAGAAGGGACACGATTTCAAGGATTATGTTTGCCCCGATACAATGGAATTTGAAAAGGACTACTTCAAAATGGGAAACCGTTACGGGAGAGTCCTTTTTCTTCGTGAGTACGCTTCCTATATCAAGGACAGTATGGTAGCCGAGCTTACCGACCTGAACCGCAACCTGATGATGTCTATTGACATTGTACCCGTTCCGACCGATGAAGCGGTGCGAGAAGCAGAGAGCAGACTGCTTGGCGTTGAGACAAACATTACCAACTGGCAGAGAAAGCAGAATCAGAACAACAATTTTTCCGCTACCGTTCCGTATGATATGGAACAGCAGAAAAAGGAAATGAAGGAGTTCCTTGATGACCTCACCACTCGTGATCAGCGAATGATGTTCGCTGTACTCACTATGGTTCATACTGCGGACTCCAAAGAACAGCTTGATAACGACACCGAAGCTCTGCTTACTACGGCAAGAAAGCATTTGTGCCAGTTTGCCGTTCTCAAGTATCAGCAGATGGACGGACTGAATACGGCTATGCCCTTTGGAACACGCAAGATTGACGCATTCAGAACCCTTACCACAGAAAGCCTTGCGGTATTTATTCCCTTCAGGGTTCAGGACATTTACCACGAAAACGGCATTTACTACGGTCAGAATGTCATCAGTAAAAATATGATTATTGCCGACCGCAGACAGCTACTCAACGGCAACTCTTTTATTCTCGGCGTATCCGGCGGCGGAAAATCCTTTGCGGCAAAGGGTGAAATTGAAAATATCATTCTTTCCTCCAATGCAGATGTTATTATCATAGACCCTGAGCGAGAGTATTCGCAGCTTGTAAAAGCTCTCGGCGGCGAAATAATCAATATTTCCGCTACTTCTCCGAGCCATATCAATGCGATGGATATGAACAAGGAATACGGCGACGGAGCAAACCCGGTTATCCTGAAATCCGAGTTCATTATGTCCCTTTGCGAACAGCTTATCGGCGGTACAAACCTCGGAGCAAAGCAGAAATCTATCATCGACCGTTGTACGGCAAGTGTTTACCGAGACTATCAGCAGAGAGGATATACCGGTACTGTTCCTACCTTGCAGGATTTTCGTGCGGAGCTTTTGAAACAGGACGAGCCGGAAGCAAAGGAAATCGCCCTTGCTATCGAGCTGTTTACTCACGGTTCTTTGAATACCTTTGCAAAGCCAACCAATGTTGATACGGATAACCGACTTATCTGTTATGACATTCTTGACCTCGGCAAGCAGCTTATGCCTATCGGTATGCTTGTCGTCCTCGACTCTATTCTGAACCGTATTACACAGAACCGTGCTAAAGGTAAGCAGACCTTTATCTTCATTGATGAAATCTACCTCCTGTTCCAGCACGAGTATTCTGCAAACTTCCTGTTTACGCTTTGGAAGCGTGTAAGAAAGTACGGCGCTTATGCCACCGGCATTACACAGAATGTGGACGACCTTTTGCAGAGCCATACAGCGAGAACTATGCTTGCAAACAGCGAGTTTTTGATTATGCTCAATCAGGCGTCAACCGACAGAATTGAGCTTGCCAAGCTCCTTAACATTTCCGACCTCCAGCTTTCATATATCACGAATGTTGACGCAGGACACGGACTGATTAAGGTCGGCAGTTCGCTTGTGCCGTTTGCAAACAAGTTCCCGAAGAATACGAAGCTGTATAAGCTGATGACAACCAAACCGGGCGAGGGTGTAAAACCCTTGCCCTATTCTGTAAATGAGAAAGGAAACACCTATGAAAAACAAAATCTATATTGCCATAATCTGTGCTTTCAGCATTGTATTTGCCGTCAGTTCAGGTTTTCTCATCAAGCACTATTGTGACTCTGCAAAGCAGGCTGAGATGTACGACAATCTGATTGAGGTTGTGGAGACCGAGCCTGAAGAAACCACAGAGCTGATGAACTACTCCGAAGAAAAGACCTTTATCCCGGAGTATCAGGAGCTTTATCTGCAAAATAACGATATGGTCGGCTGGATTAAGGTTGAGGACACAAAAATCAATTATCCCGTTATGCAGTCAAAGGACAACCCGAACTTCTATCTGAAGCACGGCTTTGATAAGGCATACACCGACTACGGCTGTCCTTATGTTCAGGAAAACTGCGATATGGAACTGCCAAGCGACAATATCATTATCTACGGTCATCATATGAACGACGGCTCTATGTTCGCCGGTCTTATGAAATTCAAGGACAAGAGCTTTTGGGAAAAGCACAAAACAGTATCCTTTGATACGCTGACCGATAGACAGACCTATGAAGTAATTGCCGTGTTCAAAACCGTAGTATATACGGATAGTCCCGACAGCTTCAAATATTATCAGTTCGTCAATGCGGACACCGCCGAGGATTTCACTGCCTATGTTGAGAAGTGCAAGAAACTGTCGCTTTACGAAACCGGCATAACCGCCGAATACGGCGACAAGCTCCTGACCCTTTCCACCTGTGAGTATTCCCGGACAAACGGCAGACTTGTTGTAGTGGCGAGGCTAATAAACGAATAATACAACAGGTAGTTCAGCCTGCATAGGAAGGAGGGATTGTATGGCTGATATTAAAACGAAAGACAAGGCAAAAGGTACGATACGAACAATAGATAAGGCTGCCGTCGCAACCCAACGAATGAAGCAGGCGTATATCGCAACAAAAGAAAAGGCGGAGCGGTCGGTAAATGCCAACAGCAGTTCTGCCGAGGAATACGCTTCCGATAAACTGGAAAGCGGTATTGACGAGGTAGTTCACGATGGTGCCTATGCGTTAGACAAGGCGGGACGAAAGGGACTTGAAACCACAAAAGAGAATATCCGCACCGCAAAGGACGGTATTCAGCGTTTCAAGCAGCAGCGAGCCGAGCAGTCTTTGAGAAAACAGGCTTCGCAAAACACAATCTCTGCGATTAAGACTGTCGATAAGGCGGAAAAGACCATAAAGCAGTCTGCCACTTCCTCCGGAAAGAAAACCATTAAGTTTGCCGGAAAAGAAGCAACAAAGACCGCACAGAAATCGGTTAAGACGGCTGAGCAGACTGCAAAGACTGCGATAAAAACCAGTCAGCAAGCGGCAAAAGCGGCACAGAAAACAGCTCAGGCGACAGTTAAGGCTTCGCAGAAAGCGGCACAGGCGGCAAAAGCCACAGCCAAAGCAACTGCCGCTACGATTAAAGCCGCAGCCAAAGCCACCGTTGCCGCAGTAAAAGCAATCATTACGGCGGTAAAAGGTCTTGTTGCCGCCATTGCTGCCGGCGGCTGGGTTGCGGTGGTGGTTATTATTGTTCTGTGTCTTGTCGGATTAATTGCCGGTTCTGTGTTTGGTATCTTCTTTTCAGGAGAGGATTCCGGCACGGGAATGTCTATGCAGACAGTCGTTCAGGAAATCAATCAAGAATATGATGACCGATTGGAGCAGGAAAAGAACTCCGTAAGCTATGATGTGCTTGAAATGAGCGGAAGCCGAGCTGTGTGGAAAGAAGTTCTTGCGGTCTATTCCGTTAAAGTAAATACCGACCCCGATAATCCGATGGAGGTTGCTACGGTTGATGAAACCAAGAAGCAGCTACTGTCGGATATTTTTTGGGAGATGAACGATATTTCTTCCAGAACGGAATCGAAAACCCACACCGAAATCGAAGAAAGCGACGACGGACACGGCAACATCGTACAGACCGAAACCACAGTAACAGAAACTTTCCTGTATATCACGGTATCGCACAAGACCGTTGATGAAATGGCGGCTATGTACGGCTTTAATCAGGAGCAGAAAGAGTATCTTGCCGAGCTGCTAAAGGGCGAAAACAATCAGCTATGGTCTCAGGTGCTTTACGGTATCGGATACAGCGATGACCAAATCGTAACGGTTGCTCTGTCTCAGGTAGGTAATGTAGGCGGTCAGCCTTACTGGTCTTGGTACGGATTTGACTCCCGTGTAGAGTGGTGTGCCTGCTTCGTTTCTTGGTGTGCCAACGAGTGCGGATATATCGACGCCGGTATTATTCCGAAGTATGCCGGCTGTGTAAACGGCGTTCAATGGTTTAGAGACAGAGGACAATGGGCAGACGGCTCGTATGAACCTTCGCCCGGTACAATCATCTTCTTTGACTGGGAGGGCGACGGTGTGACAGACCACACCGGTATCGTTCAGAAATGCGAGAACGGTACAGTCTATACCGTTGAGGGCAACTCAGGCGACACTTGCAGAACCAAAACATACACGGTTGGTAGCTCAGTTATCTACGGATACGGTATTCCGGCATATTAAAAAAAGATGGCTGCTCGTTTGAGTAGCCATCAAGTACATTATTCAAAAATCAGTTATTTCTCTATCTTTCAGATAGACATTGTGCGTGTGATAAGTAAAACACATCAACAAATCGCTGTCTCTATTATCTTTTGCTTTGAACATAGAAAAGTCGTCGGACAGGATAAAAATAAGTCCCAGCAGTTTCTTTATATATCCATTATATGAAGCATAGCTCATATAGAGATATGCGGTATATCCGTCATCGCTTTCTCTTAAATCTGCGTCAATTTCATAGGTTTCTGATAACTCACGGACTGCCCATATAAATTTTTCTTTATTGACTAAACGCTTTTCGTTGGGGACAGTCCTTCTGTTCTTCTGCAAAAAATCAAGAAATTCTTCTGCTGACATCAAATTTTCGTTATCATCGTAATTCTCTTTTTTCATTTCTTCTTCAATTTGTTCAAGCGTCGGTCGGTCAAACCGATTACTGAATATCACTCTTTCTTTCCCCATCCTCTTTTACTCCTAAGTTGATTATTTGGAGTTTTTTCTTCTTGGCTCTCTCATAAGTCTTGGCAGCACCGCCCCAAGAATGAGTGACGAAACAGATTGCATAGCTGGAATTATCCACCATATATCTGTTTCTCGCGGGAATGGCTGATTTGAAATTGTATTTTTCAAATCCATCGGGATATATTATCGAATCGAAAAGCTCTTTATCATAAACATTGAAAGAAAGATAAGGAATAACGAGATAGTTATTGATGTGCGGATACTCTTTTTTGAGTTCATAGACACAGCGACCGCATAACCTGTCAAAGCCGCCTTGCCCTCCACTAAGAAAATCTGTCACGCCCTTTTCGATTAGCTCTCGTATCGCATTTTTGAGCTTTTCTGCGGATAATCCAAAACATTCATTATGACCTATAAAGGTAGCTGTTGTTTCCAAAGCCATTGTAAATCACTCCTGACATAAGACATTATAACACAAATTTCTTTGAAAATCATCACTAATAGTTGTTTTATCTTCCGTGAGGTTGGTGTATATCGCTTTCAGCATAATCTATACTAATAGTTATAGAAGTACACCAAAGGGGGTGATGTGATGCAGCTTGATACAATCGGCAAGAATATCAGAAAGTATCGTCTTATGAAAAAGTTCCGTCAGGAGGATTTAGCTGAGAAAGCCGGACTAACAACAAATTATATCGGTATGGTCGAGCGTGGAGAGAAAATTCCATCACTTGAAACCTTTATTAAGATACTAAACGCTTTGGAAGTATCATCTGATATGGTTCTTGCTGATGTTTTGGAAACGGGATATACCGTCAAGAACTCCATACTAAACGAAAAACTTGCAAAGCTTGCTCCCGAAGATAGAAGCAAGATATATGAGGTTATTGATACTGTTGTGGTCAAGCTTTTTTGTAACACTTGTGGCTAAAAAAATAGTGCTTATCAA